>FTAP01000032.1_pt1 | contig 55558 bp, 51 predicted proteins | sample 1639111 | NCBI WGS metagenome assembly FTAP01 (sample SAMEA3914812, study PRJEB12502) | metagenome | biome: forest; material: soil | place: Canada | collected 2011-07-07 | depth 0.1 m
CCGCTCGCCGCCTCGCCCCAACTCAGGTTCATAGGAGAGTTCGAATGAAGATGATCGCCGCCCTACCTGCGTCGCTCCTGGCCGCAGCGATCATGGCCGCCTCCGGCGGGGCCCGCGCCCAGACCCTGGTCAAGCACATCCAGACCGAAAAGGCCGCCATCGCCCTGGGCGTCTGGGCCGGCGACACCTTCTATCTCAGCGGCCAGCTCGCCGATCCGGTCACTCCAGCCGACGCCTCAAAGGGCTCGCCCGCCGAGTACGGCGACACCAAGACCCAGGCCGCCAGCGTCTTCGCCAAGATCCAGAAAGCGCTCCAGGCCCAGGGCCTGGATATGAAGGACGTGGTCAAGCTGACCGTGTTCCTCGGCCCCGATCCCAAGACCGGCAAGCTCGACTTCGCCGGCATGCAGTCGGAATACGTGAAGTACTTCGGCACGGCGGAGCAGCCCAACAAACCGGCCCGCTCGGCCTTCCAGGTCGCCGCCCTGGCGGCCCCCTGGGCGTTGCTGGAAGTCGAGGCGATCGCGGTCCGCAGCAAATAACCGCCCATGAGGCCTGAGGGCGCAGGTGGCTGAAGTCGCCTGCGCTCCCAGCCAATGATTCGCGCGGAGCCTGGACGCGTGGTGTGCAGACCAGGGCCCGCCCAGGCGTCCAGGGACGAATCCAGTTGCTCCGGCCGCTGTCGCAGGCGCACCGTCCCGTGAGTTCCGTGCTTTGCGTCTTTCCCCAACCTCAAGCGCCAAGGAACGCCCATGCCCGATTCCGATACCGACGTTGCGTCGAGCGCCCGCCGCATGTTCCTGCGCGGCGCCGCCCTTGTCGCCGCCACCCCGATCCTGACCGAAGCGCACCTCGCCTTCGCCGCCCAGACCAAGACCCCCTCCGGCATGGCGCTGCACGGTCAGGCGCGTACGCCGCCACCGCCGGGCGCGGTGCTGATCAACGCCAATGAGAACCCGCTCGGCCCCAGCAAGGCCGCCTGCGAAGCGATCGCCCAGATGGCCCCGCTCGGCGGCCGCTACGACCTGCTCGGCGAGACCGACAAGCTGACCCAGACCTTCGCCGCCCAGCACGGGCTGAAAGAAGACTACGTCGCCGTCTACGCCGGTTCGTCGGAGCCGCTGCACTATACGGTGCTGGCCTTCACCTCGCCCGATCGCAGCTTCGTCACCGCCGATCCGTCCTACGAGGCCGGCATGATCGCAGCCATGACCAGCGGCGCCAAGGTCAACAAGGTGGCCCTTACCGCCGACTACGCCCACGACATCAAGGCCATGGTCGCCGCCGATCCCAAGGCCGGCGTCATTTATATCTGCAATCCCAACAACCCGACCGGGACGATCACCGCCAAGCAGGAAATCGTCTGGGCGCTCGAGAACAAGCCCAAGGGCTCGATCCTGCTGATCGACGAGGCGTATATCCACCTGTCCGACGCGGAAGACGTGCTGGACATGGTCGCGGCCGGCAAGGACCTGATCGTGCTGCGGACCTTCTCCAAGATCTACGGCATGGCCGGCATCCGCTGCGGCTTCGCGGTGGGCCGCCCGGACCTGCTGGAGAAGCTGCGCCCCTACGGACAGAACGCCATGCCGATCACCGGCTCGGCCGCGGCCCGGGTCTCGCTGCTCGATCCGGAACTGGTCCCGGCCCGCAAGAAGATCATCGGCGACACCCGCCGCGACACCCTCGCCTGGCTGAAAGCCAGCGGCTACAAGGTGATCGGCGATCCCCAGACCAATTGCTTCATGATCGACACCGGTCGCAACGGCCGGAGCGTGATCGCCGCCATGAAGGGCAGGAACATCTATATCGGCCGCACCTGGCCGGTCTGGCCGAACGCGGTACGGGTATCGGTGGGCACGCCCGAGGAGATGGCCAAGTTCAAGCTGGCGTTCAAGGCGGTGATGGACGCCCCCGCCGTGGCTCTAGCCGACGAACCACAGCCCGAATTGCTAGCCCGGGCCGCTAGTTTCCCGCACCTATCCTAGATCAGGCGCCGGTCGCCGGCCCAGCCGCCGCGGCCCGTCTGGCGATTCCTGCTGGACGGCGCCCCGGCGGATGGGGAAGTTGGCCGTCATGCCGCTTTTCCGAAGCAAGACCGCTCCCACCATCGGCCTGATCGGCTTCGGGGCCTTTGGTCGACTGACCGCGCAGCATCTGCAAGCCTGGTTTCCCCTGCTTGCGTTCGATCCGGCGCTACCCAGCACGGGCGAGGCCCAGGGGGTTCGCTTCGCCGACCTCGCCGCCGTCGCCGCCTGCCCGATCGTGATCCTGGCCATGCCGGTCGCGCATCTGGCGGATGCCATCGATGAGATCCGGCCCCACCTGCAGCCCGGCGCCTTGGTGCTGGACGTGGGCTCGGTGAAGGTCGGGCCCGCCAGGATCATGCGCGAGCTGTTGCCCGACACGGTCGAGATCGTCGGCACTCACCCCCTGTTCGGGCCCCAGAGCGCGCGCAACGGCATCGCCGGACTGAAGATGGCGGTGTGCCCGATCCGCGGCGACAGCGCGCGGCGCGTCGCGGCGTTCCTGCGTCGAGCGTTCGGCCTGCACGTGTTCATCACCACGCCCGAGGCGCACGACCGCGAGGCCGCCGTGGTCCAGGGCCTGACCCACCTGATCGCCAAGGTATTAGTGCAGATGGAGCCCCTGCCCACCCGCATGACCACCGCCAGCTTCGACAAGCTGATGAGCGCGGTGGAGATGGTGCGCTACGACCCGCCCTCAGTGTTCCTGGCCATCGAACAGGCCAACCCCTACGCGGTCGAGGTGCGCGAGCGCTTCTTCGACCTGGCGGACGCGCTACGGGCCTCGCTGAACGCACACGAGGACTGATGCGCATCGCGCACCAGCCCTCGTCTTCGTCTCAGCCTGAGTTCGAAAGCCGACGCTAAGCGCCGGCCTCCGGAGCCGATCTCACTGTTCGTGGAAGGACTGCGAGAAGGCCTGGGTCAGGGGTTCGGTCATGTACTGGAATGCGGTGCGCTTGCGCAGCGGGATGTTCACCTGCACCGGCAGACCAACCCGCAGACCGCCGTTGACGCCTCGAACCTTCTCGATCTTCTGGACCTCCGCCTCCGGCACCGAAATCTGGGCGGTGTAGTAGTGCTGGCTGGTCTTCTCATCGACGAAGCTATCGGCGGACAGCTGGGTGATGGTCCCCTTCAGGATCGGCAGGCCGCGGTCGTGGAGCGCGATCAGCCGAACCTCAGCCTCCTGACCCACATAGACCCCGTCGGTGTTGGTCGGGGCCAGCTGCGCCTCGATCACCAGCGGCTCATGATCCGGAACGATCTCCATCAGCTTCTGGCCCGGGGCGACCACGCCGCCCACAGTGAAGACGCTGAGCCCCATGACCTGGCCGTTGGTGGGCGCACGTATCTGCATCTCGGCGAGCTGTTGCTTGATCGCCGCCAGCTTGGGCAGCAGGTCGTCGAGCTGGAAGCCCGTCTCGCGCAGGTCCTTGGCGATACTTTCGGCGCGGTCCGTGGTCAGGCTCAGGGCCTGCATCTGGGTCTCGCCGATCTGGGCCTGGGACCGGGCCGCGTTGGCGGCCAGATCGGCGCGCGTGCTGGTCAGGCCCGCGTCGTCGCGCTCCAGCGACCGCACCCGGTTCTCAGAGGCATAGCCGTGGGCGGCCAAGGTCTTGGTGCCGTTCAGCTCGTCATTGATCAGCTTGCTCTGGGTGTCGGTGGCGGTGATCTGGTTGTTGTAACCCTGGATCGCCTTTTCCAGCTGTTCCCCGCGCTGATGCAGCACGGCCTTCTGGCTGCCGAGCGAACGCGAACGCGCCACCAACTCGCCCTGCTGGGCGCGCAACGCACGCTCGGCCTCTTCCTTGTCGGCGCCAGTGAGGTTCGCGAACTCGGGTGGGGCGGCGACGGAGCCCTCACCCCGCTGCTCAGCCTGAAGACGGGCGCGTTCGGCCTGCAGGTCGATCACCTGCCAAGCCATGGACCGCTCCGACGCCGCGACATCCGCCGGCGCCAAGCTGATCAGCACGTCGCCGGCCTTAACGTGGGAGCCTTCATGGACGTTGATCGCGGCGACGATGCCGCCTTCCTTGTGCTGGATGGTCTGGCGATGCCCCTCCACCGCGATGGTGCCCTGCGCGGCGGCGGCGGCGTCCAGGCGGGTGAACATGGACCACCCCAGGAACAGCACGAAGAACAGCACGGCGATGCCGACGCCCAGGCGCAGCTCCAGCGCGGGCTCGTCCTTCATCAAGGGGTCGGCGGTGACCAGGCCGCTACTCGCCACGAGCGAGCCGGCTTTGCGATACGCGGGAAGTTCGCTCACGATCGTTACTCCGAACCGGCTTTCGACGCGAGAACCGCATCTGGCGGCGGACGGCGGTTTTCCGCCAGTTTGAGAAGCTCATCGCGCGGACCGAACGCCTCGATCCGGCCTTCGCGCATCACCATCATCTTGTCGGCGGCCGAAATCACGCCTGTGCGGTGCGCGACGATGATCAGGGTGACGCCCTCGGCCTTCAGGTTGGTGATCGCCTCGATCAGGTCGGCCTCGCCCATGGCGTCCAGGTGAGCGTTGGGCTCGTCCATGACCACGAACCGCGGCCCGCCGAACATGGCGCGCGCCAGGGCGATGCGCTGGGCCTGGCCCGCCGAGAGGCCGAGGCCGCCGAAGCCGATCTGGGTGTCATAGGCGTCGGGCAGGCGCAGGATGAATTCGTGCGCGCCACAGACGATGGCCGCGCGGATCACTGCGTCGTCCAGCGCCGACTTGTCATCGACCAAGTGCGTCTGGAAGCGGGCGATATTGTCCTTGACCGTCCCGGCGAACAGGGTCGGCTCCTGGGGCGCATAGCCGACGTAACGGGCCAGCTGGTCGGTGTTCCAGTCCGAGGCGTCGGCGCCGTCGAAACGCACCGCGCCGTTGGCGACGGGAATGGCGCCGACGATGGCGCGGACCAGGGTGGACTTGCCCGCGCCGCTCGGCCCGACCACGCCCAGGACTTCGCCGGGCTGCAGCGAGAAGGTGACGTCGCGCACCAGGATGCGGTCGCGCTTGGGGTTGAGGACCGAGACGTTCTCCAGCGCCAGGTGCCCGGTGGGCGGCGGCAGCAGGGTGCGGTTGTCCTCCATCGGCGCGCCGGCCAGCAGGTCGTGCACCGACTTCCAGGCGGCGCGCGCCTGGACCACGTTACGCCAGGCGCCCACGGCCTGTTCGACCGGAGCCATGGCGCGCGTCACCAGCAGCGAAGCGGCGAAGATGGCGCCGGGCGAAATCTTTTGCTCGATGGCCAGGAAGGCCCCGAGGCCCAAGGCCACCGACTGCAACAGCAGGCGGGTGAACTTGGTGGCGACCAGGAAGCCGCCGGACGCGTAGTTGGCCTCCGCCGAAAGGTGCGAGGCGTACTGCCGATCGCGCATGTGCCGCACGACCAGGGCGTCGCCCATGCCCAGGGCGCGCACCACGCCGCCGGCCGAGGTCGACTGGTCCAGCGATTGATAGGACTTCGAGCTGGCCTCGGTGGCCTGCTGCAGCGGCGCCTTGATGGCGCGCTCGTTAAGGAAGGCGATGGCCAGCAAGGCCAGCGACCCGAACAGGGCCAGACCACCCAGGGCCGGATGGATCATGAAACAGACGATGATGTAGATCGGCGACCAGGGCGCATCGAACAGCGCCAGTACGCCGGCGCCGGTCAGGGTGCCGCGCAGGGTGTCGAACTCGCGCAGCGCCTGGGAGGATCGCGTGGAGTCGATCCGGCCGATCAGCGCCTTCAGGATCGGGGGCGCCAACAGCCGGTCGAGACGCAGGCTGGCGCGTACCAACAGGCGGCTGCGCACGAAGTCGAGGCCCGAGAGCGTCGCCACGGCGAAGGCGAAGATCAGGGTCATGAACAGCAGGGTGAACACGCCGCGGGTGGGCACCACGCGATCGTAGACCTGCAGCATGTAGATGGTTGGGGCGAGGTAGAGGATATTCAGCAAGGCGCTGAATATCGCGGCGCTCATGAAGTGCGTGCGGCAGGCCCGCACTGCAATCTGCAAGGGCGAACCCACCTGCACACCCGGATCCGGCATTAGACTACACCCACCAAAATGAGAGCAGGGCCGTCTCCGCGGGCGTTCCGCGTTCAGGACGCTTTCAGCGCCCAGCACTCCCTACAACCGGAGACAGCATACCCAACCTCTCGTCAAGGATCTCTTACCATGCAGCCGCAGGGCTGTCGAAAATTACAGTCCAGCAGGAATGCTACAGCTTAGTTGAAATAATAGCTCTTCACCGAGTTGAAGTAATAGTCGCGGTCGCCGTAGCCGGTACGGCTCTGTTGGCGCAGATCGACACAGCTCAGTACAGCCCCGGCGATGTTGGCGCCGGCGTCGAACAGCAGTTGGACGGCGGCGTCGGCGGCGCGGGCCGGCGTTTTGCGCCACAGCACCACGAGCAGGGCCGCATCGGCCTTGGCGGCGATGACGCGGGTGTCGGCCACCGCCAGGATCGGCGCGGTATCCAGCAGGATCACATCGAAGTGCGGGCGAAGCAGGTCGAGCAGCCGATCCACCGCTTCCGGGGTGAAGATGTCCGACCCGGTCATGGCGCCCGGGATCACCGGCAGAATCCACGCTCCGGACACCTGGTCCTGCTTCAGCGCGTCCTTCAGATCCCCCTTGCCCGACAGCACCTCGACCACGCCGATGTCATTGGCGCCGGAAATCTTGCTGATTCCGCTTTGGCGCAGGTCGCAATCCACCAACACCACCCGCGACCCGTTCAGCGCGTAGGTCTGGGCCAGGCACAGGGCCGTGGTGCTCTTGCCTTCGTTGGGCAGGGCGGAGGTGATGGCCACGACCTTGGGCGCGTTCTTGGCCCCACCGCGCAACATCAGGTGGGTCCGCAGGCCGCGGAAGGCTTCGGCGAAGGCCGACAGCGGGTGCTTGGGCACATACAGGTGCGGCGCACCCGGGTTGGTTCCGCGCTTGACGGTCGACTTCAGGATCGGAACGGTTCCGACCGAGGGGATGTCCAGCTTCTGCTCGAGTTGGGCGCTGGTCTCCAGACCGTCATTGAGCAGTTCCAGCAGACCGACCGCCGCCAGGGCGGCCATCATCGCCACGCCAGCGCCCAGGACGATCACCAGGCGCAGGTTCGGCCACGCCGGCTGGTTGCTGGGACGCGCCAGGGAGACGATGCGGGCGTCGGGCTGGAGCACGCCCTCCTGAGCGGCGCTGACCTTGGCGGCGCTGCTGAAGGCGCCTTGCACGCCACGGATGGAGTCGGCGTTGTTCTGCAGTTGCATCAGCCCGACCTGGGCGGCGTTGTTCTGCGCCAGCTTGGCCTGAGCGTTGTGGAGGCTGCCCTCCAGCGACGCCACCCGCTGACCGGCGACCTGCGCGTCGGCCTTCAGGCTGGAGATGATCCGGTCGATCTCCTGCTGGATTTGTGAGCGGATGTCGTGGAGCTGGTTCTTGGCCGTCACCACGTCGGGATAGCGATCGCCATAGCGGCTGCTGAGGTCGGCGAGCTTCTGGCTGGCCTCGGCTTCCTGCGCGCGCAGGGCCCGGATGGTGTCGGAGCTCAGCGCGGCGCCCACGTCGGCGCCGCCGCCGCCATGTTGGATCTGGGCCTCCGCCGCCTGCAGGCGGGCCACCTTCTCGGCGTAGTCCGCCTTGGCGATGGCGATCTGCTGGTTGTAGTTCGAGGCCTCTTCCTCAGCCATGGTCGCGCCATTGGCGCTCAGCAGGTCGTGAGCGTTCTTGAACTGCTGCACCTGGGCGTCGGCCGACACCATGTTCCTGTTGAGCTGGGTCAGGCGGGGACTGATCGCCTCGGTGACTGCGCGCGCCTGGTCGGCCTGCGCTTGCATCTGCTGATTGATGAAGGCCTGAGCGACGGCGTTGGCGATCCGCGCCGCCTTGTTCGCGTCCTTCGAGGTCGCCTTCACGTCGATGACGTAGGTAAGGCCGGCCCGACGGGCGGTGACGTGCTTGATCAGCGTGTCGATGACGGTCTCGTTCAGGTTCCCGCCCGGCTTGGGCGGGAAGATCGAGGCCTTCAGGCCATGCACGAAGGCCATGAAGCCGGTCGGCGGCTTCTTCATCGCCGGCGAGAATTCCTCGTCGTGGGTCAGGTCCAACTGGCGCACCACCTGGGCGGCGAGCGAGCGACTGCCCAGGATCTGCACATCCGTGTCGACCGCGTTGCTGTCGGCCACCGACACCACCGGCGTTGTCGTGGGCGCGGCGGTGACATCCTGCTCGCCGCCCGGCTTGGCCAGGATGCTGACGTCGGATTGGAACTTGGGCGTCATCATCGACGCCAGGACCACGATCAGGACGAACACCACCGCCCCGGTGATCGCCGCGGGCCGCCACCGCCGGCGCAGCAAGGCCAGCCAGTACCGGGGATCGGCGGCTTCAGGCCGATCGGGTCCGCCGCGTCGCTCGGCTTCGCCGGCGGGGTTCAACTGAGGCGCAATGGTTTCGTGCATCATGATCCCTTTGACCCCTAGTAATGCGCCGCGAGGGTGAGAAGAATGCGGTTGTCGTTGAAAGCACCACCCGCTTGGGCGCCCGACGAAGTCTGAGACAGATAGGTGTACAGGACTTTCAGCGTCAGCAGACGATTCAGCAGGTAGTTTGCGCCGAGCGAGGCCGACGGCCGCGTGTCTGTGCGGCTGATGCCGTGATAATCATCGCTTCCATAGTCGAACCGTCCGACCAGGACCACGTTGCGCAGCAGCTCGTGATCGACTTCCACGCCGACGCTGGAGTCCGTCAGGATCGGCGTGGCGGCGAGCGCGGAGTCGGCCAGCTCACGCTGCCCGCGCAAGGTCACGGTCGTCAGGCCAGTGGGGAACCACTCGATCTGCCCCCGCGCGCCCAGACCGTCGGTGGTCGGCAGGCGCGGATCCTTGAACAGCTGGTCGAGGTAGCCGACGGCCACCTGCCCCCGCACTTCCTGGGTCAGGTCGAAATTGACCCCGGTGTCGAACTCATAGCCGTGGGAGGCTCGCAGATAGGTCGAGGGATTGCCCAGCGTCGAGGGGTAGACCCGATCGTTGCCGCGCGCCTCGACGAAGATCGAAGTGTCCGGGCTGACCGCATATTCGGCGCGGATGCGGCCGGCATAGAGCGCGCGGTCGCGATACGCCTGCTGCACAAAGACATTCTCCGGCGTCTCGGCGTTGTAGAAGCTGACGTAGCTGTAGTCGAACGCCGCCTCGATCCGGATTCGGTTGAAGGCCTGCCCGCCTTCGAGCGAGAACAGGGTCCGGTCATACTGGACGGGGTGCTTGGTGAAGGTCGGCGCGCCGCTGGCCAAGCGCGATTCCGTCAGGTGGTCGAAGCTGAACTGGCTGGCCACCGCGGTGTCGCCGCTGATGTCATAGCGTCCCTGCAGGTCAAAGCCGCCGGTGGTGTGGCTCTCGTCGCCGTGGTTCAGATAGCCGTCGTATTCGCTGTGGATGTCAGCCGACAGCGAGTTGCGCGACCAGGTCGAGGCGATTGCGGCGTCGGCCCGCACGATGCCGAACTCATCGCCCTCACGGCCGCTGGATGCACCGTGCGCATAGATGTTGTCGTCATAGGCGACGCCGCCGGTCAGGGTCGGGGTGAGGTTGAAACTGCCCAGGTGGACAGGAATCGTCTCATAGCCCGGCTGCTGGCGCTCGAGCACGCTGATGTTGTTGTCGCGCTTGAACGACGCGCCCAGATTGGGGAAGTCCTGCTCGACCGTGGGCGAGACTCCCACGTCCTGAGCGTGCGCAACCCCTTCTTCCAAGGCGCAGCCGGATGCGGCCACCGCCATCAGGACTGCACAGCGCCAAAGCTTTATCATTTCCACCCCTGCCGGAATGCAAGTCCCGACATCAGTTGATCGTTAAGGTTTACAAAGCCTTTTTATGTCGCGTCGGCTTTTCCGCAGACCGGCGACTAGAAGAAGCGCTCGTCGACCCGGATCGTGTCGCCAGGCAGGATCGGACGCGGGTCGTCGGCCTTCACCTTTTGCTCGCCGGCTTCACCGTTGTGACGGATGACGATCTTCGATTTGTTGGCGCGATAGGTGAACCCCTGCGCCGCCGCCACGGCCTTTTCGATCGTCAGATCGGCTTCGTAAGGATACTCGCCGGGCTTGGTCACCTCGCCCAGGATGTAGAACGAGCGATAGGTCAGCACCTCGATGCTCACCCGCGGGCTCTTCAGGTAGCCGTCGGAAAGCCGGCGCTGCACCTCGTCGCGCACATCCGCCAGGGTCCGACCGGTCACCGTCACTTCGCCGATCAGCGGCAGGGCGATCACGCCCGAAGTGGAAACCGTGAATTCGCCCGACAGGCTGTCCTCGCCAAACACGATCACGCGAAGCTTGTCGGAAGCGCCGAGATGATAGGCGTTGGGAATGTCGGAAGACACCGTCGCCTGGGCCGCGGCCGCAGTCGCAGACGCCGGCGCGGCGACATTGGGAGCCTGAGCCATCGCAGCCTGGACAGAATAGGCCATGGCGAATCCACACGCGGCCGACAGAACTGTTCGCAAACTACGAGTCATCGCCACCGTCATCAGTGCTGCTTCCAATTCGACATCGAGGCCAGCCCGCCCCGGGTTTAAAGTCCAAATTTGCCGTCGCCCGCAAATCGCCTCTCGCATTGGGCGTAAAACCGTCTGGAACTCAAACGCCGGCGCCCATGGCCGCCGTACGGCCGATCGAGGCCGGACGACATGATGAGACGCCCTAGTTCTACAGTTCCGCCTCGCCGCTGAGGCGCTCCCCAAAGTTAAGCTTTATCGCAGTATCTTACGACACGCGGTTAATAGACGCCAACCAGACAATTCGAGTTTATTGTGCACCGCACAATAACAAGCCCGGCGCGCCCCGGCAACCCGCGATAGCCCCTGCGTCAGCCCCCGCCAGCGCCGGCCTCGATCTGGATGACGCGCTGATCTTCCCCCTGAAGACGTATGGCCGACAACCGGCCAGTTGCATAGGCGCCCGTATCCAAACCGATCCGACGCCCGTCCAGCTGCACCTCGGCCTCAGGCGTATGGCCATGCACAATGACTTTTTCCAGGCGCTGGCGCGGCTCTAAAAAGTCCTGTCGAATCCACAGCATGTCGTCCTTGGACTGGCGATCCAGCGGCACGCCGGGACGCACGCCGGCATGCACGAACATGTAGTCTCCGACATCGACCGACAGCGGCAGCTCGTTCAGGAACTTGAAATGGCTTGGCGGCAGGGCGGCGACGAAGGAGTCGCGCAGCGCCTCCCAATCCGCCTCCCGTTCCCAGACCGGCGGGCGCAACCCGTAGGACAGCAGGGTCTCGTTGCCGCCGAATTCGGTCCACGCCCCTCCAAGCTCTGGGTTGTGCAGGAAGGCGAGCAGCATCTCCTCATGGTTGCCGCGGAGGGCCACCACTTCGCAACCGCGAACAGCCGTCAGCCGGATCAGCGCCTCGACCACCTGCCGGCTATGGGGACCCCGGTCGACATAGTCGCCCAGGAAGATCAGGGTCGGCATGGCGTCGGGAGCGCTCGCGCGGATGTCGTCGCGAATGGCGTCGACCAGCCGACCGAACAGGTCGAGCCGGCCGTGCACGTCCCCGATGGCGTACACCAGGCGATCACCGACGCTGGGCGCTGCAGAACCTGCGGTCTTCCGTCGAGCCTGGAACAGCATGGCTTAAATCACCCACCACCCGAAGCCGGTATAATTGTGGCGCGGGCGGCCGGGGTCATTGGGTCGGCGCATCCGATGCGCTCGCGTGCATCGCCTGGTCGACCAGTTGCTGCATGGCGTCCGCCTGGGTTGCGTTCTGCAGGCCGAGCGGCGTCTTGGGCGTGGTCACGCTGGCGGAGCTGCCCAGGATCGGCTGCACCGGCACGGCCGTGACCAGCGGCGCTCCGGCCGCCGGGATCGACGCCTTCGCAGCCCGCACATAGGGATTTTCACTGATGGCCGGCCCGGTCAGCGGCGACTGTTTGCTGCTCGGGCCGCCCAGGCCGTCCAGCCCCTGCAGCAACGGATCCCAGGGCAGGCCGCCGACATTGGCGACGCGCCGGGTGTTGGCGGCGGGATCGTACTGCGGCACGTCGGCGACGAGCTGCGACGCCTCCAGGCCGCCGGTGTAGCGGACCACCGCCGCCTCGCCGACATAGGCGTCGTGCTGGGCGTCCAGCAGCGAGATCTGGGCGTCGCGCAGCACTTCCTCGGCGTACAGCACGTCGAAGGTCGAGCGCTGGCCGGCGCGGTATTCCGTCTGCATGCCGATATAGGTGGCCCGGGCCGACACGACCTGGCGCGCCTGATTCTCCAGCGTGGTGCGGGAGGTCAGCATCTGGTTCCAGTAGTTGGCGACGTTCTGCACCACCTGGCGGCGGGTGATTTCGACGGCGTTGCGGTCGGCGTTGTTCTGTTCCAACGCCTTGCGCACGTTGGAGGCGTTGAGGCCGCCGGTGAACAGCGGCTGGCTGACCACCACCTGGGCGCTGAGGTCGCGCTCCAGGTCGCGGCCGTAGAACGGCGTCATGACACCGGTGTAGCCATAGGACGCCTGGGCGGTGACGGTCGGCCGGTAGGCGGATCGCGCCGAGGCGATCTCGGCGCGCGACGTGCCTTCGGCCAGAATCGCCTGGGCCAATTCGGGATTGTCCGCCTCGGCCCGCTCGAAGGCGGCGTCGACATTGGCCGGCAGGCCCGGCAAGGTCGGCATCGGCTCAAGCTGGCCGGGATTTTGGCCGACATAGAGGGCGTAGCTGGTGCGGCTGATCTCGAGCTGCTGCAGCGCCGAGGCGTAGGAGGCGCGCTCCTGCTCCAGCTGGGCGCGGGCCTGCTCGACATCGGTCTTGGTGGCGTCGCCGGCGGCCTGGCGCGCCTGGGCCTCGTCGAGCTGGTGCAGGAACTGCTCGACGCTGGCGCGCCAGACACTGACGATCGCCTGGTCGCGGCGCACGCTGGCGTAGGCCTCGACCACGTTGAGGATCATGTCGCCTTCGGCGGCGCGCAACCCTTGGCGCCCGGCCTTGATCTCTTCCATGGCCGTCTTCAGTTCGGCCGCGACGTGGCCGCCGGTATAGAGCGACTGCTGCACCACGATCTGGCCGGTGACCGTATTGCTCTGCAGCTTGGTCGCCGGGTTGGCGATGAGTTCGTTGGTGCGATCCGAATCCAGCGTCGACTTGCCGTAGCGCTGCTCGGTGTAGGTGCCGTAGGCCTGGGTGGTGACGGTGGGCCGCAATCCCGCCTCAGCCTGCACATAGTCTTCGTCGAGCCCGCGAAGAACCGCGCGCTGCTGCTGCAAGGTGGGATTGTTCTGATAGGCTAGCGCAATGGCGTCCGCCAAGGTCTCCGCGCGCACACAGCCAGCCGACAACACAAGGGCCAGAGCCGACGCGCAGACGGTCGCCCGGCGCGGTCTGAAATCGACGATCAACATGGTTAGCCGCCCCCCCGGCGTGGACTTAGTGCGCGACGTTTGGTTTGTATTCCCTTAAACCAAACAACAGCAGCTCCTTGCATGTTTAGCAAATGCCACGCGAGGTAATTATGAAATGCGCCTGGATAGGAGCCATCGTAGCGACCTTCCTGCCGCAGTTGGCGGCCGCACAGATCGCGGCCTCGCCTGTGGCTGCGCCGCCCCCGCCCCCTCCGCCGACCGATCAGAGTCCACAGGCTGTCAGCGGCTATCAGCCCAAGCCCGCCTCCGCGGATTCGGTTAACGCGATGAGCGGCTACAGCAGCAATCGGAAGGGCTTCTCGGCCCGGACCACCACCGGGTACGGCCGCACCCAGATCACCGGCTACATGAGCGCCGCGCCCAAGACGCCGGCCAAGCGCGACACCACCTTCGGCGGCACGGCGACGGACGACGATCCCCTCGCCGACCCGTCGAACCTGCATGCGCAAAAGCCGCTGCCGCCGCCGCTGACCAAGGTCGACGCATCGGGCGTCACCTGGGCCTACGATCCTTCCAACGCCACGTGGAAGAATCCGATGACCGGCCGCATCCGCTACACCACCCCGCAATAGGGCGTCCCGAAGCCAGGACGCCCAAGGCGAAGATCAGCCCTTCATCTTCTGGAAGATGCGCTCGGGCAGGTGGGTGACGATCGCCATGATCGGCAGCCAGACCGGGCGCACGAACACCACGTCCTGGCCCTTGCGATGGGCGGCCACCACGGCGCGCGCGACCTCTTCGGGTTGCGCGGTCAGGGGCTTGGGCAGGTTCATACCCTCGGTCATGCGGGTGTCGACGAAGCCGGGCTTCACGGTGATCACCCGCACGGCGCCGCCGGCGAAGCGATGGCGCAGGCCGGACAGGAACGCGGTCAGGCCCGCCTTCGACGCGCCGTAGACGTAGTTGCTCTTGCGCCCGCGCTCACCGGCCACCGAGCTGACGCCGATCACCACGCCGCCGCCGGCCACCGCCATCCGTTCGGCCGCCTCGCCCAGCAGCAGGGCCGGCGCTGTGTAGTTGGTGTCGATCACCTGGCGTGCATAGGCCGCGTCGGTCTCGCCGCGGCGCTGGTCGCCCAGCAGGCCGACCACCGAGACCACCGTGCGCGGGGTCTCGCCCAGCGAATCGAAAAAGGCTTTCGGCTCGACCGTCAGCACGTCGCACTCCACCGCCCGCGCAGGCGTGCCGGCGCGCAGGGTGATGTCGGCGACATCGGCCGCCAGGCGCTCGGCGCCGCGCGCAGCCAGGATCACCGGCAGGCCCGCCGCAGCGTATTCCTGGGCGATGCAGCGGCCGATATCGGAGCGAGCGCCGATGATCAGCACGGGGCCTTGCAAGGATTTCACAGTCCCAACCTCTCCGATTGCAGCGAACGGAAACGCCGTTCGGGGTCCACCCGGTCGCGCACGGCGCGAAACGCCGCAAGCTCCGGGTAGCCGCGCAGAGCCGAGGCCCCGCTACGGCTGTCTTTGGCGAAATACAGACGCCCGCCATGATCGGCGACGATGGCGTCCAGATCGTTCAGCAGGCTCATGTTCTTCGGCGTGGCCGCGAAGTCGAGCGCCAGGGTGTAGCCCTCCATCGGGAAGGACAGCGGGCCCGCGCCCGCGCCCATCCGCTTCAGCACCGCCAGGAACGAGCCGGCGCCGCTGGCGGCGATGCGGGTCAGCATCACCTTCAGGCCTTCGCGGCTGCTCTCCAGCGGCAGCACGGCCTGGTGCTGCATGAAGCCGCCCGAGCCGTAGATGCGGTTCCACTCCAGCAGGCCGTCGAGCGGGTAGAAGTAAGGATCGATCGCCGCCAGGTGCGTCCCCGGCTTGCCGCGGGCGTAGTAGAGCGCGTTGAAGGCGGTGACGCTGAAGCGATTCAGGGCGACGCCCGGGAAATCGATCGGCACGCGCTTGGGCTTCTTGGCCCGTGGCGGCTGGGCCCCGGCAGCGCCCACCTCGTCCGCACGCGCATGCTCGCCGATATGCACCAGGCTGCGGCCCTGGCGCGCGCCGCTGGCCAGGCAATCGATCCAGGCCACCGAATAGGTCGCCGCGAAATTGGCCTCGAACGCCTCCATGGCCGCATCCAGATCCGGCGCGGCGATGGTGGTCTGGCGGATCAGCGGCGTCTCGATCCGGATCATCTGGAACGCCAGGCGCAGGATCACGCCGGTCAGCCCCATGCCGCCGCAGGTGGCCCAGAACAGCTCGGCCTCCTGGTCCGGGCCGCAGCGCACCACCTGCCCGTCGGCCAGCATCAGGTCGAGCCAGGCGATGTGGCGCGAGAAGCTGCCGGCCAGATGGTGGTTCTTGCCGTGCACATCGCAGGCGACCATGCCGCCCAGGCTGACGAACTTGGTTCCCGGCGTCACCGGCGGGAACCAGCCGCGCGGGGTGAACACCGCCAGCACTTCCGCGAGCAGGACGCCGGCCTCGCAGGCCAGCAGGCCGCTTTCGGGATCGAACGCCAGGAACCGGGCGCTGCTGGTCATGTCCAGCACGCCGTCGCGGTTCAGCGCCGGGTCGCCATAGGAACGGCCGTTGCCGCGCGCGATCCAGCTACGCCCCGACGACAGGGCCGCGCGCACCTCGTCCTCCTCGCGCACCCGGCGGACATAGCAATCCGCGCGCGGGAAACGCCCCCACCCCGACAGCATCATCTGTGCAGGGCCTCGGCATAGCGCCGGGCGGCGCGCCTCACAGGCTGAAGCCCACGACCGCGACGCTGATCAGACCGCAGATCTGGCTGACCCGGTCGCGCACCGCAAACACCACGGGGTCGTCGTGCATCTCGCCGCGGTGGGCTTTGATGAGGATCCGGCTGATCCAATAGAGCACCACCACGCACAACAGCCACAGCCGGTGCGGATAGCGGTACAGGTGGTTCACGTCCGGGCTGTTCAGATACAGGGCCAGCACCAGCACGGCGACGAAGCCGGCCGCCGCGGCCATGGCCTCCAGGATCGGCAGGTCCGCGAGCTGGTAGCCCCTCCCCTTGGGATCGCCCTTGCCGGCGGCGATGCGGTCCACCAGCTCGGTGCAGCGCTTGATCAAGGCCAGGCTGGTGAAGACGAACACCGACAGCGCGCCAAGCCAGGGCGACAGGGCGATCCCCGTGGCCAGGCTCCCGGCCAGAATCCGCGCCCCGTAAAGGCAGGCCAGCACGATGACGTCGATCATCACCACGCGCTTGAGCTTGAACGAATAGGAGGTGGTCAGCACCCAGTAAGCCATCAGGCCCAGCAGGAACTTGAACGGCAGGAACGCCCCGATCCCCACCGCGATCAGCAACAAGGCCGGAACCATGAGGATGCCATGCGCCAGCGGCACCGCGCCCGAGGCGAACGGCCGCTTGCGCTTGCGGGCGTGGTCGCGGTCGTTACGCAGGTCCAGCAGGTCGTTCAGCAGGTAGACGCTCGAGGCGCAGAGGCTGAAGCTGACGAAAGCCGCCACGCAGGCCAGCAGCGACAGCATGGAAAAGGCGTGGGCGCCCAGGGCCGGCGCGAACACCAGCACGTTCTTGAGCCACTGATGCGGTCGCAAGGCCTTGATGTAGTGGCGCAGGCCGCCCGAACGTTCACCGATGGTCTCTGCGGCGACGCCCTTGCGGGCGATGGTGCGGGCCAGCCCCTTGGACGGCGCCTTGGCGTAGGCGCGGCGGGCGCGGGACCAGACTTCGCAATCCACCGCGGCGTCGCCGATATAGTCGAAGCCGCCCTCGCCATAGAGCGCCACCAGCCGGTCGGCCTTGCGCACGCCCGACAGATTGACCCCGCCCTCGGAGCCCAGGACGGTGTCGAACAGGCCAAGGTGCTCCGCCACCGCTTCCACGTAGCGCCGGTCCGAGGCCGAGGCGAGCACCACCGGGCGGCCAATCGCCCGCTGTTCGGCGATGAACGCCAGCACCGCCTCGTCGAACGGCAGGGTGGCCACGTCGATCAGGGCGGCGTCGGCGATGGCCGCCTTCATGGCCGCCTTTCCATGCCGCAGTGCAAAAATTGCGCGCATCGCGTCGCGCGGATCAGCGCCCGCCAGGGAGAGAAATGACTCCACCAGCAGATCGGTACGGATCAGAGTCCCGTCGAGATCCACCACCAGCGGCGGCCCCACAGGCGCGCCGCCGTCAGCCGCCAGGGCCGTATCCTCAACCAGGTCCCGCAAATGACCCCCGCACTTTAACGCTTGATTTCGGCCCGCAGACCACCCTTAGCCCAGATTTGTTACGGTATGGTCTACGCTGATCAAAGCAAGCGCCACCGCGCGCCCTGAGACTAAGGCTTGGTCAGGTTCGCCGCGCTTCAAGGCAAAGTCGGGGCAATCCTTGAGCAATTTCCGATGGATGGTTTGACGTAGGTCGTCCGGCTCGCATAAGACTTTCATCATCGTCAGGCATAGCCTGTTCGTGACGGGATGCGCGAGCAAGGGGACGTGCATGACACAGCCGCCTAACACCCTATGTCGACGACCTGAAGACGGGCCTGCGCCCGTCCGTGCACGGCGCCCGTCGCCCGCACGGATTCGAACCTGTAGCGCGCCGGAAGAAATTGCGGCGCCTGCGAAGGCCCGCCCCCAAGCTCCCCTCCTTCAAGACAGACAGGCTGCGTGAAGCTCATCTATTACAAGGGGGCGCACCCCAACTTCGGCGACGACCTCAACGCCCTGCTCTGGCCGAGGCTGGAACCGTCGCTGTTCGAGGCCGACGACAGCCAGGGCTTCCTGGGCATCGGCACCATCATCGGCATGAAGGCCGAGGGGGTTTCGCGCCTGCACGTATTTTCAAGCGGCGTGGGCTACAGCCCGCTGACCGGCGGCCCGCAGGATCGACGGCTGTGGTGCGTGCGCGGCCCGCTGTCCGCGCGCCAGCTCGGCGCCGACGACAATGTCGCCCTGACCGACGGCGCAATCCTTTCGCCTCGCGTCCTGCCAGCCCCCGCCACCGCTGGACCGCCGGTCGTCGTGCCGCATTGGGAAACCATGCTCGCCGGCGGGTGGGAGAACGCCTGCGCCCAGGCCGGCTTCACCCTGATCGATCCCATGCTGCCGCCGCAGGCCGTCATCCCGGCCATCGCCGCCGCGCCTCTGGTGATCACCGAGTCGCTGCACGGGGCGATCATCGCCGACACCTACGGCGTGCCCTGGGTCGCCTTCGCCACCACCGGCAACTTTTCCACCTTCAAGTGGCTGGACTGGACCCGCTCGATCCAGGCGCCGCTGCGCGTGCACCTTGTCCCGCCGCCGGACGCCGCCGCGATCCTGCGCTTCGGCCGCTCGCCCCTGGGCGGCTGGGGCACGCTGGCCAAGCCGGACGAAGCCGTGGCCATGGCCGAGTTCGAGATCCGCTCGCGCCCGGCCGCCGCCCCGGCCCCGCCCAGCGCCGCGGAGCGTCTGAAGGCCACCGCCAAGGCCGTGGTCCGCGACACCCCGATGCTGAAGAGCCTGCTGGGCTACAACGCGACACGCACGGCGGAGGCCCTGGGCCAGCTGGCGTCCGAGGCGCCGACCCTGAGCGACGCGGCGCATCGTGATCGCCTTGCCGACGACATGTCGGAACGGCTACGCCGGCTCGCTCGCGAGCAGGTCGGGTACGCCGCATGAACGACGCCCAGCCGCTCGTTTCGGTCGCGATCGCCAGCTACAACAGCGCGGCCTATCTGGAGAGCGCGATCGCCTCGGCCCTGGGCCAGAGCCTGCGCGAGATCGAAGTCATCGTCGTCGACGACGGCTCGCGCGACGACAGCGTTGCGCGCGCCCGAGCCATGGCCCGGTCCGATCCGCGGGTCCGTGTCGAGGTGCTGCCGCAAAACCGCGGCCCCGGCGGCGCACGTAACCGCGCCATCGAGGTGGCGCGCGGGCGCTGGTACGCGGTGCTGGACAGCGACGACCTCTGGCATCCCGACCGCCTGCTGCAACTGACGACCGCCGCTGACGCCGACGGGGCCGATATCGTGGCCGACAACCAGCTGCTGTTCGCCGACGACCAGCCCGAGCTGGCGAGCACCTTCTTCGGCCCGGCGCGGTCGAAGGAGCCCACCTGGCTCAGCATCGAGGATTACCTGGGCGAGACGCGGATCCTCGTGTCCAGGAGCAACCTCGGCTACCTCAAGCCGATGATCCGGCTCGACCGGCTGCGCGCCGCCGAGGTCAGCTATGACGAGAGCATGCGGATCGGCGAGGACGACGATCTGTTCCTGCGCCTGCTGTACGCGGGCCTGCGCTGCCGGCTGTATCCAACGCTCAGCTATTTCTACCGCCGCCACTCCGGCTCGATCTCGCACCGGCTAAACCCCAGCGCCATGGAGCGGATCGCAGCCCAGGAAGCCCGCTTCCGCGCCGGTCTTTCGTCCCCCACGCCGTCGCTTTTGCGGGCGTTGGACGCGCGCCGCTCCGCCATCCGCACCGCCGACGCCTTCGTCAGCCTGATCGATGCGCTCAAGGCCCGCGCGGCCGGCAAGGTTCTGAGCGTCGCGCTGCGCCGTCCCCAGGCCCTGCTATTGCTGCGCCTGCCGCTGTTCGCCGCCCTGGGACGGATCGCCAAGCGGATCGCCCCCGCGCGCGCCGCGCCGGCGGTCGCGCCGCGCGTGTCCGGCAAAACCATTTGCCTGATCTCGCGCCAGCGCCTGGTCGGCGCCACCAATGGCAGCTCGACCTATCTGCTGGACCTGGTGCAGGCCCTGGTTTCGGGCGGGTTCGAAACGCACCTGCTCCAGCCCTCGCCGGTCGTGCTCGGACGCTGGCCGGTGCTGAAGCTCAAGCCGGCGATGGAAGTGTTCGCCTCGATCAAGATGCGCGGCGTGATCCGCATGGGCCGCTGGATGATCGCCCGCGATCCGGGGATCTATTTCGCGGCCGCCCGCGGCGTTCTCGCCATGGTGCTGGCGAAGCTGAAGCTGCCCTCGGCCTGGGTCGGCGCGCGACAGGCGCCCTACGCGATCGCGGCGCCGTGGACGGCGGAAGACGAGCTGTTCGTGGCCCGCAACGCCCCCGCGGTGGCGGACCGCATCCTGCTGGACTACGCCTTCCAGACCGCCGCCGTGCCCTATGTCCTGCGTCCCGCGTCGCCCAGCGCCGTGGTGATGCACGACCTGTTCCATGCCCGCGGCGCCACCTTTGGCGGCGGCAAGGATTCCGTGGCCGTGCTCGACGAGGCCTCCGAACGCGCATTGCTCGGGCGCGCCGATGCGATCATCGCCATCCAGCAGGCCGAAGGCGACTGGGTGCGCCGGGCGCTGCCTGAAGTGGACGTGATTGTTGCGCCCATCGCCGCCCACCCCGTGGCCGCGGCCCAGCCCGGCCAAGCGGAAAGCCTGCTGTTCGTGGGCAGCAACACGGCCCCCAATGTCATCGGCCTGCAATGGTTCTTCGGCGAGATCTGGCCGGCGGTGCATCAGGCCTGTCCCCAGGCCAAGCTCAAGGTCGCCGGCAGCGTCGCCCGTGGTTTCGACAGCGCGCCCGAGGGCGTGGAGTTCCTGGGCGTCGTGGATAGCCTGGAATCGCTTTACGCCGACGCCGGCGTGGTGATTTCGCCCCTGACCGCCGGGTCCGGACTCAAGATCAAGCTGATCGAGGCCGCCGCCCAGGGCAAGGCGATCGTCGCCACCTCCGTGACCTTGCAGGGCGTCGAATCGACCATGACCGACGCTGTCGCGCACGCCGACACGCCCTCCGCCTTCGCCGCGGCGATCATTCGGCTGCTCAGCGACGACGACGCCCGCGCCCGCCTGGCCGAACGCGCCCTCGAGGCCGCTATCGCGCACTTCTCGCCGGACGCCTGCTATGGCGACCTGGCGCGGTGGATGGCCAATGGAGAGCTGGAGCCTTCCGCGACGCCGATCAAATCGGCGGTAAACCAGGTCTGACGTCGGTTGAGGCCGAGCGCGCCCAATCGTTCGGGCCGCATATTGTTCAATGGAGTTAGGCGCCTTTGAGGGACGCAATGCCAAGACCGCTTGCAGATCGACTTTCGAGCGTCACGCCCGGGGTCGCCCTGGGCGCCGCCTGCGTGATCGCTGCGGCGAGCCATCTGGTGTTCATCCTGCTGTTCGGCAAAACGGGGCCGCACGCCAACATCTGGGAATACGGCGAGGAAGCCCGGTGCGCCCTGACCCACGGCGGCGACCTGTGCCAGACCTATTGGAACGGCTGGCCCGGCGTCTATCCCACCGCCTACATGCCTCCGCTCCTGAGTTATGTCTGGCTGGTGCTGCTCAAGCTGTTCGGTGATGACGCCATCGCCCGCGGCGCCTTCCTGGCGATCAACTACGGCCTGTCGGTCGGCGGCGTGGCCTTGGCCTTCATGCTCGCGCGGCGGCTGGGGCTGTCGGTGCTGGCGGCCTTCCTCTCGGCGATGATCCTGGCCCTGTATCCGACCTTCCTGTTCGTCCAGACCACCTACCACCAGACCGAAACGGCGGTGGTCCTGCTGCTGGCCCTGTGTGTGCTGGCGGCGGGCGTGCTTCAGGCCCCGCGCGTCTCGATCGGCTCGGCGATCGCGCTTGGCGTGGTCTCCGCCCTGGCGACCCTGAACCGGACGGAAATGCTGGTGATCGGGCCGGTGGTGATCCTGATGGTTTCGGCCTGGCGGCGCTCGGCGAAGACCCTCGTGGCCGCGGGCTTGGTCATGGCTTTGGTCATGGCGCCGTGGGTGGCGCGCAACTGGCTGGTGTTCCATAAGCTGATCCCGGTCGCCCAGAGCTCGGGCTACAACCTGTGGAAGGGCTACAACCCCTACACCAACGGCTCGGGCAACATGACCGAAGCCCCCGGAAGCCCTGGACAGGCGGCGCTGATGCGCATCTACAGCGCCACCCCGCCCGGCCCGAATTTCGAAACCCGGCTGCAGGCCAACTACAGCTCCGCGCTGAAAGCGGACGTGCAGCACGCCGGGCCGGCGCGTCTGGTCCAGCTCACGGCCACCAAGGTCGCGCTGCTTTGGCTGTTCGACTGGACCGACCGCGACATCACCCATCGCCCAATCTACTGGGCGCCCTGGCTGGTCGCCAACGCCCTGGCCCTGCTCGGGCTGGTCCGCTTGATCCGCGAGGGCGAATTCGATCTCCGCGTCGCTGCGGTGTGCGTCGCGACCCTGGCGCTGCTTACCGCCGCCTATGGACTGACCTCGGTGCATGCCCGCTATCGCATGCATATCGAGCCCTTCCTGTTCCTGCTCGCTGGCGCAGGCGCAGAGATTCTGGTGCTTCGCCTGCTTCCCGGTCTGCGACCGACCGGACGGATCGTTCAGCCTCCGCAAGCCGCCTGAAGGAAAAAGGCCGGGCGCTTAGAGGCGCCCGGCCAGCAACGACGGCAGGTCGAGGGCTTCGCCCCTTAGAGAAAGCCGTATTCCGAGTGATTGAGCTGCACGCCGGCGCCGGAATACTCCAGCACGAAGTCGGCGTGATAGCTGCCGTCGGTGACCTGGTAGAGGTGCATGTTCGATTGCCCGCTCACGTCGCCTTCGTACGCTACGGTCGCGGACTTCGAGAACCCCGACAACCACAGGAAATCCGAACCGGATGTCATGGCCCGGCCCGCGCCGTGGAAGTCGGTGACGGTGTCGTAGCTCGCACCGCTCTGGGCGATATGGCCTTTCACCAGGACGTAGGTGTCGCCGCCGCCGCCGCCGGTGACCGTTCCGATGCCGGTTCCGAAGGTCACCATCTCCTTGCCGGCGCCGCCGTAGACGGTGTCGGCGCCCGCCCCCAGCGTGACGCTGCCGCCGCCGGAGCCCATGTAGATCGTCGTCGCGCCTGAGCCGGCGACGTATTGATGCTTGGCCGCATCGCCGGTGAAGTCGACCGTCTTCGCCGCGGTGCTGCCGGCGTCGTAGATGTAAACCGGAGTCGATCCGGTGACGGCGACGGTCGCGGTCCCCGTCGCCGTGCCGCCGTGACCGTCGCTGATCGTGTACTGGAACGACGCGGTCCCGTCGAAGTCGGCATAGGGCGTGAAGGTCACAACGCCGTTCACCAGGCTGACCGTGCCGTGCTGGGCGCCCGAGACGCCGGTGACCGTCAGGTTATAGCCGCTCGTCACAGTGTCGTTCGCGGTCAGGCTAGCGACGGTGATCGCCTTGGCCGAGCCGTAGGTGACGGTGAAGGCGTCGGCCTTGGCGACGGGCGCCACGTAGGTGACCGCGGTTGCGCCGGTTCCGGACGTCGTCGATCCAGCGCTGCTGGTGGTGGAGGTGCTTGTCGAGGTCGAGGTCGTGCTGGAACCCGAGCTCGAGTCCGTCATGCTCGCCAGCAGCAGCGGATTGGCTACCGCCGCCTGGGACAGCGAATAGGCCCGCACATAGTCGATCTCCATCTGACTGGAACTGATGCCGTCCGCGGCGCCCGCCCAGCTGCCGCCCACGGCCAGGTTCATGATCATGTACATCGGCGTGTTCATGTCCGCCGGCGTCGCCTCGGTCGCCACGGCCACGCCGTCGACGTACCAAGTCAGCTGCGTCGCGGTCCAAAGCAGCCCGTAGTCATGGAACTCGGTGGTCGCGTTGTCGACATGGACCAGATTATGGACCGTAACCGTCGAACCCGTCTGCCCCGACAAGGTGGACATGTACAGGGTATCAGGGTCTTTGCTGAGCTGCTCGAATATATCGATTTCCGGCGGCCACGAGCCATTTTCGGGCAACAGCCAGAAGGCCGGAAAGAAGCCTTGCCCGGCCGGCAACTTGGCGCGGATATCAAAATAGCCGTACTCCTGGGAGAACGACATCTTGGTGTTGAGCGACCCCGACGTATAGCCCTTGTCCCAGATCTCGCTGGAAACCGTGGCCGAGGCGGGCGCGGCGGTGATCGTCAGCACGCCGTCATTGATGCTGAACGGGTTGACCCCCAGCGGGGTCGTGCCGCTGGAGCCCATGAAGGTGGAGTCGACGTAGGCCACGTTGGTGGCGGACGGCGCCCGGCTATCCTCCGAATTCACCCCGCCATAGCCGTACTGGGTTCGCCAGGTTCCGCTCGTGCCGTTCCACAGGCTCAGGCTGTTCATCTCATCGTCGAACGTGACCTGGAGATGGCTCATGTCGAGGCCGAGCTGGAAATTGCTCGCGTGCAGGTTCGAGATGGTCTGGTTGCGCAGGACCACGCTCTCCGAGCCTGGGAGGCTGAGCACCACGTCCGCCCCGACCTGGGTCATGGCGGCCTGAACCTGGCTGAATGAGGTCCACCCGAAGCCGGAAAGTTGGACCACATCGCTCGCGGCCTTGAAGCCGACGATGGAGTCGCTGCCGCCGCTGCTCTTGTCGACGACGAAGGTGTCCGCCGCCGTGCCGGCGATCAGGACGTTGCTTCCGCCCTCGCCGTTCAGCGTTGAGACGATGTTGCCCGCAGTGATGATGTTGTCGAGGTTGTTGCCCGCTCCATACCAGGCTGGCCCCTGAAGCGTGAGGTTCTCAACATTCGCAGCCAGGGTGTAGTTGACCGTGCTTACAACCGTGTCGATGCCGCCGTTCGGATTTTCAAGAACGACATCGTTTGCCGACGAGATGAAGTAGGTGTCGTTCCCGCTCCCTAGAGCGACGGTCTGCCCGGTGCCGTTGGTACGGTATCCATCGTTTCCGGAATTGCCGGTCACAGACTGCGCACTCGACGTGATCGTCGTGTAGGCTCCGCTTAACGGCAGAATAACCCCATCTGCATCGAGGTATATAGATGTCGCCGCGGAAGAGGCGCTCGTGGAAGAAGTCGACATAATACGCGTCCCTGCTCTCAGGGTCGAATATCGCTGCTACTGGCTGATAACGGATGAAAACTCTTGCTGAATGCAACATTTACGCTTCAGCCCCGCGACAATTCTGGCGACAACACGCCACACCGCAGAAAACAAATAGTAACGGATCGTAAACCGCGATTTACGACCTAAAAATCCTTGGCAAATAAGGGATTTTAGCCGCGGAGTCGGCGACCGAGCGTGCGCAATGGCCGCGCCCTTACAGGCCGCCAGCCGAGGGGACAGCTTCAGGACGAGTAAACGTCGCACCTGCAACCAGTTGTCGCAGGAAGCCCAGGGACCAGGCGAAATGCATGATCATCGCGGCGACGCCGGACAGGGCGACGCACGGCTTGCGCGCCTTGACGGCCAACACCAGTCCGAAACTCAGACAGCCCACAGCCCACACCAGAGCGGGTACGGCGGCGAGCGGTTGCAGCGGCGCAGCCAGGGCCAGCACCACCGCTGGCGGCACCGCCAGCGGCAGGGCTTGGCGCAGCTTCAGCCGGGTCTTGTGGCGCAGCACGGTGCGGGCGCGTCCCTTGCCATAGCTGAAATACTGCCGGAACAGCGCGCGCGGGGTCCTGCGCGGGTAGTAGGTGAGCGCAAGCGTCGGCTCGATCCAGATCCGCACGCCCTGAGCCCCAAGGCGAATGTCCAGTTCGGCGTCTTCGTTGTGGCTGAAATTCTCGTCGTAGCCGCCGACCGCGAGATAGGCCGCCAAATCGAACAGGGCATGGTGGCCATGATCGACGAATTGCCCCTCCACCACGCTGCGGTGGGCTGATCCGCCGGTGCCGAGCTTGGAATTCTGGGCGGCTGCGGCGGCGGACTGGAAGCAGGTCTTGCCGATCGTCACCATCGGCACCACCACCGACTTCGCGCCCGTCCGCCCCGCGGCGGCCACCAAGCCGCGTACATAACCTTCGGGATAGTCGCAATGGGCGTCCACCCGCACCAGCCAACGCTTGCCGGCGCCGAAGACCTGGGCCGCCAGATTGACGGCCGCGCTCTGAATGCGGTGGGGATTATGCAGCAGCTTGATGTTGGGCCACTGCGCGGCCGCCGCCTGCACCAGGGCCGGGCTGCCGTCCGTGCTGCCGCCGTCGGCGACCACGATCAGGGCGTCGGGCGCATCCCCGGCCAGCAAAGCCAATAGCGACGGCAGGTGCGCGGCCTCGTTCAGACACGGCACCACGACCAGGACGTCGTCCAGTTTCGACACTTCGCCGCTCAAAGCCGATCCGCTCCCGATCCCAAGGCCGCCACCAAGTCTTTGCAATCGCTTTCCCCGGCCCGCAGATCGCGCCTGGGGATCGCCGCGACAGCCTCCGACAGGCGTGCATAGTCCGCAACCGTCAGGTTCTCGAACACCTTCGCCAGATCTCGATCTGGCTGATCCAGCAGCAATCCGGCGTTTCGCGCCGCGAGCCAAGCCCCGGTTTCGACCTCGCGCAGGGCGATCGGAACCGCGCCGTGCAGCGGACCTTCGTACAGCCGGTTCGGCAGCAGCCAGGACGAGTTCAATCCTTCCTCGAAATAGTCGATGGCCCAGGCGAAGTGCACCTCGCCATAGAGCTGAGGCAGGTCGGAGGGCTTGTAAGCTCCCTCGAAAGTCACGCCAGGCGCCGCTGCGACCTCGGCGTCGAAATCAGCGAACTCGTGCCGCGCGGGACGCCCGCGGATCACCACCTCGATCCGCCCCTGCGAGTGGGCCGCCAGCTTGGACAGCAGCGCCAGGCTCTTGCGGCAGCGGATCATGCCGAACCAGCCGATACGCCACGGCGGCGCTGAGGGGCGCGGAAGCTCGGGCGCCTCGGGCGCGCCATCCAGGCGCAGCACCTTGTTCTCCATCAGCAGGGTCCGCCCGCGCCACCCCTGCCGAGCTTCAAAATAGTGCTTCAGAAACGCCGGCGAACTGACGATCAGCAATCCGCACCGCCGCATCAGCGCGCGCTCCACCGCACGCAGCGCCTGGCTGGCGCGACCGCTTCCCAGCAGTGAGCGGTGAATGTCCAGCGATTCGTAAATCACCGCACGCCGTTGCGCGACGCGCACGGCCAGGAGCAACATCTCGAGGTTGCGCGCCACCACCACGTCCGCGCCAGCCATCGCCCGCTGCAACCGGCCGACGCGGATCGCCTGGGCCAGGACCGATCCCATGCGCTTGAGCAGTTTGGCGTCTTCGGTGCGGCCCAGGTCCACCACGGGAACACCTTCGACGGCGCCGGGCGCCTGGGCCCCGCGCCAGAACCCGACGGGAACCACCTCGGCGCCGCCGGCCTTGAGCATCTGGACCCGGCGCGCGACAGCCGCGTCGTTCAGGTCGTGGACGAGGTAGGCGACCTTCACGTTCACGCGTCTCGCAATTTTTGGGGAACGGATAAGCGTGGCCTTAAACGGTAGGCGCCCAAGTTACAAGCAGTGCAGCCGTCGTTTCAGAGATGGCGCAAGCTCCGTCTTATTTCCGAGAAAACGATATGGTAGGTGATAATGGCGCATTAAGGCTGGCGCGAGACGGCGGATCCGCCAAATGCCGCCCTCGCCCCGCTGGCGACTGGAAAGTCACACAATCTAAACGCTGCAGCAGAAGACGGAGCCCCGTTATGAACCTCCGCCATGAGGCGACGTGCTCGCGGGGTGTTTCGGATCGCGAGCAGGCGGGGCGGCTCTTCTGCGCGGGCGCGTAAGCCGCGCCTTAATGCCGGCCCTGGCGGCATGCTCAAAGAAAGCAGCGCCGGGCGCCAAACGGTAAATGATATTCGATAAGTGCGGGTGATCCGGCTGCGCGCCGCGCCCGGCCAACAGGGGACCGAGTTTTTGAAGGCAAGCTATCTCGCCGGCTCCATCTGGTCAGGGGTGAACGCCGCGGCGGCGCTGCTGGTGCCGCTGGCGCTGTTCGTCTATTTCGCGCGCGCCGTCCCGCCGTGGCAGATCGGCGTGGTCGCCTATGGCCTGGCCTGGGTGGAGATCGTCAAGATCGGTTTGCCGCTGGGTCTCTACGAGGCCCTTCTGGCGGTCGAGGATTACGAGAGCTACGCCCGCCCGGCTGCGGGTTTGCTGATGGCGTCGGCTGCGCTCGGGTTCGCGGTCTATAGCGGCGTCATGCTGGCGGCGCCGCTTTGGCTGCCGGCGGCGGCCAAGCTGATGCCGTTCCTGATCGCGCTCGGCCTCAAGATCGTCTTCGACGTGCTGCTGGTGCAGCCGGACGTGGTGATCGCCCGCCGTCTGGATTTCCGCCGCCTCGCCAGCCGCACCCTGATCGCCAACATCGGCTCGGCCGTGTTCGGCATCTGCGTCGGCCACCTCACCTCGCCCCTGGTCGGCCTGGTCAGCTATTACATCCTGCAGTCGCTCGTGGTGTGGGTCACGACCATCGTCGGCACCAACTCGCTGCTGGCCCCGACCCTGGGCTGGGGCAAGCTGCGCGGCATCGCCAAGACCGCCTTCCTGGCCACCCAGGTCCGCTCCCTCGCCACGCTCAACAACTTCGCCGACCAGGTCATCGCCGGCTCCTTCATCCCGCCAGCCGCCCTGGCCCGCTACAACCTGGGCAAGCGCCTGGAGATCGCGCAGATCACCGCGTCATCCTCGTTCAACACCATTCTGTTCCAGCCGCTGTTCGCCCGCCGCAAGGACGAGGAGATCGCGCGCGACTACCAGCGCAGCCTGTTCATGATCTCGGTGCTGTCGGGCGTCCCCACCGCCCTGCTGATCGCCAATATCGACACCATCATCTCGGTGGCGTTCGGCCCGCACTGGGCGGGCGCCGGCCCCATCGCGGCGGCCCTGGCCGTCAGCGGCTTCGCCCGCGCGGTGGGCGGGGTGCACGGCGCCTACTTCTCCGTCAGCGGCAAGAACGCGGCCCTGCGCAATCGCGCCCTCGCCTCGGCCGGCGCAGGCGTGCTGATCGTCTGCACCACCGGCATGATCGGGCTGCTGTGGATCAGCATCCTGCTGTCGCTGAAGAACGTGGCCATGACCGGGTGGTCCGCCTGGATGACCCGAAACCTGGCCCCGCTGTCCTATTACGTGAAGGACGTGGTCGGACTGGTGCTGATCGCCGCCGGCGCGGCCTGGGCCGGGCGCTGGCTTGGCGACAGGTGGTTGCCGCACGACCAGCTGGGGATCTTCCTGACCTGGGGGACCTCGGCCGCCACCTGCGCAGCGGCCGTAGGCGCGCTTTATCTTGGCGAGACAGTCGCCGCCGTAAAATCAACTCTCAAGCTAAGGCAAGCTTAATACAAGTGACGGATATATAACGTCAACGACGGGCCGCGCGAAGCAAACCTTTCATGCTATTTAACTCCATAGAGTTCCTGTTCGGCTTCCTTCCGGTCGCATTACTTATTTACCACGCATTAAGAGTTCGAGGCCACAAGACCGCCGCCAAGGTATTCCTGGTCGTAGCCTCGCTCTTTTTCTACGGCTGGTGGGACGTTCGCTACGTCCCGCTGGTGGTGATCTCCATCCTCGGCAATTTCGGCCTCAGCCTGCTGATGGAACGGAGCGGACAACGCTCCCGGCTCATCACCGCGGTCGGCATAGGCCTGAACCTCGCCCTCCTGGGCTACTTCAAATACGCCAATTTCTTCGTGAAGAGCCTGGACGGGCTGACTGGCATGGATATCGCCATGCACAAGGTGGTGCTGCCGCTCGCCATCAGCTTCTTCACCTTCCAGCAGATCGCCTATCTGGTCGAAGCCTATAGGGACCGGAAAGCCGCCGACAGCTTCCTCGACTATTGCCTGTTCGTGCTGTTCTTCCCGCACCTGATCGCCGGTCCCATCACCCATCACAAGGAGATGCTGCCGCAGTTCAAGCATGCCGGCGATGAACCGCTGCCGCTGTCCTATGTCACCGTCGGCCTGACCATCCTGATCCTGGGCCTGGCCAAGAAAGTCGTGATCGCCGACACCCTGGCCGACATCTGCAACCCGATCTTCCACGCCGCAGACGCCGGGCGCGCGCCCTCGTTCGACTACGCCTGGCTAGGGGCCCTGTCCTACACCCTGCAGCTCTATTTCGACTTTGCCGGCTATTCAGACATGGCGATCGGGCTGAGCCTGCTGTTCGGCATCCGACTGCCGGTGAACTTCGCCTCGCCCTACAAGTCGACCAGCATCATCGAGTTCTGGCGCCGCTGGCACATCTCGCTGTCGCGCTTCCTGCGCAACTATCTCTACATCCCCATGGGCGGGAACCGGCAGGGCAAGATCCGCCGGCACCTCAACCTGCTGTTGACCATGGCGCTCGGCGGCCTGTGGCATGGCGCGGGCTGGACCTTCCTGGCTTGGGGCGTGCTGCACGGCCTGTACCTGATCTGCAACCACGTCTGGCGCTCGGTCGCGCCACCGCCCAAGGGCCGCGCGCGCGCCGCCTTCGGCTGGGTGGTGACCATGCTGGCCGTGGTGGTGGCCTGGGTGCTGTTCCGCGCCGGCACCTTCCCTGGCGCCCTGACCATGCTGGGCGCCATGGCCGCGCCCGGCTCGAGCGGCTTCCCCCATGACCTGCCGCCCACCACCCTGGTGAACTGGCTGGCTGTCGTGGTCGCCGGCGTGGCCGCAGCCTGGGCGCCCAATGTGCTTGAGATGACCCGCTACCCCAATTCCGTGCCCGGGCTGCCGATCGAGGCCGATGGCCTGCGCCCCGTCACGTGGCGACCACCGCCCCCCCTGGCCACCGCCGTCGGGCTGGGCGTGATCGCGGCCTTCGCCTTCGCCAAGCTGCCGAACCCCGGCGTGTTCCTCTATTTCAACTTCTGACGCGCCCATGACACGCCCCGAACTCAAAACCTTCCGCCGCCTGCTGGGCTATGGAGCCCTGGCGGCCGTGGTCACCCTGGTGGTGATGGTGCTGCTGCCGCACGACCGCTACATCCGCTGGCAGGCGCTCCGGACCGAGGCCTACGCCCGGTTCGGCTGGATCTACGAGCGGATCCACTTCGATCCCACCCCGACCGACGTCGTGTTCATCGGCACCTCCCACACGATGAATGGGGTCGACGCCGCCACGGTGCAGCAGGTCATGGCCGCCGACGGCGTGCGCGACACCGACGGCCGCTGCCTGACCGCGACCAACTTCGCCATTCCGAACTATGGACGCAACGTCGCCTGGACTATCGCCCACGAGCTGCTGTCCACCCGCCGCACGCGCATGGTCGTGCTGGAGACTTTCGAGAACGAGAGCCGCAAGCCCCACCCGCTGTTCATCTACATCGCCGACGCCAAGGACGTGCTGGGCGCGCCGCTGCTGATCAACCTGAACTACTTCTACGACATCGCCCGCCTGCCGCTACGCCAGGCTTCGCTGTCGTTCAAGTCGCTGTTCCCGGGACAGTTCGGCCTGAAGTCGCCCTTCAAGATCACCGACTACGACGGCTCGACGGTGGACAATACACGGGTGGTGAACGTGGGCGGCGTCGCCCTTACGCCCTCGCGCGACACCACCATCTCGCCCGCGGAACTCGAGAAGGCCCGGCGGCACGAGCTGGCGATCAAGAACACCCACCTGCTGGGGCGCCGCTTCGACGCGCTCGAGTACGCCTTCCCCCTGCACTATCTGAACGGGATCCTGCACCTGGCGGCCCGACACCAGACGCCGGTGGTGTTCCTGTACCTGCCCGGCTACGGCAAGCCGACCGCGCCCACCGACCCCAGGCCCTATGTTGGACACGGCGACATGCTGTTCGCGCCGGACATCTTCGCGCGCAAAGATGTGTGGTGGGACGTGGACCACCTGAACGCCAAGGGCGCCGCGATCTATTCGGTACGGGTCGGCCACATGCTCTCGACCCGTCTGCCGCATGGGCCGATCAAGGGTCCGTGCAACTTCGGCTATCCGGCGCGGGCGACGCTGCGCCCGTTCCACCCGCCCCTGCCCTAGGGCGCGCAAACCCCGTCGGCGGCCGCCTCAGGCCGCTCGACGGGTCAGTGGGCGCCCCGCGCGCGGACGAAACAGTCGCCGCCGCCCGCCTGCACGCGCTGACAGAAGGCCCGCGCAGCGGCTGAAGACCCAAAGCCGCCGACCGTCGCGCGATACACGGTCGTCCCCTTCGACCGCGCCGCCTCCACACCCGTCGTCATCCCCTTGAGCACCGCCGGGTCCTTGCGCGCCAGCCGGGCGAGCACTTCATGGCCGCCGACAGCGGTCGGGGCTGCGCCCACCTGGACGACGAGGCCGCCGCCCGCCGCTGGCAGCCTGGCGTCGACGGCGTTTTCCGCGCGCTTATTTTCCGCCGGCTTCTTGATCCCAGCGTGCGGCGCAGCCGCAGCCAGAACGGGCGCGGCGGTCGGCGGGGGCGCGGACGCCTCGCCGCCGACGGGCTTCACAGCGCGCGCCGTCTGCAACGCCGCCTGGCGGCAGGCGAAGGCCATCAGGCTGGCGCCGACCGTCGCCGGCGGCGCGGGACGCCAGGCCGATTGGTCGTCGCTGAGACTGCGGATCTGCGCGCCTGAGGCGTCGAAGCTCAATTCCTTGCGCGTGCGGGTCAGGGACGCCGCGCAGTCATAGTCGGCGAGATCCTTGACGAAGGCGACGCCCTCGCGGTCCGAAGGCCCATAGACCGTCATCTCCCAGATCGAGCACTTGCCGTTCTGACAGGCCAGGCTGGAGACGTCGGAACTGAGCCGCTCGCCGTCGACGCCGGTGGCGACCAGCCACCAGTCCTCGGCCTTCGCTGCGGAAACGCTTGCACCGGCGAGGAAAACGGCCGTCAGGACGCCGAGCCCGCGCCATGAACCGGCGCCTCGTCTGCTCAGCATCATTCCTCCCGCAACGCAGGCCCCAAAAGGCCGCGGCGTAAGGAGCATCTTTTCGCAGGTGGGGGAATGCGACGCCGGCGCTCGCCTCATGGCCGGCGCGTGGCGGTCTGCAAGCGAGAGGTCGTCTCGCCAGGGCGCCCTCACCTGCCATGAGCGGTGAGACGGGCGCCGAAGGTCTTAGAAACAGAAGGGCCGGCGGCGCACCGCGCCGTCGACCTGAACCCGCCGCCTAGGAGGGCGACATACCGCTTTCGCTACCCAGCTTTTCCTTGGGGAAGCCGGAGGAGAAGTTGGCGCCGTGGAAGACATTCCCGCGGCGGCGGCTGGCGGAGCTCAGCTTCGCCCACGGATTCGTACGGATCAGCATGCGGAAATGCTCGGCGTGCGAGGGGAACGACACGGCCTGGACCCCGAGGATGTCGGAGATGAAGTCGAACGCGTCGCACTGCTGGCGCAGAAGGTGACGGGTTGCTTCAACCAGCACGCTGCTCAACGTGGTGATGTAGATGATGTCGGCGCGGCGCATCTTGGGAAACGCCAGGAACGCCAGCAGCGTCAGAACATAAAAGCCAGCGAAGTGTGCAACCCTGCGACCCGACATAAGTGGATACAGCACGCCCACATCGACGCTCATCGCCCAGACCAAGAAAGCAACAACCGCAAATCCCAACAGAACGCGACTTACGTGCTTTAGGTTGCCTGCCGTCATCGTCACCACCCTCACAACACGTGACGATATGTATCCGACATGATGTGATTATGCGTAAACTTATACGGTTATTTTCGCGTTCTCATTTTAGGTTACTGTTTGGTTTCCGGCGCCGCCCCAGCCCCATTTACCTTAAATACGGCCTACTTAAGCTCCCAGACCTTGACCGAGGCGAACGAAGCGGTGACCGGCGCCAGGTCGGGCTTGCCGCTCGCATTGGTCGCCCAGCCCCCGCCGACCGCCAGGTTCAGGATGATCTGGTGCGGGACGTTCATGTCCGGCGTGGCCGGAAACTGCCCGACCTTATGGCCATCGTAATAGAGCGCCACGGTGGTCGGCGTCTTCAGCGCCCCATAGTGGTGCCAGCCCCGCGCGCAGCCCTCCGGCGGCTTGAACACCGAGTGATCGCCGCTCTTGGCCTTGTTCGCCGGGGTGATGATGCTGAACCAGTGCGCGCCGGTGCCGATATCCTCGGGGAAATCGATTTCCCCGCCCTTCGGCCAGCCGGTCAGGGTGGTGGTCCAGATCGCCGGCCAAGTCCCGTGCGTGCAGACCGGCAGATCGGCCACAACGTCGATATAGCCGTAGGTATAGGTGTACAGGAACTTGGACTCGAGCAGCCCCGACATCCACGTCTTGTTGAACAGCAGCGGACGCAGCTCGGGCGGCGCTGGCGTCGCGGTGATGGTCAGATTGCCGGGCTTGAGGCTGAAAGGATTGAGGCCGAGGGGTTTCCCGCCCAGAGCGCCGTTCGACACCCCGGGAAAGGTCGGGTCGACATAGGTGGTGTCGCGGCCGCCGTCGCGATTTGAGGCCGAGGTCGGGCCGCCGGACCCCAGGACCGGCCGCCAGTGGCGCCCAGGGCATTTGTCGATCTGATCGTCGCAGATCGGCGTCTGGAACTGATCGCTGAACGAGGGCGGGGGCAACTGGTTCACATTGACGGTATCCGGCGGCCCGCTGGCGACGAGCGAAGCCAGTGCGGCGAGAGCAAGGTCGATCATCTACGCATCCAATTTTGGACCCAGGCTCGCAGCCAGGCGCACAGCACCCCGCGAGCCGGCGGTCCGGCGCCCGTCCCCACGACAGCCACATAATCCGCTCAAGCGCGCCGGGTTGCCAAGGGCGGTCGACAGGTCGCAGCCCACCTGGCGCATTCTGGGATATTCCACATCCTGGGCCCAGCCGCCCGCTTAGGCTTAGCGCCCCTCGATTGGGCGCCGCGACCGCGCTCCAGGCGACACATCTTCAACCGGCAGGAACATTCCCTGGCGCGGACCGGCAGGCGAAACTAAAAGTCATCTGGCCATGGGATGCTCGCATCCACGCCTCGGAGGCGAGAGAATCGACCATGAGCGACCCGAAACAAACTGGCGTTGCGCCCGACCTCCTGTCCCCGCGCAGTCCGCCGCCCCGTCAAAAGCCCAGCAGGTGAGCTCCTGATGAATCGGCTATTCGCCAAATTCCTCCTGGTGGGCGGGTTCGCCGCCGCGGTGAACTGGGGATCGCGCTTCGCGTTCAGCCTGGTGCTCGACCTGCCCTGGGCGATCGCCGCCGCCTACATCCTCGGCATGGCGGTCGCCTACACGCTGAACCGCCTGGTCGTGTTCGAACCCAGCGGCCGCAGCGTATGGGAAGAGTTCGTGCGCTTCGCCCTGGTCAACCTGGTGGCTTTCGCCATCGTTGAGGCGGTGACCAACGGCCTGGTCCACGGGATCTTCCCCTGGATGCGGTTCACCTGGCACCCCGAAGCCGTGGCGCACGCCTTCGGCATCGCCTCCCCGACCCTGACCAGCTATCTCGGCCATCGCCACTTCACCTTCGGCAAGAAGGCGGAGCGCGTCCCGGCCTAGCCGGCGCCCCGGCCGGCTGCGTCGATCGCGGCCGGCCTAGCCCAATTCGGCCAGGCTCAGCTCGGCTTAGTGCTTGAGCAGCTGGTAGACGAAGAAACCGATCAGGCCCCAGAGCGCCGTCGGCGCAACCACGATCATCGCCACGCGATAACGCGCGGGCCACTTCCCGACCGCCGGCTCATCGGCATAGGCCGAACGCACACGCCCCAAAAGGTTGCGCGCCGGCGAGGGCGTAGAGCGCTTTTGTCCGTCGGCCAAGCCGAACGTCGCAGCGGGCGGCGCCTCCAGGCTGATCGCCCCAGACACCTCATCAAGCTTTCGCAGAGCGACCATGTGAATCTCCTTACGACCACACTAGCGCCACAAAATGGTCAGAACGTTTAAAGCCATGGTTGCGGAAGACTTAACCATCACTTTTCGACGTCTGCATCTCAAGATAGCGACCTCACCTTCCCTTACAGATGCGGCATCTTGATTAGAAACCTAGACAGATCGTCTCACCTGGCGAAAACCTGGTTAATCTTATTAATTATGTTTCGCCGAGATCATCCGCAGCTGCCTGGAGATTGCGGACGCAAAGCTTTACGGCGGTATGGGCGTCCGATTCCGTGACCGCCGCGCCAAAGCCCACCAACTGGTGCTGGTCGTCGTAAACAGCCCAGCTCAGCATGTCGCTGTCCACGATCGGCAGCACCTGAAAAGCGTAATAACTGCTCATATGGTTACCAGCGCGCCCACAAGCGGATCGTTCCGTTGCTCTTCGCGTTTTCGCGCGGCCAATTCCTTGACCTCCATCCGCGGCACACCGCTTGCTCTAGATCCGTCATCGTAACCGATTTGAGCGGGGGACTGTCCTTCTATGGGGCAAACTGAATTTGCGCGGCGCATCGCCGGCCACGATCGCCTTGATCGCGCCCTGTGCGCTGAACTCGCAGCCCTCGCCGCTCTGACACTGGGAATTGGCCTGGGCTTCGGCCTGACGTTCCAGGATCCCGCAGCTGGCTGCGTCGCTGGCGGCGCGGCCTTCGTCCTGCTGCTGCTGAAGGGACCGCTCCGCCGTCCGCGCCAGGCGCTGCGCGCCTATCGGCGCACCAAATCGAGACGGTGGCTCTGGAGCGCCCAGACCGGCGTATTCCTGGGTGGCGGCTACTACACCGAATAGGCGCCGCACCTGCGAAGCTGAGCGCCCTGGCGCGCCAACATTTGTCGGGCGCAATTCCCTGAATTTCGCCGGAGCCGCCCGAACAGAGGCGCCGCGCTCGCCAAACACAACCGCACAATCGTTTCGCCGCCGTTGACTTCGCGAGCTTTTTCCTCGCGCCGCCCCCCGTTCGCCGCGGGCGCCAACATAAGCCGCAGGCCAGCTTAGCAGCTCATAGGTTTCGCTTACTTTCGTTTCGGGTGATTTAAGGCAAGATAAAAGCATGGCGCGTCGATTCCACTGAGACGCCCTAAAGTGCGTCCAGGGAGGTTCGTCATGACCATCGCGCCTTCGCCCGACAGGTTTTCCGCCGCCCCGCAACGCGCGGAAAAGGACGAACGACGCTGGCGCCCCGCCCAGACCTACGCCTTCGCGATCGGTTCATCCGTCGCCGGATGGGTTGCAATCGGCTTGGTTGTGGTAACGTTATTAAAACGTTAACCATCCCCTCACAAATCCCGCTTCGAGACGAAGATTCGAGATTGCGTCAACTTAATTTTTCTCAAAATCAACTCACGCAACTTTCAATTTCATTCCGCAATTCCGGCCACAAAAGGCCACAATAGTAACGCCCCCTCCCGATCGTCTCGACGGGATGGCTTGGTGGCGAAAAAAATCGCACCCCCGTCAAGCAAAGATTGGAACCAGCCCGCGCGGCAGCACGTTTGCGCTGCAACATAAGGCATTCCGCCGCACCGCAGTGCAAATTGGCCACTCGAGACGCCCCGTAGTTTGAAAGGACGTTTGCGCCATGGAAATGAACTGGAATCGGCTGGCGCGATTTGATAGGCCTTCACACATGCAGTTTGGTGCAACGCACACAGCGTAGCCCGCCAAGAAGCTGGCGGACAAGGCAGGGTTGGTTGCTCGCCCTTTATTCCAACCAAGGCGAGCGCTCACCTTCGCTATAAGAAGTTTTTGCAAAGTACTTGCTCAAGCTCATCATGAGCCGGCACCATCACAAACGGAATCGAAAGCGCGCGAATGGCGGCAAGGATGCGACGGCTGAAAAACGAAGGCGGCGCAGGGCGACTCGATCGGGGCCCGGTCAACTTCGATTTCGCCATCGCAGCGCCAGTTGCCCAAATGGGCGGCGCAAGCTTCGAAACGAACAAATCGATCGCCTCGGAGGCGAGCACCTTAACGTTTTTGGGTGCACGCACGTCGAAGACGGTAAATGCTTCACAGAAGTTTCTACATGTTTTTGGCTAGGTTTTTGCAACGACGTCCGGAAGACAGCGGAAGGGGGTCGCATATGTTCCAGATCGGTTCGCGGGTAGGCGCGATCGTAATGCCTGAGGGTTTCGAGGCCTCTATTCCTGAGAGGAACTCAAACACCTCTCTCGATGGCGGCGGAAGCGATTCCACCACCTTGAATCTCGAGCGCATTATGGACTGCGTTCTGGCCTGCCTCTTATTGGTGTTTCTCGCCCCCCTGCTTGCGGTCATCGCCCTGGCGATCAAGCTTCAGGACGGCGGCCCGATCCTGTTCGGCCACAGCCGGATCGGCCGCAACGGCCGGACTTTCCGCTGCATGAAGTTCCGCAGCATGGTGATGGATGCGGAAGCGCGGCTGGAAGCCCTGCTCGCCGCCGACCCCGTCGCCCGTGCGGAATGGGAGCTTGACCACAAGCTGCGCCGCGACCCCCGCATCACCTGGCTCGGCGCCTTCCTGCGCAAGTCGAGCCTCGACGAACTCCCCCAGCTGCTCAACGTCATCTCCGGCCAGATGAGCCTGGTCGGGCCGCGCCCGATCGTGCAGGCCGAGGTCAAGCGTTATGGCCGCCGCTTCGACGCCTACTGCCGCGTGCGTCCCGGCATCACCGGACTGTGGCAGGTGGGCGGCCGCAATGACGTCTCCTACCGTCGCCGCATCGCCTACGACGTGCTGTTCGTGCGCATGCGCTCGCCGCGGCTGTACCTGTCGATCCTGGTGCGGACGGTGCCGGCGGTGCTGATGCGCAGCGGATCCTACTGATCCTCGAACTCCCTTCGAGATACCTGCCCAACGGCGCGCGGACCTAGTCCTCGCGCCGTTCTGGTTTCAGGGTCGCTGCATTCTGCTCGCGCAGGGTCGCCCCCGCCTCGTCATAGAGGAACGGCAGATAGGCGTAGCGCCGACCCCGGGTCACGGGGCGGACCTCATGCAGAAGCCCGCAGCCGAACACCGTCGCCCCGCCCGTGGGCGGGCTGAACAGGTTCGAGCCGAACTCCGGGAAGCAGAGCTCGCCCCCCTCATAATCCCCGCGATTGAGATTGATGGTGACCGCCAGCCGGCGGTGCGCCGTTCCCAGGGTGGTGTTGTCCCGGTGGGCGCGGAAGAACCCCTGATCCTCGCTGCTGTAGCAGGCGATCATGTAGCGCTCGACCCGCGTCGCGCGCCAACCGAACGCCCGCTCGATCACCGGCACCAGCCGATGGCTGATGCGCGACAGCACCGCCGTCTTGAGTTGGTCCTCCGCGAGATAGACGTCGGCGCGTCGCTTGAAGCTGGGGTCGACCGCCACGACAGTCTTGTCGCCGCGCTGCTGCATGAACCCCGTGGGCGTGCCGCCGACCTTGTCGTAGTGGTCGATCAGGACCCGGCAGAGCTCGGGCTCGAAGATACGCGGCACGGTCAAGACCGGCGCGTGCCCCGCCTCTTCCCCGGCCGCGGCCGCCAGGCGCATGTCGAGGGCTCGCAACACCGCGGCGGTCGCCTCGATCGGACCGCGCTCGACCACCCGCAGCAGCGGGTCCAGCAACAGGACTTCGGGCCGATAGGCGCTGTCCGAAAGCTGGATCCCATAGTGACGGCTGATGGCGCGACCGTAGTCGTCGAAATGGCGCATCGCATGCGACGGCGACAGCCGCCCCTGGGTCCGGTCGCGCGGGTCGACGCTGACCCCAACGAAGACCGCGCTCTCGCCATCGAACAGGCGACTGCTGGCCAGGACTTCAGCATAGGCGGCCGCGGTCTGCTCGGCGGCGAGACTGCCGAAGAACATCAGGCAAATCCAACGGCCCGCCATGCCGTCGAAGGTGACGTCCGCCACCTCGTCGCAGGTTCCGCGGAACCAGGGCGCCGGCTCACCGTATCTCGACGTCGAAGACGCACCCGTCATTTTCATATCCATCTGGGCGGGACGGCCGGGCCTGGAAGACAAACGCAGGTCCCAGGGACGGCCGCAGGAAATCCTCAATCAATCCGGGAACACACTTGTCTCTGGCTAGGCGGCCGCAACCTGAGCTAGCTTCGGGACGGCGGGGGACATGGTGATGGACAACATCGAAGACGTGCAGGTCGGTTTCGTCGACGGCGCCCTCAAGCTCCAGATCACCTTCCCCGGGTCGCGCATCGCCCACATCCCGCTATCCGAACAGGTTGCGCTGGTGCTCAACGCCGGCGGCTGGATGATGCGCGAACACAGCGCACGCGTGTTCGAGCAGGATCTCGGAGGGCCCAACCTGGTCAGTCGGCGCATCAGGATGATCCCCGTGCACACTCAACCCGACGGGACGAACGGCTGACAAAAGCTGGGAGCGGGCGAAACTAAAAGCGGCCCAAGCTAAAAGTCGGCGAAACTAAGAGCCTGCGAAACTGACCGCGTCGCGATCGGGAACCAAGCGCCGCGGACATGGCGGGGTCGGTTCCTTCGAAGCTGTCCCGCAAGCCCCCGGACGCATTACGCTGATCACACGAGATCACGCAGCCCACGCCGAAGATCCACTCAAAGTATATCGGACTTCAAACATAGAAATGGGAGCCGGTTGGAAAACCTGGCTCCCACTAGTGGCATTACGTGGCGGCTTGACGCCGCCACGAACACGATCAGGCGAATGCGCTGTTTAAGGCGTCAATCAGCCGTAGAAGTTATAGTCGCCGGCGGCCAGGTTATGACCGTCCATCGACTTGACCAGGATTTCATAGGTCTGGCCGTTGTTCGCGGCGTGGATGTCGTAATACAGCAGGGTCGCGCCTTCAGCCGCGGTGGCCGCGTCGGGGGTGCCGACGTGGTCGAGGGTGATGGTCGAACCGGCGCCGAAGCCTTCCAGAGCGAGGAAGTCGTTGTTGGTCGCCGACCAGCCGCCCGCGCCGCCGAAGTCATAGATCACGGCTTGAACGCCGCTGGCTTGAACGAAGTCGCTTTCCTTCAGGATGAAGGTGTCGTTGCCGGCGCCGCCGTAATAGGCGTCGAAGCCGGCCCCGCCTTGCAGGGTGTCGTTGCCGGAACCGCCAGCCAGAGTTTCAGTCGCACCCGTGCCGTAGACCACGCCATGCGAGTCAGGCGTCGCGGCAGCGCCGTTCACCAAGTCAGTCATTGTTGCATTCCCCTCATTGATCGGGTGGGGCTAACACCACCGGAGAAGCGCTTATGACAAAAATTGCACGTAGTAAAGATCGATTAACCAAATTCACGTAGGAGGCGAAAATTAAGAAACCACCTGCCCTTTTGCCTATCTGCTGCCCTGCGACTAACAAATGCGGGCCATGCTGATCGCTAAAGCCGAAGCAAACGCATTCGCTTCCCCGAAAATTTTTAAATCGACTCAATACGTTAATCACCGGCAATCGGCGGCTCACCTCCCAAATCAGCTTGCCCGATCCAGCTCCATACCCGTGTGAATTGAATTTTCGAACCCTGAACGGGCCAGAATCTAGCGCTTACAAATCATCGCCGAAGCACGGCCGGTATTCGGTTGACGCCGCCTTCGGCATTGAGGATGAATTTTGCAACAGTCTGGAGAGCGCCCGTGATCGCGCACATCATCGCCCTGAGCCTATTCGGTCACTCAGCGATACAATCGGCGGACTACCGGGTGGACCGGTGGCGGGTGCAGGTGAGCCACGACAGCTTCACCGGCGCCGTTCAGTGCCGCGCCACGTCTGGAAATCTGCGCATTTCCGGCGACCAGCTCCTGGTTCGACTGGGCAGCGGAACCGACACCACCCAGGCGGCTTACCGGATCGACGGGGGCCCGGCCGCGCCGGCCTACACCACGCGCCTGCCCTGGAGCGAAGTCGCCGGCGCCTGGGGCAACCCCAGCGCGGGCCGGATCCCGGTGCCGCTGAGCCAGTTGCAAAGCGCCTCGACCCTGGCCGTGCGCGCCTCGCCGAACGCCAGTATTCGCACCTTCGACGTGCGATCGGTGCCGCAGGTGCTGGCCGAACTGCGGCGGCAAGCCTGCCCCGCCTCATCCTAGGCTCTACACATAAGCAACCGATCGCGTCGAACGCCCGATCGTCAGCACCTCGCCTTGGGGCCTAGCTGGCCGTACTTGATACGGCCAGCCAAAGGGAGCTGCCCCGAAGACAAGGGGCTTCCTTCTGAGCCGGCCAGACGGTCTGGCGGCGGCGAAGCGCTGATCGAACGGGCGCCGGGCCGCCCTCGTTCGTGCGATTGTGAACTTTTTCTATATTGATACGATCCAGAAATTCCGGGGCACATTTTCGCTCTTAACCCGCTCTGAACAGCTGTTCAGTTTCACGGCGGGGCGTCATTCCGATGATCGTAGGGCAAGACTTCGTCTGGCTTCATTTCATGAAGACCGGCGGCCACGCCGTCGAACTGGCCTTGAGGGCCGCCATGCGCGGCCGGCGCGACGTCAAGTTCGACGCCCGCAAGGCCCCGTATCTCGGCTGGCATCATAGCGCCACCCAGCGCGAACAGAGCGATCCGCAGTTCGTCGCCGCCAACAAGACCATCATCTGCGGCTTTCGCCGCCTGCCGATGTGGCTGCTCAGCCGCGTGTACTACGAGGCCTCCAAGCCCCCCTATCGAACCGTCACCCGCGAGATGCTGTGTGCGGGCGAATACTTCGAGAATGCGGGCGACCGCTGCGTGGCCGACAACTACCTGAAAGATTACGTCTCACCGCCCGTGGACAGGTGGATCCGCCACGAACACCTCGCCAGCGATTTCACCCTGGCGTTCCGCGATGTGCTGAACAAGCGGCTGCCGACCGCGCTGCAGCGGCTGGGAGCCACGGTCAACGCCACCCCCATGCCCTACATCAAGGATCCGTCGTTCTATTTCACCGACAAGGAACTGCGCGGCCTCTACGACGCCAACCCAGTCTGGGCGCGACTGGAAGAGGACCTTTACGGCGACCTGATCCGCATCGCCTGACGACACGGCGTCCGACCATCGCCAAGATCTAGGCGCGCCGCCGCGACCTGATCCCCAAGGCGCGAAGGGTTTTGGTGAACTGATACACGCCGTAAGCCGGCAGGGCGTAGCCCGCCAGCAGCATCAGCCCGACCGGCACGCTGAGAGGCGGCGCGGGCGCGCCCTTGTGGATGCCCCAGAGCAGCAAACCCCAGACCAGCAGCACGATCCCCACGACCTGGATCAGCAGCATCCGGAAAATAGCGGTCATGCGCCCCGCCTGCTGCGCCTCGGTCAGCACCTGCGGTCTTGTCGTGTCCATCGCCGTCCCCTCGAACTGCAGCCAGCATGGTGCAACCGATACGCGCGGCGTCAACCGAATCGCGTTGACAGAGACGCCAAAAAGTGTGATTGTATGAATTAACGCATACACGCCTTCAGGCCATGCTCGACACCCTCGCCATCCACGAGACCGGCGTTCCGATCTACGTCCAGCTGCGCGACCAGCTGCTGCGGGCGATCGGATCGGGCCAGTTGGCGCCCGGCGAGCAGATGCCGACCATGCGCCAGGTGGCCGTGGCGCTGAAGATCGACCTCAACACCGTACGCCGCGCCTACGACGAATTGGAGCGGCTGGGGGCCATCACCCTGATGCGCGGCCGCGGCAGCTTCGTCTCGGCCCAGGCCGCGCCCGCCGAGCCCGCGCTGCTGGCCCAGCGCACCGAAGACCTCGCCAAACAGACCCTGACCAACGCCGCCGCCGCGGGGGTGGACCCGCGTGCGGTGGCCGAACGCATCTTGGCCTTGCTCGAGCAAGGAGGAGTTGAACCATGAACGACTTCATCGCGTCCAACCGGACCAACGGGCCGGCCTCGGCGCTGTCGGGGTTATGCATCCTGCTGGCGGCCCTTTGCGTCTGGCTGGGCGTCCAGACCTCCGGCCTGGCCTACCTCGCCTACGCGGGGGCCGTGATCTTCTTCGCCGCCGCCCTGATCATTCCCAAGTCACTGAAGATGGCCAACCAGTGGGAACGGGCCATCGTCCTGCGCTTCGGAAAGCTGCAGGGTGTATATGGGCCTGGTCTGTTCTGGATCGTGCCGGTGATCGACCGCGTCGCCGCCTGGATCGACCAGCGCATCCAGACCACCGAGTTCAACGCCGAACAGGCGCTGAGCCGCGACACGGTTCCGGTGAACATCGACGCAGTGGTGTTCTGGCAGATCCACGACGCCGAGCGCGCCGCTTTGGAGATCACCGACTACCGCCAGGCCATCGGTCGGGTGGCGCAGACCTCGCTGCGGGAAATGGTGGGTTCATCCCTGCTGTCGGTGCTGCTGTCCGACCGCAAGGACGGCGACGCGCGGCTGCGCGACGAGATCGGCCGCAAGACCGCCGACTGGGGCGTTTCGATCACGGCGGTGGAGATCCGCGACATCGGCGTGCCGCCGGCCCTGCAGGACGCCATGAGCCGCCAGGCCCAGGCCGAGCGGGAGCGGCTGGCGCGGGTGCTGCTGGCCCAGGCCGAACAGGAGGTGGCGCAGAAGTTCGTCGAGGCGGCGGAGACCTACGCCCGCACGCCCGCCGCCCTGCAGCTGCGCGCCATGAACATCATTTACGAGACCACTAAGGAGCGCGGGGCCACCATCCTGATCCCCAGCGCCATGGTCGATTGCATGAACCCCGGCGGCGTGCTGGCCCTGGCCGGACTGGCCGGCGGTTCGACCAAGCCCGCGCCGGACCCCGAGCCGGAAGCGAAGGCGCCGCCGCGTCCCAAGCCCTTCGTCCCGCCGACGGCCTAGCCGAACGACCTCGGTTCGCGCGCCCTCATGGCGCGACGTGAAGACCGCCCATGGCTGTGATCAAGGTTCCGGCGGCCGTCAGCGCCAACAGCACCAGAAGCAGCAGCCGCCACCGCCGCTCGCCCCAGATGGCGCGGCGGTCGCGGTAGGCCAGCCAGTCGCGGACGAAGCCCGGCGGCACGTCGAACACCGCCGCCGGCTCGCGCGGGCGATGGATTTCGTGGTCGATCAGCATGGCGCGGACATTGCCGACGCCTTCGCGCTCCAGCTCCCGGAACCAGCGCCAGCCCTGTTCGCCGTCGGTCCAACGGTTCTCGAACGGCGTGCGGTGCGGTTTCATGACAACCTCCCAGATCGTCTTGCGACGCATCCTGCGACTCTGTCCCGCTAACCTTGATGGTCCGCCCGAAACCTCGCGCCGTCAAATGAACAGCACGCGCAGCGGACAGCGCGCCAAGTCCCTGTTAGGTCCTGCCCCTTAGCCATCGGTCAGGGCCCCCGGGGAATGGTCGTATTCGAAGCCGTGCTGGTTTTGCTGGTGATCGCCGTCGTCCTGTCGATGCTGGCGCGCAAGCTCAATGTTCCCTACCCCGCCTTCCTGGCCCTGGTCGGCGCCGCCCTGGCCCTGGCGCCCATCGCCCCGCCGTTCCCGCTGGACCCGACCCTGGCCCTGGCCTTGTTCGTGGCCCCGGTGCTGCTGGACGCCGCCTATGACACCTCGGTCCGCGACCTGATGGCGGACTGGCTGCCGGTCGGCAGTATGGTGCTGTTCGCGGTGGGGCTGACCACCGCCGTCGTCGCCTGGATCGCCAGGACGCTCGCCCCCGACCTGTCCTGGCCCGCCGCCATCGCCCTGGGCGCCATCGTCGCGCCGCCCGACGCCGCGGCCGCCACCGCCGTCCTGCGCCAGCTCAACCCGCCCCATCGTGTGGTGGTGATCCTGGAGGGCGAATCCCTGCTGAACGACGCCTCGGCCCTGCTGATCTACCGGCTGGCGGTGGGGGCTGCGATGACCCACGCGCCGTTCGACCGCAGCGTGGTGGCGCCCGCCTTCCTGCTGTCCGTCGCCGGCAGTCTGATCGCTGGCCCCGTGCTGGCCAAACTGATGATGTGGCTGACCCGCGACCTGCGCGATGCGCCGAGCTCGATCGTGCTGCAGTTCGTCGCCACCTTCGGCGTCTGGATCCTGGCCGAGCGGCTGGGCATGTCGCCGATCCTGGCCGTGGTCGCGTACGGCATGACCATATCGCGGTTCGCGCCCTCGCGGATGCCGGCCGCCATGCGCATCCCGTCCTACGCGGTGTGGGAGACCGCGGTGCTGGTGCTGAACGCGGTGGCCTTCGTGCTGATCGGCCTGCAGCTTCGCCCGATCCTGGTCACCGCGCCTCCAGGCGAACTCCCGCACTGGCTGGCCTTCGCCGGCGCGGCGCTGGTCGGGGTGATCGGCATGCGCATCGCCTGGGTCCAGGCCCATGGGCTGCTGATCCGGCTGCTGCGTGGGCGCCGCACCCCGCTGTCGCCGGAGCTTTCAAGCGCCATGGCCAAGGGCCAGACGGTGGTGTCCTGGTGCGGCATGCGCGGGATCGTCACCCTGGCCACGGCCATGGCCCTGCCGGAGCAGTTTCCACATCGCGGCCTGCTGTTGTTCACCGCCTTCGGGGTGACGCTGGGCACGCTGGTGCTGCAGGGCCTGACCCTGCGCCCCCTGATGCTCTGGCTCGACCTGCACGACGACCGGCCGGTGGAGCGCGAGGTCCGGGTCGCGCGTCACGCCCTGGCCAAGGCCGCGCTACTAGCCATCCGTGACGAGCCCGGCGCCGAGGCGGAGACCTTGCGGCGCGAGTTCGAGGCCGACCAGGCGGCGACGCTCGAAGAGGAGCGCGGCGCGACCCGGGTCATGCAGCCCACCCAGCTCCTGCGCCGCCGCACCCTGGAGCCCCGCCGCGCCAAGCTGCTGCAGCTGCGCAAGGAGCGGCTGATCGGCGACAACGCCTTCCACCATCTGGAAGCCGAACTGGACTACGCCGAACTGGCGTCCTCGATCCACACCGAGACCTGAGTTGCTTGGCTGGGCTTCCCGCGCGGCCGGAGCCCAAGCATACTCACGGTTCTGGGCTCGGGGACCGCCATGACCACACTGCTAAACCTGCTCTGGTTCATCTTCGGCGGCTGGATTTCCGCCCTGGCCTGGATCGTCGCCGGCCTGATCCTGGCGGTCACCATCATCGGCCTGCCCTGGACCCCCGCGGCGTTTCGGATGGCGGGCTTCTCGGCCTGGCCTTTCGGGCGCGAGGTCGTCTCCCGCGGCTACGGCCAGGAGGTCAACCTGCTGCTCAACATCGTCTGGTTCATCTTCGCCGGCTGGTGGCTGGCGGTGCATCACGTGGTGCTGGCGGTGCTGCTGGCGGTGACCCTGATCGGCATCCCCTTCGCCGTCCAGCACCTGAAGCTGGCGGTGGTCTCCCTGGCCCCGGTGGGCAAGGACGTCATCGAGGTCTAGGCCATCGCTCAGCCGTCGCTGATCCAGGCCGCCAGCCGCGCGGCGATCGCCTCGGGATCGCCGTCCAACTCCAGCCGCTTCAGCCGCGCGGTCTCGCCGGCGACGATGCGGATATCGGCCTTGCGAAGCTTCAGTTCGGTGGACAGGTAGGCGATCAGGGCCTTGTTGGCGGCGCCCTCCACCGGCGGGGCGGCCAGGCGGAGTTGCAGCGCCGGTCGACCGTCGACGCCTGCGACCACGCCATCGAGACCGTTTCGGCCTGCTCGCGGCGTCAGGCGCACCACCAGGCGCACGCCGTCGTCCCGCAAGCTGTAGGGCGGCTCAGCCGGCGCGGTTCGGTCCATGCCCCATTCCATAGCGGCGCGACGCAGCTCCGTCGCGGGCCTCTGCGGCGCCATTTTGGAACGCGACCGGACTTTACGCTTTCTCCCCCAGGATACGACCGGCCGCGGTGGGCGCCGGAAAGACCAAGGAGGGCCGAAGGATGGCCATGGATCGGCGCAGTTTGATCACCACGGGCTTGGGTATCGCTGCCGGCGCAGCAATGACGTCGCGCGCGGCCTGGGCTCAGCAACCACCGATGCGGCCGGTTGGTCCGGACTCCCACACCTACAGCCCCGGCGCCGACGCCGAGCCCTATTCCCAGGACGAGATCGTCCGTAGCGCCTCGACCTTCTTTGGCTCCACGTCCCAAGCCATCGCCGGGGTGATCGAGCGTGCGTTCCGCGACAACGGCAGGCCGACCGGATACATCGCCGGCACTGAGGTCTCCGGAGCCGTGGTGGTGGGCCTGCGTTACGGCAAGGGCCAGCTCTATATGAAGCATCACCGCCCCAAGGAAGTCTTCTGGCAAGGCCCCTCGGCGGGCTTTGACTTCGGCGGCAACGGCTCGCGGGTTTTCACCCTGTGCTACGGGCTGCAGCATGCGGACCAGATCTATCAGCGCTTCCCGGGGGTGGACGGCTCGATCTACTTCGTGGCCGGCTTCGGCGTGAACTACCAGCGCGCCGACGGCATCACCCTGGCGCCGATCCGCACCGGCGTCGGCGCTCGGGCCGGGGCCAACGTCGGCTACCTGGCATACAGCCGCAAGCGCCACATCAGCCCGTTCTAAAGCTCGGATCCGTTGCAACGGGGGCGGTCGAAGCCGCCCTCGTTGGACCTCCGCGCCCACGGTGATTTCGGCGACCGTATACGGATGACAAATGCTTGTTCGACTGCGTCGGTAAGCGCTGTCATTTCCAGTTGAACGCCCGGCGAATGCCCCTATCCTGACCCCAAATAAGAAGCCGGATCACCGGCTGAACTACGGGGAGGATATTCATGCCGGCCGACGACCGTCGCCGCCCAATGCGGACAGGCGCGCTATGACCGCCGCCGTCACCATCGGGGCGGACCAGACCTTGGCCCAGGCCGACGCCGCCTCGCCCGCATTCGGGCGGACGCGCCCGGTTGGGCTTGGTTTCCTGACCTCCTACACCGTGGCGCAGATCGGGGCGTTCATCGCCTTCGTGCCGCTGCTGCAGATCCTGGCGCCGCTGAAGGCCGCCGGCATCGATCCGATCCACAAGACCGCCGTGCTCAGTCAGGCGATGTTCTTCGGCGCCATCGCCGCCTCGGTCGCCAACCTTCTGGCGGGCGCCGCCAGCGACCGCACCCGCTCGCGCTTCGGCCGGCGCCGTCCCTGGATGGCGATCGGACTGGCCGGAACCCTGGTCAGCTACGTCGTCATCGCCAAGGCCAACACCGCGACGGCGCTGGTGGTGGGCGTGGTGTTGTTCCAAAGCCTGTTCAACTGCTTCTTCGCCGCCTTCGGGGCGGTGGCGGCCGACCGCACCCCCGACGCCCAGAAGGGGCTGCTGTCGTCGCTGCTGAGCCTGGGCCTGCCGATCGGCTCGGCCATCGGCGTGTTCGTGGTCGGCGGCCTGATCCTGGACTGCGGCGCGCGCTATACGGCGCTGGGGATGATGGTGGCGGCGGCGATCCTGCCGTTCCTGCTGTTCCAGCGCGATCCCACCGCCGCCCAAGACGCCAACTCGTCAGTCCTGCCGCAGCAAGACTGGCGTCCCCGCTCGCGCAGCGATTTCATGCTGGCGCTCGGCGGGCGGGTGCTGACCCTGACCTCCCACGCCCTGCTGCAGGGGTTCGGCCTGTTCCTGCTGCAGGATCGCTGGAGCCACCTGCGCGGCGCCCCAGCGCAGATCCGCCCCGAACAGGCGCTGGCCCTGCTGCTGGCAGGCTCGACCTGCGTGCACATCGCCGCCGCCCTGTTCAGCGGCTGGCTGTCCGACAGGGTCGGCCGGCGCAAGCCGTTCATCATCCTGGGCGCCATCGGCTCGGGCGCCGCAATCGCCTGCGCCGCCGTGGCCCAGGACTGGAACGGCATGATCGCCGCCTTCATGGTTTTCGGCGTGGCCGCCGGTTGCTATTGCGCCGTGGACAGCGCCCTGATGCTGCAGGTGCTGCCCTCGCTGGAAACCGCCGGACGCGACCTGGGCGTGGTCAACCTCACCAACACCATCCCCCAGGCGCTGGCCCCCATGCTGGCGGTCGCCGTGGTCCACCAGGGCCACACCGCCTATGGCCCGCTGCTGCTGATCGGCGCGGCCGTGGCCACGGCGGGCGCCGCCACCATCATCCCGATCCGCAACGTGCGATGAGCCGTCCGCTCCTCACGACGCCCCTTCAAGGAGACGCGTAACAGTGACCCCCTCCCCCCTCGCCGCGCCGCAGGGTCCCGCCGCCGGCGGCTCGCGCCATGGCCACCTGATCCCCCTGGCGATGTCGCTGTTCTTCGCCTTCGGCTTCTGCACGGTGCTGGTCGACACCCTGACGCCCAAGCTGAAGGGCATGTTCTCGCTAAGCTACACCGAGGTGATGCTGACGCCGTTCGCCTTCTTCGGCGCCTACGCCCTGGTGGCGCTGCCGGCCTCGAGCCTGCTGAAGCGCATGGGCTATCTGGAGGTGCTGGCCACCGGGCTGGTGATCACCGCGGTGGGCTGCCTGCTGTTCACCCCCGCCGCCATCGTCGGCGAATACCCGCTGTTCCTGCTGGCCGTGTTCGTCATGGCCTCGGGCGTGACCGTGGTTCAGGTGGCGGCCAATCCACTGACCACGGTGATCGGCGACCCGCGCTACAGCCATAGCCGCCTGACCCTGGCCCAGGCCTTCAACTCGCTGGCCACCACCGTCGGCCCCATGGTCGGTTCGGCCCTGATCCTGGCCCACAGCCAGGTCTCGCCCGACCCGCACAAGGTGTCGGCCGCGGTGATGAGCGCCTTCCGCCGCACCGAGGCCCACTCGGTGCAGGGGCCGTTCATGGCCATCGCCGCCGGCCTGATCCTGCTGGCCATCGCCTGCCTGGCCTTCCGCAAGCAGGCCCCGCGCCCGGTGGTCTCGACCGGCGGCTCCTACGGCAAGGCCCTGCGCAGCAAGAAGCTGATGTTCGGCGCCCTGGCCATCTTCGCCTATGTCGGCGCCGAGGTGACCATCGGCAGCCTGATGACCAACTACCTGATGACGCCGCGGGTGTTGGGAACCACGGCGGAGACCGCCGGCAAGCTGGTCAGCGTCTATTGGGGCCTGGCCATGGTCGGCCGCTTCATCGGCGCCTTCGCCCTGCGCAAGGTCAAGGCCGGCAATATGGTCGCGGGTTGCGGGATCGTGGCGGGGCTGCTGACCCTTGCCTCGGCGCTCACCGGCGGCCCGACCGCAGCGGTGCTGATCCTGTCGGTCGGGCTGTTCAACTCGATCATGTTCCCGACCATCTTCGCCATGGCGGTCGAGGATCTGGGCGACGCGGTCGGCGCGGGCTCGGGCATTTTGTGCGTGGCGATCGTCGGCGGCGCGGTGGTGCCCCTGATCACCGGTCGCGTGGCCGACCTGGCCGGCATCAGCGCCGGCCTGATCATTCCCGCCGCCTGCTATATCTGCGTGCTGAGCTACGGCCTGATCGTCGGCCGCCCCCGCTTCAACCTGCACACCAGCCGCGAAACCGTGGGCGAGGCCCTGCTCGACGACGCTGCGGCCTGATCCCAAGACGGTTCCTCCGCCCCGGGCCTTGGGGCGGAGGAACTATCCATCAACCCACCCCGGAGTTGTGGATGATGATCAGCTGAACGATCCGATCGCCCTGTAGGGTGAAGCGCAGGGTGAAGTAGAAGGTCAGGATCAAGGGGGCGGGCAGGCCGGCCTTATCGAACTCGCCGTCGATCTGGCCGGTGAGGATGATGTCGCCATAGTGCTCGCGAAACCCCAGCACCGACAGCGTCACCCTGGCCCCGACCACTTCGCGCTCGATCCAGCTTCCGATCGCGCGCTTGCCGCGAAACTCGCGGCGGATGTCGTTGACCAGGGCGTCGTCGGCGAACACCTGCAGGATCGCCGCCCCGTCGAAAGCGTTCATCGCCGTCACGAAGCCCTGCACCGCCGCGGGCAGCGGGATTTGCACCTGACACATCGAAACCTCCTGTCGTCCTCAACCCGACAGGTTTTTAAGACGTTCTCCCGTCAGGATTTGTCAGGAGCGAAAGCGCCGTCCGCCTCCAGGCCCATCTTCACGCGCCACGCCCGCAGCAGGACGCCGCGCCGGCCGGCATAGCGCTGTTCGAGATCGTGGGCCTGGGCGATCCGGTCGGTGCGGAAGGTGCGGTAGTCGTCGCGCAACTCACACCAGGCCACCAGCACCCGCGCCTGGTTCAGGAACCCCAGGGCGATCGGCCAGACCACGCGCTCGGTCTTGGCGCCGTTCACGTCGGCATAGTCCAGGCGTAGCTTGGCCTGGGCCTTGATCGCGGCGCGCAGCACCTGGAGTTCGACCAGATTGGCGGGAAAGTCGCGCCCCTCCGGCCCCGGCAGGACGGTGGGGTTGTGCAGGGCCTCCAGCGCGCGCGGCGACAGCACCGAGGCGATCTTGGCCAGGGCCGAGGCCGCCGCCTCGCCCAGCACCGCGTCGCCGCGCCGGTCGACATAGCCCAGCCCCAGCACCACCGCCTCGGTCTCGTCCTCGGTCAGCATCAGCGGCGGCAGGAACAGGCCCGGCCGCAGCACATAGCCCAGGCCCGCCTCGCCCTGGATCGGCGCGCCCTGGGCGATCAGGGTGGCGACATCGCGATAAAGCGTGCGTTCCGACACGCACAGTTCCTCAGCCAGGACCGCCGCGGTGACCGGAAAGTTTCGCGCCCGCAGCAGCTGCAGCAAGGACAGGAGGCGATTGGTTCTGGACAAGAAAGAGTCTCCGAAGCGGCCACCTTAGCGCTTCGCCCTGACAGTTTCTTTCAGGAGCATCTCGACACCCGCCAGCTTTGCGTGCGCACCCTGCGACGCGAGGCGGTCTTGTGGCGCCGCACAACGTGCACTAAATCCGCCTATTGTTGGATTCGGTCCTGGCCGCGTCCGTCCGCGCAGCGTGCATCCAATCCATGTCCCTTCCCGACCTTCCCTCAGCGCTCGCGCGCGCCCTTGACGCGCGCGGCTATAACGAGCTCACCCCCGTCCAGACGTCGGTGATCCAGCCGGAGGCTGAGGGACGCGACCTGCTGGTCTCCGCCCAGACCGGCTCCGGCAAGACCGTCGCCTATGGCCTCGCCCTGGCTGGCGATCTGCTGAACGACGCCGGAGCCATGCCGCCGCCGGGTAAGCCCCTGGCCCTGGTCATCGCCCCCACCCGCGAGCTGGCCCTGCAGGTGCAACGCGAGCTGGAATGGCTCTACGCCGCGGCCGGCGCCCGCGTGGCCTCCTGCGTCGGCGGCATGGACCCGCGCCGTGAACAGCGTGCGCTGGCCGCCGGCGTGCACATCGTCGTCGGCACGCCGGGCCGCCTGCGCGACCACCTGGAACGCGGCAACCTGCAGACGTCCAACCTGAAGGCCGTGGTGCTGGACGAAGCGGACGAGATGCTCGACCTCGGCTTCCGCGAAGAGCTGGAAGCCCTGCTCGACGCCGCCCCGGCCGAGCGCCGCACCCTGCTGTTCTCGGCCACCCTGCCGCGTCCGATCGTGACCATGGCGGCCCAGTATCAGCGCGACGCCCTGCGCATCACCACGGTGACCCAGACCAAGGGCCACGGCGACATCGACTATCGTGCGGTGCGCATCGCCCCCAGCGACGCCGAGCACGCAGTGGTCAACCTGCTGCGCTACTTCGATCCGGGCGCGGCCATCGTGTTCTGCTCCACCCGCGAGTCGGTGCGCCGGCTGCACGCCAACCTGGTCGAGCGCGGCTTCTCGGTGGTGGCCCTGTCGGGCGAGCTGACCCAGAACGAACGCACCCACGCGCTTCAGGCCCTGCGCGACCGCCGCGCCCGCGTCTGCGTGGCCACCGACGTCGCCGCCCGCGGCATCGACATCCCCGACCTGGAGCTGGTGATTCACGCCGAGCTGCCGACGGGGGCGGAATCGCTGCAGCACCGTTCGGGCCGTACGGGTCGCGCCGGCAAGAAGGGTATCTCCGCCATCCTGGTGACGCACCCGCGCCGCCGCCGGGCCGAGGCGTTGATGCGCACCGCCAATATCAACGCCACCTGGATGGCCCCGCCTTCGGCCGACGACATCCGCGCGCGCGACCAGGAGCGGCTGATCGAACAGTTGCGCCCGACCGAGGAAGCGGCCGAGGAAGATCTGGTCATCGCCCGCGCCCTGCTGGAAAGCGCCGAGGCCGAACAGGTGATCGCCGCCCTGGTGCGGGGCCGCCGCGCCGCCATGCCGGCCCCCGAGGACCTGGTCGACAATGAGCCTGAGCCGCAAGCCGGGTTCAACGCGCGCCCCGCCGCCCGCGCGGGCTTCGAAAACACCGCCTGGTTCAAGATCGACATCGGCCGCAACAAGAACGCCGAGGCGCGCTGGCTACTACCGATGATCTGCCGCCGCGGCCACCTGACCAAAAGCGACATCGGCGCGATCCGGGTGTTCGACCGCGAGACCCGTTTCGAGATCGTGCGCGAGGCGGTCGACCGCTTCACCGCCGCGATCGCCAAGGTCGAGGACGACGAGGTGCACATCGAGCCCTTGAACGAGCCCGATCTGCCCCCCGCGCGCGACCGCGGCCCGCGCAAGCCGGCCGGCCCGCGCAAGGCCAATTTCTCCGCCCCTCGCGAAGAAGCCGCCGGCGAGTCCGCCGAGCTGCCCCGCCGTCCCGCTTTCCGTCCGCGCACCGACCGCCAGCCCGAACAGGCTCGCCCGGCGCCGGCGTTCAAGCCGCGCGCAGATCGTGCGCCCCGCGAAGACCGCGCCCCCAGGGACGATCGTCCGCGCGACGATCGGCCCCGCGACGACCGTCCTCGGACGGCGCCGTCCGGCCCCAAGCCGGTGACGTCGAAGAAACAGACCGGAAAGTTCGGCGGCCCTAAGCCCAGCGGCAAGCCCGGCTTTGGCAAGCCCGGCCCCAAGGGCGGCAAGAAATCCAACGGCAAATCCCGCTGGGAAGACTGATCCATGCTGCAAATCGACGGCTTGGTGTTCAACGCCTGGGGTAGGCGTTTCTTCGATCAGGCCAGCGTCACCATTCCCCCGACCGCCAAGGTCGGGCTGGCCGGGCGCAACGGGGTCGGCAAGTCGACCCTGTTCAAGCTGATCCTGGGCGAGTTGCAGCCGGACGGCGGCAGCATCGAGATTCCGCGCGCCGCGCGGGTCGCCGCGGTGGCGCAGGAACATCCGGCCACGCCCGTCAGCCTGATCGACACCATCCTGGCCGCCGACGAGGAACGCGCCTGCCTGCTGAGCGAGCTGGAGACCGCCGAGCCCGAGCGCATGGGCGAGATCTGGGCCCGGCTGATAGAGATCGACGCCGACCGCGCCCCCGCCCGCGCCGCCGAAATCCTGGCTGGACTGGGCTTCTCAACCGCCGACCTGGAGCGCGCCATGAGCGAGTTCTCCGGCGGCTGGCGGATGCGGGTGGCCCTGGCCGCCGCATTGTTCGCCGAGCCCGACCTGTTGTTGTTGGACGAACCGACCAACTATCTCGACCTGGAAGGCGCCTTGTGGCTTGAGGCGCGGCTGAAGAAGTACCCGCACTCGGCCCTGATCATCAGCCACGACCGCGAGCTGTTGAACAACTCGGTCGACTTCATCCTGCACGTCCAGGGCGGCAAGCTGGAACTGTATACCGGCGGCTATGACGACTTCGAACGCCGGCTGGCCGAGAAGAGCCGCCTGCAAGCCGCCACCCGCGTCAAGCAGGAGGCCGAGCGCGCGCACCTGCAGGACTTCATCGATCGCTTCAAGGCCAAGGCCAGCAAGGCGGCCCAGGCCCAGTCACGGGTCAAGCGCCTGGCCAAGCTCGCCCCCATCGCCGAGACGATCAACGAGCGCGTGGCGCCTTTCACCCTGCCCTCGCCCGCCCGTCCCCTGGCGCCGCCGCTGATGACGCTGGACGATGTGTCTGTTGGCTATGGCGCCGAGCCGATCCTGCGCGGCCTGAACCTGCGCATGGACGTGGACGACCGCATCGGCCTGTTGGGCGTCAACGGCGCGGGCAAGTCCACCTTCGCCAAGATGGCGGCCGGCGCGCTGTCGATCGCCTCCGGCCACATGCA
>FTAP01000244.1_pt1 | contig 36274 bp, 35 predicted proteins | sample 1639111 | NCBI WGS metagenome assembly FTAP01 (sample SAMEA3914812, study PRJEB12502) | metagenome | biome: forest; material: soil | place: Canada | collected 2011-07-07 | depth 0.1 m
CGGGTGCGGTTCCTGGGCTGGCGGCTGGACGCCTCGGCCCTGTACCGGGTGGCCGATATCTGTGTGTTCCCCTCGCGGTTCGAGCCGCTGGGCAATACGGTGATCCAGGCCTGGGCGCACCAGATCCCCCTGATCACCGCCGCCAGCCAGGGGCCCGGCGCCACGGTGCGCGACGGGGTGGACGCCCTGCTGGTGCCGATCAACGACGGCCCCGCCCTGGCCAGGGCGATCCGCCGGATGCTGGACGATCCGGCCGAGGCCGAGCGGCTGGTGCAGGCCGGCTACGAGCGCATCACCACCGAGTTCGCCGTGGCGCCGGTGGTGGCCAAGTGGCGCGAGCTGTTCGCGCGCTACGGGGAGAGCTAGGCCATGTGCGGGATCGCCGGCGTCCTGGGGGCGGCTGACGACGCGGCGGTGCGCCGGATGATCGAGGCCATCGCCCATCGCGGACCGAACGGCATCCGCACCGAGACCGGGCCGGACTTCGCCTTCGCCCACGCCCGGCTGTCGATCATCGACCTGGAGGGCGGCTGGCAGCCCCTGCACGCCGCCGGCGCCACGGTGATCGGCAATGGCGAGATCTACAACTACCTCGAACTGATCATCCGCAACGGGCTGAAGGGCCTGCACACCGGCTCCGACTTCGAGCCGCTGCTGCACCTGTGGGGCCGCGAGGGCGCCCAGGCCCTGGCCGAGCTGCGCGGCATGTACGCCTTGTGTCTGCGCACCGACAGCGCCCTGGCGATCGCCCGCGACGCCTTCGGGATCAAGCCGCTGTATCTGCGCGACCGCACGGCGGGCGAGGGCGGCGGCCTGACCTTCGCCTCCGAGCCCCGCGCCCTGCTGGTCGACGCTAGGCCGAAGATGGTGCGCGCCCACGCCGAAGAGCTGCTGGCGCTGAACTACAGCCTGGGCAAGTCCACGATTTTCGAGGGCGTGCGTCGCGTGGCGCCGGGCGAGACCCTCGGCGTTCAGGTCGACGCCCCGGCCTTCGTCGGCCGCACCCACGCGCCGCGACCCATGTCCGAACCCGAGGCGCTGAAGCGGCTCGACGCAGCGCTGGAAGACAGCGTCAAGGTTCACCAGCGCTCAGACGTGCCCTATGGCCTGTTCCTGTCGGGCGGGGTTGACAGCGCCACCATCGCCACCCTGATGGCGCGGCTGAACAGCCGTCCGGTCACCGCCTATACCTGCGGCTTCGACGACCCGGCCGCCAGCGACGAGCGGGGCGCGGCCGAGAAGGTGGCCAGGGCGCTGAACCTCGACTGGCGCGAGACCCGCTTCGGGGCCGAGGACTTCTGGCGCATCGCGCCCGAGGTCGCCTGGGCGCTGGACGACCCCACCACCGACTTCGCCACCCTGCCGACCTACAAGCTGGCCGAGGCGGCCAAGGGCACGCTGACCGTGGTGCTGACCGGCGAGGGCGGCGACGAGCTGTTCGGCGGCTACGGCCGCTATCGCCGCGCTTTGCGCCCCGCCTGGCTAGGCGGGCGTCCGGCCGAGCCTCAGGTGCGCGCGCCGTTCCTGAAGGACGGCGGCGCTGCGGCCCTGGCCCGCTGGCGCGCCGCCGCCAAGGCCGAGGTCGCGCCGCGCAAGGGCCTGACCCCGCTGCAGCAGGCCCAGGCCGCGGACATGGCGACCTGGCTGCCCAACGACCTGCTGCTTAAGCTCGACCGCTGCCTGATGGCCCATGGGCTGGAGGGCCGCACGCCGTTCCTCGACCTGGAGGTGGCCGAGTTCGCCTTCCACCTGCCCGACCGGCTGAAGGTGCGCGGACGCATGGGCAAATACCTGCTGCGCAAGTGGCTGGAGCAGCAGTGCCCCGCCGCCGACGCCTGGGGTCGCAAGAAGGGCTTCACCGTGCCGGTCGCCGGCTGGATCGCGCCGCGCGCGCGGGCGCTCGGCCCGTGGATCGCCGCGGTCGAGGGCGTGCGCGAGATCTGCGACGTGGACGCGGTGCGCGCCGTGTTCGACCGCGACGAGCACGCCGCCAGCCGCTGGCCGCTGCTGTTCTTCGCCCTATGGTGGAGCATCCACATCGGCGGCGCGACGCGGGCCGAGGCGGCTGCGGCGGTGATGGGTTAGAGGTCGATATCCGCCCGAGGGCGGTCGAGCTGACGCGGACTTCGAGCCGCCGCGATCATCGCCCAAAACGATCCGTCCGGGATGACGGCTTGCATTACGCTAGGGCGGATGTTTGGTCGGGTATCATGGCCCGTTAGCGACTGACCCATTGCCGACCTTCGCCTCATAAGCGAAAGAATGATGTGAGCCGCGCTGTCCTGACCTTTTCACCCGATGACGCCCCCAATCAAGTGGCGCTGCTTCGGCTAGTTGTAGAAACGCCGAGCTTTTCTGGAGTTGGGGAGGCTTGGGCATGGATTGATCCAATCCAACAGTTCGCTGATAGGCTTCTGCAGTTTCCCATTTCCAACGATAAACCGCCTGAGTTGATCTTCGGGTATGGTTTGCAGCGTGTAGATGACCGAGTGCTAAGTCTCAAAATCATTGCAGACGATCAGCGGGGAACGCTCCGTGTCATCGCAAACGTTTCAGACTATGCCGACCGAATGAGTAAGCTGACTACTCATTTTGAGACTCATTATCCCGACGTTGAACGCTTCCAAAGGCAACTCATTTCTATGATCACGGGACAGCGCACTGAAGCTGTTTTGGATGGCAGCTAATCACCCATCTGCGTCGTTCAGAAAGTCTGCTGCCGGCAGGTTCAGGTCTGTTGGTTGAGCTAACCCAGCCCCGTCAGCCCACTCCGCTGGATCTCGGCCTGTCCATAGAACTGCAACCCCACGCGCCAGAACACCTTGCCGAGGCCGCGTGCGGCGCGGTCGGCGAACTCGGCGCCCTTGGGGTGGCGGAGGAGCAGTAAGCCAGCGGCGAGCGGTGCGTAGATCAGGCTCTGCGCGGCCCCGACGCCCATCCACTTCAGCACGCCCAGCGGGTGGTGCGCGCGGGCGGCGATCTGGCTGGGGCTCTGGCCGTAGCCGAAGGCGCGCTTGAGCGTGTAGGCGAGCCGGGCGCGGTGGGCCGGGGCGTATTCGTAGACCCAGGCCTCCGCCGCCCAACCGTAGCGGACACCTTCCGCGCTCAGTCGGGCGAACAGCCGGTCGTCCTCGCCGCCCGCCGCGTCGGCGGCGGTGTCGAACGGCGTGGCGCCGGCCAGGGCCGTGGCGCGGGTCATCAGCGAGTTGCCGCAGCCGTAGGGGTCCGGGATCGGTCCGGTCGCCTCGGGGCCGAAGCGCGAGAAGAACCGATCCATATAGGCGCGCTGGCGCGGCGAGGCGTCGGGGGCGAGCCCGCGCACCGGACCGAAGGTCACGGCGGTGTGGAGATCCAGGTGCACCGCGTGCAGGGCGGCCAACCAGCCGGGCGGCGCCTCTTCGTCGTCGTCGAGGAAGGCGACCAGGGGCGCGGTGCTGGCCGCCAGGCCGGTGTTGCGGGCGGTGGCCACGCCGGGGTGCGGTTCGTGCACGAAGGCGAGCGGTACGGGGCTGGCGCCGCGAAGGGCCTCAACCGTGGCCCGCGCCGAGGCCTCCGGAGAATTGTCCACCACTACGATGCTGGCGATCAGCTCGCGCGCGCGGGTCTGGGCGAACAGCGACGACAGCGCCCGCGTCAGGCTTTCCGGCCGGCGCAGGGTCGGTATCAGCACGTCGATCATGGCGGCGGCGGTCACGTCTGGCCTCGCAGCCGGCGTGCGCCCTCGGCCACGGTGACCACCTCGAAGCCGTCCGCCAGCGCCTTGTCGACCAGCCGGACAAAACCCGCGGCGCCGGCGCTGTAGCGGGTGGGTTCGGGCTCGATCCCGTGGGTGTAGAGGATCAGCCAGGCCGATTGCGCCCGCGCCCGGTCCAGCCATCCGGCCGCCAGCGCTTCGCCGTCTTCGCCCTCGATCCCTACCGAAGCGGCCTGGTTCAGGTCGGAGCCCCGCGTCAGCACGCCATGGTGCAGCCCGCGCGAGAGCAGGAAACGCCCGCCGACGATCCGCTTGGCCGGCGCGGCCACGTCGCCATAAGGATAGGCGAAGGTCTGGGGCCGCGGCAGGGACCAGGCGGCCAAGGCCTCTTGATTGCGCACGATGTCCGCCTCGACGGCCGAGGCCTCGGCGCGGCCGCAGTCCAGGTGCGAGAAGGTGTGGCAGGCGATCTCATGGCCCTTGGCGGCCACGCGGATCATGTCCTGGCCTTCGCCGCAGCGGCCCAGGCCGGTGTCGGCCCCGGCCAGGCCGGCGGAGACGAAATAGGCCCCGCGCACGCCGCGTGCTTCCAGGATTTCCGCCCCGATGGTGAAGGCGGTGGCGGGCGCGTCATCGAAGGAAAACGACACCATCGGCCGTTCGGCGCCCTTGGGGCTTGGATGGCGGTGCTGCAGCCGCACCACCCGCCGTCGCAGCTTGCCCTTCAGCGAGGCGTCGGCGTGGTAGAGGCCGTCCATCACACCACCTCGGCGTAGAGCGCTGCGCGGTAGATCTTCATGGCGGCGACGCGGGCCTTGACCGGCGCCCGCTCGGACAGCGCCAAGGCCTTGAGCCAGCCGCGCCAGATCCCGCGGGCCGGCAAGCGCTTGAGCGCGCGGGCCAGGCGATAGCTGGGATAGCCGCGCACGGCCTCGGGGTGGCGGGCCAGCACGCGGGCGAAGTTGCCGGGCGACTGCTCGTACTTGGCGGCCAGGGCGGCGGCGGTGTCCAGGCCCAGGTGCGTGGCGGTGTTGTCGATGTGGCTCACGCCGAACCGGCGCCCGACCCGCAGACCCCACTCGACATCCTCCCAGCCCCAGCCGGAGAACGCCTCGTCGAACGCCTCGGCGGCGAACACGTCGCGCCGGACCAGCAGGTTGGAGGTGTAGACGTATTTCGAGGGCTGTTCGGCGCGGACCTCGACGCTGAGGCACTCGCCACGCTGCGACAGGGCGCGGTGCAGGGCGTGCTCGGGGCGCACCGGGGTCTGGTCGACGGAAAAGCCGCCGAACACCACCGCCGGGTCTTCGTCCGCGATCAGGTCGAGATAGGCAGCCAGGAAACCAAGCCGATCGGGCAGCATGTCGCTGTCCAGGAACAGGGCGTGGCGGGCGCGGCTGAAGGCCAGCAGGCGGTTACGGCCCTTGGAACGGCCTTCGTTGCGCGTCAGGCGGATCAGCCGGCAGGGGGCGGACAAGGCCTGGATGGCGTTGCGCACCTGGGTCGACAGCAGGGCGTCGCCGCCGGCGTCGTCCAGCAGCACCAGCTCCACCGCGCCGTCCAGGCGAGCGGCTTCACGGTCCAGCGCCTCGAGCAGCGAGCGAGGGTCGTCGCGGAAAAAGGGCGTCAGCACCGACAGGCGCGGCTTGGCCGCCGCCCAGAAGGCGTTCTCGATCAGCTCGAACGGCGCGTCGCCGGCCCGGCGCGCGTTGGGCTGGGCCGAGGACGGGATGAGGATCTGGACGTCGCTCATGTCGCTGCCCTCGCACGCAGGGTCTGCACCAGCCGGCCGCTGTGCGTGCGGGCCTGGCCGGCGTCGAGCAGGAAGGCGACCGCGGCATAGACCACGGCCCCGACGCCGGCCTTCAGCGCCAGCTCGACCACGCCGCCGGGCGACGGCAGGCTCAGGACCGCGGCGGCCATGGCGGCGGTGGCCAGGCCGCTGCGGAGCAGGGTGGCCCAGGGGATCGGCAGGAACAGGCCGTTGCGCTGCAGGGCGATCGAGGCCAGGGCGCCCAGGCCATAGCTGGCGGTGGTCGCCCACATGGCCCCGTCCAGGCCGAAGCGTGGGATCAGGATCAGGGTCAGGATCAGGTTGGCGATGGCGGGGATAGCGATAGCCATGAACTGTCGCCCGGTGCGCCGCGCCAGGGTGAAGGCGGTGTTCAGGTAGTGGGTGGTCAGGCCGTAGAACAGGCCGCTCAGCGCGATCCAGGGCGTCACCCGCGCCGCGTTCTCACGCAGGGCCGGGCCGACCATCAGCTCGGCCAAAGGGCGCGCCACCAGGGCGAGGCCGGCGGCGGCGGGCAGCGAGACCAGCAGCATGAACGAGGCCTGCTCGCGGGCGGTGCGCTCCAGCGCCGCGCGGCCGCCGCGCTCCAGCGCCGCGATGCAGGCCGGGCCGCCGGCCATGCCCAGCCACATGAACATCACGTCCAAGGTGCGGTTCGAAAGGCTGTAGCCGGCGTGATAGGCGCCCACCATCGCCTCGTTGGTGTAGGCGGCCAGGACGAAGCGGTCGGTGGTGGCCAGCGCCAGCCCCATGATCAGCGACAGGGCGATGGGCGTGCCATAGGCGGCGTAACCCTTCAGCCGCTCGGCCTGGAACCGGCCGCGGCGGGCGGGGCCGATTTCGGAGGGCAGGGCGAACAGCAGGCACGCCGCGCTGGCCGCGCCGGCGCCGGCCAGGGGCGCTGCGCCGCCCCAGCCGATCAGGGCGAACACGGCGCCGAGCAGGAACCCACCACCGGTCTGGGCCATGTCGAACAGGGCGTAGCCGCGCACTTGGCCCGCCGCGCGGCGGCGCTCCTGGGCCAGCTTCAGCAGGCTGCGGACGATGATCGAGACCAGGCCGGCGCCGATGGCGATCTTCAGCCCTGCGCCCACCGGCAGCAGGACCAGGATCGCGGTGGCGACCAGGGGCAGGGCCACCGCCATGGCGGCGAAGGCGCGGTACAGAGTGGCGTAGAGGTCGTCGCGTCCTGATACGCTCTCGGCGGCGTAGAAGCGGGCCATGGCCGCCTCCACCCAGACGAACAGGCAAGTGTAGACCAGGCTGGTGACCGAATAGGCCAGGGCGTAGGCGCCGTAGTCGGCCGGCGACAGCAGGCGGGTGAACACCACGATCGAGCCGAAGCCCGCCACCGCCTGGACGATGTTGACGGGCAGGTAGCCCAGGACGCCGCGCCAGAACATCGCCCCGCCCTCAGCGCACCGCCTGCCGGTCGCCGAGCAGGCAGGGCAGGGTCATGGCGATGATGTAGAGGTCGAACCAGAACGATTGGCGCTCGATGTATTCGATGTCGAGCTCGACCCGGCGGCGCACATCCTCGGCGGTGTGGACCGGCCCGCGCGAGCCGTTGATCTGGGCCCAGCCGGTGATGCCGGGCTTCATGCGGTGGCGCCAGGCGTACTCGGACACCAGGCGGGCGGAGTCCTCGCCGGCGGTCTTCATGCCGATGGCGTGGGGGCGCGGCCCGACCAGGGACATCTCGCCCTTCAGCACGTTGAGCAGTTGGGGCAGTTCGTCCAGGCTGGTGCCGCGGATGAAGCGGCCGATGCGGGTGACGCGCTCGTCGTCGCAGCTCACTTGGCGCGCGGCGGTGGCGTCGGCGGCGTCCGCACGCATGGAGCGGAACTTCCAGACCACGATCTCTTCGTTGTTGAAGCCATGGCGGCGCTGGCGGAACAGGACCGGGCCGGGACTGTCCAGCCGCACCAGCAGGGCGACGGCGGCCATAATCGGCAGGGCGACCACTAGGCCCAGGCCAGCGATGGCGATGTCCTGCATGCGCTTGGCGAAGGCCAGCCGCTCGTCGGCCTTGGCCCCGGAGATGCGGTGCAGCGAGGCGCCGGCCAGTCGCGCCAGGGCGGCGGTATGGCGCTCGTCGCCCTCGCCGTCCAGGAACAGGCACAGATCGTTGGGCAGGCCCTTCAGCCGTCCGATCAGCTCGGCGGTGCGGGCTTGGCCTGCGGCCGGAACGGTCAGGACGATGCGGTCGACATAGGGCAGGATCTTGTGGCGGACCAGGGCGGCGGTGTCGCCCAGCACCGGTACGCCGCAGATGTCGGGCGGAATGCGACCCGAACGGTCGTCGAACACGCCCAGCACCGCGACGTCGCGGCCGGCCAGGGCGGTGCGGATCAGGGTGGCGGCGTTGTCGGTGGCGCCGACCACCACCACATTGGGGGTCAGCCGGCCGAGCCGGCGCCAGCGCCGCACCACGATCCAGGCCAGAAGGTGGGAGGCGCACAGGGCGACGACGCAGGCGGCGGTCCATTCCAGGCCGACGGTCAGGGCCGAAGGCTCGCTCACCGCCAGGGCGAACAGCACGACCGACGCCGCTACGCCGGTGGCCAGGGCGGTGCGCACCATCGAGGCCCACCAGCGCTCGCGGGCGGGAAAGGCGTAGGCGCTGGCGGCGGACAGGCTGCAGGCGGCCAGCACCGAGCCCAGGCTCAGCAGGAAGATGATCGGCAAGGTCGAGCCGCCCAGGCCCGTGGCGGCCGGCGCAACGCCGAAAGCCAGCAGCAGAACCGCCAAAACGAGCGTGTCGGCGGTGCGGAAGCCCTGGGCCAGCATGCGGCCGGTCATGCGCTCGCGCACCGGCGTCAGCACCTCGGGCCGGAACGGGCCACGGCGCTTGGCCGAGGGTTCAGGCGTCGATGCGGGCAGCGGCGCGGGCGTGGCCGTGACCACCGCCTCGGCGGGGATCTGGTCGTCCTCCGGGCGTGGCTCTGACTGAGGGCGGGCGAGGGCCATGACCCGACCCTAGAGGATCAGGATAAGCGGCCGGTTAACCGCAGAAGCTTGGCAGGATGCAATCAGCGGACGTAGGCGCGTTTTCCTGTCGCGGGCTGATAATAGACGGTCAGGGTCCCGCCGCTGGAGGGGTCGATGAACCGCTCCTCGGTGCGTTCCCAGCCCGGGCCAGACGGCGCATCCACCACCGCCTTGTAGCGATAGCGCTCGAACACCAGCGCCAGGGCCGCGATCGTCGCCCATGAGGCCAGCGCGATCACGCCGGGCAGCATCAGCCCGAGCAGGAGCAGGCCGGCCGTCAGGGCCATGACCACCAGCGCGCTGATGATGAGCGCGGTCTTGAGCATCTCAGGGCTCTTTCTGGATCACCACCGCCGTACCGTAGGCGACGATCTCGCTCATGGTGTCGGCGATCTCGGAGCTGTCGAAGCGCATCATCACCACCGCGTTCGCCCCCATGGCGCGGGCGTTCTCGACCATGCGGTCGCAGGCGTGGCGGCGCGCCTCTTCGAGCATGGCGGTGTATTCCTTGATCTCCCCACCCACGATCGAGCGTAGGCCGGCCATCAGGTTGCCGCCGATGCCGCGTGAGCGGACCACCACGCCGAACACCTGGCCCTTCACTTCCTTGACCGGATAGCCGGGGACGTTCTCGGTGGTGACGATCAGCATCTGCGTCTCCCGCGTTCAGTGGGTGGGATGGCCGGGCGAGGATACGGCGATCCTGTCCTGGCTGGAACTGGCCTCAGATCGCGCGGACGGCCGCTTCGCGCATGGGCAGCGCCTTGGGCTGGATGCGCAGGCCGCCTTCGAAGTCATGGAAGATGTTGGCGAGCTCGTCGGCGGTGACGCTGGCGCCGCTGTGATGAGGAAAGCGATAGCGCCAGAAGCTGATGATATGGTCCACCGCCGCCAGTTCCTCGCCGAGCTGGGTGAAGCGCGCCGGCGCCTGCAGCAGGAAGTCGCGGAAGCCCATGCCGTCGCCCCGGCGGATCAGGCCGTTATAGGCGATGTCGTAAAGGCGCAGGGTCTGAGAGACGTGGCGGCAGGCGGTGTTCACCGCCTCATGGATGTTGGTGCGCGCACTCTGCAGATAGGTCTGGATGTCCTGGGTGCCGCGATTGGTCGGCCGGATCGCCGCCACCTGGGCGGTCACGGCGCTGATGCTGGGCGCCAGCTCGGTCAGCTTCCACTTGTAGTAGAGGAACGCCTTCCAGCAGAACATGCACTCGGCGAACTTCTCCGCGTCCAGGTGCATAACCTGGCGCAGCGGCTGCAGGGCAGCGTCGTCGGCGTTGGACAGCAGCTTCTGGGCCAGCACCCCACCGCTTCCGCCGTCGCTGATATTGCCGAAGGCGATGTCGACCAGGGGCTGGATCTCGGCCTGGGCGAAGCTCAGCATGCGCGCGGTGTCGGCGGCGGAGACGTTGAAGTAGCAGGGCGCGATGTCGAACCGGCGGCGGCGCAGCTGTTCGCGCAGCAGGAACGGATCGAACGAAGGGATTTCGTCCAGGAACGCCAGCATCTGCAGGTCGTGGCTGGCGGGGTCGCGCAGGCCCAGGTCCCACTCCACCATGCTGGAGTAGTCGCGCTGGCCGATGAAGAAGAACTTGGCCCCGGCGCGCAGGTTCTGGTGATCGATTGGCATCAGCACCTTGGTGGCCGAGCTGCGCGGTTCGGAGAACAGCTCCAGCTCGTTGCCGCGCAGGCGGTGCTTGACCACCAGGCTGCGGTTCAACACCGGCAGCTGGAAGAATGGGCGGCGGATGAAGTCGGGATCTTGCGCCCGGGTCATGGCCACGCGGCGCAGATTCAGCACGCGCGCCGTCGATGCGCTCTTTTCCAGGAGCGACAGGTTTCGGACGCCGGGATCACTCATGCCAGGACACCATGTCGAGGCCGTATAAACGCCAGGGATTTAAGGCGGGTTATCACGGCGCCATTCGGTCGCTACCTCCGGGGCTTTGCTCGAATCGACGCAACTGGCATAGGGGCGCGCTAGTCGAGTTGGAGCGTGTGAGGCATGGGCGAGATCGTGGGCAACGAAGTGGGGCGGCGGTTCAGCCCGGGCTTCGCGTCCATCAGCATCCAGCCGCCGCGCCGCCGCCGTTTGCCCCGTTGGGCGTTTCCGGTGCTGCTCGCCGCTGCTGCGCTGATCGGGCTGCTGCTGTACCTGGGGCGCTGAGCAACGCCTGCGTCCTTCGAGACGCCCCTTTGGGCTCCTCAGGATGACGCGCCAAGGCGGATTTCAATAACCTTCGTCATGCTGAGGAGCGCATAGCGCGTCTCGAAGCCCCCAGAGACGATTACTGCGCCTGCCGCTCGCGCTGCGACAGCAGCCGCCAGCCGCCGGGGCGCAAGACTTCCAAGGGATTGAAGCGGGCCTTGTAGGCCATCTTGATGCTGCCAGCGACCCAGTAGCCCAGATAGACATAGGGCGCGCCAGCCGCCTGCGCCTGGCGCACATGGTCCAGGATCACGAACGATCCCAGGCTGCGCCGGGTCAGCGCCGGATCGTAGAAGCTGTAGACCAGCGACAGCCCGTCCTTGAGCATGTCCACCAGCACGCAGGCGACCAGCTCGCCCGGGCCCCGGTCGTCCGAGGGGATGCGGTATTCGATCAGGTGGGTGCGGACCGCGGTGTCCTCCACCATCGCCACGTAGTCGGCCCAGACCATGTCGGCCATGCCGCCCTCGGCGTGGCGGGCGCTGAGATAGCGGCGCAGCAGTTCGAACTGCTCCAGCGTCGCCTCGGCCTCGACCAGGTTGCGCGACAGGTCGCCGTTGCGGTCGAGCACCCGCTTCTCGGACCGGGCGAAGGGATAGCCGTCCACCGGGATGCGGGCCGAGACGCAGGCGTCGCAGCCATCGCAGGCCGGCCGGTAGGCGATGTTCTGCGAGCGGCGAAAACCCACCTCGGTCAGAGTGTCGTTGACCACCGGGCCGTCGGTCAAGGGCAGGTGGGCGAACACCTTGCGCTCGTGGCGACCAGGCAGATACGGGCACGGCGACGGCGCGGTCAGGAAGAAACGGAGCTGGCGCGTCGCGAAATGGTGCGTCACGGCCGGAGCGGGATCAGAGGTCGTGCGCGAGGCGTCATGCTCTGAATTTGCGACCCGACTCGGTCGATGTGCAAGCGCTGCGACGCCGCTGACGCATCTGTGAACTGCGCCTTAGATATGGTCGGGCGGCAGGACCGGCTTTTCTCGAAGCAGGGTGATGGCGATGCGTCGGTTGCCCGGCAGGGTGGGATCGTCGGGAAACAGCGGGTCGGAATTGGCCTTGCCGGCCACCTGGTAAATCCGGTCGGGATCGACGCCAGCCTCCTGCAGCACGTTGCGCGCCGAATTGGCCCGCGCGGAGGACAGCGCCCAGTCGTCGCCGGATTTCTGGCCGACCGTGGCGCTGGTATGCCCGGCCACGGTGATGCGGTTGTGCAGCTGGTCCACCACCTTGGCCACCGCGCGCAGCAGCAGCCGGGCCCGATCGTTGGGCTTGGCCGAGCCCGGGTCGAACATCGAGCGGCCTTCCTGGTCGACCAGCTGGATGCGCAGCCCCTCGGGAGTTTCGTCGACGATCACCTGCTTGGACAGCTCGGCCAGCTCCGGCTTGTCCTGCAGCGCCTGGCGCAGCGATTGCGCGGCGGTCTTGAAGTCGTCTTCTTCCTTACGCTGCTGCGCCTCCTTGGCGGCCGCGGCGGCCGGGTCCTTGGAGTCGGTGGCGGCGCTGGCGGAGGACTTGCCGGCCTGGGGCGTCTTGGGCGGCGCTTCGGGCGCGAGCTGCTGGATGGCGGGGGCGGAGCCGTCGCTCTTGGCGCCCTGGTCGCCCAGGCCCGTGCCGGCCAGGATGCCGCCCGAGCCGCTGGTGCTCTGCGAGACGCTGGCAGGGGCGAAATAGTCGGCGATGCCGCGCTTCTGTTCGGGGCTGGTGGTATTGATCAGCCACATCAGCAGGAAGAAGGCCATCATCGCGGTGACGAAGTCGGCGTAGGCGACTTTCCACGCGCCGCCGTGGTGACCGCCGCCGGTCACCTTCTTCACCTTCTTGATGAGAATCGGCGCGTTGTCGCCGTAGGCCATCGTCCAACCCTGCCCGTTCCAGACCCTTTTGCGGTGGAGGCGTTAAGATGCTGTTGCGCATAACCTGCGGCGCGCCTACGCAGCCGGCGGTTCGGTTCGGAGGCTCCGCATGAAAGTCGGCTTCATCGGTCTGGGTGTGATGGGTGCGCCCATGGCGGGGCATCTCGCCAAGGCGGGCCACGAGGTCTCGGTGTTCAACCGCACCTACGCCAAGGCTCAGCGCTTCGTTTCCGAGCACGGCGGCCTCGCCGGCCAGCAGATTTCCGAAGCCGCCCAGGGGCGCGACGTGCTGGCGCTGTGCGTGGGCAATGACGATGACGTGCGCCAGGTCGTGCGCGAGGCGCTGGACCATCTGGCGCCGGGCGCGATCATCATCGACCACACCACAACCTCGGCCAAGGTCGCGCGCGAGATGGCCGAGCATGTCGCCGCCACCGGCCGCCACTTCATCGACGCTCCGGTCTCCGGCGGCCAGGCGGGCGCCGAGAAGGGGGCCCTGACCATCATGTGCGGCGGCGACGAGGCCGCGTTCGAGCGCGCGACGCCGGTGATGGCGGCCTACGGCAAGACCATCCAGCGCATCGGCGACAGCGGCGCAGGCCAACTGGCCAAGATGTGCAACCAGATCTGCATCGCCGGCGTGGTCCAGGGCCTGGCCGAGGCCGTGCACTTCGCCGAGCGCGCCGGGGTCGACGCAGGCCTGGTGCACGCCGCCATCTCCAAGGGCGCCGCCCAGTCCTGGCAGATGGACAACCGCTGGGCCACCATGACCGAGGGGAAGTTCGACTTCGGCTTCGCGGTGGACTGGATGCGCAAGGACCTGGGCCTGGTGTTGGACGAGGCCCGCGGCAACGGCGCCCGCCTGGCCCTGACCGCCCTGGTCGACCAGTTCTACGCCGAGGTCCAGGCCATGGGCGGCCAGCGCTGGGACACGTCCAGCTTGGTCGCGCGCCTGCAGCGGGATTGATCTGACAGATTTGCGTCCTTCGAGACGCCCTTCGGCTCCTCTGGATGACGAAGCCAGGTTTTGGCTAAACTTCGTCATGCTGAGGCGCGGCGATCGCCGCGTCTCGAAGCACGCAACATCGAACCCAGGTCAAATCGACTCCAAATTCGGGAGTCGTTCGCCCTCAGTTCGGCATCAGCACCGTGTCGACGACGTGGATCACGCCGTTGGACTGCATCACGTCGCCGATGGTTACGCGGGCGACGTCGCCCTTCTGGTCGCGCACCAGCAGGTGGCGGCCCTGCTGCGTGACCATCAGCGGTTCGCCCTGCACGGTGGTCAGGGTCGCGGTCCCGCCGCCGTCCTTGACCATCTTCATCAGCCCGGCGGCCGTGTAGCGGCCCGACACCACGTGATAGGTCAGGATCTTGACCAGGGCGTCCTTGTTCTCGGGCTTCACCAGGGTGTCGACCGTGCCAGCCGGCAGCTTGCCGAAGGCTTCGTTGGTGGGGGCGAAGACGGTGAAGGGGCCAGGGCCTTCCAAGGTGTCGACCAGGCCGCCGGCCTTCACTGCGGCGACCAGGGTGGTGTGGTCCTTCGAGTTCACCGCGTTCTCGACGATATTCTTGCTCGGATACATCGCGGCGCCGCCGACCATGGGGTCGGACATGGATGTTCCGCTCATCTGGCCGCTCATCTGACCGTTCATTTGGGCGGAGGCGGCGGTGGCGCAGAAGGCGAGCGAAAGCACGCTGGCGAGCGCCAGCTTCCGATTTAGTCGAGGTGACATTGGGGCCGTCCTTGTTGGATCGCCATTTGCTTGGCGATCACTTGAAGTACGGTGCGTGGAAGGCTGTGGATGCGGCGTTCTGTAATTAATCGGCGATGAAGCGGTAGCCGACGCCGGGCTCGGTGACGATGCGGTGCGGGGTGGAGGGATCGAGCTCCAGCTTCTGGCGCAGGTGGCCGACGAACACCCGCAGATAGGCTACGTCGTCCACGTGGGCCGGGCCCCAGACCGAGGTCAGGAGCTGGCGGTGGGTCACCACCTTGCCGCCGCCCTCGACCAGCTTGACCAGCAGGTCGTATTCCCGCGGCGACAGGCGCACCGCGGTCTCGTCGCGGGAGACCCGGCGGTTGACCAGGTCGATCTCCAGCTCGCCGGTGCGGATCACGCTGGACACGCCTGAGCGGGCGATGGTGTGGCGCAGCGCCGCCCGCAACCGGGCCAGCAACTCACCGATGCCGAAGGGCTTTTCCACATAGTCGTCCGCGCCCCGGTCCAGGGCTTCGATCTTCTCGGTCTCGCGGTCGCGCGCGGACAGGATCAGGATCGGGCCCTGGTACATGGTGCGCGCCTCGACCAGCACGTCCTGGCCGTCGCGGTCGGGCAGGCCCAGGTCCAGGATCATCGCCTCGGGCGGGCGCTGGAACAGCACCGCCAAGCCTTCCGCCGCCGTCATGGCGCGAATGGCCTCATAGCCGTTGGCCTCCAGGGCCGGACCTAGGAAGCGATGGATCTGCGGTTCGTCGTCGATGACGAGGATGCGGGGGCGATGCGCGGGCATGAGGCTCCCAGCCTACAGCAGTTGGTAGTGGGTTGGGGTTTCCTTGCGCAGGCTGATCAGCACGCGCGTGCCGCGGAAACCCTGGGCTGCGTCGCCATGGATCGGGCTGGCGGCGGCGATGCGGCCGCCCATGGCCTCGACGAAGCCCTTGGCGATCGACAGACCCAGGCCCACGCCCTTGTGACCCTCGCGGTCGGTAGGGCCCTCGATGCGGCGGAACTTGTCGAACACCCGGTCGAGTTCGGCGGTGGGGATGCCGCGGCCCTCGTCCTCGATGCTGATCACCACATTGCCGCGGTCCTCGTAGGCCGCCACCTCGATCGGCGCGCCGTCGGGGCTGTAGGCGATGGCGTTCTCCAGGATGTTGACCACCGCCTGCTCCAACAGGCCGCCGTCGATCTTGACCAGCGACAGCTCGGGCGGGAAGTCGCGCGTCAGGTGGCGCGATCCCAGCCGCCGCTCGACCCGCTCGATGGCGGCGGACAGCACGTCGCGCACGTCGGTCCATTCCATGCGGGTGTTCAGCGCCCCGCCTTCCAGCCGGGTCATGTCGAGCAGGTCGCCGACATAGCGGTTCAGCCGGTGGGCTTCCTCGCGGATGCTTTCCAGCAGGTCGCGATAGACCTCCGGCCGCAGGTCGCCGCCGAAGTCGAGCAGGGTGGTGGCCGAGCCCAGCACGGTGGACAGCGGCGTGCGCAGGTCGTGGCTGATCGAGTTCAGCAGCGCCGCGCGCAACTGGTCGGAGCGCCGCAGCGCCTCGGCGTCGGCGGAGATGGCCGCCAGCTCGGCCCGTTCCAGCGCCACGGCGCCCTGGTCCAGGGTGGCCAGCAAAAGGCGCTCGCCATTGGCGTCCAGCGGCGCATGGCCCTTCATCGACACCCCCGCCACGCCCGAGCGCGCCCGCAGACCCTGCAGCGGCCAGAAGGTCCAGTCGATCTGTGGCAGGGTGCCAGTGCCGGCGCCGGCGGGCTCGCCCTTTTCCCAGGCCCAGCGCGCGGCGGTCATGGCCGAGGTGTTGAAGGGTTCCAGCTCGGGCGAGCCGGCGGCGGGGCGGATCTCGCCCTTTTCCGGCAGCATCACGACGGCCGAGGCGCCCGCCGCGGCGGCGGCCTGTTCGGCCAGGGCCTGGGCGGCTTCGCTGCGGGTGGCGACTGCCGACAGGCGCCGGCTGGCCGCCAGCAGCGAGGCGACGGCCGAGGCGCGCCCGGCGGTGGTCTTGGCCTGGTCGCGCACCCGCCCGGTCAGCCAGCCGGTGGTCATGGCCACGGCGAAGAACACCGCGAAGGTGATCAGGTCCGCCGCATGGCCGATGGCCAGGCTCATGCGCGGCTCGAGGAAGAAGAAGTTGTAGGCCACCGCACCGGTCGCCGCCGCCACCAGCGCCGAGCCGAAGCCGAAGGTCGCTCCGGCGATCAGCACGCTGGCCAGGAAGATCATCGCAAGGTTGGCGTTCTCCATGTAGCGGTCGGCTACCGCTGCGACGCCGCCGGCCACGGCGGTCATGGCCAGGGCCGCCACATAGCCGCGCCAGGCGCGCGTCTGGCTCGACAGCACCCGCTGCACCCGCGCCACGGGTTCATCGTGCGGGGCGGCGTCGGTGATGACGTGCAGGGCCGCGCCGCGGGTCTGCTCCAGCAGGGCGTGGGGCAGGGAGCGGCCGAACAGCGCCCGCGCCCGCGCGCCCGCCTTACGGCCGATGACGATCTGGGTGATGTTGTTGCGCGAGGCGTATTCCTGCACTGTGGCCAGCAGGTCGTCGCCATTGACGGTGACCACCCGGCCGCCGAGCTGTTCCGCCAGCTTCAAGGCGGCGGCGGTGTGCTGGGCCGCTTCGGGCGAGGGGGGCTGGTTGGGCCGCTCGACGTGCAGCACGGTCCAGGGCGCGTCCATCATCAGGTCGGCGATGCGGCGCCCGGCCCGGACCAGCGAACTCGACACCGGGTCGCCGCCGATCAGCACCAGGATGCGCTCGCCCGCCGCCCAGGGACCCTCGATGCCCTGGCGACGCATGACGCCGACCAGCTTGTCGTCCACGGTCTGGGCGGCGCGGCGCAGCGCCATCTCGCGCAGGGCGGTCAGGTTCTCGGGCTTGAAGAACCGGTCGGCGGCCAGGCGCGCGGTCTCGGGCACATAGACCTTGCCCGCCGCCAACCGCTCGCGCAGCTCGTCGGGCGTGAGGTCGATCACCTCGATCTCGTCGGCGCGCGACAGAGCGTTGTCGGGCACCGTTTCGCGCACGCGCACGCCGGTGATCTTCCACACCACGTCCACCAGGCTTTCCAGGTGCTGGACGTTGAGGGTGGTCCAGACATTGATCCCGGCCGCCAGCAGCTCCTCGACGTCCTGCCAGCGCTTGGGGTGGCGCGACCCCGGCGCATTGGAATGGGCGTACTCGTCCACCAGCAGCAGGCCAGGCCGCCGCTCCAGCGCCGCGTCCAGGTCGAACTCCAGCAGGGTGCGGTCGCGATAGGCGATCGGCTTGCGCGGCAGGGTCTCGAGATCGACGGTCAGGGCCTCGGTCTCGCGGCGGCCGTGGGTCTCGACCACCCCCACCACCACGTCCACGCCCTCGGCCTTGCGGCGGGCGGCGGAGGTGAGCATGGCGAAGGTCTTGCCCACGCCCGGCGCCATGCCCAGGAACACGCGCAGTTCGCCGCGTCCCTCACGCTTGGTCGCCGCAAGCAGGGCGTCGGGATCGGGGCGGCGGGGCTCGTCCGAATTCATCGCGCGAGCTTAGCCTTGTTGCGCTCGGCTGAAGAGGCGGAATCGCTTGGCCGCTCGGCGCCGCGCATGACCCGGTCCATGAAAAAGGCCGCCCCGGTTTCCCGAAGCGGCCTTCCATCGTCGTGACCACGATCCGTGGCCGGCGACCAAACCTTATGGCTGTGGGACAGCCGTCAGGCGTGAGCCTCGATTCCAAGGCTCCAGGTCATCCGTTGGGACCGTAGCTGGAGACAATGAGACACTGGACCACCTCCTTTCGACTGTTGGACAGGGACTCATAGTGTAAGTACCCGCAGCGGCGGGCGAAAGGGTTGCGATGGCCGATGGCGGCGCCCAAGGCGGCGAATGGGTCGGAGCCGGACGGGTCCGCGCGCGGGAGACGGCTGGCCACGGGCTGGAGATCGTAGTCGATGGCCTGACCACCCAGGCCAAGTACTACAAGCCGCTGATGTACGAGTTCTTCCGCAAGGAATGGCGTCGTGCGCGCCCGGCCTGGGGCGAGTACGTGGTGGAGATCGCCATGGAATATGTCGGCGACCCGCCGTGGCTGGACCTGGACAACCTGGCCAAGGCGCTGCTGGACGCGATCAAGGGCTACGCCTTCCACGACGACGCCCAGGTCGGCCGCCTGCTGGTGGAGCGCCATGCCGGCGAGCGCGAACGGATCTTTATCCGCGTCAGCGAGCGTTAGGCGGTCCACCGACCCTGGCTGTCCGCCTAGTGCGGCGAGCTGTTCGGATGCGAGGTGTCGCTCAGGTTATCCTGGGCGTTGGCGCGGATCTGATCCCATTCCGCCTGGGTATGGCATTCGCGCTTGGGAATGCGGGTGCCGCCGTCGGTGACGCTCTTGCAGATGGGCTTGGAGGTGGCGGCGTCATTCGAGTCGGTCTTCGTCGAAGCGGCGGTCGAACTCGTGCTCGTGCTTGAAGATGTGGCGGGGGGCGTCGTCGTCTGGGCCGCGGCGGAGAAGGCGGCGGTTGAAACGCCAAGGGCGGCGATGAACATCAGGCTGCGCATGAGGGGCTCCTTTCGCAAGGACGTCGGGAGCCCAACCGATAAGTTATCGAGTTAGTTGCGCTGAACGGCGGCTGCGCGGCGCGCAGGTCCTATTTCTTCCGGAACTTGTCCAGCGAGACGATCTTTGGGCCGTCGTCATCAGGCCGGGGATCGTCCGGATCTTCCGCGGAAGCGCTGGACGCCGGCTCGGTGCGGGGGCGCATCTGCAGGAACTCGGCCGGGGCCGGGGGCGTGGCCGCTTCGGGCGCCTCGAACTGCAGCAGGAACTGCACGCTGGGATCGTAGAACCGGGTCACCGCCTGGTAGGGCATCGACAGCCGCTTGGGCTGGCCGCCGAACCGCAGGGTGACCGAAAAGAAGGTTTCGCCAGGCGCCAGGTCCCAGAACTGGTGCTGGACGACGATGGTCATCTCGTCCGGATACTTCTCCACCAACTCGGGCGGGATCGAGACGCCGGGCGCGCGGGTCTTGAAGGTGATGTAGAAATGATGGCCGCCGGGCAGGCCGCCGGGGCCTGCCGCGCGCTTCAGGGCCGCCTTGACCACGCCGCGCAGAGCTTCCTGCGCCAGCGCCTCATAGCCCATCTGGTCCTGGTCTTGTCCGTCCTGGCTCATATGAGGGCGATCCCGAAACCATGTCCCATGGGGCGCCGCCGAACGCGGACAACCTTCAGCGGGTGGGGTGCGGGATTGTCGCGGCGACTGCAAGAGGGAACCGCATCTTCAGCGGCGATCCGTCACCCGCAAGTCGGCGGGGTGATGAAAAAGTGCATCGGAAGGTTGTGGGGGAGGGGCGTGGAAAGGTGGGGGGATTCTGTTGCCAGGCTCCCCCCGAGCCCCGCCTACGGGGGCTAACCCGCAGGACTTTATAAGGCGAGTTACCAGAACCGCATTACGCGGCGATGGCGAACTCTTCAGCGAAGTTATCGTTCGCAGTTATAAAAAGGCCGATTGCGGAGGCCCACACCGGGAGAAAGCAACGCCTTTAGACGTCCGTCGATGCTGATCGGCCCCATGCTCGTCCGCCGATAACGCGGAGGAAGATGATTGGTGGAGCCGCCGGGAATCGCACCCGGGTCCAGTCCGCTTATTACTCGCGCGTTTATCCCCATAGTCCCACCGTCGCGGGACGCCCTAGATATGGGGCTGGGCGGCGAATTAGGCAAGTGACGCGCAGCGGGCGAGGCGGCCCCGGCGAGTTTACAAGCCGGAGAGAGGAACCGGCGTCGCTGGGCGAGCCGCCGGCGGCGAGGCCGTGGTTGGGACGCCTGTATAGGCGACCGCGTCAAAGCCTTCAGGCGCGCCGGTGCTGACGATCCCGCGCGGACCCCCCTGCGTTGGCGGGTCATAGGCGTGTGGGCCGCACGTGGGGGCCTCGCAGGCCCAGATCGCGCCTGAACCGCCCCCCAGTTTTATCGAAAGCACCTCATTTGGCGGCAGGCGAGCGGCGGCGAGCGCGTAGGTCTCGCCCCGAAATGTATTCATCGCCTTCTGTGCGTGGGCGTTGCCGGAATAGGCTAAGACCAGGGTGTTGGGGGCCAGATCACGCGCCCGTTCCACGCTATGCGCCATCAAGCTTTCATGTTCGGCGGCAGATATGTCGGGGCGCTCGTTGGGAATGATCATGTGCACGGCCGTGATGCGCCCCTCGGCTTTGTAGCCTCTTAGTCGTTCGGCGAGCGCGGCTATGGCGCGGCTGCTTCGACCGTCCTGGAATTTCGAGGTCCATTCCGGGCTATTGGTCAGAGCGGCCCTCGCCGCTGGGCCTCCGTCTGACGCCAGATACATGTCCCAGACGGCCTGCTCTGTCTGACTGCGTTCGAGCGCGACCACGATCGGGCGGCCGGTCTTGCTCGCCGCGCAGACGATGTCGCCGAACAGAGCGGGCTGCTCGGTCGTGCCGTGCACCTCGCCGACCCAGATCACCCGCACGCCGGGCTTGGCGAACAACGCGGCGACGCCGGGCAAGGGCGGGCAGGCGGCCGTGGCGACGGTGGCGATCAGGGCTGCGAGCACGATCGAAATTCCCCGGTTGTTGTCCCTGGTTGATTTGGACGTAGATGCAGCTTTGGCGCAAGTGGCCGCAAGGCTTGGCTAGGCGTGCTCGGTCAGGGCCAGCTTCAGTCCGAAGCCGACAAAGACGCAGCCGGTCAGCCGGTCCAGGGCGCGGACCACGCGGGGCGTCTGTAGGAACCGACCCAGCGGCACGGTCAGCGAGATCAGCACGGCCGACCAGGCCAGGCCCAGCACCACGTGGATGCTGGTCAGAAGGATCGAGAACGCCGCCACGTTCATCCCCGGCGGAATGAACTGGGGCAGGAAGGTGATGTAGAACACCCCCACCTTGGGATTGAGGATGTTGCTGAGGAAACCGCGCTGGAAGGCGTTCGGCTGCGGGCGTGCGCCGACCTCCACCGCTTCCATCGCCAGCGCCTTGCGTGGCTTGGCCAGCAGCTTGACGCCCAGATACAGCAGGTAGGCCGCGCCCACCCACTTCACCACCAGGAAGGCCAGCTTGGAGGTCATCAGCAGGGCGGTCAGGCCGAACGCCGCGCCCACGCCCCAGGCGAACAGGCCCAGGCTGATGCCCAGGGCCGCCGCTACGCCCTTGCGCGCGCCGCCGCTGGTGGCGGTGCGCAGGATCATGGCGGTGTCCAGCCCGGGCGTCAGGGTCAGAACGCCGGCGGCGGCGGTGAAGGCCAGGATCGGAACCAGCAGATGAGACATGGGCGGAACTCTCCTGAGCTAGACTTAGCCAGAGGCGGATGCTGCGACCAGTCTGTCCGAGCTCTTCCGGGGTCAGGCGGCGGCCTCGACCAGCCTGCTCGGCAAGGTCTCGACGATGATGCGCCGCAGGCGCGCCGTCGCCGGCGGGGTTGGCCGCCCGCCGTCGTGCAGGCACAGGGCCAGTGGCGGCTCGGGCGCAGGCGGCAGGACGTTGTGCTTCCACAGTGGCCGCACGCCGGGCGGAAGACCGACCGCCAGCCGCAGGGTCACGCCCAACCCCGCCTCGACCGCCGCCCACAGACCATGCAGGCTGGGCGAGGTGAAGGCGATGCGCCAGGGCAGGCCTGCCTGTTCCAGCGCCGCCAGCGCGGCCTGGCGAAACATGCAGGGGGCCTCGAACAGGGCCAGCGGTATGGGTTCGTCGCCGTTCCAGGTCAGTTCGCCCGACGCCGGTCCGATCCAGCAGCGCCGCAGCCCCGCGATCCGTTCCGCATCCGCACGATCCGCCGCGTTCAACGCCAGGATCAGGTCGAGCTCGCCCGCATCCAGCCGCTCGAACAGGCGGCGGTTACGGTCCACCTCGGCCTCGATGCGAACGCCGGGATGGCTGCGTTTGAACTCGCCGAGCAGGTGGGGCAGCCAGGTCCCCGCCAAGTCTCCCGGCAGCCCAAAGCGCACCTCGCCCTCGACCGCGCGGCCGCGCACGGCCGCCACCGCCTCGTCGTTCAGGTCCAGGATCCGGCGCGCATAGGCCAGAACGATCTCGCCGGCCGGGGTCGGGACCAGCCCGCGGCCGCGCTTTTCGAATAGCGGTTCGCCCAGCTGCGCCTCGATCTTGCGGATCTGCTGGCTGACGGCGGACTGCGATCGGCCGACCCGATCCGCCGCCCGCGAGAACCCGCCCAGCTGCTGCGCCGTCACCAGGGTGCGCAGGACATCCATGTCGAGGTTGGTGAGGATCATGGTTCAGTTTTGCGAAAGTATCGAATTCGCATTACCGGATTTTCTTATCCCTGCACACGCCTAGGTTCCGCGCCGACCCGTCATCCGCTGAGGATTTGGCCATGAACGTCTCTATCCTATCGAAGAGCGCAGTTGTTTCCGTGGCGTGGCTGATCGGCGCCGCTGCGGTCGCCCAGGCGGCCCCAGCTCCGGCCTCGACCATGGCCCCTATGCTCGCCGGGACCTGGACCCTGGTCGCCGCCGACGTGCTTCACCCCGACGGCCGGCGCGAGCATGACTTCGGCGCTGCGCCCAAGGGGCTGCTGATGATCGACGCCGCCGGGCGCTATTCGCTGCAGATCTTCAAGTCCGAACGCCCGCGGTTCGCGTCCGGCGACAAGTCCAAGGGCACGCCGGCCGAGTACGAGGCGGCGGTGATGGGCTCCAGCACCCATTTCGGCAGGGTGTCGGTCGATGCGCCGGCGGGGGTGATCACCTTCACCAGCGAGGCGGCCTCCTATCCCAACTGGGAGGGCGAGAAGCAGAGCCGTAAATATACCCTGAGAGGTGATGAACTGAGCTATCGCGTCGCCCCGCGCCCCAACGGCGACGTGCCCATTTCGGTCTGGCGGCGGGCCAACTAAGACCACGCAGGCCAGGTGTTCGCGGGCCGCAAAGCCCGCGAGCCTTACCCCGCCGCCTGGGGCTTGCGGGCGGTTTCGGTGGTGGGCAGGGCGCGGACCACGCCGGCGCGCTGGCCGGGCTTCATGAACTTGACCAGCACCCGCTGGCCCACCAGCAGGGGGGCGTCGTCGGCGGAGACCACCACCTCGACCACCCGCTCGTCGGTGCGCTCGGTGGGGTCGTCGGACTGCAGCTTGCGGGCCCCGAACTCGTCGGAGCGGCGCAGCACCCGGCCGACGAACATCTTGGTGGGGTCGGCTTCCGGCACGATTTCGGCGTCCTGGCCGATGCGGATGTTGGGGATGTCGCTCTCGACGATCTCGGCCCGCACGATCCGTTCGGTGTTGGGCACCAGGTCGAACATGTTGGACACGTTCAGGGTCGAGGCGCCGGAGCCCGGATTGGCGTAGCGGCGCACGATGCGGCCGTCGGCCGGGGCGCGGACCTTGGTCAGCTCCAGCTGATATTCGGCCGAGGCCAGGGCCGCCTGCGAGGTGGCGATGGCGGCGCGCTGGGCCTCGAGCTGGGCGGTGGATTCGTGGATGGCGTCCTCGGCCTTGTCGACCGCCTGGGTGGCGACGAACGCCTTGGCCCGCAGCGGCAGCAGCCGCTGGTATTCGCGCTCGTTGTAGTCCTTCTGCACCTGCAGCAGGTCGATCTGGGCCTGGGCCTGGGAGACCGCGGCGCGGGCGTTGGCGACGCCGAGCCGCTGCTGGTCGTCCTCGATCTGGGCCAGGACGTCGCCCTTCTTCACCGAGTCGCCTTCCTTGACGTTGACGGCGCGGATTACGCCGGGCGTGCGGGCGGCGACCTGGATCACCCCGCCTTCCACGTCGGCCTTGCCGTCGGCGATGGCGGCGTAGGGGGTGGGGGCGGCGGCCTTGGCGGCCTCCTCGCGCTTGACCTGGGCCTTCTTGGCGGCGGCCTGATTGAAGAAGAAGGTCCCGCCCACGCCTAGGGCGAGCACGATCAGGACGCCGAGCCAGAAACCACGGCGGCGGAGGAAGGCGGGCATCTGGATCAGGCTCCGAGAGAGGCGAGTTTCGTGGCGGGGTCCAGGGCGACGACGGCCGAGGGTTCGCGAACCGGCCGGGTGTCGTCGAGGATCTTGCCGTCCTCGATGTGGATGATGCGGTCGGCGAAGGCCTGCAGGCGCGGGTCGTGGGTGACGCAGATCACCGCCGTCCCGTGCTCCTTGGCTGCGCGCTGCAGAAGGCGGATCACGACCTGGCCGTTCTCGCCGTCGAGGGCCGATGTGGGTTCGTCGGCGAACAGCAGCTTGGGTTCCTTGGCGATGGCGCGGGCGATGGCCACGCGCTGCTTCTCGCCGCCCGAGAGCTCGGCCGGGCGCAGGCCCAGCCGGTGGCTGAGCCCGACTTCGGCCAGGGCCAGCGCCGCCTTCTTCTTGGCCTCGCCGGGCGTCTTGCCGGCGTAGCGCAGCACCATCGACACCTGGCCCAGCGCATTGACCGAGTTGAACAGGTTGAAACCCTGGAAGATGAAGCCGCAATTATCCAGGCGGAACTTGTCGATCTTGCCGGACGACATCTTCCACAACGGCTGGCCGAGCGCGGTCACCTCGCCCTCGTCGGGGCGCAGCAGGCCCGACAGCATGGCGATCAGGGTCGACTTGCCCGAGCCCGATGGGCCCATGACCATGGTCAGTTCGCCGGCGTCGGCCTCGAAATCCACCGACTTCACCACCTGGATGCGGGTGCGGCCGGTCTTGTAGCTCTTGAGCAGGGCCTTGCCCTGGAGGGCGGTGACGCTCATCGCAGCAGGTCCGCGGGCTGGCTCTTCTTCAGCACGCCGAGCGACATCATGCCGGAGCCGATGGCGATGGCGAGCAGTAGAACGGCGACGTAGATGATGTTGGCGAGCGGGTAGTACATCGGCACGCCGCCGGCCTGGGCCAACAGGGTCACACCCCAGACCAGGAGCGCGGTCATGGCCAGCCCGGCCACCCCGACCCAGAACGACAGCTCCACCACGATCCGCCGCAGCGAGCCCATCGAGACGCCCAGCGCCCGCAGGCTGGCGAATTCCTTGATGTTGGCCAGCACCGCTCCGCGCAGGGTCTGCGAGGTGATGCCGACTCCGATCAGCACGCCGAGGAACACCGAGAAGCCCAGCATCACGCCGATGACCTGGTCCTGCATCAGCTGCTTCTGGTTGGCGTCCGCCAGTTCCGCCTTGGTCCAGGCGCGATACTGGCCGTGGGCCACGGCGTTGAGGTGGTCGCGCACGATCAGAGCCCGGCTGGGATCGCGGATCTGGACCATCAGCGGGCCGGTGCGCTGTTCGTTCTGCACCAGCTTCAGCAGGCGATAGGTCTGGCGCGAGACGAAGATGTTGGGCTGGGAGATGTTGGGATAGTTGTCCAGCACCACCCGCACGTGCGCGGTCTGGTTGCTCAGTGAGGCGGTGTCGCCGAGCTTGACGCCCAGCCGGTTGAGCGCCGAGCGGTCGATGGCCACGGCGTAGGGCTCCTGCAGCGCTTCGCGGGTCGCCTCGCTGAAGTCGGTGGGCAGGGTCAGGGCGCCGGGCTGGGTGTCGACCGCGATCACGTCGACCCATTCGCGCTTGCGGGTCTTGGTGTTCTTGGCCTGGTTGGCGAAGGGGGCGTTATTGTCGCTCATGTCGGCGACGTTGATGACCTCGGGGTCCATATAGACCAGCGGCCCGATCCGGCGCGGCAGGCCCGAGGGGCCGCCGAACAGGTTGTTGGCCTTGGGCGCCAGCACGAAGATGTCGGCGCGCGAACGGTTGATGTTGGCGGTGTAGGCCTGGGCGATGCCCATGAACATGCCGATCTGGGCGAGCACCAGCAGGCCCGAAAAGGCCAGGGCGACGACGGCCGCAAGATAGCGGCGCCATTCAAAGAGAACGGTGCTCAGAGCCAACGACATGGCCGGCATTCACTCGCGGACGTTGAAGACGGGCCTAGTGAAAGGCCCAACGTGCAGTAAGCCTAGTTAAATCGCAGTAAGCCCCCGCGACGCTGCGGCGCTGTGCGCTAGCTTGTCAGCGTGTCGCGCTTCGTGGTCAGACGGGCTGGGCGCTGAAGCGGCGGGTCTGGGGCGCCAGGCTCTCGGGGGCGAGGGGAATTCATGTACGGTTGGGGCGACGCCCAAAGCCTGATCGGGCTTTTCGGGATCATGGGCCTGTGCTGGCTGTTTTCGGAGGACCGGCGGCGGTTCCCGTTCAAGCTGGCGATCGGCGCGGTGTGCGTGCAGCTCGCCCTGGTGCTGGTGCTGTTCGGCTTCAAGCCGGCGCAAAGCCTGCTGAACGCGGTCGGCGCTGGCGTCGACGCCCTGGCGGGCTCGACCCAGTCGGGCACCCAGTTCGTGTTCGGCTACCTGGCCGGCGGCGATCAGCCGTTCAGCGTCACCAATCCCGGGCCTCTTTATCTGTTCGCGTTCCGGGTGATCCCGGTGATCCTGGTGGTCTGCGCCCTGGCGGCGCTGCTGTGGCACTGGGGCGTTCTGCGGGTGGTGACGCGCGCCTTTGGCTTCGTGTTCCAGAAGACCCTGGGCCTGCGTGGCGCCCCGGCGCTAGGGACTGCGGCCACCATCTTCCTGGGCCAGGTCGAGGGGCCGATCTTCGTGCGCGCCTATCTCGACAAGCTGACCCGGTCCGAGCTGTTCACCCTGATGACCGTGGGCCTGAGCTGCGTCTCGGGCTCGACCATGGTGGCCTATGCGGCGCTGCTGAAGGGCACCCTGCCCAACGCCGCCGCCCACGTCCTGACCGCCTCGTTGATCTCGGCTCCGGCCGGGGTGCTGCTGGCGCGCATCCTGATCCCGCCGCGCCCGGAAGAAGAGAGCGAGGCCGGCGAATACGGCACCGACCGCCGCTACGACAGCTCCACCGACGCGGTGATCCGCGGCATCGGCGACGGGCTGCAGGTGGCGCTGAACGTGGGGGCCAGCCTGATCGTGTTCGTGGCCCTGGTCTCGCTGGCCGACCGCCTGCTGGGCCAGTTGCCGGCCTGGGGCGGCCAGCCGATCACGGTGGAACGGGCGCTGGGCCTGGTGTTCACGCCCCTGGCCTGGGCCATGGGCGCGCCTGTGCACGAGGCCGCCGCCGCGGGCCGTCTGCTGGGAATCAAGCTGGTGCTGACCGAGTTCTCGGCCTTCATCCAGCTCGGCAAGACCCCGGCGAGCGTGATCGGCGACCACACCCGCATGATCCTGACCTATGCGATCTGCGGCTTCGCCAACATCGCCTCGGTGGGCATCACCGCCTCGGGTTTCGGCGTGCTGGCGCCGGAGCGGCGAGCTGAGGTGTTCGGCCTGGTCTGGCGCGCGCTGGCGGCCGGCTTCCTGGCCACCTGCATGACCGGGGCGCTGGTGGGGGCGTTGCCTGCAGCCCTGTTCGGGATCAAGACTTAGCGCCATGAAGCTCTACAGCGATCCCTTCGCCCCCAATCCCCGCCGCGTGCTGTGGTTGATGGCTGAGAAGGGGATCGACGACGTCGAGCTGGTGCGGCTGGAGACCATCAAGGGCGACCAGCGCGCGCCTGAGTTCATCGCCAAGGCCGGCCTGCCGCTGATCCCGGCCTTGGAACTGGACGACGGCAAGGTGCTCTGCGAGTCGCTGGCGATCTGCCGCTACCTGGAAAGCCTGCATCCCGAGCCGAACCTGTTCGGCCGCGACCCGCTCGAGACCGCGGTGATCGAGATGTGGACCCGCCGGGCCGAAATGCTGCTCGCCACGCCGCTGATGCTGATCGTGCGCAACACCTTCCCGGCCCTGGCGGCGGTGGGCGTGCAGTCGTCCGAGGTGGCGGGGACCAACCGCGAGGTGGTGGAGAAATACCTCCACCTGTTCGAGACCCGCCTGGGCGACAGCGCCTTCCTGGGCGCCGAGCGGCTGACCATGGCCGACATTGTGGCGGCCGCCTCGCTCGGCTTCGCCCGGCTGATCCGCTACGAAATCCCCGAGGCCTGTCCCAACCTGCGCCGCTGGTGGGACGTCATGAAAGACCGCCCCGGCGCCAAGTTCGGGCGCTAGAAGAAGCGCGCCTTCGCACGTCGTCCTCCATTGCAACCGGCCCATTTGGCCAGCTAAGCATTGGGCCATGAAAGCTTCGCTCTTCGCCGTGCTGGCGGCCGGTCTGCCCAGCTTCGCCGCCGCCGGGGCGCCGCCCAACGCGACGGGCGCCCTGACGCCCGAGCGGGTGTTCGCCAGCCCCAGCCTGTCAGGACCCGCGGCGCGGAACGTGGACGTGTCGCCGGACGGGCGCTGGGTCACCTACCTGAAGTCCGAGGCCGAGCATCAAAACAAGCTCGACCTGTGGGCCGCGCCGGTGGCGGGCGGCCAGCCGCGGTTGCTGGTGTCCGGCCAGACCGTGGAGCCGGCGGGCCAGCAACTGACCGAGGTGGAGAAGAACCGCCGCGAGCGCCAGCGCGTCGCCGCCCTGTCCGGCGTGATCGACTATCGCTGGGACGAGCAGGGCAAGCGCATCCTGATCCCGGCCGGCGGCGACCTCTACACCGCCGACGCCGTCAGCGGCCAGGTCGCCAAGCTGAACACCGGCGGCCCGGGGATCAGCGACGCCAAGGTCTCGCCGCTCGGCCGCTACGCCAGCTACGTGCGCGACCAGAACCTCTACGTCATCGACTTCGCCGACGGGAAAGAGCGCGCCGTCACCACCGAGGGCAAGGGCCCGGTCAGCTACGGCTCGGCCGAGTTCGTGGCCCAGGAAGAGATGGACCGCTACACCGGCTACTGGTGGGCGCCAGGCGACAAGGCCATCGCCTACGCCCGCGTCGACGAAAGTCCGGTGGACCTGCTGCCGCGCCTGGAGATCGGCGTCGACGGCGCCAAGGTGACCGAGCAGCGCTATCCCAAGGCCGGCCGCCCCAATGTCGGCATCGAGCTCTATGTCCAGGGCCTGGAGCCGGGCGCCAAGCCGGTCAAGGTCGAGCTGGGCGCCAATCCCGATATCTATCTGGCGCGGGTCTACTGGTCGGCCGACGGGCGTGATCTGTACGTCGAGCGCGAAAGTCGCGACCAGAAGACCCTCGACCTGCTGCGGGTCGATCCCGCGACCGGCGCGGCCAAGCCGATCCTGAGCGAGCATCAAGAGCCCTGGATCGACCTGAACGACGATTTCTACGCCCTGAAGGATGGCGATTTCATCTGGGGCTCGGAGCGCACCGGGAACAACCACCTCTATCTCTATCACCGCGACGGGACGCTGGTGCGGGCCATCACCCAGGGCGACTGGGGCGTGGCGGGCACGGCCTCGGGCGCGGGCGCCCATGCGCCGGGCGTGGCCGGCGTCGATGAGACCAAGGGCGTGGTCTACTTCATGGCTTCCAAGGACACGCCGATCGAGCGCCAGCTCTATTCGGTGTCCTACCGCACGCCGGGCGAGCCCGTGGCCTTGACCCACGGCCGCGGCTGGTGGACCGCCACCATGCCCAAGTCGGCCCAGGCCTTCGTCGGCTACTATTCCGATCCGACCACCCCGCCCCAGACGGCGCTCTACGCCATCGACGGCAAGCGGCTGAGCTGGATCGAACAGAACGCCCTGGACGCCAGCCACCCCTTCTATCCCTACGCCAAACGCTATCCCGAGCCCGAGTTCGGGGTGCTGAAGAGCGAGGACGGTCAGGACCTGCATTATATTCTGCAGAAGCCGGCGGGCTTCGACCAGTCGCGCAAGTACCCGGCCATCGTTCAGGTCTATGGCGGCCCGGGCGTGCAGTCGGTGCAGCGCGCCTGGCGCAGCCCGAACGAGAAGCTGTTGCTGGAAGCCGGCTATGTGCTGTTCCAACTCGATAACCGCGGCTCGACCAACCGGGACATGAAGTTCAAGGGCGCGATCGCCGAGCGGCTCGGCTCTGTCGAGGTCGACGACCAGTTGGTTGGACTGAACCACCTGCGGTCGCTGCCGTTCGTGCAGGCCGACAAGGTAGGCGTGACGGGGTGGTCCTACGGCGGCTACATGACCCTGCGGCTGCTGACCGATCCGCGCACTCACTTCCAGGCCGGCGCGTCCGGCGCGCCCCCGACCGACTGGCGCGATTACGACACCCATTATACCGAGCGCTTCATGGGCATGCCCCAGACCAATGCGGCGGCCTATGACGCCTCTGCGGTCGTGCCGCGGCTGGGAAACCTGTCGGGCCGGCTGCTGCTGATGCAGGGCATGGCCGACGACAATGTGCAGTTCTCCAACTCCATCGCGGTGATGGCGGCGCTGCAGGGGCTCGGCACGCCGTTCGACCTGATGCTGTATCCGGGCCAGCGCCACGGCATCCAGGGCGAGCCGCGCCAGCTTCAGCTCTGGCGGACCTACCTGCAGTTCTTCGCCCGCGAACTGGGCGGCAAGGACTGAATTCTCGAGCTTCGGGCGGCGGGGAAAGCGGGCACGCTTTTATCTTCGCCGCCCATCCTGGGATGGAAACGGCCTACGCCCTTGCCGGGCGAGGTCGCCGGGTCTAGACCGCCCGCCATCAAAACCTGAACGGCCCTGGAGACCCTACGCGATGGCTCGTGCGAAAATCGCCCTGATCGGCGCCGGCATGATCGGCGGCACCCTGGCTCACGTGGCCGCCCGCGAAGAGCTGGGCGACGTGATCCTGTTCGACATCGCCGAGGGCGTTCCGCAGGGCAAGGCGCTGGATATCGCCGAAGCGACCAGCGTGTTCGGCTCGGACGTGAGCCTGAAGGGCGCCAACGCCTATGCCGACATCGCGGGCGCGGACGTCTGCATCGTCACCGCCGGCGTGCCGCGCAAGCCCGGCATGAGCCGCGACGACCTGCTGGGCATCAACCTGAAAGTCATGAAGGCCGTGGGCGAGGGCATCAAGGCCCATGCGCCGAACGCCTTCGTCATCTGCATCACCAATCCGCTGGACGCCATGGTGTGGGCCCTGCGCGAATTCTCGGGCCTGAAGCCTGAGAAGGTGGTCGGCATGGCCGGCGTGCTCGACAGCGCCCGCTTCGCCTACTTCCTGGCCGAGAAGTTCGGCGTGTCGGTGGAAGACGTGCACGCCTGGACCCTGGGCGGCCACGGCGACGACATGGTGCCGATGACCCGCTACTCCACCGTTGGCGGCCTGCCGCTGAACGTGCTGGTCGAGCAGGGCGCGCTGTCGCAGGAAGACCTGGACGCCATCGTGAAGCGCACCCGCGGCGGCGGCGGCGAGATCGTCGCCCTGCTGAAGACCGGCTCGGCCTTCTACGCCCCCGCCGAAAGCGCCATCGCCATGGCCACCTCCTATCTTAAGGACAAGAAGCGCGTCCTGCCGGCCGCCGCCCACCTGACCGGTCAGTATGGCTTGAACAACATGTACGTCGGCGTGCCGGTGGTGATCGGTGCGGGCGGCGTCGAGCGCGTGATCGAATTCCCCATGGACGAGGCCGAGAAGGCCATGTTCGCCAAGTCGGTGGAGTCGGTGAACGGCCTGCTCGAAGCCTGCAAGGGTATCGACGAGAGCCTGAAGGGCTAAGTCGCAAGTTCCGCAATGGAACATTGACTCACTGCGGTGGATGCATATAGTCCGCCGCTCTCGCCCGCGGGTTCGCTCGCGGGCGCTTCATTTTTGCGCGGTTCCCGCGCCGAATTTCAGGGCGTTCCTCTATGTACGCGGTGATCAAGACCGGCGGAAAGCAGTACCGGGTGCAACCCGGCGATCTCCTGGTGGTGGAGAAGCTGGACGCCGACGTCGGCGCCAACATCGCCTTCGATCAGGTTCTGATGCTGGGTGACGCGGATGGTGAAACCACCGTCGGCGCGCCGATCATCGACGGCGCCGTGGTCAATGCGACGCTGATCGAAACCCGCAAGGGCGACAAGGTTAAGGTCTTCAAGAAGATCCGCCGCCAGGGCTATCGCCGCACCAAGGGCCATCGCCAGCTCGAAAGCGTGCTCCGCGTGACCGGCCTGGAAGGCGCCGGCCAGAGCATCAAGTGGGACGGCGAAATCGACATGACGCCGCGCTCGGTGCTGCGCGAACGCGCTCGCAACCTGGCCGTCCGCGGCGAGACCTCGGTCTCGGCCGGCGAAGCCCCGGTGGTCGAGGCGGCTCCGTCGATCGAAGCCGACGCCCCCAAGAAGCCGGCTCGCGCCAAGGCTGCTGCGAAGACTGAAGTCGCCGCCGAAGCCGTTGAGGCCGAAGTCGTCGAGACGCCTGATGTCGAAGCGACCGCCGAAGAAAAGAAGCCCGCCAAGTCCCGCGCCAAGAAGGCCGCGGCGACCGACGGCGAAGCGTAAACCCTAAGACCGTAGGAGAGCGACCATGGCTCACAAGAAATCCGGCGGCTCTTCCCGCAACGGCCGTGACTCGGCCGGCCAGCGCCTCGGCGTGAAGAAGTTCGGCGGCGAAAAGGCTCTTGCCGGCAACATCCTCGTGCGTCAGCGCGGCACCAAGTTCTGGCCGGGCGACAACGTAGGCCTCGGGCGCGACCATACCCTCTTCGCCACGGCGACTGGGGCGGTGAAGTTCACCACCAAGCGCAACGACCGTACCTACGTCAGCATCATCCCGGCGAACGACACCGTCGCCGTGGCCGAAGCTGCCGAATAGACCTGCGATCCACTTGACCGGATCGCCCTGACGATCCGGATCGCATCGAATCCCGCGGGGGAGTCCGGATCGCCGGGCTCCCCCGTTTCGTTTCCCCCTCGGTCATGCCGGTGAAGCCGGCGAGGGGGACCTATGTGCTCTCTGGACTATACGCCCAGACTTGAGACGGACCGGCTGGTCCTGCGCACGCCCGGCGGCCAGGACGCCGTCTATATCGCCGAATTGGCCAACGACGCCGATGTCGCGCGGATGACCGTGGGCATCCGCCACCCGTATCGCCTCGTCGACGCCGAGGCGTTCCTTCACTACGTCCGCAACGCCAATCCCGATTGGGACCAGACCCTGCTGATCGAGCATCGGCAGTTCGGGCCGATCGGCGTGATCGGCTTCCAGCGGCACGGACTGTTCCCGGAGGTCGGCTACTGGCTGGGCCGCACCTATCGCAATCGCGGCTTCGCCACCGAGGCGGTGCAGGCGGCGCTGCTGTGGGCGCATGAGGGCTGGGGCAAGAAGGCGGTGCTGTCGAGCCACTTCGCCGACAACCCGGCCTCGGCGCGGGTGCTCGACAAGGTCGGCTTTCTCTATACCGGCGACGTCGAGCGCCGCTTCAGCCTGGGGCGTGGCCAGGAGGCTGAAGCGCGCATGATGGTGCGGCTGGCTTAGGGTCTGTGCGTCCTTCGAGGCGCGGCGTGAGCCGCGTCTCGAAGCCCGCAGCGACTACAGCCCCGCCACCGTGACGAATCGGGTCTGCAGATAGGGCTCGATCGCCTCGGCGCCGCCCTCGAAGCCATAGCCGCTGTCCTTCATCCCGCCGAACGGGGTTTCCGGCAGGGCCAGGCCGAAGTGGTTGATCGAGAGCATGCCGCTCTCCACCCGCCGCGACAGCGCCTGCGCCGTGCTGAGCGAGCCGGTGAAGGCGTAGGCGGCCAGGCCATAGGGCAGGCGGTTGGCCTCGGCCACCGCCTCGTCCAGGCCGTCGAACGGGCGCAGCAGGGCCAAGGGGCCGAAAGGCTCCTCGTTCATCGCCGCGGCGTCCAGCGGCACGTCGCTCAGTACGGTCGGGGCGAAGAAGGCGCCACTGTTGCCGATCCGCCGGCCGCCGGTGCGCAGCTTGGCGCCCTTTTCGACCGCGTCGGCGGTCAGCCGCTCCATCGCGTCCAGGCGGCGTGAATTGGCCAGGGCGCCCATCTGCGAGCCGGACTCGATCCCGGGACCGACCTGGATCGCCTCGGCCGCCTTCACGAAGGCCTCGACGAAGGGCTCATAGGCCGGCCGCTCGATCAGGAAGCGGGTCGGGGCGATGCAGACCTGGCCGGCGTTGCGGAACTTGGAGCCAGCCAGGGCGAGGGCGGCGGCCACGGGGTCGGCGTCGGCGAACACCATGGCCGGGGCATGGCCGCCAAGCTCCATGGTCACCGGCTTCATGTGTTGGCCCGCCAGCGAGGCCAGGTGCTTGCCCACGGGCGTGGAGCCGGTGAACGACACCTTGCGGATCAACGGATGCGGGATGAGGTATTCGGAGATCTCGGCCGGCGTGCCGTAGACCAGGTTCAGCACGCCCGGCGGCAGGCCGGCGTCGGCATAGGCCTGGATCAGGGCGGCGCAGGAGGCGGGGGTTTCCTCCGGGCCCTTGGCGATCATGGCGCAGCCGGCGGCGATGGCTGCTGCCGCCTTGCGGGCCAGTTGGTTGATCGGGAAGTTCCAGGGCGTGAAGGCGGCGACCACCCCGATCGGTTCGCGCACGACCATCTGGGTCACGTCTTCGGCGCGAGCCGGGATGCTGCGGCCGTAGATGCGGATCGCTTCGCCGGCCATCCAGGCGTGGATGTCCTCGGCCCGCTCAACTTCCATGATCGATTCGGCGAGGGGCTTGCCCTGTTCCAGGGTCATCAGCCCGGCGATCTCGCGGCTTCGTTCGCGCAGCAGGGCCCCGGCGCGCAGCAGCACCTGGGCGCGCTCGCGGGCAGGGGTCTTTCGCCAGATCGCCTGGCCGCGTTCCGCCGCCGCCAGCGCCTTGTCCAGGTCGGCCTTACGGGCGTGGGCGATGCGGCCGATCTCCTCGCCGGTGGCCGGGTTCAGGACGGGGAGGGTCTCCTTCGCCTCGGCGTCGATCCAGCGGCCGTCGATGAAAAGCTGTGTATCGCGATACATCTGTATCCTCCGGCCATGCGGCCAAAATCCCGGCGTACCCAAAGAACGGCGCCAGGGTTCCGTCCCATATTTGAGCGGTTGTGGGTGGATCAAGGGAAGCTCGGCCGCAATATGCTCGGAGCTGCGGCCGAAACGTCGAAATCCCAAGCCCTGATTGACTTTTGACCGCGACGCTGCGCGGATATTTCATGGTCAAAGCCGCGCCAGAACCGCTGTCCGCCATCGAAGACGGCGTGATCGAGGAGGTGGTTCACGCCAGCGTCTATCGCGATCTGCGCCGGCGTTTCCTGACCGGCCAGATCATGCCCGACGCCAGCCTCTCGACCCGCGGCCTGGCCCAGCAGCTCGGCGTCAGCCAGACCCCGATCCGCGAGGCGCTCAGTCGCCTGGCGGCCGAGGGCGCGGTGCAAATCCGCTCCAAGCGCCGCATCGGCATCCCACCCATGTCCAGCGCGCGGTTCGAGGACCTGCTCCGTTGCCGCATGCTGCTAGAGCCGGAGTCGGCGGTGCTGGCCCTGCCGCATTTCGACGGCGCGCGGATCAAGCGGCTGCGCGAGATCGACGCCCGCATCGACACCTCGCTCAAGAGCGGCGACGTCAGCGCCTACATGGAGGCGAACTTCGCTTTTCACTTCGCCATCTACAGCGCCCATCAACTTCAGACGCTCAACCAACTGATCGAGACCCTGTGGCTGCAGTTCGGCCCCTATATGCGGGTGGTTTATGGCCGCTACGGCACCGCCAAGCTGGTCGACCAGCACCAGGAGGCGATCAAGGCCATCGAGGCCGGCGACGCCGACGCCCTGCGCCGCGCGATCTCCGAGGACATCGGCGACGGCATGGGCCTGATCGGCCGCACCGCCCTGACCGAGGCGGCCTAGGGACTTCGTCCCTCCCGATACCTGCGCCGTGATCGCTATCCCGCCATTTCCTTGGTGGCGTCCGCGCCCTGCAGCCGCACCGCCAGCACGGTCAGGGCCACGGTGATGACGATCAGCAGGGTCGAGGCGGCGTTGACCTCCGGCGTCACCGAGAAGCGCACCATCGAATAGACCTGCACCGGAAAGGTCTCGGTGTCGGGGCCAGCGGTGAAGAAGGTGATGACGAAGTCGTCCAGGCTGGTGGTGAAGGCCAAGAGCCCGCCCGCCAGCAGGGCCGGCTGCATGTGCGGCACCAGCACGTCGAAGAAGGTCCGCCACTCGCTGGCGCCCAGGTCGCGGGCGGCTTCCTCCAGCTCGCGATTGAACGAGGCCAGGCGCGCGCGCACCACCACCACCACCAGCGGAAAGCAGAAGGCGATGTGGGCGATGGTGATGGCGCCCAGGTCGAACGGCCAAGGCAGGTCGTCGGGCCAGGGCAGGATGCGGGTGAAGAACACCAGCATGGCCACGCCCATGCAGATCTCCGGCGCCACGATCGGCAGGGCGATGCCGCCC
>FTAP01000005.1_pt1 | contig 33894 bp, 30 predicted proteins | sample 1639111 | NCBI WGS metagenome assembly FTAP01 (sample SAMEA3914812, study PRJEB12502) | metagenome | biome: forest; material: soil | place: Canada | collected 2011-07-07 | depth 0.1 m
CAGGCTTCGCGTCCTGTCGAGCGCGTCCAGGAACCGGAGCTGCTGCATGCGCAGCCGACGATCCAGAAACCGTACCGACTGATCCATGCTTCACATCTAAGCGTCGCGACCGCGCTCCGCCATCACCGAATGGAATGGGTCGAGGTCCGGGTTCGGTCGCTCGGCTACTGCACCGCCATGCCGAGGGTCGCCGCGGAACTGGGACTCATGCCCACCCGGGTAAGTGCGTCATTCAGTTGCAGCACCAGCGACTGGGCGGCCTGGAGCGGCATGGTCACGCGCCCCACCACCACCCGGGTCATGGAGCATGTCGGATCGAAGTGATTGCAGCGCGCGGATTCAAAGGTCAGGGTGATGTTTCCCTGCTGGATCGAAAATCCCGAGAAAGAGCTGGTGTAGAACTCGGGAGCCCGAGGGTCGTCCATCATCTGGGCTCCGATCATCGTCATCTCTCAACACCTCGCCGACACCCGGCCATTCCCAAGCCGCCAAACATATCCGCGCCATGGCGTCCAAAATTTGGCCCCAGATTTTCAAGTCCAGTCCACATTCCGCATTCCCTTTCAAATACAACGATCACCCATCGCAGATATGGCGCAGCATCGACACAAATCGCCTGATATCCGGCAGTCTGACGCAATCGACGCCGGATTGAACGACTTCGGTCGATAGAGCCACGCCGGCGAAATCTTGCGGCCCTACAACAGCCGCCCGAGCTGCATTTGTTCGCACCCCTTCAGGCGTGTCGAATGGACTCCTTATGCGTAGAACTCTTGTCGCCGCAGTCGCGCTGGCGCCCCTATGCCTTGCGATGCGGCCCCAATTGGCGCGCGCCGACGACACCATCTCCGGCGGCACCAGCACGGCGGTCTCGACCGCCAGCGCCGGCGACGTCACCATCGACAGCGGCGGCTCGATCACCGTCGGCAACACCACGCCGGCCGTGACGATCAACAGCAGCAATTCCCTGACCAACGAGGGCTCGATCAGCATCTCGGGCATCGACGACGCGACCGGTGTGCTAATCAAGGGCGGCTATAGCGGTTCGGTAAGCAATATCGGCTACATCACGCTCAGCGACAGCTACACCACCACCACCAATTCGGACGGCTATACCGAGGAACCCTATGTTGAAGGCGTCGGCCGCTACGGCATTCGTCTGACCGGGACCTCAGCCTTCACCGGCGACATCGGCAACAGCGGCGAGATCACGATCGGCGGAAACGACTCCTACGGCATCTCGATCGAAGCGCCGCTGATCGGCTCGCTCACCAACAGCGGCACCATCAGCATCACCGGCAACAACTCGGTGGGGATCTATTCCACCGCCGCCATTTCCGGCGGGGTGCAGTCGACCGGGGAAATCTCGGCCACGGGCGCCGGGTCCAGCGCCATCAAGCTGGAAGGCTCGGTCGGCGGCGCGGTGTCGATCTATTCCGACGTCTACGCCACCGCCTACGCCACGGTCACCCGCCCGACCGAGACCAGCACCCTGACCAGCGTGCAGAGCACCGCCAGCCAGGTCGAACAGTCCGGGGCCGCAGTGGTGATCGGCGGCAGCGTGGCCGGCGGGATCTTCATCGGGGCGCCGCCGGTGGGCACCACCACCGACTCCACCGCCGACCTCGACGGCGACGGGATCGAGGACGGCTACGAGGGCACCGGGACCATCACCAACTATGGCAGCGCCGCGGGCCTGCTGATCGGCAGCTCGGGCAATAACATCACCATCGGCGAGTTCGGCACCGACGAGTCCGCCACCGCCAACAACGCCTTCGGCCTGATCGTGCGCGGCGAGATCAACGGCTTCGGCACCTATGACGGGGTCAGCGCCACCGCCCTGCAGATCGGCACCGGCGACGGCGAGGTGACCATCGACGGCGGCATCCGCATCGCCGGCAGCATCAACGCCGAGAGCTACGAGGCCGACTCCACCGCCATCCACATCATGGACGGCGCGACCGTGCCCGAGATCCTCAACGAGGACTACATCGAGTCCACCGTGCTGAGGTCGACCCTGTCGACCACGGAGATCGCCGCCTCCGCCTACGGCATCGAGATCGAGGCCGGCGCCAACGTCTCCAGCCTGGTCAATATCGGCACCATCCAGGCCTCCGTAGAAGGCGACAACAAGTCGGCCTACGCGGTGGTGGACAAGAGCGGCACCCTGAGCTCGATCCTCAACGAAGGGATCATTTCCGCCGCCATCTCGCCGACCGCCACCGGAGACGCCACCACCGGCAGCACCGTCGCTCTGGACCTCAGCGCCAACACCACGGGCGTGACCCTGATCCAGCAGGTCAATCCCAACCCGATCGCGATCGAAACCAGCACCACGACCAGCACCTCCGGCGTGGTCAGCACCACCGCCGCCATCACGACGACGACCACCAGCACCACCAGCACCGCGACCACCACCACGACAGTGACCACGACCTCGGCCGGGGTGACGACCACCACCACCACCACCACGCCGACCTATCCCGAGATCATCGGCGACGTGCTGTTGGGCAACGGCAATAACAACGTCGAGCTGCTCGGCGGCGAGATGCTCGGCGCACTGAGCATGGGGTCGGGCACGGACACCCTGACCATCGACGGCGCCTATTACGCCGGCTCGCTGTCCTACAGCGGCTCCGCCCTGGCCCTGACCGTGACCAACGGCACCCTGCTGAACGAGAACGCGGCGACCCTGAAGCTGAGCAGCCTGACCGTAGGGTCCGGCGGGCTGCTGTATGCGGCGATCGATCCGACCAACTCGGCCAGCACCCTCTATCAGGTCAGCGGCACGGCGACCTTCGCCAGCGGCTCCGAGCTCGGCATCTACCTGAAGTCGCCGCTGTACACCGAGACCAGCTACACCATCGTCTCGGCCAGCAGCCTGGTGAACAACAGCACCGGTTCGGTGGTGCTGGCTGAGGTGCCGTACCTGCTGGTGGGCACGGCCACGACCGACACTTCGGCTGGAACCATCACTGTCGACCTGCGCCGCCGCACCGCCGCCGAGATGGGACTCAATCCTGGCCAGAGCGCGGCGCTGAACGCGGTCTATGATTCACTGCCCAACGACTCCACGATCGAGAGCGCCTTCCTGACCTCCTACACTCGCTCCAGCTTCCTGGGCCTCTACAACCAGATGCTGCCCGACTATTCCGGCGGCACCTTCCAGCTTGCCGAGGCTGCATCCGACGCGGTCAGCCGGGCCACCGCCTCGGTCAACGACATCCAGAACCCCAGCGGGGTACATGGCCTGTGGGCGCAGGAGGTGGCGTTCGGGGTCCAGCGCCCCGCCGCCAACGCCGCCGGCTACCAGGGCGCAGGCTTCGGCTTCGTCGCCGGCGCCGAGACCGGGGGCAGCGGGTTCGGGGCGTTCGGGGTCACCGCAGCCTTCCTCAGCGGCGAGGTCGAAGATCCCTCCCTGCCCGGCGACGACTCGTCTTCGTTCTCGGAAGGCGAGTTCGGCGGCTATTGGCAGGGCCAGTTCGGCGGCTTCCGCGCCGACGGCCGGCTGGCGGTCGGCTATGTGAAGTACGCCGACCATCGCGAACTCTACGAGGCCGACAGCAGCGGCACGGTGGAACTAGACCGCAGCGCAAAAGGCAGTTCCAGCGGTTTTTCGAGCACCGGTCATTTCGGCCTGGGCTATGAGACCGGACAGTTCGGCTGGTTCTATTTCCGACCCCAGGCCAAGTTCGACTACTTCCGGCTCTACCAAGGCGGCTACACCGAGCACGGCGGCGGCGACGGCTTTGACCTGGCGCTCAACTCACGCACCGGCCAGCAGTACAGCGCCAGCGCCTCGATGGTGACCGGCATGAAGTTCGGCCAGAGCTTCCAATGGCGCCCGGAACTTGAGCTGGGTTATCGGGATGTTTTCTCAGGCGACGCCGGGGCCACGACGGCGCGGTTCGCGGCCGACACCGAGTACTTCACCATGCAGGCCGCCAAGATCGTCGGCGGCGGTCCTACCGCGCGGCTAAACGTCAAGGCGGACACCGATTTCTACGAACTGAACCTGTCCACCGGGGCCGAGTATCGCGACCGCTACACCGAGGCCGACATCAAGTTCAGCGTGAAGGTGTTGTTCTGATTCTAGATTTTGGAGAGGTTGGTCGTCACCAGAAGCGGCGCAGCCTTACCGTGACCGTCTGGGGCGACGAGGTGTGGACGAAGGCGGCCTTGGAGAAGCTCGGCCCCCTCAACCCCAACGGCGGTTCGCGGGAAAACCCGACTTCCTCGACCGGGATGCCCAGGAGGTTGCGGTCGACCCGGCCGTCGTCGTTGCGGTCGTGATAGGCCTGGATGGCGTATTCACCGGCGGCGACGGCCGGAAGCCGCACGGTCACCACGCCACGCTGCGCCTTCACCTCGGTGGAGATGGCGCAGCCCGAGGTCAGGAAGGTGTCCGACCGGCACAGCTCGAGACGAACCAGGCCCTTGTCATCGATGACGCCCTCGACCACGACGGTGAGGTCTTGGGTGGCTTCCGGCGCAACCGGCCCAGACTGAAGCACAGCCGCCAGCATCATAGCGGTCAACATGGCGCACCCTCCTGGCGACGTGGACGCCGAGATAGGAAGCGCACAGCCCCGGGATTAGGGGCGTCGATGGCAAAGCAGTGTTGACCGTTTGTCTCTAATCGCGCCTTGAACGACCGCCTTCAGGCGTAGGATCGCGTTCGCTGGGCCGCTCCGTCCTTAAGTCGTCCGGTCAGTTCGCTCATATGGTCGAAGCTATGCTCGAAGGTCGCCAGGCCTTGCGACAGCGAACGCAGCTCTCCATTCAGATCATAGCGTTCCGCTCGCGGCAGATAGGCCTCGACCCGGTCCCAGCCGTTCCATTCCGGGCGCGGTCCGAACCCCAGCACCTGACCGCGACGTGAGGACAGGGCCGAGATCGCCCCGGAGGTGCACGGGCTCGGCAGGTCGATGGTCACCTTCTCGACCGGCTCCAGCAGGCAGGCGCCCGCCCGGCGCAAGGCCTCGTCCATCGCCAGCCGCCCCGCCAGGCGGAAGGCCATTTCCGAGCTGTCGACGCTGTGGAAGGCGCCGTCGGTCAGGGCTACGGCGACGTCGGTGACGGGAAAGCCCAGCGGCCCCTTGGCCATGGCGTCCTGCACGCCCTGCTCCACCGCCGGTATCCACTGCTTGGGCACCACCCCGCCGGTGATGCGCGAGGTGAAGCTGAAGCCCTCGCCACGCGACAGCGGCTGGATCTCGATGGTGACGTCGGCGAACTGGCCATGGCCGCCGGTCTGTTTCTTATGCCGCGCGTGCTGCTCCACGGCGTTGGAGATGGTTTCCTTGTAGGGCGTCGAAGGCGCGGCGGTCGCCACCTCCAGGCCGAAGCGGCTCTTCAGCCGGGTCAGCGCCAGCCGAAGGTGGCCATCCCCCTGCCCGCCCAGCACGGTTTCGCCGGTCTCCACATCGCGGATCAGCCGGAGCGACGGATCCTCCTCGATCAGTTTGCTCAGCGCCTCGGACATCTTCACGTCGTCGTTGCGCGACTGGGCCGCAATGGCGATCCAATGCACTGGGGCCCGGTCGTGCAGGTCCAGCGCCGGTTCCGCCGCCCGGCCGTCCAGCGACAGCACCTGCCCGGCCCGCACATGTTCGAGCTTGCCGATCGCGGCCACCTCGCCGTTCTCGACGGCGGGGACCTTGGTCTGGGTCGGTCCCTGCACCAGGAACAGGCCGCCCACCCGGCTGCGCTCGCCGCTGGGCATGGTGACGTCCGCGCCGCTGGCGATGCGCCCCCCCAGGGCCCGGGCGTAGGCCAGCATCCCGGCCTGGCCGCCATAGGCGCATTTGAGCACATAGGCGCAGGGGCCGGACGCGCCGAGCCGCATCTGGGCCGCCTCGACTGGCAGGATCTCGTGGCGCAACGCCTTCAGCAGTCGCCGCACGCCGAAGCCCTGGGCCGCCGCGCCGAAGAACACCGGCATGATCAAGCCTTCGTTCAGCTCGCGCACGAGGTCGCCGAACACCGTATCGGTGTCCGGGGCCTCGTCCGACAGCAGTTGCTCCAGCAAGGCGTCGTCAAAATCTGCGAGCTTTTCCAGCATCTGGAAGCGCGCGTCGGGCTGGGCGTCGGCCATGGCCGGGGGCAGCTCGATCCGGCGCGAGGGCTGGCCCTCGCGGTATTCGAACGCCCGCTCCAGCGCCAGGTCGATAAAGCCGGTGACATGCCCACCGTGGGTGATCGGCAACTGACGGGCGACCACCGGAATGCTGGAGACCGCGCCCAGCGCCGCCATCAACTCCGACAACGGTCCCCGCGCCTGGTCCACCTTGTTGACGAACACCGCGCGCGGCACGCCGAGCGCTTCCAGGGCCTTGAGCGTGGGTTGCAGAAGCAGCGCCTTGGCCGGATCGGGATCGGCCACCACGATGGCCAAGTCCACCGCCGCCAGGGCGAAGTCGCTGTCGGCCGCGAAGTCGATCGCGCCAGGACAGTCGATCACCGTGTAGCGGTCGCCAAGGAACTCGAAGCGGGCGAAGCCGAGCTCGACCGAATGGCCGAAGCTGCGCGCCTCGGGACTGGCGTCGCCGATCACTTGGCTCAGGCTGCCATTGCTTCGTCGCTCGACGGCGCCGGAGGCGAGCAGCATCGCCTCCATCAGCGTGGTCTTGCCGGCGCTGGTCGGTCCGACCAACGCCACAACGCGAACGGCATCTGAGTTTTGGGCGATCATCAGCAGGCCTCCCATCGCTTTTTGGGCGGGACCTGTCAGGCGGCTCGACGGCCGCGAGGCCCGTCGGGAGCCATGCTCTGCCTGCGCAAGGCGCAGCGCAAGAGGCTGAGCCGGCGAATGGCGGGGTTGCGAGGGTCTTTTGTCGCTGATTTCGCCTGTGGAAGCGGAAACGACCCCACAAACATCGCCGCCGATTGCGGTTTCGCGGGGTTTCGTCTCAACATCAGCCGAACGGTTGGGCGACGGGGGCTTTCGTGCGCGATTTTAAGGGTTTGGCCGCTCTGGCGGCGACGGTCTCGTGCGCAATCGGCGGACCAGCCCTGGCCGAGGACGTGGTGGTGCACGCCGGGACCCTGATCGACGGCTCGGGCGGGCCGACCCGCACCCAAGTGTCGATCCTGATCCATGACGACCGGATCACCTCGGTCGAGCCCGGCTTCACCACCCCGCCCGGCGCGAAGGTGGTCGATCTGTCCCATGAGACCGTCATGCCCGGCTTCATCGACTGCCACATCCACGTCAGCGCCAAGCTGCCGAGCCAGACCAACGCCACCGAAGACGCGCTGACCCACTCCGCGCTCAACCGGGCCTTCGACGGCGCGGTGTTCGCCCGCCAGATGCTGCAGCAGGGCTTCACCAGCGCCCGCGACGTGGGCGGCAGCGACGAGACCACCGCCATCCGCGACGCGATCCGCGCCGGCCAGATCCCCGGTCCCCGCATGTGGGTGTCGCTGGAACCGCTCGGCCCTACTGGCGGCCACGGCGACCCGCGCGACGGCCTGGACTCCGAGCTGTCCCATCCCGGCTGGGAGAATGGCATCGTCAACACCCCCGAGGAGGCGCGCCTGCGGGTGCGCGAGCACCGGCGGCGGGGCGCGGACGTGATCAAGATCATGCCCTCGGGCGGCATCGCCTCCACCGGCGACAACCCGCGCCAGCAACTCATGACCAACGACGAGATGCGCGCAGCGATCGAGACCGCCCATTCGCTGGGCCTCAAGGTTGCGGCGCACATCTATCCGGCCCCGGCGATCGAGAATGCGGTGCTGGCGGGGGTGGACTCGGTGGAGCACGGCTCGTTCGCCACCGCCCAGACCTTCGCCCTGATGAAGGCGCACGGGACCTATCTGGTGCCGACGCTGACGGTCTACGACGTGTTCTACGCCACTGCTCGCGACCATCCCGAGCTGCTGACGCCCGGCACCGCGCCCAAGGAGCTGGCCAACGACCTGCTGCCCAAGCGCAACCTGCCGCTGGCGATCCGCAGCGGAGTCAAGATCGCCTACGGCACCGACATCGGCCAGGGGGATCACGCCATGGAGTTCGGCCTGTTGATCGCCAACGGCATGGCCCCGGCCGACGCCCTGCTGGCGGCGACGCGCAACGCGGCCGACCTGATCGGCGACTCCGACGATATCGGCGCTGTGAAGGCTGGCCATTACGCGGATCTTGTCGCGGTCAGCGGCGATCCCATGCAGACGCCGGACCTGTTCGAGCACATCGACTTCGTGATGAAGGGCGGCGCGGTCTATCGCCAGGACGGCAAGCCCACGGTCATCGCCGAATAGGGCCTCAGCTCAGGAACCGGTCGGGCGTGAACAGCTGGATCGGACGGTTGGTCATGCGTTCGGTCGCCAAGTCCGCCAGCACCTCGCCGATGAGGCTGGCGAACTTGAAGCCATGACCTGAACAGGGCGAGGCCAGCACGATCTGCGGCGCCTGCGGGTGCAGGCCCAGAATGAAGTTCTCGTCCGGCGTGCGGGTGTAGACGCAGGACTTCGAGCGCCGAGGCGGTCCGGCCGCGGCCGGGGCGTAGCGCTTCAGCACGTCCTGCAAGGCGGCCATCTCAGCCTCGCTGGCCGCCGGCCGCGCATCGTCGGGGCCGTCGAGCACGCCCTCGCCATGGTGCCAGCCGACCTTGACCCCGCTCCCGCAGATATCGGGCAGGCCGTAGACCATGCCGTCCTCGGTATCGAGCAGGAAGGCCGGCATCCGGTCCGGCGTCACCAAGGCAGGATCGACCGGCTCGAACCAGGTCAGGGTCTGGCGGGTCAGGGTCAGGTGCGGCTTGAGCTCGGGAACCAGCTCGCCCATCCACGACCCCGCCGCCATCACCGCCGAGCCGGCCTCGAAGACCTCGCCGCTCTCCAGCTCGATCGCTACGCCTTCGCCCTTGGGTGTCACGCGCCGCACCCGCGCCTCGGCGTGGATCGTCGCGCCCCGCCTTTCCGCTGCGCCCAGGAACAGGCCGATCGCCTTCTCGGGCTCCAGCACGCCGCCGTCGGCCTGGAATACGCAGTCCCAGCCCGGTGGCGGGGAAAAGGCCGGAAACCGTTCGGCGACCTGGCGCGGCGACAGCAACTCGTGCGGGATGCCGTGCTCGCGCGCCGACTGGACCGAGCGTGCCACCGCCTCCGAACCGCCCACCCCGGCTTCGAGGATGCCGGTGCGGGTGAGGACCTTGCCGCCGGTATCGGCCTCAAGCCGCCGCCAGGCGTCATAGGCTTGCCGTACCAGCGGTACGTAGGCCGGGTCCTCGAAATAGGCCAACCGGATGATCCGGCTTTCACCGTGCGACGAGCCCTTGTCGTGGCCGGGCCGGTAGCGGTCGAAACCCGCAGCCTGCACGCCGCGCCGACTCAAGGCGTAGAGACAGGCGCTGCCCATGGCTCCCAGGCCGATGACGGCGACATCCATGGCTGGTCCGGCTCCCGGCGACGCGATGCAAGACGCCGGGTCTAGACCGGGATGGCCTCGCGCCAAAGCCCCCGCGGGATCAGGTCGCCCAGGGGTCGTAGCTGCCGAACGACCAGACATTGCCCTCGGGATCGCGCGCATCGTAGCCGCGGCCGGGATAGCCCTCGTTGTCATGCGGCGGCGTACCGATCTGGGCGCCCGCCGCGACGGCGTGCGCATGGTGCGCGTCAACGTCGTCGACCACAACATAGAGGGAGGTGGTGACGCAGCCTGCCTGCTGCGCGGTCTTCCAGTTGAAGCGGGCGTCGACATCGCCCCGGCCGGCCGAGCCCAGCATGATCATCCCATCGCCCCAGGTCAGTTGGGCGTGGTGGATGATCCTTGGATCCTGGTCGTCCGCGTAGACCGCGTGGCGTTCGAAGCCGAAGGCCTTGCAGAGGAAGTCTATCGCGGCCGGCGCGTCGTCGTAGCGAAAGCCTGGAATGATCGTCAATCTATTGGACATGGCGCATCCTCCTTGTGCCGCGGTTCTAATCGCCGCCGCCGTCATGGGTCTTGAAGCTAACGCACCTCAGGCCTCGATCAGGCCGCCGCCCTCCCCTAGCAGCCGCGCGCGATAGGCGGTGGGGGTCAGGCCGGCGAACTCGCGAAACTCGCGCACCAAATGGGACTGGTCGGCGTAGCCGGCGTCGTAGGCGATGGCGGCCCAATTGGGCTGCGCGGCCACGGACGCTGCGCCCGTCGCGCGCTGGAACCGGATCAGGCGGCGAAAGCTGCGTGGGCCGACGCCGACCAAGTCGTGGATGCGGTCCGCCAGATGCTTGCGGCTCCAGCCGACTTCCTGGGCCACGCCCATGATGTCGAGATCAGGTCTCCGCCGCAGCAGATCCGCGGCGTAGAGCGCACGCTCGGCCGGCGCCTCGACCGCGTGCACACGGGCGCTCAGCCAGGCGTCCAGCAACCTGAATCTCTCCGCGGGGCTGTCACGTTCGCCCAACATCTCGCCCAGCCGCCGCCCCTCGGGACCTAGCAGTATGGCCAGAGGCACAGCCTGGTCGATCAAGGTGTGCATCGGCGCGCCCACCAGCCGCCGCAGCGTCGCCAGCGGCAGGAACACGTGCACGCCCGCCTGCTCGCCATCGGAATGGGACAGGGCCGGGCGCAAGTGAACCCCGGCGACGAAGGCCTCGCCCGGCTCCAGGGCCAGCATCGCTCCGTCGCCCGCGGTGATGTGGATGCGGCGACCCAGGTTGATGATCAGCACCCCGTCCGGGTGCGGCAGTTCACGGCGGGTCGTGAAACCGGGGGTGCGCTCGCTGTAATCGCAATAGCCGTCGACCAGCCCGGCGAGCTGCGGCGACGCCGCCCCGCGCGCCATGGCCCAGGCGTTGATCCCGTCGTCGTGGCGCTGGACCGCTATGGTCTGCATGGCGCTGAAGCCTATCGCAAACCGGGCCTATCGCCCACCTTCGGCGACTGCGCCGTGCGAATGATCCGCGCGGCCATGGGCGTGAGCCGGGCGCGCATTAAGCCGCCGATAGCATCGGCGTACCTCTCTCCTTGCCAAACAGAGGAGGCGCCAAGATCCAAACCATCCAAAACCTGGTCGCTGAAACCGCCAAGTTCGCCGGTGTCGGCGCTGCTCTCGCCGTGTCCCTGGGCATGTCGGTCGGCCAGGCCCAGGCTTCGCAAATTCAACCGAACAACCAACGGGTCAGCTTCTATTCCGCCGACTTCGCCTATGGCGACGTGGCCGCCGCCAGCAACGACATCAAGACGCTCTATCCCGCCGGCATCGCCAGCATCGACCGGGTGGTTCACGACCTGCAACACGCCGGCGCCACCTGCACCCTGGTCGATGGCCAAGCCACCGCGGTCTGTGTGCGCCACGACAGCCTGATCAAGGAAGAACTGGCGGTTCCGGAAACCTGGACCGTCCGGGTCAGCGCTCGCACCGACGGCGTGGTCTCCAACATCGACCTGACGCAATCCCTCGGCGGCCATTGATCGCCGGACAGCCGGCTCCGGCTTGCAGGACGAGGCTTTAGAGGCTCCTGCAAACCGGACCGGCGGCTCGGTTAAATGCCCTAGCGACGGGCGTCCGGCATGGACGCCTCGTCGAGGCTCAGGCGAAAGCTTAGGCCGCCATCGCCACGCACCACCCGCATCCCACGATATCGCGCCAGGTAGGCGACGCCCACGGCCGCGGCCACCAAGCCCGAAGCGGCGCCGACGCCGAGGCCCCAACGCGGGCCGAAGCGGTCGGCGATCCAGCCGATGATCGGGGCGCCGATCGGCGTGCCGCCCAGCGCGATCGCCAGCAGGATCGCCATCACCCGCCCCCGCATCGCCGGCTCGGTCGCCAGTTGCACCAGGCTGTTGGTTGAGGTGGTGAAGGTCTGCACCGCCACCCCGACCAGCACCAGCGCGGCGCCGAACAGGACGTAGCTGGGCATGACCGCGGCCAGGGCGCAGCCGCCGCCGAAGATCGCCGCCGCCACGACCAGGATGGTCATGCGGGGCGCGCCACGCCGGGCCGCCAGCAAGGCGCCCGACACCGAGCCGATCGCCATCATCGAGGTCAGCAGCCCGAACCTGCCGGCGCCGGCATGGAACACCGTCACCGCCATGGTCGAGATGAAGATCGGGAAATTGATCCCGAACGTGCCGACCACGAACAGCATGGCCAGCGGCGCGCGCAGGTCCGGGCGCTTCCAGATGTAGCCGAACCCCTCCGCGAAACTTCCCCGGCGGCGAACCGGCCGGTCGCTGCGATGCAGGTCTCCGACGCGCAGCAGCATCAGCGAGCCGAGCACGGCGACGAACGAGCCGGCATTGATCAGGAACACCCAGCCCGAGCCCACCGCCGCAACCAGCACCCCGGCGATGGCGGGTCCGATCATCCGCGCCGCATTGAACGAAGTGGAGTTCAGCGCCACAGCGTTGGACAGGTCGGCCTCACCCACCAGCTCGGAGACGAAGGTCTGGCGCGCCGGGGCGTCGAAGGCGCTGACGCAGCCGAGCAGAAAGGCGAACAGATAGACGTGCCAGGTCTGCACGACGCCGGTGATCGTCAGCAGGCCCAGGCCCAACGCCAGCAGGCCCATCGCCGCCTGGGTGGCCATCAGCAGCTTGCGCCGGTCGAGGTGGTCGGCGGCGAACCCGCTCAAGGGCAGCATCAGCACCTGGGGGCCGAACTGCAGCGCCATCACCACGCCCACCGAGGTGGCGTTGTTGTGGGTCAGCTGGGTCAGCACTAGCCAGTCCTGGGCGGTGCGCTGCATCCAGGTGCCGACATTGGACACCAACGCCCCGCCGGCCCAGACCCGATAATTGAAGCCCCTCAGCGACCGGAAGGCGCCGCTCACGCCCCTGCGCCTTCGAGCAGGGCGATGGTCTCCCGTGTCGTCGCCGTCTCGCCCACCTTGGGAAAGACCAGGGAGATGCTGTTGGCGTGGGCCTCGGCGCTCATGTCGGTCATGGCGTCGGTCGCGAAGGTGACGTTGAATCCGAGGTCGAAAGCGTGACGTCCGCTCGACTCGACCCCGGCGCTGGTGGAGACGCCAATCAGCACGATCTGGGTCACGCCCAGGGCCTTAAGGCGTGCCTCAAGCTCGGTGTTGACGAAGGCGCTGCGGGTTCGCTTCGTCACCAGAAGGTCGCTTGGCTGCGGGTTCAGTTCGTCGGCCAGCTCGACCCAGTCGGGGGGCAGGTCGCGGGGCGCGCGGGATTGCTCCGTCCGTCCGGCCGGACCGCCCGCGACATTGACCAGCACGACCGGCAGGCCCTTGCGCCGGAAGGCGTCCAGCAGGTCGCAGGCCCTGGCCATCACCTCGTCGAAGGGAGGGACGGTGGGAAAGGATCGAAAGCCCTTCTGCAGATCGATGACGACAAGGGCGGTCTTGGGGTCGAGCGTGGTCGCCGGCATGGGGCGCTCCTTGGATGACGGGATGACGGGACTTCCAGGCGACGACGCTGCGCCCTGGATGGAAACCTCAGGAATCGACCAGGCGCTTGATCAGCTCGACCGCCCCGGCGAGTTGCGCCTGCTCGGCCGGGGTCAGGGTCGCGTGGATGGTGCGGGCCAGCCAGTCCTCGCGCGCCGCCCTGTTGGCCCGGATCCAGTCGCGGCAGGCGTCGGTGATCGACAGGATGGTCTGGCGTCCGTCGGTCGGATGCGGCGCGCCCCGGACCAGGCCTGCCGCCTCCAGGGCCGAGATGGTCGCGCCCATGGATTGGGATCGCACGCCCTCGGCCTTGGCCAGGGCGGTCACGGTGGCGGAGCCCTCGCGCTCCAGATGCACCAGCACCGCCATCTGGGAGATGGTCAGGTCGCCCGGATGGGCCTGCTCACGCAGCCGCCGCTTCAACCGCCCGAACTGGACGCGGAGATCGGCCGCCAGGGCGGCGAGACGGGCGGCTTCGGACTCAGGAACCACATCACTCATGGCGATGACTTAGCAGATACGAAGGAAAACTACAAAGGCAACCTTCATATCTCGCCGTGCGATATCGCCCTGCCCGGCTCGTGGCCTGGGTTCATCAACGCTCTACGCGTTTGTGGGCTCGGTTGAGATCGCGTGGAAATAGGCGCCGCTGATCCGGCCGCGCCGTCCACCCGCAGAGCCCAGCGCGACCCCGGCGGCGTCGAAAAGCTCGACCAGCGGCGCATCGTTCCCGGCCTCCACAAGCCGCGAATAGTGGAACTCGTGCCCCCGGATCACCGCGCCGCGGGCTCCCAGAGCGCAGTCATGCAACAGGACCGCGGAACGGTAGCCCAGGTTCATCCTGCGCTGGGCGAAGCTGGTGGCGTGGCCGAGCAGGCCCGCCATGGCGCAGCGCTCGCCCTCGGCGGTCGTCAGGCCCTGGCCCAGGATCATGTAGCCCCCGCACTCCCCGTGCACCGGCCGGGTCTGGGCGAAATCGGCGAGGCCATCGAGAAAGCGCCGGGCCGCCGAAAGTCGCGGCGCGTGCAACTCGGGATAGCCGCCCGGCAGCCAGCAGGCGTCGCAGCTTTCCGGCGGCGGCTCGTCGGCCAGGGGCGAGAATGGAACGATCTCCGCCCCGGCGCGGCGCCAGCCGTCGCGCAGGTGGCTGTAGATGAAGCTGAACGCTGCATCACAAGCCAGGGCGATGCGTTGGCCCGGCGGGGCGAGACCGACCCCCGGGGATCGCGGCGGCGGAGACCTCGCGCCGCGCTGCGCCAGGGCGAGGATGGCCTCCAGGTCCAGGCTGCGTTCGGCCAGATCGCCCAGCCGCTCCAGCCGGTCCTGCAGGTCCGCCTGCTCCGAGGCCTGGACCAGGCCGAGATGCCGCTCGGGCAGAACCACCCCATCCTCGCGGAAGATGGTCCCGAGCACCGGCACGCCCGCCTCGGCCATGGCGGCGACCACTCCGTCGCGATGGCGCGCGCTGGCGAGCTTGTTCAGCACCACCCCGCCGATCTCGACCCCCGGGCGAAAGCCGGTGAAGCCGCGCGCGACCGCCGCCGCGGTCTGGAACTGGCCCGAAACGTCCAGCACCAGCAGCACCGGCAGGCCGAGCCGCTGCGCCAGGTCCGCGCCCGCCCCGGTGCGGCCGGGCGGTGCGGCCACGCCGTCGAACAGGCCCATGGAGGACTCGATCACCAGCAGGTCGGCGTCCGCCATGGCCCCGGCGGCCAGGTCGTCGATCTGGGCCGGCGGCATGGCCCAGCTATCCAGGTTCACGCTCGCCCCGCCCGCGGCCGCGGCATGGAACGCCGGGTCGATGTAGTCGGGACCGGACTTGGCCGCCGACACGCGCACACCTCGCCGCCGCAGCGCAACCAGCAGCCCGAGCGTCAAGGTGGTCTTGCCGCCGCCAGAGCGAGGCGCGGCGATGATCAGGCCCGATGTGCTCACGACTCAGGGCCGCCGCGGAAGCGGCGGATGTGGGCGGGGCTGTAGAGGGCGCTGTCACGGAAGCCCTCGGCCCCCAGCGCCCGGCCGACCAGGACCAGGGCGGTGCGCTCGACGCCCAGTTCCTCGACCCGCGCGGCGATCTGGCTCAGCGGTGCGCGCACCACCTGCTCGTCCGGCCAGCTCGCCCGCACCACCACGGCGGCGGGACAGTCCGCCCCGTACAGGGGCGTGAGGGTGGCGACGATCTCGGCCAGCCGGTGGATGGCCAAGTGGATCGCCAGGGTCGCACCCGTCGCGCCGAAGGCGGCCAGGGTCTCGCCGGCCGGCATGGCCGAGGCGCGCCCGGACAGGCGGGTCAGCACCACGCTCTGCGCCACCTCCGGCACGGTCAGCTCGCGCCCGAGCGTCGCCGCCGCCGCCGCGAAGGCCGGCACGCCCGGCGTCAGGGTGTAGGGAATGTCCAGCCGCTCCAGCCGGCGTAGCTGCTCGGCCAGGGCGCTGTAGATCGACAGGTCGCCGGAATGCAGCCGCGCCACATCCTGGCCCTCGCGATGCGCGCGCACGTACTCCGCCTCGATCTCGTCCAGGGTCAGGGGCGCGGTGTCGATCCGCCGCGCGCCGGGCGGGCAATAGGCCAGAAGCTCGGACGGCACGATGGAGCCGGCGTAGAGACAGACCTCGCATCGGCCCAGCAGATCGCGCCCCCGCACGGTGATCAGGTCCGCCGCCCCTGGGCCCGCGCCGATGAAATGAACGGTCACGCCGTATCTCCTTGGACCAACTCCGCCAGGGCGCAGGTCGCGGCCCCACTGGACCGTCTTGGTCCGAGCAGACGTCCGCCCGGCCCGGCCGCCGCCAAGGCGCAGGCCTCGGCGACCGAAGCCACGCCCACCGCCGCCAGCGCCGCCGCCGACCGCGTCAGGCAGCGCGACTGCACCGCGGTAAAGGCGTCCTCATCCACGACGACCACCGGCAACCCCAGGGCCGCCGCCGCCGGCTCCACCTGCGGCGCGGCCGCCTTGAACGCCGGAACCGCCAGCGCCGACACGACCGCGCCGGCCGACTGCGCGGCCTGGCGCACCAGATCGACGAGATCTTCCACCGTGCAGGTGGAACGGAACCCCACGCCAGCCACGATCACCGCTTCACCGCCGCCCACTGGGTCACGCTCATGGCCGGACGAAAGGCGTGCAGCCGCCCCACCGCGTCCAGCCGCTCCACCGACAGCCGCGTCAAGGTTCCGCCATAGGTCTCGCGCGCGGCGACCAGGGCGGCTTCGGTCTCGATCGTCACGGCGTTCGCCACCAGCCGGCCGCCAGCGACCAGCGCGTTCCACGCGATCCCGATGGTCGCTGCGTCACGCGCGCCCCCGCCCAGGAACACTGCGTCCGGCGGCTGCAAGCCGGCCAGCCCCTCGGGCGCGCGGGCCTGGACGATGTTCAGGTCAGGCACGCCCAGCGCAACGGCGTTACGGGCGGCGCGGGCGGCGCGGACCGGGTCAGGCTCCAGGCCAATGGCGGTGTTGGCCGGATGGCGCAGCATCCACTCGATCGACACCGAGCCCGAGCCGCAGCCGATGTCCCACAACCCCTCACCAGCCCGGGGCGCCAGGGCCGAGAGGGTCAGGGCGCGGATTTCGCGCTTGGTGATCTGACCGTCATGTTCGAACAGCGCGTCATCCAGCCCGCTCGCCAGGGGGATAACCTTGGCGCTTGGCCCGGTCACGATCTCCAGCCCCAGCAGGTTGAGCGGATGCGGCGAGGCGTCGAACTCCCCGGCCAGATACTGCGATATCCGCTCGTCCGGGCCGCCCAGCGCTTCCAGCAGGTGCAGTCGCGAATGGCCGAAGCCGCGCTCGGCCAGATAGGCCGCCACCGCCGCCGGCGTGCCTGCGTCGGCGCACAGCACCAGCACGCGACGGCCGGGCTGCAGCCACGGCGCCAGCCGGGCCAGCGGACGGCCGCACAGCGACACCACTGTCGCCTCCGCCCGCGCCCAGCCGAGCCGCGCGCAGGCCAGCGATACGGCGGAGGGCGCCGGCAGGCAGACGATCTCGTCCGTCGGCACGCGCTGCGCCAGTTGCACGCCCACGCCGTGCTCGAACGGGTCGCCCGAGGCCAAGACCGTCACCGATCGCCCGCGCCTGGCGACCACGGCGTCAAGTCCCGCCGATAGCGGACGCGGCCAGGCGATCGTCTCACCCCGGATCAGCGACGCTGCGAGGGCAAGGTGCCGCTCACCGCCCACCACCAGCTCGGCCGACGACACCAGGACGCGGGCCGCAGGCGTCAGGCCCTCGACACCGTCCTCGCCGATCCCCAGGATGGACAGCCATGGGGGCGCGGCCGCCTCAGTCATGCGCGCCTCGACCATGCCATTGAATATCCTGATCCTTGGCGGCTCGAGCGAAGCCTCCGTCCTCGCGGCGCGCCTGAAGGACGACGCCCGGTTCGCGGCGACCATGTCGCTGGCAGGGCGCACGGCCACGCCAACCGCTTCGCCCTTGCCCCGCCGCCTTGGCGGTTTCGGCGGCGCGGAAGGCCTGGCGGCCTATCTTGAAGCCGAACAGGTCGAGGCCCTGGTGGTCGCGGTCCACCCCTTCGCCGCGCAGATGCGCCGCAATGCGGCCCAGGCCGTGCACCTGCGTCCCACACCCCTGCTGATCGTCGACCGCCCCGCCTGGACGCCTGTGGCCGGAGATCGCTGGGCCCTCGTCTCCGACATGAGCGCCGCGGCCACAGCCCTGGGCGCTGCGCCACGCCGGGTGCTGCTGACGGTCGGGCGACAGGACCTGGCCCCGTTCGCCGCCGCCGATCACCACGCCTATCTGGTGCGCAGCATCGACCCGCCCGAGGCCTCGCCCGCCGACGCCGAGCTGATCCTGGCGCGCGGCCCCTTCAGCGAGGCGGACGAGCGGCGACTGATGGTTGAGCGTGGGGTCGAGGTGCTGGTGACCAAGAACGCAGGTGGCGGCGCCACCGAGGCCAAGCTGGTTGTGGCTCGTGCGCTGGGGCTGGAGGTGGTGATGGTGGAACGACCGCCCCTGCCCGACCTGACCGGCCTGGATGCGCAGATCGTGACCGGCGCCGAAGCGGCGCTGACCTGGCTGGCGCATCAGGCCTCCTCCGCCGCCGAGCGAGGCGTGTAGAGCCAGGGCCGGCCTTCGGGACGAGCGACGAGGCGCGTGGTGGCGGCGCCGATCAGCACCAGGGTGCGCATGTCCGCCCAAGCTGGATCGGCGGCCTGAAGTTCGGCCACCCGCACCGCCTCGTCCGGCCGGCTGATGGCCGCTGCGAAGGCGACCGGAGTCGATCCGGGCAGGACCTCGCGCAGCGCTTCGAACGCCGCGCCCAGTTGCCAGGGCCGCGCCCGCGACAGCGGATTGTACAGGGCGATGGCGAACCCCGCCTGCGCCGCCGCCGTCAGGCGCTTCAGCACCACATCCCAAGGCTTCAGATTGTCCGACAGCGAGATGGCGCAGAAGTCGCCGCCCAGCGGCGCCCCCAGGCGCGCGGCGGCGGCGAACATGGCCGAGACCCCGGCCACCACCTCGATCTCCAGGGCGCGCCAAACCGGATCGCCCTGCTCCACCGCCTCGAACACCGCCGCGGCCATGGCGAACACCCCGGCGTCGCCGCCGGAGCAAACCGCCACCGTGCGCCCCTCGGCCGCCAGGGTCAGGGCGTGGCGCGCACGGTCCAGCTCGACCCGATTGTCAGAGGCGTAGCGACGCTGGCCCGGACGTTCAGCCACGCGCGCCAGGTAAGGCTCATAACCGACAAGGTCGTCGGCCTTCACCAGGGCCGCCTCGGCCTCAGGCGTACGCATGGCCTCGGAGCCGGGGCCCAGCCCGACGATATAAAGTCGGCCGCTCATCGCGGCCCCCTGCGGCCGGGCACCAGCACCAGCGAGAAATAGGGCGCGCTCACGGCATCGAGCTCGGCGAACCGGACGATCCGCTCGCCGTCCATGGCCCCGCGCTCGACATAGAGGGCGCGCTCGACCAGGCCGGCGCGCGCCAGGGCGCGACCGATCTTGGCCAGGTTGGAGCCCACCTTCATGACCACCGCCGCGTCGCAGCCCTGCAGCCGCGCGACCAAGGCGTCCTCGTCCAGGGTGCCGGGCAGCACACTGAGCACATCGTCGCCGTGGGTCATGGGTGCGCCGGCCCGGGCCCAGCAGCCGCTCATGCCGGTGATCCCCGGGATCACCTCGGTCGGATGACGCCCGACCAGCCGGTCGTAGAGATACATGGCCGAGCCGTAGAAGAAGGGATCGCCCTCGCACAGCAGCGCCACGTCGTCGCCCGCCGCCAGCCGGCGCGACAGCTTTCCGGCGCAGTCCTCGTAGAACAGTCCCATGTCGGCGAGGTATCGGGGGTCGACCAGTGGAACTTCGGTGGTGAAAGGATAATCGAACCGCAGTTCCTCGACGCCGGGCGTCAGGTGCTCGTCGGCAATGGCGCGGGCGTGACCCCGCCGCCCTGCCTTGGCGAAGAAGGCGACCGTCGGCGCCGCGGCCAGCACCCGCGCGGCCTTGAGGGTGATCAGCTCCGGATCGCCGGGACCGACGCCCACCACATACAGCCGCCCGCTCATTCGACCTCGCTCGCCAGGGCGTTGACCGCCGCCGCCGCCATGGCGCTGCCGCCCTTGCGGCCGTGCACCACCAGGAACGGCAGGTCGTCCCGCGCCGCCAACGCCGCCTTGGACTCCGCCGCGCCGACGAACCCCACCGGCAGGCCGATCACCGCCGCGGGCCGCGGCGCGCCGGCGTCGATCAGCTCCAGCAAGTGGAATAGCGCCGTGGGGGCGTTGCCGATCGCCACCACCGCGCCGCCCAACCGCTCGCCCCAAAGGTCCAATGCGGCGGCGGAACGCGTATTGCCCAGCGCCTGGGCCAGGCTCGGCGTCCGTGGGTCGCGCAGGGTGCAGATCACCGCGTTCTGGGCCGGCAGCCGGGCGCGGGTGACGCCATGGGCGACCATCTCGGAGTCGCAGAGGATCGGCCGCCCGGCCTGCAACGCGGCCCGCGCCGCTGTCTCGAAATCGGGCGACATGGACACGTCCTGGGCCAACTCGACCAGGCCGCAGGCGTGGATCATCCGCACCACCACCCGCGCCTCGGCCAAGGTGAACCGCGCGAGATCGGCCTCGGCGCGGATGATGGCGAAGGACCGCTCATAGATCGCGGCGCCGTCGCGGATGTAGTCGAGGGGGGTGTCAGTCATGCGATAGGCGTTCGGTGATCTGGTCCAGGGTCAGGTCGGTGACGCTCGGCGCCTGCGTGGGCGCGCCGGCAAAAATCAGATCGTAGCCGCCCGCGACGCCTCTCGACACCAGAGTGATCGCGGCGGCGCCAGGATGCGCGCACCCCTTGGCGCAACCAGAGACATGCAGCCCTTTTTCGGGCGCGTGATCGACCAGCCGCAAGGCGTCGGCGCGCACATCGGCGTGGGCGGTTGCGCAGCCGGAGCGGCCAGCGCAGGCGTGCAGCCTCAGCCGCAGATCATCCATTTGCACGATAAGGCCCCCATTCGCCGCCTGGGCGGCGAGCGCTGCATGCCAACCGAGCGCGACCCCACGCAGCCAGATCGAGCGTCCTGGCGACAGCGCGACCTGGCCGTCGCCGAAGCGCTCGGCCAGGTCGGCGACAACGCGCAGCATGTCCGGCTTCAGTTCACCAAACACCACGCCGAGGCCAAAACCCATCTTGTGAGGTCCGACGCGGGGCGGCTCCACCGGACGCGGCGGCGTCGTACAGGCTGCGAGCCCGGCCTCGGCCAGCACCGCCTCAACGCCGACCGCCGCGATCAGCGCCTTCATCCGGCGTGGCGGTTTGGGCAGCTCCGCAGCCAGCGAAAGGAAGGCATGGGTCAACCGGTGCACTGCCTCCAGGGGCGTGGGCGAGGCCTGCACCGCAACCGCGCCTCCGATCAGGATCGTGCGCGCGTCGCCAAGCACGACGATGTCGGCCTCGATCCCAATCTCCGGCGAAAATCCGTAACCGAACTTGGCCGGCAGCGCCGCGAGCGCGGCGTCCTGCGCCAGCCATCTCTCCGCGGCGGTCGCAAGAGCGAGCAGCTCCCCCTCGCAACTAGGCGCTAGTTGGAGATTGCGCCGCCTCTCCACCGCCGCGTCGGCGCTGGCGAGACCTGCCTCAACCATGGTCTGGGCGAAGGCCATTGCGCCAGCCTCGTTCAGGCCGCGCACCTGCAGCGCGCCGCGCGAGGTCAGCTCGATCCGGCCTGAACCATAGATCTCGGCCGACTCGGCGATCCGGCGCAGGTCCGGCGCGGACAGGCCCCGCACATAGGACTTCACGCGCACGATCAGGCCATCAGCGGCGGCCATGGGTTCATGCAGGCTGGGGCACCAGCCGCGGACGTCGGGGGCGCTCATTCCACCGCCTCGAGCACCACGGCGACATCGTTGCGACGCGAGCGCCAAAGGTCGCGGGCGGCGGCGGCGCGGAAGCGTACGGCCAAGGCCCGACGCGCGTCCGGATTCGCCGCCCGGAGAAAGGCGTCGACCTCCGCATCGGCCAGGGTGGCTTCGAACAGCAGGTCGAACTGCAGGTCGAACCGTTGCGGTACGCCGGCGGCGAAGCCGTAAAGGGCGTCGGCGGTGCGGGCGATCTCGGCCGCGCCGCGATAGCCGTGGCGCATCATGCCGGCGATCCAGACCGGATTGGCGGCCCGGCCGCGCACCACCCGCGCAACTTCCTCACTGAGCGAGCGCACCCGGGGCGTCTCCGGCCTGGAGGTGTCGAGGTGATGCAGCGCCGGCTGGGCGCCCAGCCCGTCGGCCGCCGCCGCGAACCCGCCCTCGGCTGCGGCGAAGTCGAGCCCATCCAGCAGGTCGAGCTCGGCATGATCCTGGACGTGGGCCAAGGCGTCGGCCGCCCCCACCCGCGCGGAGAACCCGGCCAGATCCCCCCGCCCGTCCAAGCCCAGGCCATAGGCGTAGCCGCCCGCCGCCAGATAGGCCGCTCCAAGCTGCGCGCGGTCCGGCTCCAGGCTCCGCACCAGCATGTCCTCGACGCCCGACCCATAGGCGGCCGGCGCGGGGCCATAGATGCGCGCGGTGGCGGCGCGCAGGGCCTCGCCCGCCAAGCCCTGGACGGCGGCGGCCAGGGGATTGTCTTCAGGCGGCTCGTCGCGGGCGGCCACGCTGCGCACCGCCAGGTCGAACAAGGCCACCTGGGTTTCGAAGGCGTCGCGGAACAGGCCCGAGATGCGCAGGGTCACGTCTACCCGCGGCCGTCCCAGCGTCGCCAAGGGCGTCACCTCCACCCCGGTCACCCGGTTGGAACCCTGATCCCAGACCGGCTCCACGCCCATCAGGATCAAGGCCATGGCCAGGTCCTCGCCCCCGGTCCGCAACGTCGGGCCGCCCCACAGGTCGAGCACCAGCCGGTGTGGCCAGTCGCCATGGTCCTGCAGGTGACGCTGCAGCAGGGCGTCGGCCGCCTTGCGCCCCAGGGTCGTGGCGGCGCGGGTCGGCACAGCGCGCGGGTCGATGGCGAACAGGTTGCGCCCGGTGGGCAGCACGTCAGGCCGACCCCGGCTGGGCGCGCCCGCGGGACCAGGGGAGACGAACCGGCCGTCCAACGCCGCCAGCAGGCTCTCGCGCTCAGCTCCCGGACTGGCGTCCAGCGCCCTTTGCAGCATGGCCGGATCGGCCTCGGGCGCGGCCTTGCACAGCGCCTCTAATAGGATCGCCCACGCCTCGGTCGAGGGCGCGCGGCCGAACACGTGCAGCCCCTCGCGGATCTGCAGATCCTTCACATCGCAGAGATAGGCGTCGAGTCGGGCCAGGGCGTCGTCCTCGTCCGCCGCGCGGTCGGCGCCGCTCTCAGCCAGCAAGCCCGCCGCCTCGGCCCGCTCCAGGATCTCGCGTCGCAGCATGCCGGTGCGCCGCGCATCCAGGCCGTCGGCGGCGGCGTAGTCGTCGATCAGCCGCTCCAGTTCGGCGGCGCGGCCATGCACCCCAGCCGAACGCAGCGGCGGTGTCAGGTGCCCCAGCGTCACCGCGCCGAGCCGGCGCTTGGCGGCGGCCGCCTCGCCGGGGTTGTTGACGATGTAGGGATAGACCACCGGCAAGCCGCCGGTCAGGGCCGCGGGCGCACAGTCCGGCGCAGGAGCCAGCGCCTTGCCCGGCAGCCACTCCAGCGTGCCGTGCGCGCCAAGATGGACCAGGGCGTGGACCTCGGCGTAGCGCCTCAACCAGAGATAGACGGCGACGTAGGCGTGCCGTGGCGGCAAGTCCGGGTCGTGATAGGCGGCCTTGCGCTCGGCGGGATCGCCGCGATCCGGCTGCACCAGGATCGACAGGTTTCCGGACTGCAGCACGGCGGCGTGGAAGGCGCCGTCATGAACTCCGGGGTCGTGCTCGGGCGGCCCCCAGGCGTCGAGGATGCGCTCGCGCAGCGCCTCCGGCAACGCTGCGAACAGGGCCGCATAGTCGGCCAGCGACAGGACCGCCGAGGCCTTGAGCGTCTTCAGCGCATGGGAGGGGACTGCCCCGCCGACCGTGTAGCCAGCCTCGCCGAGTTGACTGCAAATCGCGTCGAGGCTGGCGAAGGTGTCCAGGCCGATGGCGTGACCGACCTGCCCTGCCGCCGCCTGGGCGCCGGGATAGTCCGACAGCATCACCGCCAGCCTACGCTCGGTGCGCGGCGTGCCGGCCAGTCTGGCCCAACCAGCGGCGCGGTCCGCGGCCAGGGCGACCTGGGCCGGCTCGGGGCGCAGCACCACGCGGGCATATTCCAACGCCTCGACCGACTCGGCCGCCGTCTTGAAGGCGATGGCGGTGGTGAACAGCCGCCCGTCCAGTTCCGGCAGGGCGATCTGCATCGCGAGGTCGGCGGCGGAGAGGCCACGGCTCGACTCGCGCCATCTTTCCGCCGAGGCGCCGGCCAGGGCAGCCTGCAGCACCGGCGCGCCCGCCGCGTCCAGCGGCGAACCGCCGGCGCCGCGTGCGGAAAATCCGGTCAGGTTCACCACCACGGCAGGCGACATCCGCGCCAGCCGCGCCGCCACATAGGCCGCCGCCGTCGGCGACTTCAGGCTGGAGACGTAAAGGGCTTCGACCCGCAGGCTGCGCGCCTCCAGGGCCTCGATCAAGGCCTCGACCGGCGCCACGTCGCCCGAGGCGAAATGCGAGCGGTAGAACACGAGGGTCGCCAGCGGACGCGCACCCTGGCCAGCCTCGCGGAACAGGCCGGCCTCGGGCATCGGTTGTGGACCGATCTCCGGCGGCTCGCCCAGCCCCGCCAGCGACGCCGCCAGCCGCAAAGCCCCGCCCAAATTGACCGGACCGCCTTCGCGCAGGTAGCCGTCGAACGCGGTCAGCGCCGCTGCGGGCGCGGTGGACAGGGCCGCCAGTCGTGTATCCAGCCGCCCATCACCGTCGCCGGCCACCAGCGCCAGGGGGATTCCCTGGGCGCGGCACAGGATCGACAGCTCCTCGACGCCGTAGGGCCAATAGTCCAGCCCGCCATGCAGGCGCGCCACCACCGCCTTACTGCGCGCCACCACCTGCTCGAGATAGAGGTCCACCGACATGGGGTGGCGCAACCGCGCAAGGCTCGCCAGACGCAGGCTGGGCGCGTCCGAACCCCAGTCGCTCCAGCTCTGGGCCGCGGCCCCCAGGTCGGCGTCGAAGAACGACAGCAACACCAGGTCGGCGGGGCTCTGGCCGAGATCCTCGGCCGCCTCCGCCTCGTCCAGGCCGCGCCTTTCCTTGAACAGCAGGTGCACGGCTCAGTCCCCCGGCGGCGCCAGGTCGATCGGGGGGATGCGGCCGAGTATCGAATGCTTCAGTGATGGCGCGCGCCGCGAGCGCAGGACAAAGCCGTTGGTGGCGGTGGGATAGCGCTGGGCGTAGTCCAGCACGTCGGCCGCGATCTCGGCCGAAAGCCCGCCCAGCAGATAGCCGAACTGCCCCGGCGTCATGATCGCCGCCGTGCAGCCCTGGTCGCAGGCGGCCAGGCACGCGACCTGCCGCAGTTCGATCGGCGCGCCCTCGGCCCGGTTCAGCGCCTCAAGGGCCGAATGCAGATGCGCGCCCGGCGGAGTCTCGCCAGCCTCCAGGGCCTGGCCGGCCCGGCAGGTGACGCAGACATACAGGATCGGGCGCGGGCCGCTCACGCCGGCGTCCTGCCCGCAAGCGCCTTGACCGCGGTGGAGATAGCGTCGCGGTCCAGGCCTGTGCGGCCGATCACCACCAGGCGGCCCACGCGCGCCTCGTCGGCGGTCCAGGCCCGTTCGTAACGCTGCTGGAAACGCTCGCCCACGCCCTGGACTTCCAGGCGTAGCGGCCGGCCGCGCACGGCGACGAAGCCCTTGATGCGCAGAATGTCGTGAGCGCCGACCACGGCGCGTAGCCCCTCAGCGATCTGATCGGGCGCGTCCAATTCGCCCAGCTCGACCACGAAGCTCTCGAAGTCGTCATGCTCGTGCTCGCCGTCCTCGGCGTCGTGGTGCGACGGGCGGGCGTCCAGGTCGTCCTCCGCCGCCGCGTGCAGGCCCAGCAGCACCGCCGGATCGAGCCGCCCCTCGCGAGCCGGCGCGATCTTCACCGCGCGCGGCAGGGCTGCGGCGATCTCGCGCTCCAGGGCTTGCAGGGTCTCGGGCGACACCAGATCGGTCTTGTTGAGCACCACCATGTCGGCGGCGGAAAGCTGGTCCTCGTAGACCTCGGCCAGGGGGTTGTCGTGGTCCAGGGTCGGGTCGGCGGCGCGTTGGGCGGCCACCGCCTCGGGATCGTCGGCGAAGCGGCCTGCCGCCACGGCGGGGGCGTCCACCACCGCGATCACCCCGTCCACGGTCAGGCGCGCGCGGACGCTGGGCCAGTTGAACGCCTTGATCAGCGGCTTGGGCAGAGCCAAACCGGAGGTCTCAATCAGGATGTGGTCCGGGGGCGACGGCCGGTTCATCAACGCCTCGATCGCCAGCACGAAGTCGTCGGCCACGGTGCAGCACAGACAGCCATTGGCCAACTCGACGATGTCGACCTCGTCGCCGCACGCCTCCAGCCCACAGCCCTTCAGCACCTCGCCGTCCACGCCCATTGAGCCGAACTCGTTGACGATCACCGCCAGGCGCAGGCCGCTGGCGTTTTCCAGCATGTGGCGGACCAGGGTGGTCTTGCCCGCGCCCAGGAAGCCCGTGACGATGGTGGCCGGGGTCTTTGCGGTGGAGATTCCAGACTTCGCAGCGAACGTCATGACAGCTTCCCGGCCCTCGCCGGACCAAAGCCCGACGCGCAAGAGGCGCAGACGACCGCTTCCGGGACGATCCGGAAGTCGAACGGCCCATTCGGCCGCCGCCGCCGCCGAGGCGCCCCGCCCGGCCGCGCGATCCATGTGCGATGGCAGGTCTCCTGGCTCGCGGATCGAACGCCTCCCGTCGGCCTTCCCGAACGCCAGGGCGCCCAGTGGCTCGATCGACGGATTGCTTTCCGCTCACAGTTGCGGGGGCAGCCGCGGTCTTGGGCCTTCGACCCGCACCGCGTTCCCTTTTCACCTTCCTTTCGGAAGGACCATCGCGGTCTGGCTATCTGCATCCCCGGACCGTGTCAAACCAACCGGCCTCATGGCGAAAGTGCGGCAAAAAACTCGCATTGCGTTCAACTAGATCAAATACACTTATCGTTAATTATAACTAGCACAACCTGGGCGGGTCGAGACGTCGCATCGACAAACGATTAGCGTGGAGTGAAGTTAAATTGTTCAGTTAAAGGGGCGGTCAATGGCGCACTTTACTGTCAGAATAGAACTGCATGACGCCAGGCGCGTCAGCGAACCTCTCCACACGGCCATGCGCGAAGCAGGCTTCACGCCCTCCATCAGTTATGGCGGGGGCGCATGTAGATCGGTGACAGTCGAATATCTGATCGACGGCCTGGCCGGGACGTCCCGATCGGTCTGCGACTGGTTGAAGGCCAAGGTCGACGCGGTCCACATCCCCAATTCGATCCTGGTCAGGGAAGCCTAGAGCTTCAATCTGTTCGCCGCGCGGACAGCCAGGTGACCAGATCCCAGGCGTTGCGGATCGCCACCATCAACAGCACCCGCAGCGTCAGGCCTACGGCATAGGCCGCATGCGGCGCCCGCAACCACGCCGCTCCCGCCGCCGCGGCAAGCGCGAGATAGACACCCACCGGCGCCGCGCCATAGCACCAGAAGTCCGACCAATGGGTGGGATTGTCCAGGCGGCTGAGGCGCACCGCGATCACCGCCATGTAGCCCAGGGCGAACAGCGCACAGACCAGCATCACTAGACTTGCCGAATAGATCTCCGCGCCCGGCGCCAAGGCCAGCGCGCTGACGATCAATACAACCCCCAGGTGAAACACCGTCGGCGTGGTGAACAACTGCACGCCCATACCCACGACGCCGTCGCCGCCGAGCGAGGTCTGGCTCTGGCGCGAGGTCAGGGTCGCCACGATGAACAGCAACCCGATCAGGGCGCCGGCGGCCGATCCGGTCAGTTGGTAGAAGGTCTGCCATCCGAAGAACATCGCGCGGCGGCCTCCTCCAGGTTTTCAGCCAAGCCGGCCGACACTGTACGCACGACGCCACGACGAAAGCCACGCGGCGGGTTTGGCGCGTCCTGCAGGATTCGAACCTGCGACCCCATGCTTAGAAGGCACGTGCTCTATCCAACTGAGCTAAGGACGCAAACCGAGGCGTACGGAGGTCTAACGCCGCTCCGGGCGGAAGTCTAACGCACCGGCCCGCCTGGAAGGCCCGGGACTTGGGGCATCCAAAACCTGGAAGGCCTTGGCTCAGTGGGTCCAGGGTTCGCGGCGGTTGGAGGCGAAGTTGTCGGCGTAGGCCTTGACGATGTGGCTGCGGCGCTGCTCGGGAACCAGCTGGAAATTGATGCCGTGGGCCGTGGCGTAGGCCACCGCCTCTTCCGCAGTCTCGAATTTGATGCGCACCTGGGCATTCATGTCGCTGGACGAACTCCAGCCCATCAGCGGGTCCGGATGGCGGGCGGAGGCCGATTCGAACTCCAGCACCCAGTCCTTGGTGCGCGCCTTGCCCGACTGCATGGCCGTCTTGGTGGGGCGGAAGATGCGAGCAAGCATGGGACGGACCTGTAGCCTCGTAGATGGATCGTCATTGGTCGGGGCGACTGGATTCGAACCAGCGACCTGCTGCACCCAAAACAGCCGCGCTACCAGGCTGCGCTACACCCCGACTTGGACGAGGCAGACCTTTGCCACGCGGGATCGAGGACCGCAACCAAGCTCCGCCCCCTGATTACGGCTTATCGGTCGCGGACCCCGTTCAGCCCTAGGGCTTGCGGCGCACCAGCTTGATCTCGAACAGCTTGGGCCAGAGCTTGCCGGTGACGAACAGGCGGTCATGCGCCGCGTCGTAGGCGATGCCGTTGAGGACATCGACCTCGCTGCGCATGTCCTCGGGCTTCAAGAGGCCGGACAGGTCGATCCAGCCCAACACGTGACCGGTCTCGGGATCGATTCGCGCGATTCGGTTGGTTTCCCAGATGTCGGCGTAGATCTCGCCCTTGACCCACTCCAGCTCGTTGAGGTTACGCACCGGACGGCCATCGTCGGTGACGTGGATGCGCCCGGTCTCGGCCAGGGTGTCGGGATCGAGGAAGCGGATATCGGCCGTGCCGTCGCTCATGATCAGGCGATGGTCGTCGCGGGTCAGCGCCCAGCCTTCGCCCGCATAATGGAAATCGGATAGGGGCTGGAAGGTCTTGAGGTCGTAGACGAAGCCGATCTGCGAGCGCCAGGTCAGCTCGACCAGCCGGTCTTTCCAGGCGACAATGCCCTCGCCGAAGTACTGGCTGGGGATGTCACGCTGCTGCAGCACCTGGCCGGTCTCCAGGTCGACCCGCCGGATCGAGGAATGGCCCTCCAGCCCGGTGCTCTCGTAGAGCTGGCCGTCGAGGTAGAATAGGCCCTCGGTGAAGGCCTTGGGGTCGTGCGGATAGGTGCGCACGACCTTGTAGCCATAGACGGGCGCCGCGACTGCAGGCGCTGGACCCAAGGGGCCCGAAAGCAGCAAACCCAGGGCCGCCACGCCCAACGCCCGAAACCTCATATGCGCCAAACCCAACCCCCTGCTCGCTCAACGTCCTGTAGAGCGTCCACGGTCAAGTTTGAAGCAACGTTTGGGTCGACTTAAAGGCTGGAACATTCCAGTTCGGCGACCACCAGTCCCTTGGGTCCCTCGGCGAAGCGCACCATCACATCCTCGCCCGGCTGCAAGTCCTCGACGCCGCACCGGCGCAGGGTCTCGATGTGGACGAAGATGTCGCCCGGCTCGCCTTCGCGAACGACGAAGCCATAGCCCTTGGTGCGGTTGAACCACTTCACCCGGGCCCGTTCCGGCGGACCGGCGCCCTCGACCGGAACCCGGCCGCCGAAACCGCCATCGCTGTCGCGACGCGGCGCCTCGGGCCGCACCCGACGCAAACCCATGCTCTCACGATCCCGCATGCGCTCTGGGCGCGGCGCCGGCGGGGCGGCGGTGGACTCGTCCAGCTCAACGATCTGACACACCTGCCAGCCCTTGGGCCGTCGAACCGCGTCGCAGACCACCACAGAACCCTCAAGCGCCTGCTCGCGGCCGGTCTGACGCAAACAGGTGACGTGCAGAAGCACATCTTTCAGATCGGTCTGATTAGGATCATCGGGAACGATGAACCCGTACCCCTTGCCCGCGTCGAACCATTTAACGCGGCCACTGATCCGCAGAGCCTCTTCTACTGGACCGGACGACTCGAACTCGAACCCCGACATGACGCCCCTCTCGCCCGCGCAATCTTTTGTCTGCGGACATCCCCCAGAAACAATATCACGGAAAGAAAATCGCGGCGGAAGAGGGTTTGACCGTATATCCGCCCTGCAGCGCGAATAGGTCGCGGCCCGGAACAAGGTTCGTCAGGGCGAAAGCGCCTGAACACCCCCTCCTCCGCCTTCGGACGAAGATTACGTTATATCGGCGCCGGCCTGACGAAATAATCCCGTCCTGACACCGATCGTATCGACCACAGCCCGACAATCATCAGGTCCGTCGACTACCAGCAGACGCGATCAGTTACGTAGCTGATTCATGGTGTTGGAAATATGTGAGCGCCATCACGTGCTCAGACCGGCCTATTCGGTCGGCTTACCGCAATGCTGCAAAGCGCATCGCATACCGCGTCGATCACTTCGCGGGCGCTGCTACTGTTTACCGTCAGGACTAGGCGAGATTATCGATTTCAAATTCAGGTATTCCCCACCCCATTACCATCCGATCCAGGTCACAGGCGTCGAACGCGCAGGTCGCGCTCCGCAAGAACGGGGGCCGATAAGATAATGGGAGCGCGCCAAGCCAAGCTAACAGCGCCGAACCTTAAGCATTTTTGTGGGGACGACCTTCGGTCCGCCGGGGTCTGGCGAGCAAGCTTCGAACCGTGATCCCGATGGCAGGCCCTAGGGGAGTCGAACCCCTCTTCCCAGAATGAAAATCTGGTGTCCTAACCGATAGACGAAGGGCCCGCGAGCGGGGAGCGGCTCTATAGCCCGACCTTGTCGCGCCGCGCAAGTCGCTGATTGTGCGCAAAGACGTCGCGCCGCCGGACGCGCTCAAGACCATGAATGCTGGGGATCGAAGAGGCTAGATCGGCGAGCTGGAGGCTAAGCCCTGGCTTCAAGCCGTGATCCCGGTGGCAGGCCCTAGGGGAGTCGAACCCCTCTTCCCAGAATGAAAATCTGGTGTCCTAACCGATAGACGAAGGGCCCGCGAACGGGAGCGGCTCTATAGCCCGGCTCTGTCGCGCCACGCAAGCGGTGGATGCAGATTTTTTTAGCCGACCCGGCGAGGGTCCGCTGCATCCTCGATTTCGAGCTCCACGCCCTCGCGGCCCGACCAGTCGTCGGGCTTCAGCTTGCCGGCGACGTGCAAGGCTCCATCGCCCGCCAGCAGCCGGCGCCCAAGGTCGGTGTCGCCGGAACGCCAGGCCACCGCGCGCAGCTTGGAACCGTTCGAATCGATCAGGGTAAGGCGCACGTGGCCGCCCTTCACCGCCATCGGCCGTTCCACGCGCACCGAGGCCATGGCGAAGGTCGGCTCGGGATTGCCCGGACCAAACGGCGTCATGCGCTGGAAGTCGGTCCACAGCGCTCGGTCGGCGCCGGTGGGCGAGACCAGGGCGTCGATCTCCAACGCGTCGGCGGCGAAGGCGGCGGCGCTTTCCTCGGCCAAACGCTCGGATAGGAAGGCGCGGAACTCGGGAATGGCGTCGGGACGTATGGTCAAGCCCGCGGCCATGGCGTGACCGCCGCCGGCCAACAGCAGGCCCTCGTCGAAGGCCGCCTGCACCGCCCGCCCCAGGTTCACGCCCGGCTGCGAGCGGCCCGAGCCCTTGCCGACATTGGCCGCCTCGTCCAGGCCGATCACCACCGTCGGCTTGCGATAGCGTTCGCGCAGCCGGCTGGCGACGATCCCGACTACGCCGGGATGCCAGCCCGGTCCCGCCACCACCAGCGCCGGGGCGTCAGGGTCGAGATTGGAGCGCTGCTCGATCCAGCGCACCGCCTCCTCGAGCGTGTCCTGCTCGACCTGCTTGCGGGTCAGGTTCAGCGCGTCCAGCTCCTGCGCCAGTTCGCGGGCCAGGACCGGGTCGTCGGTCGACAGCAGCCGCGCACCCAGGTCCGAGCGGCCGACCCGCCCACCGGCGTTGATTCGCGGCCCCAGCATGAAGCCGGCGTGGAAGGTGGTGGCCGGGCCCTTGCCGCCCGCGACCTCCAGCAACGCCTTCAGGCCCGGATTGCCCCAGGCCGACATCACCTTCAGGCCCTGGGACGTCAGGGCGCGATTGAACCCCACCAGCTGGGTCACGTCGCAGACCGCTCCCAGGGCGGCCAGGTCGAGCCACTTGCGCAGATCCGGCTCGTCACGCCCGTCGAACAGGCCCACGGCCCGTGCGCGGCGGTTCAGCGCCGCCAGCAGCACGAAGGTCACGCCCGCCGCCGCCAGCACGCCCTGGCCGGAGGTGCAGTCGGGACGATTGGGGTTGACCAGGGCCGCGGCCGGAGGCTGGGTTCCGCGCATCAGGTGATGGTCGATCACCACCACCTCCACCCCCAATTCGGCGGCGGCCTCCAAGGCGTCGTGGGCGGCGGCGCCGCAATCCACCGTCACCACCAGTTCAGCGCCCAGCTCTTTCAGACGGCGAAAGGCGGCGGGGCTGGGGCCGTAACCCTCGATCAAGCGGTCCGGCACGTAGATCGGCAGGTCTGCGCCCAAGGCCCGGAAATAACGCACGAGCTGGGCCGCGCTAGTGGCGCCGTCCACATCGTAGTCGGCGAACACGGCGCAGGGACGCCGGCGCACGATGGCGTCGATCAGGATTTCGGCCGCGCGATCCATGTCGGCGAAACTGGAGGGGTCGGGAAACAGGCCGCGCAGGGTCGGCGACAGATAGCTTTCCCCATCCGCCTCCGACACGCCGCGCGACGCCAGAGCCCTTGCCAAGGGTTCGCCCAGGCCCAGGCGCTGCTGGTGCGCACGCACCACCCGCGCATCGGCAGGCCGTTCGCGCCAGACACGCCCCGTCAGCGACCGCTCCACGCCGAGGAAGGCCATGGGCCCGGAACCATCAGCCATGCTGCGGCTCGCCAAGGCGGACATGGGATGAAGACATGCTCTCGAAGCCTTTCCGCCCACCGACCGACGCGTGCGCGCGCATCAAGCACGCGCCGCCGACAGATCCGGACGTCCTTCGCACCCGAGGGCGCGCAAGCCGCCATTGTGCGCGGATTCTCAGCCCCGGGCGATGCGGATGGTCCGCGGCGCTTCGACCACCGCGTCGATCTCCGAGATGTGCTGCACCGCGTCGCGGATCGCCGCTTCGGAGGCCGGCTGGGTGGTCAGCACGATCGGCACCATGCCGGTGGGGCCCACCGGATGCTGCAGGAAGCTGTCGATCGAGACCGACGCGCGCGCCAGGGCTTCGGTGACATGGGCCAGGACGCCCGGCCGGTCGCGCACGATCAACCGCAGATAGACCCGCGACGCCTGCCCCGCTCGATCGGCCGCCGCCAGGGCTTCCAGATGCTCGGCCGGACGCTGGAACACCGGACGGTCCAGCGCCGCCACTACGTCGGCGATGTCGGCGGCCACGGCGGTCGCCGTGGGACCCGCGCCGGCGCCGGCGCCCTGCAGGAACAGCCGGCCAGTCTTGCGGCCCTCGATGAACAGCGCGTTCAAGGCTCCGCCGGCGCCCGCCAGCGGATGGTCCAGCGGCACCAAGGCCGGGGCGACCTGCACCGAGGCGCCGTTGGCCCCGCGCTCGGCCGAGGCGATCAGCTTGATGCGGAAACCCAGTTCCTTGGCCAGCTGGATGTCGATCCGCTCGACCGCTTCGATCCCCTCGACCGAGGCGGCGGCGAAGTTGGGCGCGCCGTTGAAGGCCAGGGCGGCCAGGATGGCGATCTTGTGCGCGGCGTCGAAGCCGCCGACATCCATGGTCGGGTCGGCCTCGGCGTAGCCCAGGCGCTGGGCGTCGGCGAGCACGTCGGCAAAGTCGCGCCCACTCTCTTCCATCTGGCTGAGGATGTAGTTGCAGGTGCCGTTGAGGATGCC
>FTAP01000311.1_pt1 | contig 33561 bp, 25 predicted proteins | sample 1639111 | NCBI WGS metagenome assembly FTAP01 (sample SAMEA3914812, study PRJEB12502) | metagenome | biome: forest; material: soil | place: Canada | collected 2011-07-07 | depth 0.1 m
CGCCGACGCCGAGGCGCCCAGGATGGTCTGCGCCACCGCCTCGGCGATCTTGATACCGTCCACCGCCGCCGAGAGGATGCCGCCGGCGTAGCCCGCCCCCTCGCCCGCCGGATAGAGCTGGCGGGTGTTCAGGCTCTGGAAGTCGGCGCCGCGCTTGATCCGCACGGGCGAAGACGTGCGCGTCTCGACCCCGGTCAGCATGGCGTCCGCGTGGTCGAAGCCCGGGATCTGGCGGCCGAACACCGGCAAGGCCTCGCGGATGGCGGCGATGGCGTAGTCAGGCAAACAGCTCGACAGGTCGGTCAGGCGCACGCCGGGCTTGTAGGACGGCAGCACCGAGCCGAACTCGGTCGAGGCCACGCCGGCCAGGAAGTCGCCGACCTTCTGCCCTGGGGCCGCATAGGTCCCGCCGCCGGCCGCGAAGGCCTGCTCCTCCCAATGGCGCTGCAGGACGACGCCCGCCAGGGGATGGCCGGGATAGTCCTGCTCCGGCGAGATGCTCACAACGATGCCGGCGTTGGCGTTGCGCTCGTTGCGCGAATACTGGCTCATGCCGTTGGTGACCACGCGGCCAGGCTCCGACGTCGCCGCCACCACCGTGCCGCCGGGGCACATGCAGAAGCTGTAAACCGCGCGACCATTGGCGCAGTGGTGCGACAGGCTGTAGTCCGCCGCGCCCAGATCGGGATGGCCGGCGCTCTGGCCGAAGCGGGCGCGGTCGATCAGCGACTGCGGATGCTCGATGCGGAAGCCGATCGAGAACGGCTTGGCCTCGATATAGACGCCGCGCGCGTGCAGCATCTCGAAGGTGTCGCGGGCGCTATGGCCGACCGCCAGAACCACGTGGTCGGTGCGGATATGCTCGCCACCCTGCAGCACCACGCCGCGCACGCGCCGTTCACTGTCGGGTCCGACCGCGACGTCCAGGTCCTCGACCTTGTTCTGGAAGCGATATTCGCCGCCCAGCTCCTCGATCGTGGCGCGCATGCTCTCCACCATGGTCACGAGGCGGAAGGTCCCGATGTGGGGGTGGGCCTCGGTCAGGATCTCGGCCGGCGCGCCGGCCTTGACGAACTCGGTCAGCACCTTGCGGCCCAGATGGCGCGGGTCCTTGATCTGGCTGTAGAGCTTGCCGTCGGAAAAGGTCCCGGCGCCGCCCTCGCCGAACTGAACGTTGGACTCCGGGTTCAGCACGCCCTTGCGCCACAGGCCCCAGGTGTCCTTGGTCCGCTCGCGCACCACCTTGCCGCGGTCCAGGATGATCGGGCGCAGGCCCATCTGGGCCAGGATCAGACCGGCGAACAGGCCGCACGGTCCGGCCCCGATCACCACCGGACGCGGCTCGGGCGTCGCCTTGGCATGGCCAAGGAAGCGATAGGCCGTGTCGGGCGTGGGCTGGACATGCCGGTCGTCGGGGAACCGGGCCATCACCGCGGCCTCGTCGCGTAGGGTCACGTCCACCGAATAGACCATCAGGATCGCCGACTTGCGCCGCGCATCGTGGGCGCGCCGGGCGATGGCGTAGTCGAGCAGGTCCTCCGCGGGGATGGCCAGCCGCTCGAGAATGGCGGCAGGAATGGCCTCGGCCGGATGGCCGAGCGGCAGCTTCAGTTCGGTCAATCGCAACATGGGCCGACTTTTAGCGGTTCCAGGGCCTGCAGCGCCACTGGCCAAACATCACGGCTTTGAACGCCGACGCCAACACCAACAGTTGCCCCCTCCGCAAGGGGGCGTAGGTTGACGCTAACGATAAGTCGGAGGAACGACCATGACCCACCCAACCTTGACCCGATCGCGCGAGATCCGACTGACCTCGCGCCCCGAAGGCCTACCGCAGGCGTCCAACTTCGAGGTCGCCGCCGTCGACCTGGCCGCGCCGGGCGAGGGCCAGGTCCAGGTCAAGAACCTGTTCATGTCGGTCGACCCCTATATGCGCGGCCGCATGTATGACCGGCCGAGCTATGTGCCGCCGTTCGAGATCGGCAAGGCGATGCAGGGCCACGCCATCGGCGAGGTCACCGCCTCCAACAGCCCCGCGTTCAAGCCCGGCGACCTGGTCAACTCGATGTTCGGCTGGCGCGAAGGCTTCAACGCCGCCGCCGAAACCCTACAGAAGCTCGACGCCCAGGGCCTGCCGCCGCAGGCCTTCCTGGGCGTGGCCGGGATGCCGGGCCTGACCGCCTGGGCCGGCCTGACCAAGGTCGCCGGGGTCAAGGAGGGCGAGACCGTGTTCGTTTCCGCGGCCGCCGGCGCGGTGGGCCAGGTCGTGTGCCAGATCGCCAAGCTGAAGGGCGCCACCGTGATCGGCTCCGCCGGCGGGGCGGACAAGTGCGCCTGGCTGCGCGAAGTCGGGGTGGACCACACCATCGACTACAAGGCCGAACCCAACCTGACCGCCGCCCTGGCCCGCGTCGCGCCCAAGGGCATCGACGTCTATTTCGAAAACGTCGGCGGCGTGCACCTGGAAGCGGCGCTGAACGCCGCGCGTCCGTTCGCACGCTTCGCGCTCTGCGGAATGATCGCCGCCTATAACGACCACAAGCCCCAGCCCGGCCCGTCAAACATCGTGCTGGCGGTCGGCAAGCGGCTGCGCTTGCAGGGCTTCATCGTCTCCGACTTCATGGGCCAGAGCGGCGAGTTCGCCGCCGAGATGGCCGGATGGATCAAGGCCGGCAAGATCAAGTGGCGCGAGACTGTCGACGAGGGGATCGAGGCCGCGCCCGGCGCCTTCCTGAAACTGTTCGCCGGCGAGAACGTCGGCAAGATGCTGGTCAAGCTGACCTGACGATCACCTAGCTACGTCGCCCGTCCCAAGTCGAAGGCGCGGGCGACGTATAGCCGGATCAGCGCCCGCGTTTCGGTCAGTAGGGCGGGCCGCAGCGCCTCGACCTCGTCACGGAGCATCGGCAGGGCCTTCAAGGCCTGGAGCAGGACGATGGCCACGGGCTCGGCCCGTTCCACCCCCATGCCCGTCGCCGCCGACAGGATCGCGCCGATCCGCCGCCGCGCATCGGCCCGGATCGTCGCGCGCACGCCTGCGCCGTCGCTGCGACTGTCGAGCAGGGCCTGCGCGCCCTGCCGGTTCACCGGCGCCTCCAGCATCAGCTCCACCAGGGCGTCGGCCAGCGCATTCGGCGACAGTTCCGCCGTCCGCGCGGCGATGACGTCGAAGGCCGCGCCCATCGCCTCAGCGTAGCGGGCCAGCAGCGCGTCGCCCAAAACGGCCTTGGTCGGAAAGAACCGGTATAGCGAGCCGATCGCGGTGTTCGAACGCGCCGCGATCTCGCTCATGGTCGCCGCATCGTAGCCCCGCTCCGCGAACACCTGGGCGCCCGCGTCCAGGATCGCCGCCACGCGCAGGCGACCGCGCAGGCGCTTGGGTTCGAGCGCGGACGCCGGCCCCGAGGCTGCGACCGCCGAGATTGGCGGCTCCGAATTCGGCGGTTCGGCGGTTGACTTTTGCGAGCCCATCCTCAACTATCCGTTTTACGAGGATATCCTCGCATATTTCAATCCATCAACGCCAGCCCCTGCGCAAAGCTCCCCAGCGCGGCTGCGGGCCTTTACGCCAGGTGTCGAACCATGACCCAATTCGATCCGCGCACCACCGCACTCGTGCTCATCGACCTGCAGAACGGCATCGTGCAATTGCCGGTGGTTCCGTATTCCGGCGCCGAGGTGCTGGCTGCGGGCCGCGACCTGGCCAAGCGCTTCCGCGCCGCCGGCGCCCCGGTGGTCCTGGTCCATGTCGGCTTCGCCCCCGATTTCGCCGACGCGCCGAAGCAGCTGGTCGACCAGCCCACCCCGTTCCCCGAAGGCGGCCTGCCGGCCGGCTGGAGCGATCTGTGCGAAGGCCTGGCCCAGCCCAGCGACATCGTGATCTTCAAGCGCCAGTGGGGCGCCTTCCACGGCACGGCGCTGGACCTGCAGCTGCGCCGGCGCGGCGTGAAGACCATCGTCATCGGCGGCATCTCGACCAATATCGGCGTCGAGTCGACGGTCCGGGCAGGCTGGGAGCACGGCTACGAGATGGTGGTGGTCGAGGACGCCTGCGCCTCCAACCTGTCGGCCGACCTGCACAACGTCGCCTTCCAGCACATCTTCCCGCGCATCTCGCGGATCAAGAAGAGCGCCGAGATCGGCTTCACCACCGCCTAAAGGCCGTCCCACCAAGCGCCGCTCCAGCCCGCCGCATCGCTGAGCTGGAGCCGGCCAGGCCCCCGACCTCGCCCCGACCTCGCCCCTTGCCCCTTGCCCCTTGCCAACCGGGGCCGGATCGGCTCCGATCCCGTCTCGCATGTGGGGGGAGCGGAACATGAAGCGGACGGTCGCCGGAATGATGATGGGGGCGGGTCTGCTCGCCATGAGCGCGGCTAGCGCCCACGCCCAGGACGCAGCGCTTCGCCCCGACCAGGTCCAGTTCCGCGCCCTCTACAAGGAGCTGGTGGAGACCAACACCACCCTGTCGGCCGGCAGTTGCACCGAGGCCGCCGCCAAGATGCAGGCGCACCTGAAGGCCGCCGGCTTCCCCGACGCCAACCTGCACCCCTTCGCCGCCCCCGACCATCCCAAGGAGGGCGGCCTGGTCGCCGTCCTGCCCGGAACCGATCCCAAGGTCAGGCCGCTGCTGCTGCTGGCCCATATCGACGTGGTCGAGGCCAAGCGCGCCGACTGGCAGCGCGATCCGTTCACCCTGGTCGAGGAGGACGGCTACTTCTACGCCCGCGGCTCCAGCGACGATAAGTCGATGGCGGCGATCTGGGTCGACACCCTGGCCCGGCTCAAGACCCAGAACGTCAAGCTGAAGCGCACCATCAAGATGGCGCTGACCTGTGGCGAGGAAACCGAGGGCGCCTTCAACGGCGCGGGCTATCTGGCCACCCACGAGCGCAGCCTGATCGACGCGGCCTTCGCCCTGAACGAGGGTGGCGGCGGCCAGCTCGACGCCTCGGGCCATAAGCTCTTGATGTCGGTCGAGGCGGCGGAAAAGACCCCGCAGAACTACGACCTCACCGTCACCAATCCCGGCGGCCACAGCTCGCGCCCAGTGAAGGACAACGCGATCTACCATCTGGCCGCAGCCCTGACCCGCATCCAGCAGTACAGCTTCCCGGTCCAGTTCGACGACGCCAACCGCGCCTATTTCACCGCCATCGCCAAGATCAAGGGCGGCGAACAGGCCGCCGCCATCGGCGCCTTGCTGAAAGACCCGACCGACGCCAAGGCCGAGGCGGTCGTGGCGGCCGATCCGAGCTGGAATGCGGCGCTGCGCACCACGTGCGTCGCCACCGAGCTGGCGGCTGGCCACGCCACCAACGCCCTGCCCCAGCGCGCAACCGCCAACATCAACTGCCGCATCTTCCCCGGCGTCTCGACCGATGCGGTGCGTCAGGCCCTGGTGAAGATCGTCGACGACCCGGCCATCTCGGTCACCCTGCCCGACACCCGCGGCCCGCTGGCCAAGTCGCCGCCGCTGTCACCCGAAGTGATGGGACCAATCGAAACCGTCAGCGCCAAGTATTATCCCGGCGTGCCGGTGGTCCCGACCCTGCTGGCCGGCGCCACCGACGGCGTCTTCATGGGCGACGTCGGCATCCCGACCTATGGCGTGGCCGGCTTCTTCTACGATCCTGATCTTGGCCACATCCACGGACTGAACGAGCGGATCGGCGTGAAGACGCTATATGAAGGCCGCGACTTCCTGTTCGACTTGGTGAAGCTCTACGGCCGCCAGGGCTGACCGGGGGCCTAGAGGCTCGTCGTCGCCGCCGGAACCGGCGCGGCGCGGGCCTGACGGGTAGGCGCGAGGCCCAGCGGTCGCAGCGGCGCGCCGATCAGCCCGCTGACCATGCCCGCCTGCAGCTGGTTCACGGGCCACGCCTTGGACAGCGGCCCGACCAGCCGGTCGCGCAAGAACGGCAGGACGCGGCCGTCGGACTGATAGACCGGCGTGAACAGGGCGCTCATGGTCTGGTATAGCCGCACATGTCCGGTCCGCAGTCGCGCGTAACGGGCAAGCGCGCTCGGCAGGTCCGTCGGCTCCTCGCGCAAGGCCAACGCCAGGGCGTAGGCGTCCAGCAGCGCCATGTTCGCGCCCTGCCCCAGTTGCGGACTGGTCGAGTGCCAGGCGTCGCCGATGTGAGCCAGGGCCGGGCCGAACGGCCGCTTCAGCGTCCGGTGGGCGTAGCGCGCAAAGGTCAGTTGCTCGGGCTCGACGATCTGTTCCAACAGCGGCCGGGTCTGGGGCCAGATCCGCTCGAAATCTGCTTTCCACGCCTCCAACCCCCGCGTGCGCCAAACCTCGAGCTGATCAGTGCGCAGGCTCCAGAACAAAGCCGCCTTGGGTCGAGGCGAGCCAGGCGCCAGACCGATCGGCAACACGCCGGCCATGATGCTCGCCGCGCGATAGCGCTGCTCCAGCGCCGCGCCGTCGAACGCCGAGCCCGGCCAATCCAGCGAGGCCCACAGCGCGCCATAGGCCAGAGGCCGGCCCGTCGGCGGCGCCAGGGGCGAGCCATGTCCCAGGCTGTCGACCACCAGATCGAACCCATCGGCTTGGGTTCCGTCGGCGAACGACACCGACCGTCCCGCCACCGTCTGGGTCGAGCTGAGCAGGGTTCGTCCGGTCACCACCGGTATGGCCGCCGCCGCCACGGCGCGATGCAGCACCTCGAACAGGGCCGCGCGGTGAATGCCGAATCCACAGCCGGCCGTCGCCCCCAACGCAGTGTAGCGCACATCGAGCACCACCGCGCCTGAACCCGCGGCCCGGCCGAACAGCCGCTTGATCCGCGATGCAGCCGCACGCACCGCCTCGCCAAGTTCCAACGTGTCCAGCACCGCCATGCCGGTCGGCTGCAGCATCAGCCCCGAGCCCAGGGCGCGCGGCGCGTCGAAGCGCTCGAATACGGTGACGACATGGCCGTCGCGGCGCAGCATCAGCGCCGCCGCCATTCCAGCGGGTCCACAACCCGCCACGGCAATGTTCAATCGCCCAACCACAGGACGTGGGTTTCCCACACCCCACCGATCGCGGCAAGAATCGCGGCCGCGCCTGAAGCCTGACGACGACGCCGAAGCCGGCTCGCCACCAGAAGGCCAACTTCCCACCGGAGAAGGACGGTCCAGGGCGTCCGAGAGCGCCCGGATGTGTCTCCACGACGTCGCGGACCTCACCGCTCCGCCCGCCGTCCGCAGTTGGGGAATGAAACGATGCAGAGAGTATCCAAGGCGATGGCGCTCGCCGGAGCAACGGGCGCGTCGATCCTGATCGCCGCCGCAGCCCAGGCCGCGCCGCCCGCGCAGATACTGGAATTCAAGGGCGCCGAGCTCGGCATGAGCCTGCAGGACTGGAAGGCCCTCCCCTTCCCCGGCCAGAGCCAGATCGCGGTCAACCCGGTCTGCTCGGACGATCCCAAGTCGGCGCGGGTCGATATGGCCATTTCCCCGGCCGAGAAGCAGGCGGGCGTGATCGCCTGCACCTATGTCTATGGCGCAGCCGACGGCGACGGCCCGCGCCATCCGGTGCCGCTCGACGACCATCTCACCGCCGATCACGTGCTCTACAAGTTCCGCGACGGGCGGCTGGCCAGCATCAGCTACCAGGTCAGCGTCGACGCCTTCGACGATATCGTCGCCCGCCTGCGTGCGGAGGCTGGAGCCCCGGCCGTGATCCAGCGCGACCAGGTCAAGACGGCCATGGGCGAGAAGATCCCGCGCGTGCGGATGAACTGGCGCACGCCCACCGGATCGGTGCTGCTGACCGACCCCGCGAACCGCCAGAACCGGTTGTCGGTGACCCTCGCCGCCGGCTCTGGCGCGCAGACCTGAGCTGAGGCGCGGAGGCCTAATCCAGCCCGCGAAGATTTCACGAATATTTCGGCGGCGATCCTGACAAGATCGCTTGCCTTCCCACGCAATACGCGAAACGCTGCCTTCAAAGAATAAGGGCGGTTTCGACCAGCCTGCGCCAGGGAGGCGACTTTGCCGATAGAGTCCGAGTCCGGCGCGCAGCCCGCGCCGACCTATTCGCGTGGCTATCTGATCTGGGCGATGGGCCTGCTGTTCGCCATCTACACTTCCAACTTCATCGACCGCACCCTGCTGACGGTGCTGCAGCAGCCGATCAAGGAAGAGCTCAAGCTCTCCGACGCCCAATTGGGCGTCCTGGGCGGTTTCGCCTTCGCGGTGTTGTACTCCACCCTCGGCATTCCGATCGCGCGCATGGCGGAGAAGCGCAGCCGCAAGACCATCATCACCGGGGCGCTGGTGGTGTGGTCGATCATGACCGCGCTCTGCGGGGTCGCCGGCAACTACGCCACCTTGTTCGCCTTCCGGGTCGGCGTCGGCGTGGGCGAGGCTGGGGCCAGCCCGCCGGCGCATTCGCTGATCGCCGACTATTTTCCGCCGCGCAAGCGCGCGACCGCCCTCTCGATCTATTCCCTGGGCATCCCGATCGGGGTGCTGACCGGCTCAGTGCTCGGCGGCATGATCGCCCAACGCTACGGCTGGCGGCCGGCCTTCTACATCCTGGGCATACCCGGCCTGATCCTCGCCGTGCTCAGCCAGTTCACGCTGAAGGAACCGCCGCGCGGCCATTCCGAGGGCGGCGAGGCGGCGGATGCGACCACGCCCACGCTGCGCGAAGTGATCGCGCGACTGGGTGCGCGTCGCTCGTTCCTGCACATGACCGCCGGCTGCAGCCTGGCCTCGTTCGCCAACTACGGCATCGGCGCCTTCGCCGCCCCCTACTTCATCCGTACCTTTCACCTCGGCCTGGCCGAGGCCGGACTGGTGCTGGGCCTGATCGGCGGGGTGGCTGCAGCGCTGGGCACGCTGGGCGGCGGGCTGGTCACCGACCGGCTCGGCAAGGCGGACAAACGCTGGTACGTCTGGGTTCCCGCCATCGGCCAGGTCGCCGCCGTCCCGCTTATGGTCGCGGGATATCTATCGCCGAACTGGCGTCTGGCGGTCGCCCTGCTGTTCCTGCCGCCGGTGGTGCAATACAGCTATCTGGGGCCGAGCTTTGGCTTGATGCACAACATGGTCACGCCGCGGATGCGGGCGACGGCCACGGCCCTGCTGTTCCTGGTGATCAACTTCGTCGGCCTGGGCTTCGGCCCGACCCTGGTCGGCGTCGCCAGCGACCTGATCGCCACCCACCACTTCGCCCTATCCGGCGTCGCCGGCGCATTCAAGGCCATGTGCCCCGGCGGCCGCCCGATTCATGGCGCGCCGGTCCAGGTCGGCGCCGCCTGCCTGGGCGCCTCGGCCTATGGCGTGCGCTGGGCCATCGTCGGCTGCACCACCATCTATCTGTGGGCCGCCCTGCACTACGCCCTGGCGGCCAAGCGCCTGCGCGAAGACCTGACGGCGGTCTGAGGCTCCGCAGCCTGCGCTAGTGCTGGCCGGCCAAGCGCTCCGCCATGGCGTCGTCGGCTGAGGCGCGGCGATCGTCGCCGGCGGCGGCGTAGGCGCGGCTGCGGTCGCGGAAAACGGCCGCCGCCTGGGGATCGATGCGGATGGCGTCGCTGAAGTCGGCGATGGCGCGGCGATTGTCGTTCTGGCGATAGTAGATCAGGCCCCTTGCGCGATAGGCCTGGGCGTCCCGCGGGTCGAGCTGGATCGCGGTGCTCAGATCGGCCAGCGCCCGCGGATCGTCATTCAGGCGATGGTACTCCACCGCCCGGGCGGCGAACGCCTTGGCGTCCTGCGGCGCCAGCCCGATCTGGGTGCTGTAGTCGGCGATCGCGTGCACCGTATCGCCTGACAGGCTGTAGGCGCGCGCCCGATTGCCGTAGACCGCCGCCAGCCGGCCGTCGCGCGCCAGGGTCGCGCTGAAATCGGCGATGGCCAGGGCGTAGCCGCCCAGCGCCATGTGGGCGAGGCCGCGGTTGTTGAGCGCCGCGGTCAGGTTCGGGTCCAGCTTCAGCGCCGCATCATAGTCGGCCACCGCCTTGTCGTTCGAGCCCCGCGCGGCGAAGGCGTCGCCTCGCGCCACCAGGGCGTGGGCGTATTTCGGATCGGCCTTCAGCGCCGCATCGTACTGGGCCATGGCCGCATCGCTCTGGCCCTGGGCGCTATAGACCTCGCCAAGGTTCAGGTGCGCCGCGCCAAGCTGGCTGTTCAGCGCCAGGGCCGCGCGTTCGTCGGCAGCCGCCTCGGCCAGCTTGCCCAGGGCCTTGTAAGCCCGGCTGCGATCGTCCAGCGCCACCGCATCGGTGGGATCACGGCGGATCGCTTCGTCATAGTCGGCCACGGCGCGCTGAAGATCGCCGGTATTGGCGTAGGTCTCGCCGCGCCCGCGATAGGCGCCGCCCGCCGCGGGATCGAGCTGGATCGCCTGGCTGTAGTCGGCCAACGCACGGGCGGTGTCGCCGGCATTGGCGAAGGCGGCGGCGCGGTCACGATAGGCGTCGGCCAGCTTGGGATTGAGCCGGATCGCCTCGTCGTAATCCTGCCTGGCCTTGGCCTGCTCGCCCCGGCTGGCGTAGGCGAGGCCGCGATCTAAATGGATGCTGGCGTCGATCGTCGACTTTTGGTCGAGCTGCGAGGGCGGATCGGAGGGATCGAGCTGCAAGGCGGTGGTGAAGTCCTCGATCGCCTGTGCGGCTTCCCCGAGCGCGACATGGGCCGCGCCCCGGTCGCTATAGGCGATGGCTCGCACCCGCGCGGTCGCGTCCCGGTCTGCGACCAGTTGGGCGCAGGCGAGCACGGCCGCGCGCGGCTCGCCGGTGCGGCAGGCCTGATCCAGCTTGGCCAGCCGCTGTTCCGAAGCGGTGTGTGCGCCCCAGCGCTGCGCGCTGTTGGTGAAGGCCTGGGCTGAAGTCAGGGGCAGCGCCGCCAAGGCGACCGCGAGAAAGGAAGGCTGTTTCATGCACGTCCACCGCTTATGGTGGCATTTGCGCATTGCTTCGAGGCGTTGTCACCTGGGGAGCGCTTCATCCACAGCAGCAAGCTTTACCCATCGGTATAAGGCCTGCGTGCTTTCACAAACAAATGGCCGCCAGTCGCCCGGCGGCCATCTGCTTGGATCCGTCAGAGTGAGATCTAGGCCGCCCGCGCCGATCCCAGGCTCTCGTAGCGGCGCAGGTGATAGTCCGAGGTCCCCAACGCCTGCTCGATCAGGGTGGCGCGCTTGAAGTAGTGGCTGAGCGCCAATTCCTCGGTCAGGCCGATGCCGCCGTGGGTCTGCACCGCCCACTGGCCGACCTGGGCGCCCGCGCGGCCGACATAGGCCTTGGCCGCCGACACCGCCTTGGCCCGCTCCGCCGCCGGCAGGTCGAGCTTGAGCGTGGCCATATAGGTCATGGACACCGACTGTTCCTGCTGGATGAACATGTCCACCATCCGGTGCTGGAGCACCTGGAACTGGGCGATCGGCACGCCGAACTGCTTGCGCTGCTTGGTGTAGTCGATGGTCTGGCGCACCAGCTCGCTCATCACTCCCAGCCCCTCGGCGCACAGCGCCGCGCGGGCCTCGTCCAGCACCGCCTCCAGGTCGGGCAGGGCCATGTCCTGGGCGCCCAGCAGAGCCGAACCATCCAGCTTCACCCCGTCGAACACGATCTCCGAAGCGCGACGGCCGTCGACGGTGGGATAGTCGCGGGTGGTGATGCCGGCCGCGTCCTTGTCGACGAGGAACAGCGAAATCCCGCCCTTGTCCCGCTGGGCGCCGGCGGTGCGAGCGGTGACCAGCAGCTTGGACGCCCACGGCGCAGCCACGACCACGGCCTTGCGCCCGTCGAGCCGCCAGCCTTCGCCGTCACGCTTGGCGGTGGTGGCGACGTCGGCCGGGTCGAAGCGGCTGGTCGGCTCGCCCCAGGCCAGGGCGGTGATCAGCTCGCCCTCGATGATCTGGCCCACGGCTTCGCGCGCTACGTCGCTATCGACCCGCTTGAGCAGGCCCGCGCCGATCACCACGGTCTCCAGATAGGGCTCGACCACCAGGGCCCTGCCCAGCTCCTGCATCACCACCAGGGTGTCCACCGGGCCGCCGCCGAGCCCGCCGAGATCCTCCGGCAGGGCCGCGCCGAGGATGCCCACCTCCTGCGCCAGGCCGCGCCAGATCTCCGGCCGCCAGCCGGCCTCGGACTTGATCGTCTTGCGCCGGGTCTCGAAGTCGTACTTGTCGGCGAGATAGCTCGCCAGGCTGTCGCGGAGCAGGCGCTGCTCTTCGCTGAAATTGAAGTCCATGGAGCTCTTCCCGCCCTAAAGGTTGTGACCGCGCGCCGGGCTCACAGGCCCAACACCGCCTTGGCGATGATGTTGCGCTGGATCTCGTTGGAGCCGCCGTAGATCGAGGTCTTGCGCACGTTGAAGTAGGTGTCGGCTGCGCCGCGCGCGTACTTCGGCCCGATCGCGATGGCGTTCTCGCCCGGCTGTTCACCCTCCAGGTGCGGGGCGGCGTAGCGGCCGGCGGTTTCCAGGCCGAGTTCGGTCAGCCGCTGCTGGATCAGGGTGCCCTCGATCTTCAGGAGTGAGGATTCCGGCCCGGGCCCCTTGCCCTCGGCTTCGCGCGCCAGGGTGCGTAGGTCGGTGTATTCCAGCGCCATCAGCTGGATCTCCAGCTCGGTCAACTTGCGCTGGAAGAAGGGATCGTCGGCCAGCGGCACGCCGTCCTCGCTCTCCTTGGCGGCCGCATCGCGCAGCTTCTCCAGCGCCCGCTTGGAGCGCGCCACCCCGGCGATGCCGGTGCGCTCGTGGGCCAGCAGGAACTTGGCGCAGGTCCAGCCCTTGTTCTCCTCGTAGATGCGGTTCTCGACCGGCACCCGCACGTCTTCCAGCCAGACCTCGTTGACCTCGTGCGCCCCGTCCAGGGTGATGATCGGGCGGACGGTGACGCCCGGCGTCTTCATGTCGATCAGCAGGAAGCTGATCCCCTCCTGCTTCTTGGCCGAGGGATCGGTCCGCACCAGGAAGAAGCCCCAGTCGGCGAACTGGGCCAGGGTGGTCCAGGTCTTCTGGCCATTGACCACATAGTAGTCGCCGTCGCGCACGGCGCGGGTGGACAGGCCCGCCAGGTCGGACCCGGCGCCCGGCTCGGAATAGCCCTGGCACCACCAGATTTCACCCTTGAGGATCGGCGGCAGGTACTTCTGCTTCTGCTCCGGGGTGCCGAAGGCCTGGATCACCGGGGCCACCATGTTCATGCCGAACGGCAGGATCGGCACGGTGCCGGCGCGGGCCAGTTCTTCGGCGAAGATGAACTTCTGGATCGGGCTCCAGCCGGTGCCGCCATATTCCTTGGGCCACCCCGGCGCGGACCAGCCCTTGGCGCCAAGGATACGGTGCCAGGACATGAAGTCCTCACGGCCCAGCTCTTCGCCGGACTCCTGCCGGGCCCGCACCTCGGCCGGATAGTTCTCGTCGATGAAGCGACGGACCTCGGCGCGAAACGCCAGGTCTTCGGGGGAAAAGTCGAGGTTCATCTCAGGCTCGTCAGCTGTTGGAGTCGGAAGCGGCGAACAGGCGCTTCAACTCGGTTTTCAGGATCTTGCCGTTGGCGTTGCGCGGCAGGGGTTCGTGGCGGATCAGCACTTTGACCGGCACCTTGAAGCCGGCCAGGCTGGCGCGGACGTGGGCCTTCAGTTCGGCTTCGTCGGCGCTTGCGCCAGGTTTCAAGGTTACGATGGCGCCGGGCTCCTCGCCCAGGATGGTGTGGGGAATGGGCACCAGGGCCGCGTCCATCACCGCCGGATGGGTATAGAGGACGTCCTCCACCTCCACCGAATAGATGTTCTCGCCGCCGCGGATGATCACGTCCTTGATACGGTCGACGATGTAGCAGAAGCCCTCTTTGTCCAGCCGCGCCAGGTCGCCGGTCTTCAGCCAACCGTCCTGGAAGGTCTTGGCGTTGGCCTCGGGCTTGTTCCAGTAACCGGTCACGACGTGCGGGCCATAGACCCACAGCTCGCCTACCCCTCCCGGCGGCAGGGTGCGGCCCTCGGCGTCGACGATCTTCATGTCGCCGACGGGGGTGGCGGGGCCGCAGCTGTCGGGCCGGTGCAGGTAGTCCTCGCCCATGTGGTGGGTGAAGGTGGCGCAGGTCTCGGTCATGCCCCAGCCCGTGCCGCTGACCGACTTGGGCCAGGCCTCGGTCATGCGCCGCACGAGTTCGGGCGCCGCGGGCGCACCGCCATAGGTCACGCTTTCCAGGCTCGACAGGTCGTACTTGTCGCGCGCCGGGTGTTCGAGGATCTGCCAGGGGATGGCCGGCACTCCGCCCATCGACGTGACTTTCTCGCGCTCGATAAGTTGCAGCGCGCGCTCGGCGTCGAACTTGCGCATCATCACCACCTTCACCCCCATCGCCATGGCGATGTTGAGCAGCGAGAAGCAGCCGGTGACGTGGAACATCGGAATGCCCAGCAGGTAGCAGCGGTAGGCCTCGGGATCGGGCGCCGGCGGCGTCTCGCCCCGCCGCAGGAACACCCGCGCCTGGGACAGCAGCGTGGCCAGGATAGCCGTGGTGCCGGCGCGATGGCTGGCCATGGCGCCCTTGGGCTCGCCGGTGGTGCCCGAGGTGTAGAAGATCGTCGCCGGGTCTTCGGGCGCGACCACGCGCGGCGGCTCGCCCAGGGGCGGCAGGGTCGTCCAGGCGTTGGGGGGGCCGATCAAGGTCTCGAACTCGGTGACGTTGGGCGCCAGAGGCGCGTCCACCGGCCGCCGGCACAGGAACACGTGCTTCAGGTCGGGGCAGCCGACGATCTCGTCGCGCACGCGCTCGAACCGGTCGGCATCGAACACCGCCGCGGTCGCGCCGCTGTCCTTCAGCCCGTAGAGCAGCTCCGCCCCGCACCACCAGGCGTTCAGCGGCGTGGCGATGGCGCCGGCCAGGGCTGCGCCATAGAACACCACCGGCCATTCCGGCAGGTTGCGCATCACCAGCGCCACCCGCTGGCCCGGCTGGACCCCACGCGCGATCAGCTCATTGGCGAAGGCCTGGGCCGCGCGGGTCACGGCGTCGAAACTGACCCGCTCATCCTCATGCACCATGAAGGTGCGGTCCGCGAAGGCGTTGGCGGCGTAGAGCACCTCGACCAAGGTCTTGGGCCCGTTCTTCCAGGCCCGCACCGAGCGGCCGCCGATCTCCAGCGTCTCCATCTCGAAGGTCGCGCCCGGCGCCGTCAGCGCCGCGTGCGCCTGGGCCAGGCTGACGGCCGGCCAAGGCCGCTCCGCAGGATCAGGCGTAGAAGGCGTTAGCACCGCCGACTGGGTCATGAGCGTTTCCACCTGGAGTCGGGCCGCGCTGCATCGGCGCGGCCTCATGCGAAGGATGTGGGGGCTACTGGTCTTGGAAGCGACCGCCTTCGCGAGCCAGACGCTCCAGCAGCGCCGAAGGCTTGAAGTCGTCGGCGTCGCCCCCGGCCGCATAGGCCTGCAGCCGCTCGACGATGGTCTTGGCCCCAACACTGTCGGCGTAGAACATCGGGCCGCCGCGATAGACCGGCCAGCCATAGCCGTTGATCCACACCACATCGATGTCGGAGGCGCGCTGGGCGATCTTCTCTTCCAGGATCTTCGCGCCTTCGTTGATCAGCGGATAGGTCAGCCGTTCCAGGATCTCCTGGTCCGACACGTCGCGCTGCGGCACGCCCTGCTTGGCGGCGAAGTCGCGGATCACCTTCTCGACCACCGGCGAGGGCGTGGCCCGGCGCTCGGCGTCATAGTCGTAGAAGCCCGCGCCGCTCTTCTGGCCGAAGCGGCCCATCTCGCACAGGAGCTCGCGGACGTTGCTGCTGGTGGAGTTTTCCTTGGTCCAGCCGATGTCGAGCCCGGCCAAGTCGCCCATGGCGAACGGTCCCATCGGCATGCCGAAATCGGTCATCACCCGGTCCACGTCCCAGGGCATGGCGCCTTCCAGGATCAGCTTGCCGGCCTCGAGCTGGCGGGCGGCCAGCATGCGGTTGCCGACGAAGCCGTGGCAGACGCCGACCAGCACCGCGACCTTGCCGATCTTCTTGCCCAGCGCCATCGCCGTGGCGACCACCGACTTGTCGGTCTTGGCCCCACGTACGACCTCCAGCAGCCGCATCACATTGGCCGGCGAGAAGAAGTGCAGGCCGATCACCGACTCCGGCCGCGAGGTGGCCGAGGCGATCTCGTTGACGTCGAGATAGGAGGTGTTGCTGGCCAGGATCGCGCCGGGCTTGGCGATCTTGTCGAGGCGCGCGAACACCTCCTTCTTGATCTCCATCAGCTCGAACACGGCCTCGATCACCAGATCGCAGTCGGCCAGCTTGTCGAAGTCCATGGTGGCGTCGAGCAGGCCCATGCGGGTTTCGACATCCTCGGGCTTCAGCCGGCCCTTCTTGGCGGTGTTGTCGTAGTTCTTGCGGATGGTGGCCTTGCCGCGCTCCAGCGCCTCGGCCTTGGCCTCCACCATCACCACCGGGATGCCGGCGTTGAGGAAGTTCATGCTGATGCCGCCGCCCATGGTGCCGGCCCCGATCACCCCGACCTTGCGGATCGGAATGGTGGGCGCGCCCTCGGGCACGTCGGAGACCTTGGCGGCCTGGCGCTCGGCGAAGAAGGCGTAGCGCTGGGCGGCGGACTGCTCGCTCTGCACCAGCTCCATGAACAGCTTGCGCTCCAGCGCCACGCCGTCATCGAAGGGCAACTCGACCGAGCCCTTCACCGCTTCCAGGCACTTGCCGGGCGCGATGAAGCCGCGGAAGCGGCGGGCGTTGGCGGCCTTGTAGCGGTCGAACAGCGCCATGTCGGCGCGGGCGGCGGCGATCTTGTCCTCGCGGTCGCGGGTGCGCACTCGCGGGCCGCCCTCGGCTGCAAGTTGCTTGGCGAAGGCGACGGCGGCGGACTTCAGCTCGCCCTCGGCGATCTGCTCCACCAGGCCAATCTGCAGCGCGGCCTTGGCGCTGATGGGGTCGCCGGAGACGATCATCCCCAGGGCGGCCTCGGGCCCGATCACCCGCGGCAGGCGCTGGGTGCCGCCGGCGCCCGGCAGGATGCCGAGCTTCACTTCGGGCAGGCCGAGCTTGGCCTCGGACGAAGCGACACGATGGGTGCAGGTCAGGGCCAGCTCCAGTCCGCCGCCGAAGGCGAAGCCGGCGATCGCCGCCACGGTCGGCTTGGTGGCCGCCTCGACCACGTCCAGCACGTCCTGCAGGCTGGGCGCGACCGGGGGCTTGCCGAACTCGGTGATGTCCGCCCCGCCGGAAAACACCTTGCCGGCGCCGATCAGGACGATGGCCTTGACGGCCGGATTCGCCTCGGCGGCCTTGACCCCCTCGGCGATGCTGCGCCGCAGCGCCGCCGACAGGGCGTTCACGGGCGGAGAGTCCAGGGCGACCACCGCCACGCCTTCCACAATCTCCACGCCTTTGGTTTCCGTCCCTGAAGCCATCTTGGAAATCCTAATTATGTGGCGATTGCCTTGTTTCAAAAGGATACTGCAACATACGCTATATTCGAATCAACCCCATGCGATCACTTTGACGACGGTCGCGTTGATGCGATAGGGAAAGGACGATACGTCCGCGGAACAATGAGCGCGCCCCTTCCCACCCAGACGCCCCGCTATGAGCGCAAACGGGAGACCGTCCTGGAAGCGGCGGCCAAGCTGTTCAACGCGCATGGCTTGGGCAGCACCACCATCGCCGAGGTGGCCCGCGCGGTCGGCCTGAACACCGCCAGCGTCACCTACTACTACCGCAAGAAGGAAGACCTGGCGGCGGCCTGCCTGCTGCGCGCCATCGAGACCATGGACGCGTTGGTCACCGAGTCGGAGGCCGCCGGCGCCGCGCCGGAACGGCTGAAACGGTTCTTCGAGCTTTATTTCGCGCGCCTGGCCGACGTGGTTGAGGGCCATGCGCCGGCCATGATCAATTTCTGGGACCTGCGGGCGCTCAGCGGACCGCAGTCCGCCACCACCATGGACGCCTTCGTCGGCCTGTTCCGGCGCTTTCGCGAGCTGTTCCGCGACCCCGCCGGACCGGTGTTCTCGCGCACCGAACAGAACGCCCGCGCCCACGTGGTCTTCTCCGCCGCGATCCGCAGCAAGGGCTGGATCGAGCGCTACGAGACCGAGGACTACGCCCGCGCCGCCGCCCGCGCCGCCGACATCCTCGTCAACGGCCTGGCCGGCCCCGGACGCACCTGGGCGCCGATGCGGCTGACGCTGGACCCCGCCCTGCCCCAGGACGCCGGAGAGGTGTCGCGCGAGGCTTTCCTGCGCGCCGCCACCGCCCTGGTGAACGAACACGGCTATCGCGGCGCTTCGGTGGACCGCATCTCGGCCAAGCTCAATGTCACCAAGGGCTCGTTCTACCATCACAACGAAACCAAGGACGATCTGGTCTCCGCCTGTTTCGGCCACACCTTCGAGGTGATGCGTCGGGCGCACCGGGCGGCGGTGGCGACCATCCCCGACGGCTGGGGCCGGCTGTGCGCCCTGTCCGCGGGGTTGATGCGCTACCAACTGTCCGACCACGGGCCGCTACTGCGCCTGTCGGCCCTGTCGGCGGCGGCCGAGACCATGCGGCCCGGCCTGCTGGCCGAGTTCAGCCGCCTGTCGGAAAAGACCGGCGGCCTGATCGCCGACGGCATCGCCGACGGCTCGATCCGCCCGGTCGACCCCGAGATCGCCGCCCTGCTGGTCACCGGCATGGTCAACGCCGGCGTCGAGCTGCCCCGCTGGGCCCCCGCCGCCGGCGCCGAGAACGCGGCCGACCTGTTCGTCAAACCGCTGATGCTGGGCGTGTTTTCGCCGCCGGAGGGATAGGAACCCGCGAGTTCCCACTCCCCCCGGCGAATGACCTAAGCCGGCTCGAAGCCCAGCACCGCCTTCACCTCAAGGAACTCGGCGAAGGCCAGGTCACCCCATTCGCGCCCGTTGCCGGACTGCTTGTAGCCGCCAAACGGCGCGGTGAAGTCGGGGGCGGCGCCGTTCAGGTTCACCTGCCCCGCCCGCAGCCGCGACGCCACCTTGCGCACCTGGGCCAGGTCGCCGCCCGAAACATAGGCGGCCAAGCCGTATTCGGTGTCGTTGGCCATCTCCACCGCCTGGTCGAGGTCGTCATAGGGCAGGATGCTGAGCACCGGCCCGAAGATTTCCTCCTTGGCGATAGTCATGTCCGGCGTCACCCCGGCGAAGATGGTCGGCTTCACGTAGTAGCCGCGTTCCAGCCCGTCCGGACGGCCGGCGCCGCCGGCCACCAGGGTCGCACCTTCCTCGATCCCCGCCTTGATCAGGCGCTGCACCTTGTTCCACTGCACTTCGGAGGCCACAGGACCGATGGCGACGTCGGTATTGGGATCGCCCACCGTGACGCCTTCCGCCGCGCGACGGGCGATCTCGGACACCTCGGCCAGGCGCGCCCGCGGGACCAGCATTCGGGTGGGCGCATTGCACGACTGGCCCGAATTGGCCATCACGCCCCGCACCCCACCGACCACCGCCGCCTTCAGGTCCGCGTCCTCCAGCAGGATGTTGGGCGACTTGCCGCCCAGCTCCTGGCAGACGCGCTTGACGGTCGGGGCGGCGGCGCGCGCCACCTCGATCCCGGCGCGGGTCGAGCCGGTGAAGGACACCATGTCGATGTCGGGATGGGCCGCGAGCGCTGCGCCCACCACCGGCCCCTCGCCGTCCACCAGGTTGAACACCCCCGCCGGCGCCCCGGCCTCGTGCAGGATCTCGGCCAGGATGTGAGCCGAGAACGGCGCGATCTCGGACGGCTTCAGCACCATGGTGCAACCCACCGCCAGGGCCGGGGCGACTTTTGTGGTGAGCTGGTTCAGCGGCCAGTTCCACGGGGTGATGAAGCCGCACACCCCGATCGGCTCGCGCACGATCAGGGTCGAGCCGCGCGGCTCCTCGAAACGATAGCTCTGCAGCACCTGCAGCGCGATCTGCAGGTGCGCCACGCCTGCGCCGACCTGGGCTCGCTTCGACAGGTTGGCCGGCGCGCCCATCTCCTCGGTCACCGCGGCGGCGAGGTCGGCGGCGCGCTTCTGGTAGCCGGCGATGATCCGCTCCAGCAGCTTGGCGCGCTCGGCGACCGGCAGGGCGGCATAGGCCGGAAACGCCCGCCGGGCCGCCGCCACCGCCACATCCACGTCTTCCGCGCGCCCCAGGCTGATCTGGCCGGCCACGCCCTCGGTGGCCGGGTTGATCACGTCCAGGGTCTTGGCGCCGGTAGGCGAGACCCAACTGCCATCGATGTAGAAACGGGTGTCGTCACGCATCGCCATCACTCCTTGGAGCCCAAGCCCACTTAACCGAAGAACGCATCGCCCAGCGCGTGAGCGCGAGGCCTCAGAAGATCTCGAACAGCCCGGCCGCGCCCATGCCGCCGCCAATGCACATGGTCACCACCGCCCACTTGGCCTTTTCGCGCCGGCCCTGCAGCAGGGCGTGGCCGACCATGCGCGCGCCGCTCATGCCATAGGGATGGCCGATCGAGATCGCGCCGCCGGTGGCGTTCAGCTTGGCGTCGGGAATGCCCAGCTTGTCGCGGCAGTAGATCACCTGCACGGCGAAGGCCTCGTTGAGCTGCCACACGTCAATGTCCTCGACCTTCAGGCCGTGGGTCTTGAGCAGCTTGGGCACGGCGAACACGGGCCCGATGCCCATTTCGTCTGGATCGCAGCCGGCCACCGCAATGCCGCGATAGGCGCCGAGCGGCTGCAGGCCGCGGCGCTCGGCCTCCTTGGCCTCCATCAGCACCGAGGCCGAGGCGCCGTCGGACAGCTGCGAGGCGTTGCCGGCGGTGATGAAACGCCCTTCCTTGACCCGCTGGCCGTTCTTGAACACCGGCTGCAGCTTGGACAGGCCCTCCAGCGTGGTGTCGGCGCGATTGCCCTCGTCCTGCTGCAACGTCACCTCACGCTCGGAGATCGCGCCGGTGGCCTTGTCCTGCACCTTCATGATGCTGGTCAGGGGCACGATCTCGTCGGCGAAGGCGCCTTCGGCCTGGCCCTTGGCGGTGCGCAGCTGGGACTGCAGCGAATACTGATCCTGCACCTCGCGGCTGATCCCGTAGCGATCGGCCACGATCTCAGCCGTCTCCAGCATGGTCATGTAGGTCTGCGGGATGTGCTGATCGAGCCAGGCGTCGTGGGTGCGGTAGTGGTTGACGTGCTCGTTCTGCACCAGCGAGATCGACTCCACTCCACCGCCGACCGCCACCGTCATGCCGTCGACCATGATCTGCTTGGCGGCGATCGAGATCGCCATAAGGCCGGAGGCGCATTGGCGATCCACGCTCTGGCCGGCCACCGTCACCGGCAAACCGGCGCGCAGCAGGCTCTGGCGCGCGACGTTGGAACCCTGGGCGCCCTGCTGCAAAGCGCAGCCCATCACCACGTCGTCGATCTCGACGGGTTCGACGCCCGCGCGGGCCACCGCCGCCTGAATGGCGTGGCCGGCCAGGGTCTGGGACTGGGTGTCGTTGAACGCGCCGCGGAAGGCCTTGCCGATCGGGGTGCGGGCGGTTGAGACGATGACGGCTTCACGCATTTTCGACATCCGCTTTCTTGGAGAGGGGTTGGGAGTTGGAGTGAGCGGCGGCCGGCTCGACCAGGCCCGTGCGCAGGGCCGAGGCGAGCATGCTCTCGCGGCAGGCCTGCGGCAGGGGACGCGACTTGCCCGTCGCGGCCTCGACATAGACCAGCGCGGTGTCGCCCACCCCGATGCACTGGCCATTCTGGAACAGGCCCTGGGAAAGGGTGAAGGAACTGGCACCGATCCGCGACACGCCCGTGCCCAGGGTCAGGGCGTCGGGATAGTGTCCCTCCTGCAGGTATTGGATCGCCACCTCGGCCACCACAAAACGGCAGCCGCGCTCCCAGCCGGCGCGCACCCCCGAACTGTCGAGGAAGCGCACCCGCCCGTCCTCGTAGATCCGGGTCAGGGCGGAGTTGTTCAGGTGATGCAGGGGGTCGAGGTCGCCGAACCGCGGCGCGGTCTCCAGCACCACGGCATAGGTCTCCAGGCTCAGTCGCTCAGGTCTTGGTTTGGCCAATTCAGCCGCCTCGCTTCAGGGTTTCGCGGGCGATGATCAGCCGCTGGATCTCCGATGAGCCCTCGTAGATCCGGAACAGCCGCACGTCGCGATACAACCGCTCGATCCCGTACTCGGCGATGTAGCCGGCGCCGCCGAAGATCTGCACCGCCCGGTCGGCCACCCGGCCCACCATCTCCGAGGCGAACAGCTTGGAGGCCGCAGCCTCCAGCGGCGTGGCCTCGCCCCGGTCGCGGGCGCGGGCGGTCTCCAGCGTCAGGGCGCGCGCCGCCAGGACCTCGGTCTTGGAGTCGGCGATCATGGCCTGGATCATCTGGAAGCTGGCGATAGCCTGGCCGAACTGGCGGCGCTCGGAGGCATAAGCCACGCAGTCGGCGATCAGACGCTCGGCCACGCCGACGCAGACACCGGACATGTGCAGCCGCCCGCGGTCGAGCACCTGCATCGCCAGCTTGAAGCCGTCGCCTTCCGGGCCCAGCCGGTTGTCGACCGGCACGCGCACGTCCTCGAAGATCACGTCGCAGACATGGGCGCCCTGCTGGCCCATCTTGCGTTCGGGCTTGCCGATCGACAGGCCCTTGGCGTCGCTCGGGACCAGGAAAGCCGACACGCCGCGCGCGCCCGGCGTGTCGGGGTCGGTGCGGGCCATCACCGTAAACAGCGAGGCCTTGTCGGCGTTGGTGATGAAGCGCTTGGCCCCGTTCAGCACGTAGTGATCGCCGTCGCGCACGGCGCGGGTGCGCACCGCGGCGCTGTCGGAGCCCGCCTCGGGCTCGGTCAGGGCGAAGGAGGTGATGATCTCGCCGCTGGCGATCCGGGGTAGCCAAGCCTGTTTCTGCGCCTCGGTCCCGGCCATCACCAGGCCCTGGCTGCCGATGCCGACATTGGTGCCGATCACCGAGCGGAAGGCCGGGCTGGCGCGGCACAGCTCCATCACCACCCGGCACTCGTCCTCCATCGACAGCTCGAGGCCGCCATAGGCCTCGGGGATCGACAGCCCGAACAGGCCAAGGTCGCGCATCTCCTGCACGATGGCCTCCGGCACGGAGTCGTCTTCGGAGACCTGGGCCTCCAGCGGACGCAACCGCTCCGTCACGAAGCGCCGCAACGCGTCGAGCAGCTGGTCGCGGGTTTCGCGGTCGAGCGCCATCAGAGCCTCAGGCGTCGAACACGATGACGGAGCGGGCGACCTCGCCGCGCTTCATCTCTTCGAACGCCTCGTTGACCCGCTCCAGCGGCAGGCGGGCGGAGATCATCTCGTCCAGTTTCAGCCGCCCCTGCATGTAGAAGTCGACATAGCGGGGCATGTCGACCGGGAAGCGGTTCGAGCCCATGAACGAGCCCTGGATCTTCTTCTCGGCCAGGAAATCCACGCCGTTCAGCTCGACCTTCACGCCGGGCGGGATCATGCCGATGATCGTGGCCGTCCCGCCCCGGCGGAGCATCTTGAAGGCGTCCTCGGCCGTGGCCTTCAACCCGATGGCCTCGAAGGCATGGTGCACCCCGCCGCTGGTCAACTCGCGCACCTGCTTGGCCACATCGCCTTCGGAGGCGTCGATCACGTCGGTCGCGCCGAAAACCTTGGCCAGGGCCAGCTTGGCGGGTTGGCGGTCGATGGCGATGATGCGCCCCGCGCCCGCGATCAGCGCGCCGCTGATCGCCGCCGGGCCGCCCCCGCCGCAGCCGATCACCGCCACGGTCTCACCGGGTCGTACATTGGCGGTGTGGGTCACCGCCCCGATCCCAGTGGTGACGGCGCAGCCGATCAGGGCGGCGCGGTCCAGCGGCATGTCCTTGCGGATCGCCGTGCAGGCATGTTCGTGCACCAGCATCTGCTCGGCGAAGGCCGACAGGTTCAGGTACTGGTTCATCGTCCCCTGCACCTCAACGCCCTCGGCCTGGAACAGGCGCGGCGGCTCTTCCTTGCCGCGTTGGGTCTCGGGGCTGGGGCACAGCGACATGTGGCCGGTCAGGCAGTATTCGCAGTGGCCGCAGAAGGCCGACAGGCAGGTGACCACGTGATCGCCCGGCTTCACCGTGCGCACTTCCGAGCCGACCTTCTCGACCACCCCCGCCGCCTCGTGACCCAGCACCGCCGGCAGCGGGTATGGGTAGGACCCCTCGATGAAGTGCAGGTCGGAGTGGCAGACCCCCGTCGCCACCGTGCGGATCAGCACCTCACGCGGGCCAGGCAGGCTGATCTGGACATTTTCGACGCTCAGCGGCTGGCGCACAGCGCGCAGGACGGCGGCCTTCATCCGGGTCTCCCAATGGCGAGCTTATTATTTTCGATCATCAGGTATGCCGTTCATGGCCGCCTGGCCAGCCCAAAAATCGTTGCTTATTTGGCTTTAACACTGAGATCAGGTTCAGGCTTGCAGTCCCCCTTGGTATTGATGGTATGGTTCTGCAAGCCGCGCCGCAGAGCGCCGCGCGAAAATGCCGACCGGGGAGCCGCCACGTGGACTTTTCTCTCTCAGCCGCCCAGCAGCACTGGTTGAAGCGCGTCCAGGACTTCATGGACGCGGAGATCTACCCCGCCGTCGACGCCATCCGCGCCGAGGCCCCGACCGAGGGCGCCGGCCGCTGGCAGCCCTCGCAGAAGCTCGAGGCGCTTAAGGCCAAGGCCAAGGCCCAGGGGCTGTGGAACCTGTTCATGCCGCCTTCGACCGAGCACGACGTGGACGGCTATCGCGGCGCCGGCCTGACCAACCTGGAATACGCCCTGTGCGCCCAGGAGATGGGCCGCGTGCCCTTCGCCTCCGAGGCCTTCAACTGCTCGGCGCCGGACACCGGCAACATGGAGGTGCTGCACTACTACGGCGACGGTGCGCAGAAAGAGCGGTGGCTGAAACCGTTGCTGGCCGGCGAGATCCGCTCCGCCTTCCTTATGACTGAACCGGAGGTCGCCTCCTCCGACGCCACCAACATCACCACCTCGATGCGGCGCGAGGGCGACCACTACGTCATCAATGGGCGCAAGTGGTGGTCCTCCGGCGTGGGCGACCCGCGCTGCAAGGTGGCCATCGTCATGGGCAAGACCGACCCCAACGCTCCCACCCACAAGCAGCAGTCCCAGATCCTGGTGCCCATGGACACGCCCGGCGTCCAGGTGGTGCGGATGCTGCCGGTGTTCGGCTACGACGACGCGCCCCACGGCCACGCCGAGGTGATCCTCAAGGATGTCCGCGTGCCGGTGGGCAACCTGCTGCTGGGCGAGGGGCGCGGCTTCGAGATCGCCCAGGGTCGCCTGGGTCCGGGCCGCATCCACCACTGCATGCGCACCCTGGGCGCCGCCGAGGCCGCGCTGGAGGCCATGGTCAAGCGGCTGCTGTCGCGCACCGCCTTCGGAAAGCGCATCGCCGACCATTCGGTGTGGGAGCAGCGGGTGGCCGAGGCTCGCATCGATATCGAGATGACCCGGCTGCTGTGCCTCAAGGCCGCCGATTCCATGGACAAGCACGGCAACAAGGGCGCCAAGCTCGAAATCGCCATGATCAAGGTCGCCGCCCCTCGCGTGGCGCTGCGGGTGATCGACGACGCCATCCAGGCCCATGGCGGGGCCGGCGTTTCCAACGACTTCGGCCTGGCCAAGAGCTATGCCGGCATCCGCACCCTGCGCCTCGCGGACGGCCCGGACGAGGTGCACAACCGCACGATCGCCAAGCTGGAGTTCGGCCGCTACACCAACGCCCGGTCCGATGCATGACCTCGACCGTCACCGCCTTCGTCGGCGTCAAACCGGTCGAGCCGCGCCACCGCTTCGATGAGGCGGCCCTGGCGCGATGGATGCAGGCCGAGGTGGCGGGCTACGCCGGCCCGCTGACGGTGCTGCAGTTCAAGGGCGGCCAGTCCAACCCGACCTACCGCCTGGAGACGCCGAACCGCGCCTATGTGCTGCGGCGCAAGCCGTTCGGCACGCTGCTTCCGTCCGCCCACGCGGTGGACCGCGAATACCGGTTGATCACCGCCTTGCACGGCACCGGCTTCCCGGTCCCCGCGACCTACGGCCTGTGCGAGGACCCGGAGGTGATCGGCGCAATCTTCTACGTCATGGAGGCGGTGGAAGGGACCATCCACTGGGACGGAACCCTGCCCGACCTGAAGCCGGCGGAGCGGCGGCGCGTCTACGAGGCGATGATCGGCACGCTCGCGCGGCTGCACAACGTTGACTACGAGGCCATCGGCCTGGGCGACTATGGCCGGCCCGGCAACTACTTCGCCCGTCAGGTCGAGCGCTGGACCAAGCAGTACCGCGCCTCGGAAACCGACCGGATCGAGGCGGCCGAACGCCTGATCGCCTGGCTGCCCAGGACCGTGCCCGAGCAGTCGCGCGTCTCCATCGTCCACGGCGACTATCGCCTGGACAACATGGTGATCGCTCCCGACGGCGCGCGGGTCGCCGCCGTACTGGACTGGGAGCTGTCGACCCTGGGCGATCCCCTGGCCGATTTCTCCTATCTCTTGATGCAGTGGGCCATGCCGGCCGACGGCCGCAGCGGACTGGCGGGACTGGACCTGGCGGCGCTGGGCATTCCAAGCCTGGAAGAGGCCGCCGCGCTCTACTGCCGCCAGACCGGCCGCGACGGCGTGCCCGAGCTGGACTGGTACTTCGCCTACAACCTGTTCCGGCTCACCGGCATTGTGCAGGGGATCGCCGGGCGGGTGCGCGACGGCACCGCCGCCAGCGCCCAGGCCGCCGAAATGGCCGCCCGCGCCCCGCGCCTGGCCGAGGCGGCTTGGCATTTCGCCCAGCGCGCCGGCGCCTGAGGAGAGCCCCATGGATGTTCACGGCAAGATCGTTGTGGTCACCGGCGCCGCCCAGGGCATCGGGCGCGCCCTGTGCGAGCGCTTCCACGCCGAGGGCGCGGCCAAGATCGTCGCGGCGGACCTCAACGCCGACGGCGCCGCCGAGATCGCGGCCCGCGTGGACGGGGTAGCCTTCGCCTGCGACGTGTCTCAGGCCGACGAAATCGCCAAGATGGTCGACAAGGTCCAGTCCGAGCACGGCCCGATCGCGCTCTACTGTTCCAACGCCGGCATCCTGGACAAGGACCCCGACTTCGACAACGCCGCCTCCGCCTCGGAAGAAAGCTGGGCGCGGTCGTGGGCGGTCAATGTCATGGGTCACGTCCATGCAGCGCGCGCCCTGCTGCCCGCCTGGCGTGAACGGCGGGAAGGCTACTTCCTGGCCACCGTTTCGGCGGCGGGTCTGTTGAGCCAGATCGGCAGCGGCCCCTATTCCACCACCAAGCATGCGGCGCTCGGCTTCTGTGAGCACCTGGCCATCGCCCACCGCGAGGACGGGATTCGCGTCTCCGCGCTATGCCCTCAGGGCGTGGACACCGCCATGGCCCGCGGCGCCAGCGCCAACCAGCCGGCCCTGCTCGACGGCCTGTTGAGCCCGGAAACCGTGGCCGACACGGTGGTCCAGGGCCTGGCCAGCGAACAGTTCCTGATCCTGCCCCACCCGCAGGTCGCCCAGTACATGCGCAACAAGGCCGAGAACTACGACCGTTGGATCGGCGGCATGATCAAGCTGCGCCGCGCCGCACGAGGCTAACCAGCCCCCCTCCCCGCTCATCCCGCCAAGGCCGGTGAGGGGAAATGAAAAGCATGGCCGCGCGCACCGGCGCGGTCGCTCCAGACCTGAATGCATCGAGGAGATCCCGGAATGTCCCTGTTCGATCTGACCGGAAAGGTGGCCGTGATCACCGGCTCCTCGCGCGGCATCGGTCGCGCCATCGCCCTGCGCATGGCCGAGCAGGGCGCGCGGGTGGTGGTGTCGTCGCGCAAGCAGGACGCCTGCCAGGCCGTGGTCGACGAGATCGAGGCCGCCCACGGCAAGGGCCGCGCCATCGCCATCGCCGCCAGCATCTCGTCCAAGGAGGAGCTGGCCGAGCTGATCAAGCAGACCAATGACAAGCTCGGCCCGATCGACGCCCTGGTCTGCAACGCCGCCAGCAATCCCTACTACGGCCCGATGGCGGGCATCGCCGACGAGCAGTTCCGCAAGATCCTGGACAACAACATCCTGTCCAACCATTGGCTGGTGCAGCTAACCGCGCCGCAGATGATCGCGCGCAAAAACGGCTCGATCATCATCGTCTCCTCGATCGGCGGACTGAAGGGCTCGCCGGTGATCGGCGCCTATAACGTCTCCAAGGCCGCCGACATGCAACTGGCCCGCAACTACGCAGTCGAATACGGGACCGACAACGTACGGGTGAACTGCATCGCGCCGGGCCTGATCCGCACCGACTTCGCCCGCGCCCTGTGGGAGAACCCCAACACCCTCAAGGCCGCCACCGCCACCACCCCGCTCCGCCGCATCGGCGAGCCGGACGAGATCGCCGGCGCGGCCATCTTCCTGGCCTCGGACGCCGGTCGCTTCACCACCGGCCAGACCATCGTGGTCGACGGCGGCCAGACCATCTCCAGCGGCGCGATCGGAGGCTGATCCCATGAAGGCCCTGCTCAGCAAGACCCCCGGCGGTCCCGACACCCTGGTGCTCGAAGAGGTTCCCGATCCCGCGCCCAGCCCCGGCCAGGTGCGGATCGCGGTGCACGCCTGCGGGGTCAACTTCCCCGATGCGCTGATCATCGAGGACAAGTACCAGCTGCGCCCGCCCCGCCCGTTCTCGCCCGGCGGCGAGGTGGCCGGCGTGGTCGAGGCCCTGGGCGAGGGCGTGACCCACCTGAAGCCCGGCGCGCGGGTGATCGCCTTCACCGCCTTCGGCGGCATGGCCGAGAAGATCGTCGCCGACGCCGCACGCTGCGTGCCCATGCCCGAAGGGATGCCGTTCGAAGCGGCCGCCGCCTTCGTCATGACCTACGCCACCTCCCATCACGCCCTGAAGGACCGCGCCAAACTTCAGGCCGGCGAGACCCTGCTGGTTCTGGGCGCCGCCGGCGGTGTGGGCCTGGCTGCGGTCGAACTCGGCAAGGTGATGGGCGCGCGCGTCGTGGCCGCCGTCTCGTCCCAGGACAAGGCCGACCTGGCCCTGGCGCACGGCGCCGATTCGGCGGTGATCTATCCGCATGGCCCGTTCGACACCGATGGCCGCAAGGCCCTGGCCAAGCTGTTCAAGGACGCCGTGGGCGATGGCGGCGCCAACGTGATCTACGATCCGGTGGGCGGCGATTACAGCGAGGCCTCCCTGCGCGCGATCGCCTGGGAGGGCCGGTTCCTGGTCGTCGGCTTCCCCGCCGGCATCGCCAAACTGCCGTTGAACCTGACGCTGTTGAAGAGCTGCCAAGTCGTCGGCGTGTTCTGGGGCGGCTTCATGGCCCACGATCCCAAGCTTGGCCGTCAGAACATCGCCGATCTGCTGTCGCTGTACCAGCAAGGGCGAATCAAGCCGGAAATTTCCGGCGCCTTTGCGCTTGAGCAGGGCGGCAAGGCCATCACCGAACTGGCCGAACGGCGCGCACTCGGCAAGCTGGTGGTGACAATGGGTCGGAGTTAACGGCCCAAAACCCTCGCCAGCGCGATTTTCGTGTTTCCAGTATGCACATCATCCTAAGAAAATAAGCAAAACAGCCGCGAATCCATCTCATCGCCCTGGCGAAACCCTACAAATTGAGGTTTAGTCTCCTCATAAACGATGGGGCGCGAATATGACGCCCCACGCACATAGGGGGTTGAGTCATGTCGCTGCGTTGCGTCGCGGGAGCGACCGCATCTTCCTTTGCTCTGGCCGTCGCGCTGCTGAACGCCGCGCCCGCCGCAGCCCAAACCGCCAGTCCTGCGCCAACCCCTGCGCCCACGCCGACAAGCGCATCGAGCAGCAAGGGCTACACCGTCGACACCATTGTGGTGACCGCCCAGAAGCGGAAAGAAAACCTGCAGGACGTGCCCATCGTCGTCACGGTCGTGAACAGGCAACTGCTGCAGGACGCCGGCATCCACGACATCAAGGACCTGTCGACCCTGACGCCAGGCCTGACGGTGACGTCCACCGCGTCGGAAGCCGTCACCACCGCCCGCATCCGCGGCGTCGGCACCGTCGGCGACAACCCGGGCCTGGAGCCCTCGGTCGGCGTGGTGATCGACGGCGTCTACCGTCCCCGCAACGGCGTGGGCTTCGGCGACCTCGGCGACATCGACCAGATCGAAGTGCTGAAGGGTCCGCAAGGCACCCTGTTCGGCAAGAGCACCTCGGCCGGCGTGATCAGCATCTCCACCGCCCAGCCCTCGTTCGAGTTCGGCTCGAACGCAGAGTTCACGGTCGGCAACTACAACGCCTACGGCGGCTCCGCCCTGATCACCGGGCCGCTGATCGAAGACAAGCTGGCCGCCAGTCTGTACTTCGCCGACCGCCAGCGCGACGGCTTCTATGACGTCGTCACCGGTCAGGGGCCGCGCACCCAGACGACCGACCAGAACCAAGACTTCTACACCATCCGCGGCCAGCTGCTTTACGAGCCGGTGTCCAACTTCACCGCGCGCCTGATCGTCGACTACAGCCACCGCGACGAGCGTTGCTGCGTGGCCGTGCAGAAGGCCGACGGCAGCCCGCTGCAGGTGGGCAATCCCAACAGCCCGACCGCCCAGGACCTGGTGGCGGCGCTGGGCGGAGCGGGCGGCGGAGAGCTGACCCACGCCGATCCCTATGCGCGCACCGCCTACGCCAACCAGCCGGACGCGCAGAACATCGTCGACGAAGGCGTGTCGCTGCAGATGGACTGGAAGGTTCCCAACCTGAACGCCACGCTGACATCGATCACCGCCTTCCGTAATTGGAAGCTCTACGGCGGCAACGACCTGGATTTCAGCAACGCCGACCTGCTGCAAAGTCCTGAAGGCGACGCCAACAGCACGCAGTTCCAAGACCTCAGCCAGGAAATCCGCTTCGCCGGCACTTACGGAAAGCTCGATTACCTTGTCGGCGGCTTCTACGCTAACGAATACCTGCGCGACAATTTCGAGCTGCTGTTCGGCAACCAGTTCAGCACCTACCTGGACGAGCTGTTCAGCTCCAGCGGCCTGGGGATTCCGATCCCCGGCTTCAAGCAGCTGCTGTTCGGGCCCAATGCGATCGAGCCGGGCGGCGACGGCGGGGTGGACAGCTATCGCCAGCGCGACGACGACTACGCCATCTTCACCAACGAAACCTACCACTTCACGCCTAAGTTCGATGTCAATATCGGCGTCCGCTACACCATCGACAACAAGGTGATGAACAGCCTCAACCGCAACATCGGCAACGGTGAAGGCTGCTCGGCGGTCGCCGGCAGCCCCGCCGCCGTCCTGCTGGGTCAGGCTGCGCTGGATACGGTTTGCTTGCCGTTCGAAAGTCCGGCCTTCAACAACTTCGCCAACCACCAGAGCGAGTCGAGCTCCAACACCTCGGGCACCGTCAAGGCGGCCTATCGGGTCAACGACCAGATCCTGACCTATGCGTCCTACGCCAAGGGCTTCAAGGCCGGCGGCTTCAACCTGGACCGTACGGGCTGCCCGAACGAGCTGTCCGTCGCCCAGGGCGGTCCATGCCCGGTCTCGGCCAATGGCCTGATCACGGCCGTGACCGCCAACTCCAACACCTACTTCAAGCCGGAATATTCCGACGCGGCGGAAATCGGCATCAAGAATACGCTGTTCGACCGCAAGCTGCTGCTGAACGCCACCCTGTTCTACGAGAAGTTCTCCAACTTCCAGTACAACACCTTCACCGGGCTGGTGTTCGTGGTCGACTCCCTGCCCTACGTCTACAGCAAGGGCGTGGACGCCGACTTCGTCTGGCGGCCGATCCGCGACCTGAACGTCCAGGGCGGCGTCACCGTCGACAACACCCGCTTCTCCCACAGCGACGGCGGAGTGATCAACGGCGTGCCGACCGGCGTGCTGGCCAGCTCGGGCTTCCTGGGCGCGCCGGGCTCGCGCCTGCCCTTCGCGCCGCTGTGGTCGTCGTCCCTGGCGGTGACCTACACCTATCGCCTGCCGAACGCGTACATGTTCCGCTTCAACGTCGGCGCCAAGTTCAACTCCAACTACAACACCGGTTCCGACGAGGATCCGCGCAAGCTGCAGCCCGCCTACACCATCACCAATGGGCGCATCATCTTCGGCCCGCAGGACGGCCGCTACTCGATCGAGATGTGGGCCGAGAACCTGTTCGACACCAAATACGAGCAGGTGGCCTTCAACGCCGGCTTCCAGAACGCCCCCACCAACGCCACCGGCCTGATCGACGCCTTCCTGGGCGCGCCGCGGACCTTCGGCGCCACGCTGCGGGCGAAGTACTGATGACGCAGGGCGCCGGACCGTCGCGGTTCGGCGCCCCTTCTTCACCGCCCAACGGAAACCTGGCGATGGACGCAGCCTAGCTTCCGTGTAGATGTCGCCCCTCCTGCATGCGGGGCTACGAGACCGTCCGATCTTCGCGCCACGCCGCAATGTCCAAGCTTCCGGATCGGCGATGGCCAGACCTCACGCCCCATCGACAGAGCCTCTGAGCCAAGGCGACGGCTGGATCGACACCTTCACGCCCTACCAGCTGTATCGCGTGACCGCGAAGCTGAACGCCAAGCTGATGGGCAAGCTCAAGCTCAACCGCATCAACCCATCGCGCTGGCGCGTGCTCAGCATCCTGCGCGCCTATGGCACGCTGAACATCGGCCAGCTGGTCGAGCTGACGCTGATGGAGCAGCCGACCGTCAGCCGCGTGGCGGCGCAGTTGGAGCAGGAAGGCCGGATCACGAGGCGCTGGTCCACCGCCGACTCGCGCGTGGCCGAACTGACCCTGACGCCGGCCGGGGTCGAGGCGTTCGAGGCGATCTTTCCCACCGCGCTGCGCCACCAGCAGCTGGCGCTGAAAGGCTTCGAACCGGAGGAGATCGCCACCCTGAGCCGGCTGCTGGCCCGGATCGAGGCCAATATCCAGTATTACGACTGAGCGTCCAAAGAGCGCCGGGCGCTGACCAGCGCCGCCGCTAGCCCCGCACCCACTGCGACAGCACCCACTTCTCGCCCCGGGTCGGCGGCAGACCGGCATGCAAGGTGCGACGGTCCGGCTGTCCCGCCTCGTCGACATTGGAAAAGATCAGGGCGTCGCCCTTGCGCCCCCGATGCGACAGCGGCAGGCGTGGGAAGTGGGTCTCGCCGCCTTCGAAGTCGTCGTTCAGATAGACGATCACCGTCTTCACCCGTTGACCGTGCTCAGCCGCTGCGAACCCGCCCGCCGCCACGTTCAGAAAGTCGAAGTGCAGGTCAAAGCGCTGGCCCACGGTGTAGTGCAGCACCTGCGTCGCCTCGAGCAGCCGGGGCGTCGTGGCCGCCAGCGCCGCGATCCGCGCCCTCACCAGCGAAACGATCACGTCGGTGTTTACGAGGTCGAACATCGCCTGGCTGTTGCTGCGCCGCTCGTCGAGCCGCGTTTCGCCCGTGGCCTGGTCGAACACGTCGGCGCGGCGCAGCCTCGGCCCTGCGCGCACGGCCAGCCAATCACAGATCGCTGGCGAGATCAGCGCCGGCGCGGCGCTCACCCGCGGCCCGTCGCAGATCGCCTGCACAGTTGGCGCGCGCGTCCAGTCGGCGATGCGCACCCGCTTGGCGAGTTCCGACCAACCGGCCTGC
>FTAP01000236.1_pt1 | contig 32053 bp, 25 predicted proteins | sample 1639111 | NCBI WGS metagenome assembly FTAP01 (sample SAMEA3914812, study PRJEB12502) | metagenome | biome: forest; material: soil | place: Canada | collected 2011-07-07 | depth 0.1 m
GTATTATACCGACTATAAGAACATTCAGCGCTCGATCATTCTGGAGACGCCGAGCGGCGGGACAGAGACTTTCGTCGCCAACGCCGCTGCGGGTAAGGTTTATGGTGGCGAGCTGGAAGCTCAGGCCCTGGTGTTGCAGGGACTGCGTCTGGGCATGTCGTTGGGCGTGACGGAGGCTTCCTATGACCAGTACCAGGATGCCCTGGGCAACCACGTCAACGAGAACTTTCCCTACACGCCGACCATCACTTACAGCTTGACCGGCGATTATACGCATTCTGCCCCGCTTGGCAGCGTGAACTTCCACGCCGACTGGGGTTGGCAAAGCACGACCTATTTCGACGTCGGCTACACCAATGGCGGAGCCAATGCGGCGAACTTCCCGACAAGCTCGATCCGGCAAAGCCCCTATGGTCTGCTGAACATGCGGATCGCCTGGGATATCGATGATCCTAACCTGGAGATCGCCTTCTTCGGCCGCAACGTGGGGAACAAGACCTATCGCACCGCGGCCCTGGACTTCGTCGACGCCGGGGTCGGGATCAACTCGGTGTTCTATGGCGCCCCAGCCACCTTCGGTGTCCAAGCCACCTACAAGTTCGGAAACTGATCGAGGGGCGGTCATTCGGGCCGCCCCCTTTCCGTCCTGTTGCGAGTCGGCGTGACCGGGGCCGTCGCGCGAGCCGTTCAATGTCCTGGGGATACCGATGAGAGCGATTCCAGAGGACGGTTCGGCTGACGCCAACTTGCAGATAGATCTGGTTGGCCGGATCGCGCTGTTGTCGATCGCCATTCTCGCGATCCTTGGATTGTTTGGGTTCGGTATCGCGCTGCCTAGGCTTGCCGCGGCGTTTAAAGGCGATCCCAACGCCGTGCTGCTCAGCCAATTGGTCGGAGGCGTCGTCGGCCTGGCGTTCGCCCTGGGATCCCCGTTTGCGGGGCGCTTGGTCGATCGCTTCGGCTATCGGACCGTGCTGCTGGTAGGCTGCATAGCGTTCGCGGTTGTGGGATCGGCCGGCGGTCTGCTGAACGATCTCTACGCAATCCTATTAACTCGCTTGCTCCTCGGCTTCACCCTGGCCGGGGCGCTGGTGGCTAGCCTATCCGGTATCGGCCTGCTGCCGGTGGCGGAGCGGGCGCGCATGTTCGGCTTGCAGGCTCTGGTGGGCGGGCTCCTGTCCATGGCCATCTATCCGCTTGTCGGCGCGATGGCGGCGGTCAGCTGGCGACTGCCGTTTGCGCTGCACCTGATCGGCCTGGTCCTGGCGCCGTTGGTCTTGACCCTGCCCCGTGGGCACGGCGTAAGGCGCAGCGGGAGCATACCGAACGACGTCGCCAAAGGAGAGCGGCTGGCCGGATTGCCGCTGCCGGTGCTGCTCGTCGCCGTGTTCATGGGCATGGCCAACCTGGTCGGACCGCTGTTTTCGCCCTTTTTCCTGATCCGGATCGGGGTCGCCAACAGCGCGCTTCAGGCGATCCCCTTGATGGCGATGGGGCCGGCGGCGATCTTGTCGAGCGGTGCGTTCGGCTGGCTGCATCGAAGGTTCGGCGCCTTCGCCATCTTCACCGTCGCCTTGGCTCTGGCGGGAATTGGCATGGTGCTCGGCGGCCTGTCCCATTCGGTCGTCGAGCTGGCCGTCGCTTTGTTCATCACCAGTCTGGGCCTTGCGATCTACACTCCGAATCTGTCCGCGGCGGCGGTGCATTTTGGCGTGCGCAATCCGGGCAGTGCGCTCGGCTTGGCCAATGGCGTGCTCTATGGCGCCCAGGCGGCGTTTCCGTTCGTCAGCTCGGCGATCAACCAGCACGCCGGCCCTGCTGCAGTGTTCGAAATCTTCGGCCTAAGCGCCCTGGCGCTCGCGGCGGTTCATAGCTGGATCGCCATCGTGCGGCGTCGCCGCGCCCTGGCCGCAGCCATCTAGCGAACGATCTTGGCTTAGCCCGTTCGTCCCCCGCCTTTGGATTAGGGTTTTGAAGGACATGGGATACATCCCGCTCAAACTTGACGTCGCCTCGGCCTTACCGCCGGAGCTGACGGCCGGGCCCGGCGCCTTTATCTCGGCCTGGGTGTTCCCTCCGCTCACGCCGCCGCAGGGCGTTCCCACGGTGGTGGCGCTGCTGAACGGAGGCACTTACGACAAGCGGTATTTTCATGTCGAGATCCCCGGGCGATCCGGCTACAGCCTCGCCGAGCATCTCGCGGCGCGGGGTCATTTCGTGGTGCTGCTGGATCACCTGGGCGTGGGGGAAAGCTCACGCGCGTCGGACCAGAAGCGGGTCACCCGCCAGGTCGCGGCCCTCGCCAACCACGCGGCCCTGCTACAGGTCTATGAGGCGTTGCGGTGGGGCGAACTTGATCCAAGCCTGCCGCCGGTTCGCCAGTTCCTTAAGATTGGTGGCGGCCACTCCATGGGCGGCATGCAGGTCATCACCCAGCAAGCGGCTTTCGGCGATTTCGACCGTCTGCTGGTGCTGGGCTACACCGCAGCCGGCGTGCATTTGACGGTCGGAGGCCATCTTGTGAGCGCCGATCCGGGGCCGGTGGATCACACCAAGCCGGACTACTGGCTGGCGGATCGCCATTTCCTGCGCTCCAGTTTCCATTGGGAAGACGTCCCCGACGACGTGCTCGTGGTCGACGACGCCCTATTGGTGGAGGTTCCCAACGTGCTGAGCACTCAATCGATCACGGGCGGAATTGTCACCGATGACGCGAGCCGCGTCGAGGTCCCGGTCTATATTTGCCTGGGCGAGCACGACGTTTCACCCGACCCCCATGCCGAGCCGTCGTTCTACAGCGCCTCCAGGGACATTACGCTTCACATTCTCCCCCGTTCGGGGCACTGCCAGAACTTCGCCAGTACGCGGCTGCAGATGTACGATCGCATCCATCGCTGGATCGCCTGTTAGGCGCTAGAGGCCAGAGCTGCCGCTTTCATATTCGATGCAGATGGCGACGGAGCGGAGATCCGGGAAGAGATCTCGCGCCTCCTTGCTCTGGAAGACGACGCCTCGATCGCCATCGAAGGGGCGCACGTCGGTTACGCTATAGTTGGACCATTCCGAGCGATCGAGTTCGCGCACCTGTCGAAGGGTCGGATCACCAGCGTCTCCACCGCTGACAATCCAGGCCTTCACGCGATATTGGGGCAACTTGGCGACGGCCTCGTCCAGCAGCTCTTCGCGCGCGGCTTCCGCTTCCCAGCCCTGCGTCCAGGCTCGCGCCTCCGGGCTGCCGGCCGGGTAGGGATTGTGCTCGGGGGACAGGCGCGAGGCGTGATCGGCGCGCGCCATCAGCTTGATCTCTTCGAGAATGTGGGCCGGTGTTTCCATCGATCTATCACCTCTTCTGTTGGGCCAAGCCTCAGGCGGCGACCGGGTATCGAGCCGGAAGCATGGCTCAGCGGGGGTGGGCGGCGATATAGGCCAGCTGGCCCTCGCACCTGTGATCGAGCAGATCTTCGCTGGAGCCGACATCGCCCTTGGCGGGGTCTGCACGAGCGGCCAGCAAGTCGTAACCCGGCGCCCCTTCGGAAGAGGTTTCACCCGCCAGGGCCAAGGTCCAGGCCCCCATCTCGCGGGCCGCGCCCGGCATGTCGCGGGCGAGCAGCTGGAAGGGGTAGACGTTCGACAAGTCGTCGCCATCGATGCGGCGGACGTAGTAGCTATGGCCGCCGATCGGGAGGGGCTGGCGGGACCAGCGGTGCGTGATCTGAGGGGCGTCGGCCTTCAACTGATCTCGTACGGCGAAGGAGAGGCAGTCTACGTGCAGGTGCAACTGGTCCTGCGAGCGGCCGTAGACGGAATTGACCGCCACGCCGAGTTGATCGCGAGGAACATGTCCCTTCAGCCGCGTCTCTATGAAGCTTCGCGCCGCCCAGCCTGCGGCGAAGTAGTTGGGCGCAGTCGGAGCCAGGATCTGCGGGTCCTCGATGCCGGTGATCTTGTCGGTCGGCATGACCAGGTGTTGGGCCACTCCGCTCAGGTCCTTCAGCACGACAAAACCCCCGCGGCCGTCATTGAGCAGGGCCACGCGGGCGCAAGGCGTGGGATCGCCATGCTGCAATTGATCCGGCACGCACTTGTCGTGCACGATCATCCACAGGACGCCGCCGTGGGCGTGCGTCGGCGGCGGTGCAAGCGGCGGCGCCGGCTGCGGGACGGAATTTTCGGCGCAGCCGGACAGCAGGGCCAGGGCGACCGAAAGGACGACGCGGCGAAATGAGCTTGCCATGAACATCAGGCTGCAACGCTCCCGTCTGGAGTAGAGGCCAGCGAACTGTAACGAGCCCCGAGCGTCGGAGAAGGACTATCTTCGCTCAAGCTGAGAAATTGGCTTCGCGATCATGCAGTCGCCAAGCCATACGCTCTGAGCAGCTCAATACAGGCAAGTTCGATCGGTTTCTCCGAAACCGTCTTTGGAATGGCGCAGACCACCTGGACGATCTCGGGAACGTCGTTTCGCTGCAGGTGGCTGCGACAGTAATCCAGCAGGTCTTCGGCTTGGAAGCGCTCCGGCTGCGCCGGCACGATCGCGGCGACCAGGGCCTTCTCTCCCGCGACATCGCCAGGCATGGCCACGCCATAGACGAAAATATCTGCGGCGAGACCAGACTGGATGATGACGGACTCGACCAGCGCGGTGTTGACGAAGTCGCCATTGCGCCGCACGCCGCCGCCGATGCGATGGTGGAAGAAGAACCAGCCCTGGTCATCGTAATGGACGATGTCGCCGGTGCGAAACCACCCGTCCTGCACCTTGGTCGCGCTTGCAGCGGCGTTCTTGAAGTAGTCGACCTGCACCGCCGGGCCTTCCTTGCGGCGAAAGCGGAGCTCGCCGGGTTCGTTCGGGCCGCAGGGGCGGTCCTGCTCGTCGAAGGTGAGCGCCTCGAAGGTCGGGCCCGGCCTGCCCATGCTGCCGATCGGGCCAACGCCTGGAGGGTTGAACATGGCGCCCCCGCCTTCCGTCGCGCCATACACCTCGCAGATTTCCACCCCGAACCGTTCGCGATAGGCGTTCCAGAGGTGAGCCGGCATGCCGGCGCTGATGATCAGGCGAACCGGATTGTCGTGGTCGTCAGGTCGGGACGGCGCGCTGAAGACTTCCGGGATCATGCCGCCAAGAAGATTGAATACCGTGCAGCCGTAACGGCGGCAGATGTCCCAGAGGCGGCTCTTGGTGAACTTTCCGCTGACGACGACCGGCGCCGACAGCGCCAGGCCCGTGCGCAGCGTCCCCTGGGCGTTGATGTGGGTCAGGGACAAGCCTGTGTAGAGGACGTCGTCGCGTCCGATTCCGAGCGCGCGCATGGCGGTGGCGGCCGCCATGTAGACGCGGTGGCTCTGCACGACGGCCTTGGGTGCGCCGGTGGTCCCCGAGGTGAACATCATAAACATCGGATCGTCGGGCGACGGCGCGTGCGGCGGCGGCGCGCCGCCAGGGGCGAGCAGCGATGCATAGGTCGTCACGGTGAGCGATGGGCGAACCGCAGGGTGCTGTCGGGATCCCACGACGATCAGCCAACCCAGGCCTTCGCACGCCCCGGCCGAGGCAAGTACGGCGTCGGCGCAGGGTTCGGCGCAGATCACCCCGCGGCATTCGGCGAAACTCAGCATGTGCTGGAGCTTGTCGCCCATCGTTCTGGGGTCGATCGGCACGAACACGGCGCCAATCATGGATGCGGCGATCATCGCTTCGACGAACTCGGGATGATTTTGCATCATGATGGCGAAGCTTTGGCCCGGCCGCAGGCCAAGGGCGTGGAGACCGCTTGCAAGGGCTTGGGCTCTGTCGTGCAGCTCGCGGAAGCTCCGCCGCTCCTCGACCAGAGATCCATCGGGCTCGATCGCGACGAAGGTGAGGATCGAAAGATCGGGCTCGCGTTCGGCCTTCGCAGTGATGAGTGCGGCGAGCGTGGGGTAGTTCGGGGACGTCATCTCGTCTCCTGCTGGTTTGGCCGCAGTTGGACTTGCGATATTATTGTTGTCCCTCGCGCGCGAGATCGTGTTCGATCAAGCCAGATGCGGGCGCCAAATCTGTTCGCCATCGGCGCTTCGAAGAATATCGCCGCTGCGCCCCACAGGCTCAACTGCGCCATCGGTCAACAGGGCGATCGTCGCCGTATCCTCGGCCGCCGCCTTGGCCAGGGTTCGGCTCCCGTCCGGCGTGCGCGCGACGATCACGCCCCACTTGGGCGACCCATCGCGCCCGTACAGCACCGTGTAGGTCTCGATCTGGGCTGGCCCCTCATAGGTCTCGACGACGGGCGGGGCGGGCTCGCGCGCCGCATCCGCCTCATCCTGGAAGTCGAAGCTTTGGGGAAAGACGGCCGCCGCGATCGGTTCGCGGGCGAGCATGATGGTGTGGTTATGGGTGGCGAACCCCCCGTTGGCGAACAGCAGCCCGCGCTTGCCGCGCACGCGCAGCTTCAGGACCATGTTGACGACGGCATGGCTCATATAGTTGCCGATCGGGCCGCCGCCGAAGGTGAGGCCGCCGAAAACCGTGGCGGGCCTGTCCGTTGGCCAGTCCAGGATGCGGCGCGCCATCTTCGGCACGCAGGGAAAGCAGCTATAGAGCTCCACGAAATCGAGATCCGCGGTGGAAACCCGGTTCAGCTCCAGCGCCCGGCGGATGGAGACGGCCATGCTGGGCGATCGGTCGTAGCGGTCGCGTCCGAGGGGATCGTCGCACTCGTGGGCCGCCGCCCCCAGGCCGACATAGATGATCTTCGCGTCCGGCACACCGTGTCGACGGGCCTCGGCGAGACTGGTGACGATGAAGCCAGCGCCCTGATTAACCGAGGAGTTCGCCACCATCAGCTTGGTGTAGGGAAACGCGATCGGCCGGTTGTCCGCGGACGGCGTCATGATCGTTTCCGCCGTCGTAGGCCTATGGATCCAGGCGCCAGGATTGGCTTCGGCGACCGTGGAAAACAGCGACCAGATCTCCGCGCTCTCGCGCTGCGCCGCCTGCAGCGATTGCCCGTGAGCAGCGCGCCCGGCGTTCTCGTACAGAGGATAGACATCGACCGGAGCGGACAGGCCATATCGTTGGCGGAAGCTTGGCGCGCGCCGGGTGGACACGGCCCGTGACGCGTTCTGGGCCGACACGTCGGTGCCTTGAGCGATCGCAGCGCGCTGGGCCGCTGTGCGCAAGGCCTCCCCGCCCACCACCGCAGCGACCAGAATCTCGCCCGCGCCGATGCGGTTGGCGGCCTCGTTGAGCAGCAGGATGGGGCTGTCGCCGCTCGCTATGGGAGTCTTGGAGCAGAAGCGCGGATTGGCCCCGAGCCGCTCGGCCAGTTCGGCGGAGAAATCCCCCAATTGGCGAAACGAGATCTGATCGACGAGGGCCAGCGAGTCGAGCCGGGCGAGCCAGCCTCCGCCTGCGTCCTCGTCGGCCGTCCGCAAGGCCGCTTCCATCAAACCGGCGGAGTCGAGGCCCTTTTGCGGGTCGGTCGGTCGGTCGTTGACTTGCCCCACCCCGATGATGACGGGGATGCGTTCGGCTTGATCCGCCATGGCGTACTCCTCAGCGTCCTTTCCAGATCGGGGCGCGCTTCTCTGCAAAGGCGCGAGGACCTTCGCGCGCATCTTCCGAGCGCATGATGGCCATGCTTTCGCGCCGGCTGGAGTTCCAGAGTTCTTCGTCCGCCTTCACCTTGCCTTCGGCGATGCCGAGGGCGATGCGCTTGCTCGCCTGCACCGAGAGCGGCGCGTTGGCGGCGACGCGGTTGGCGAGCTCGAGGGCTGTGTCCATGAGCCGTTCGCGTGTCGTCACCGCATTGATCAGGCCCAGGGCAAGGGCGCGGTGTGCATCGATCGGCTCGCCGGTCAGCAGCATTTCCATGGCGATCTTGCGGGGAAGCTGCTGCACCAGCCGGAACGCTCCGCCAGCGCCCGCTAGGACGCCGCGCTTGACCTCTGGCAAGCCGAAGCTTGCGGATTCAATCGCCACCGCCATGTCGCAAGCCAGCGTGATCTCGGTGCCGCCGCCCAGCGCGGCTCCATTGACCGCTGCGATCAGGGGCTTGGAGACGGCGTGGGCCACGATGCCGGCGAAGCCCCAACCCTGTTGCACAGGGTCCAGGGGCGCGATGGTCTCGCCGCGGGAAAGCGCCTTCAGGTCGGCGCCGGCGCAGAACGAGTGATCGCCCGCGCCTGTGATGACGATCGCGCGGATTTCAACATCATGATCGGCCTCAGCCAATGCGGAACCCGCGCCGACCCAGACGGCCTGGTTGACCGCGTTTCGGGCGTCGGGTCGGTTCAAGGTCACGACCATGATATGGCCTCGCCGCTCCACGAGCACGGCGGGCGTCTCGGTGTTGTCGTCGCTCATGAGGAGGCGGTCTCCGGCATCTTGAAGATCTCCAGCGCCTTGGTCTCAACCAGGGCGTCGATCGCGGAAGGCGCCAGGCCCAAGCGCTCCTGCAAGATGGTCGAGGTGTGCTCGCCTAGCAGCGGGGCCGGGCCGTCGGGGGGATCCAGCAGCTTTTCGGATCGTATTGGCGCGGCCTCCACCATAAACGGGGCGGCCATGTAGGGATTCTTGGCCTCGCGAAAGAAGCGGCGCTCGAGATAGTATTCGAAGGCCGGCAGCTCCGAGACGCGCAGCATGGCCCCGGCCGGGACGCCCTTGGCCTGGAGCGCCTCCATGGCCGCGTGCGGCGAGCGCTCGGCCATCCAGTCCGAAAGCGGGCGGCCTTCGATCACGCTCGCCACCGCTAGTTCGTGGGCCTCGTTTTGTATCGTGACGACACACCACTCGTCCTCTCCCTCGCATCGATAGACGTGGGAATCGGAGCGCGCCTCGGATACTGTCCGCCCGGCCTGCGCCAAAGCGTCGGCGGCGACGCGGACAGCCATATGGCTGAGCATCACCTCAACCTGGCTCACGCTGACCTGACCGCCGCGTCCGGTACGAAGTCTTCGGATCAACAGGGCGATGGCGCCGATCGCGCCGATCCGGGCGGCGACGTGATCGGGATAGACCGTGATGGCGTCGCTGAAGCTGTCGGGCTCGCCGGGGTAGCGCCATTGCATGGTCAGCCCGGCGGAGGCGCGTACGAGTGGCCCGTAGCCCATCCGGCGGGACCAGGGGCCGGTTGGCCCGAACGCCGAACTGTCGACGACGACGACGCCTGGATTGGCGGCCTTCAGGGCGGCGTGGTCGAGACCGAGCGACTCTAGGACGCCGCCTTTGAAATTCGCCAGAACCACATCGGTCTGGGCGACGAGTTTCAGCAGCAGGGCCTTGGCGTCCGGGTCGCGTAGGTTAATGCCGAGACTACGCTTGTTGCGATGGCCGGTCGCGAAGGTGGGCGAGATCAGGCCGCCGACGCGGCTTTGCCGGCTGCCGTCAGGGAAGGCCGAACTCTCGACCTTGATGACATCGGCGCCCTGGTCGGCAAAGAGCCGTCCGGTCTCGGCGCCCACCACGATGACGCCGAAATCCAGGATCTTCAGGCCGTCAAACGGTCGGTCGCCAAGTTCGGGCGGTTTGGGAAAGGGGCGCCTGGGCGCCCAAGCCGCGTCGCCGGACGGCGGGGGCGGCGCTGGACCGGCCACGCCCATGCGCCGTCCATCGACCTCCAGGACGCCGTCGGGGAGGGGAGCGGTCACGCCCGGCGAAATCTCGATCGGGACGAAGGCTTTGCGCGCTTGGATCTGCGCGGTGGTCAGCGCCTCATCGAGGTCCAGGACCGCTGCGGTCGGCACGCCATGCTGCTGCCCTTCCGCTTCGAGTTCCGCGCGGGTCTTGTTCGCGAAGAAGTCAGCTATCGCCGGCAGGAGCGTCTTGGATTGGAAGCGGGTTTGCAGTTGATCGAACGAGGGATCGGCGAATTCCTCTGGCTGGCCCATCCACTCGAACAGCCCGCGCCACTGTCGCGGCGCCAGTACGCACAGCCTGACGAAGCCGTCCTTGCAGGGCACGATCGGATACATGAAACGCGCCTCGGGACGGCCGCGCGGCAGCTTGCTCGCGGGGACGCCGGCGGTGGCGCTGCCGGCGATCCCGTACCCCGGATCGAGCGCTTGGCCGGCGCCGTCCAGGATCGAGAAGTCGAGGTGGTCGCCCGCGCCGGTGCGCAGGGCGTTGTAGTAGGCGAGCAGCGCCGCATAAACCGCCTGCACCGCGGCGCACTTGATCGCCAGGTCGCCTGGGGGAAGCAAGGGCGCGCGGCCGGGAATCCCCGAGCGTGACAGTTCGCCGGACAGCGCGTGGAATACGGGTCCCGACCCGACCCAGCTGGCGAACCGGCCTGTCTCGCCGAAATCGGAGACCGAGAGGACGACAAGCGCCGGATTGCGGGCGCGAAGCACGGCTACGTCGACCGCGCCTGAAATTTCGATGAGGATGTCCGCACCGTCGGCTAGGGTCTCTAGGCTGGAGAACGGGGCTGAGCGCTTGCCGAGGTTTCCGGCGACAAAGTCGAGGCTGACATCGGCGACCATCACGCCTTCGCGCCGGTCTTCGGCGCCGTCTTCAGGTTCGATGCGGACCACGTCCGCGCCGAGTTCGGCGAGTTGGCGCCCGATCGCGCTCATGCGCCCCGCCGCCAGGTCAAGCACGCGAACACCGGCGAGCGGTCGTTCGCAAGCCTGGTTTGCCATTGCCGTCTTCCTTCCCGGTTTGGGCGGCGTTGGTTTGCCGTCCTGCTTGTCTTCGGTTTCAGCCCCGGCGGCGATGATCGCCGCTCTTGGTGGGCCTCCATCGGTCATGAACATTTGAGTGAGATGTCCTGGACAGGGCGACATCGCTTCAGCCCATCTCAGGCGGCCTGCACGAAAACCGAGCGCGCATTGGACAGTTCATGGAAGCCGTGAATGCCCTTGTACCGGCCCATACCGCTGCCGTTGACGCCGCCGAAGGGCAGACGGTTCTCGGCGTAGTGCATAAGGACGTGGTTCACGGTGACCCCGCCAGACGACGAGCGATCCAGCACTTCGTCCACAAACGCGGCGTTATGGCTGAAGATGTACATCGCCAGGGGCTTGCCGGTCGCATCGATCTGCTCCACGGCCTGGTCGATGTGGTCGTAGCCGATGACAGGCAGCACGGGGCCAAAGATCTCCTGCTGCATGATCTTTGTATCCATGGGCGGGTCCGCCAGCATGGTCGGGTGGATCGTCAGATCGCTTTCATCGACCTGGCCGCCGAAGACAATCTTCGCCCCGCGCGTGACTGCCTCTTCGACATAATCCTTAATGCGCGCAAGGTTTCGCGCGTCGACGATCCGCGCGAGCCGGTCGGTCTGCAGCACGCCATCGACGTAGAACATCTTGCTGATGATGGCGCTGAGCGCGGCGATAAGCTCCTGTTCGCGTGCCTTCGGCGTCCAAACATGGTCTACGGAAAGGCAAAGCTGACCCGCATTGTTGAAGCGGGCCGCGGCGATCTTCGCCGCCGCGTCGGCGATCGGATAATCGGCGTCCAGGATTGCGGGGCATTTGCCGCCCAGCTCGAGCGTGACGCTGCTCAGATGCTTCGCGGCCGCGGCCATCACCCGCTTTCCCACCGCTGGGCTGCCAGTGAAGAAGATGTGGTCGAAGGGCCGGGCCTGGAGCGCCTCGGCTAGGGCGACATCGCCTTCAAAGCAGGCGACCTCCTCTTCCGGAAATACGGAGGCGATGATGTCGGCCACAAGCGCGGAGGTGCGCGGCTGCATCTCGTTCGGCTTTACGATGCACGCATTGCCAGCTGCGATGATCGGCACCAACGGTGCGAAGATCAAGGAGAAGGGGAAATTCCATGGCCCGAGCAGCAGCACCACGCCGCGCGGCTCGTACTGGATGAAGGTCCGGTTGCCCGCGAAGTGGGGCGACGGTTCGATCGCTTCCGGCTCCATCCAACTCGGTAGCTCAGCGATGGCGGTGTCGATCTCGGCGAAGACGGAATTGATCTCGCCATTGCGCTTTCCCACCTTTGGCTTGCGGAGGTCTTGGTGCAGAGCCTCTTCGATTTCGTCGAAGCGCGCCGCAATTGCGTCACGCAGGCGTTGAAGGCGGGCGATACGTTGCGCGGCGGTGCTGCGCTTCAGCGCGACCCGATTTGCGCGCTGGGTTTTGAAGACGCGATCCAGGCGCTCGACGTCGATGGCGGCTTCGACCATGGCTAGGCTCCCGTTCCGGTGAAACGCAGGATCGGCTTGATGGCCGACCCAGTATGGGCGTCATGGATGGCGTCGTTGATCTGGGCGAAATCGTAGTAGCGGATCAGTTTTTCCACTGGGAGCTTGCCCTGGCGCCAGAACTCGATGAGTTGGCGCACGAACAGTTCGGCGACGCCGTCGCGGCCCGCCATGATAGTGCCCTTGATGGTCTGGCCCCGGCTTTGTAGCTGCATCGGATCAAAGCTCACCTTCTGGCCAGCCACCACGCCGACCAGAACAGCTTCGCCGTTGGGTCCGAGCGCGGCGATGGCGTTGCTCATCACGGCTGCGACGCCCGCCGCCTCGACGGCGTAATCCACGCCGCCCTGTTTCTGCAGTTCGGCGACGGCGTCGACCTCAGCGGCGTTGATCACCGTTGTCGCGCCGAGTTCCTTCGCAAGGGCGAGGCGGTCTGGATTGGTGTCGACAGCGATGATCGGGTTGCACCCGGCGATCTTCGCAACCATCAGGGCCGAGAGACCGACGGCTCCCGCGCCGAATACCGCCAGGCTTTTGCCGGGCTTGACCTTCAAGGTGTTGAGCACAGCGGCGGCGCCGGTCTGCACGCCGCAGCCGAAGGGGGCCAGGACGTCCAGGGGGAGGTCCTTGTCGACCTTGATGGTGTTACGTTCGCCTGCCAGCACATAGGCCGCGAAAGACGACTGGCCGAAGAAGCCGCCAAAGGCGGGTTTGCCGTGTTGATGCAGCGTGCAGCTGCCGTCGGCGCGCCGGCCGCCGGACATGTTCATGTCGCGAAAACGGAGGCAGAACGACGGCTGACCCTGAAGGCAGTTGGAACATCTACCACACGAGGTCGTCGTCATGATCACATGATCGCCGGCCTTCACCTTAGTAACGCCGGCTCCGACCCTTTCCACGATCCCGGCACCCTCGTGGCCGAGCACCGCCGGCCAGGGGAGGGGAGCGTAGTCGATTATGGTTAGGTCCGTGTGGCAGATTCCGGAGGCCACGATCCTGACGAGGATTTCCCCCGCCTGGGGCTCGTCGAGTTCGACGCTCTCCAGGACCAACGGCTGCTTGTTGCCGTGGGCGACGGCGGCTTGAACGTCCATATCTGATCCTTGCGTCGAGGAGACTGAGAGGTTCGGGCGCCTCTCTTGGCCGAATTGGTAAGGGGCGCGGAGTTCAGCCTGTGACGGCGCGCGAGTCGCGAAATGGCAGGTTTCGGTCCGCCTCCGCCTCCCGGGGCAAGCCCAGCACCCGCTCGCCGATGATGTTGCGCTGGATCTGGTCAGTGCCGCCGCCGATCGACGTCATGTAGGCGTTGGCGGTGCGATAGTTGATGTCGGCGGCGCGCTCGTTCGCCTCGCCATCGAGCATGGAGGCGACGCCAAGCAGCCTGGTCATCACCCGCGCGTCCTCGTGCAGGATGCGCGACATGGCGAGTTTGCCGAGCGACATGATCGGCGACGCGGTTCCTTGCGCCATCTCCGACTTGGCCCGCATCATGTTGAGTGCGTTCAACTGCCGATAGGCCATCGCCTGCGCAACCTCCTGACGGGCGATCGGATCTTGGATCTTGCCCGCCTCGCGGGCGATGTCGATCAGGCTGACGACGTTGCTCTTGAACGATCCCTGTCGCCGCTCGCCGGCGCCGTCGCCCATGACCATCCGCTCGACGGCCAGGGCCGTTTGAAGCACCTTCCAGCCTTCGCCCTCGGCGCCGACAATGTTCTCCGCGGGTACGGTCACGTTGTCGAGGAAGACCTCGTTGAAATGGCTGTCGCCAGTGATCTGGTTGATGGGCCGGATATCGACGCCGGGCTGCTTCATTTCGATGATGAAGAAGCTGAGGCCCTGATGCTTGGGCACGTCCCAATTCGTGCGGGCGATAAGCAGGCCGTAGTCGGCGGTCCTCGCGCCGGACGTCCAGACCTTCTGGCCGTTCACGACATAGCTGTCGCCTTGCAGCTCGGCCCGCGTGCGCACGGCCGCCAAATCCGATCCTGCGCCAGGTTCGCTGTAGAGCAGGCATTGATGCGCCTTGCCGGTCAGGAACTTCGGGACGATCTTGCGCTTCAATCCATCGCTGCCGAACGTCATTACGGTATTCGCGGTAATATTCGTTCGATCTTGACCCGCTCCGGGCGCGCCGACTTTGCGGAATTCGGATACGACGGCGCCCGACGCCGTCTTGTCGAGCCCTCGACCCCACCACGTCTCAGGCCAACTGGGGACCGCCCAACCGGCCTCGAAGACTTGATCCAGCCAGTCGAGGGTCGAGCCGCCGGACCTGGGTTGGCGTGCGTTTGCGTCCCAGTGCTCGGCGAGCCAGGCCGCGACCTCTTCGCGTGTTTCGGTGCTCATGCCAGCTTCTCCTGCGCGGCGAGATAGCGCTCGCGATATCTGTCCGACTGACCGAAGAGTTGGGCGCTCGCGCGGGCGCGACGCAGATAGAGGTGGGCGGGGTGTTCCCAGGTGAAGGCGATCCCGCCATGCATTTGGATCGCGCTCGCCGCGACCTGGCTGAAGGCGTCGGCGCAGGCGAACGCCGCCAGGTTAACCAGAACGTCCTTGTCGGGCGCGTCGGCATGGAGGGCCTGGGCTGCTGCGCGCGCGGCGGAGGTGGCCGACTCCACCTCGATCAGCAAATCCGCCGCCATGTGCTTCAACGCCTGGAAGCCACCGATGGGCCGGCCGAACTGGATGCGGGTCTTGAGATAATCGACGGTGATATCGAAGATCTTGCGGGCCGCCCCAGCCTGCTCGCCGGCCAGCGCCACGCGCGCCAGGTCGAGCGTCCGTTCGATCGCAGCCTCGTCGGCGCCGGTGATCGTCACGGCCGCGGCGCCAGCGAAGGAGATGCGCGAGAGGCGTATGGTGCGGTCCCAGGTCTGCAGGGGCTTGATCTTGACGCCGGCTGTGGCGGGGCTGACCTGAAAGCACCCCAGGCCCTGGGGCGTGCGGGCGACCACCAGCAGGATGTCGGCGATATTTGCGGCCGTGACGAAGGACGCCTCTCCGTCGAGCGCCCAACTGTCGCCCTGCGGTCGCGCCGTAACACCGACGCTGTCGGGATCCCAGGTTCCCCTGTCGTCGGTGAAAGCCACCGTCGCGATCTGTTCGCCGGACGCGATCTCCGGAAGCAGTCGAGCCTTGGCCTCGGTATCTGCGGAGTTCATCAGCATCCCGGTTGCAAGCACCGCGCTGGACAGGAACGGCCCGGCCAGCAACGCCGCGCCGGCCTCTTCCATCACCGCCTCGATCTCGATTGGGCCGGCGCCGACGCCCCCGTGCTCGGCCGGCGCGAGCAGGCCGACAATTCCCATTTGGGACATTGCTCTCCAAAGCTCGGCGTCATGCCCGTCCGGCGTCTCCATCGCGCGGCGCATATCGGCTTCGCTGCACTTGTCGGCAAGCAGGCGCCCAAATCCGTCGCAGATGGCTTGCCGTTCCTCGGCGGAGATGTTGGTCATATCGACGGTCCGCATGCTATTTCCGATCCGCACTTTTTAACCGACGGTATTCGTCGGTATATCTAATGGAGGCCAGATGCAAGACGTCTCGTCAGGCGGGGGGAGCGCCGCCGCGCGCCGAGGACGGCCGCGCGATCCCCAGGTCGAGGCGCGGATTCTGGCGGCCACCCTCGAGGTTTACGGACGCCAGGGCTGGGTGGGCTTCAATCTGGATGTTGTGGCGCGCGAGGCGGGAGTCAGCAAAGACGCGCTGTACCGCCGCTGGCGGACGAAGGACGCCTTGCTGGAGGACACGCTCCGCCGCAGTTGGTCCTGGGTTGATTCCGTCGATACCGGCGCACTATCCAGCGATCTGCTGGAACTCGGGCGTGCGACCTTCCTGCTGTTCGCCGGGACCTATGGGGAAGTCGCGTTCCAACTGCGCGCCGATGCGCGCCGATTCAAGGAAGTACGGGTGTTCGCCGAGCCCTACCGGGACCATCTGGTCAAGCAGGGACGGGCGATCGTGCGACGTGCGATCGAACGGGGCGATCCAGCGGCGGCCAATCCTGGCCTGATCATGGACATGTTGATCGGAGCGATCACCAATCATATCGTGTCGACGCCTACGCGCCTGCGCGGTGCAATGCTGGACCAATCGGAGGATTTTCTTTCGGACTTAGTCGAGGTGGTAATATCTGGAATGAGGTTGCTCGCGCGCGATAACCGGACGCGTCCCGTGGCTCCAGCTCCTTAAGTCTTTGGTCTATGCGCTAAGTCTAGATCGTCTGTCTGGGCATGAGAGGCCGTCATGGGCGTATACGAGAGGGCTGTCGCGGTGGTCACCGGGGCGCCAGCGGCATCGGTCGAGCGCTGGCCCTGGCGGCGGCTGCTCGCGGCGCGAAGGTCGCCGTCGCGGATATCGAGTTGGACCGTGCCGAGCGTGTGGTGGCCGAGATCGAGGATCTTGGCGGGGAAAACAGCGCATTTCGGTGCGATGTGGCCCCATCAGATCAGGTCCACGCCTTCGCCGACGGCGCCTCAAGCTGCAACTGGGATCACGCCTGTTGTGAGCAGGCCCGCGAAGGGACCCTATTCCAAACCGCGAAGCAGATCGTCGAGCGCCTCGCCAACGCCAGCCCGGCTGGTCGCCGGATCCTCCGAATTGGCGATCAGCAGCGCCGCCTCCATGACACTCCCGAGGATCAAGTGCGCCAGAGGCTCTGTTGAGCGTTTTCGGATACTTCCGGCATCCATTGCGGCATCCAGTACAGCCTTGAGCGCACCAAGGCTGTAGCCCTCTTCCAGCTTTCGCCACCGAGGCCAACCCAGCACCGCTGGGCCGTCAACGAGGGTGATACGCTGGACGTCCAAGCGGATCGCCGCGGCATCCAGGTAGAGCTGGATGCTCTTTCGGAACGAGATCCATGGGTCTGATGGGGATGCCGGGGTGGAGGCTCCTGCGCTCATCAGCTCGTCCTCGACCGCCTCGAAGACCGCCAGGAACAGGGCTTCTTTGTCGGTGAAGTGATGCGACAGCGTTCCCCGCGAAACACCCGCACGGGCAGTGATGTCGCGGATGCCGACGCCGTGGAAGCCGCGTGCTGCGAAAAGCTCTCGCGCCGCTGAGATCAGCGCCGCTCGGGTATGCGCGGCCTGCATCGCGCGACGGCTGTCGCTTCGCTGGGTCCAGCGACGCGGCGGCTTGACTTGGTCCTCCGGAGATGCGTTCATTTCGCTGGTCAGCGTCCGGTCAATTAGTTGTGAGAGCGACGAGCATGGATCAACGGGTCAGCATGATCATAACCGGCGCGCAAGACATCCCCAAGCTGCGAGCCTTCTATGAGGAGGGCCTGGGCTGGACGCCCTGGGCCCCGGCGACACCAGGCTCGGTCCTGTACAAGGTCGGGCATTCTGTTCTGGCGTTCCTCAACCAGGACTATCTCGCCAAGGAGCGCGGCGAAGTGCTGAGCCAGGGGTCCCGCACTTCGCTGGCCGTGTTCCTCGACTCCGAGGACAAGGTGGACGAGATGTTCCAGCGCGCCTTGAAGGCCGGGGCGAAGGCGACCAGCGGCGTGCGCGATCGTGATGGCGGCCTCTACACGGGCTATTTCGCCGATCCCGAGGGCAACAGCTGGGAGGTGGTTTGGAGTCCGCACATGCCGCTTGATGCGCAGGGCGCCTTGACCTTGCCGAGCCAGGTGGGCTGAGTCGGGATCGACGAACGATGAAGGCGGGCGCGTCCATCTTCCGCGTGCTCCTGGCCGTAGGCTGGGCGGTAATTGTCTATGTTTCCGTGCAGGCGGTGCGGCAGATGGGCATGGGCGCGGCCGGGGCGGTCTTCATCGGCGACTTCCATCATCCCTGGCGCGCGCAGTTCAATACCGACTTCACCCTCCACCTGCTGCTGGTGGCCGCTTGGATGGTCTACCGGACCAAGCCCTGGATACTCGGAGTGCTCTTCGCATTCCTTGCCATCAACCTGGGCGGCGTGTTCACGCTGGCTTACCTTTTCGTCGTCTCGCTTCAATCGAAGGGCGACATCCGCAAGCTGCTCTTGGGCTGGCAGGCCGAAGCTGCCGCCTAAAGTTCCGGCCGCGGGCCGGATGTCGGCTTAGCACCGCGTCCGGCCGATCTCGGCGTCCGCTTCCGGCTAGGCGCCCGGAGGTCCCGGCCTGGCCGCGGCCGCGAGCCTTGCTTGGCGCGCCGTAGCTAGGTGCTGGGCTATTCGAGACTGACGGCCCGAGCACGACTGAATGTCGGCGCAATGGAAGCCTGATAAAAAACCACGTGCAGAATATGCACGCGCATGGCGCTAACTATCTGAAATATAACGTGAAACTGTCCAATCCATCATCGGGGCCACAGAAAATCTATGCGATTGATTTAGCGTCATTTTTCTATTGAAAATCAAAGTGTTCGCAATTGCGGGCGGCGCCCAAATCTAGGCTGCGATACGACGTTTTTCGCTCGGGTTTTCCAGTCCCGGTGTACGCATAGGGGGCACGAAAGTGGCCGCCTTCGTCAGGCTTCCGTCGGGTTCGTGGCGCGCTGTGGTTCGGCGCAAGCGGAAGTACATCAGCCAGACCTTTCGCCGGAAGCGGGACGCGGAGGATTGGGTGCTCGAGGCCGAGCGATCGATCGAACAGGGCGATGCGCCGGTGACGCCGCGTCAGGTGGCTCGTGACGTTCGGCGACCTGATCGGCCACATATAACCGATATGAAGGAGGTGGGTAAACTGCCAGGCCGGACGAAGCATGCTCCGCTCAGGATGCTCAAGCGCGAGCCGGGCGTGTTTGGGATGACCGAACTCGACCGCGAGCGGATCATCAAGTTCGCACGTCAGCGCGCCTCAAGCGGCCCCTTTTTAACGCCTTGACGTATTGTGTCCCGCCCGCAGTGGCGCGTGCAACCGAACGCTCGGCTTGGTCGAGCGAAGGGCGGCTTTCCGGATCGATGCGCACGGCAGCTTCGGGCGCCAACCTGCCATGAGAGATTTCCCCATGGATGGCCGCCGACCGGCCTATCGGATGGCCCCTATGCCGGCGATGATGAGGTCGACACCGGCAAGAAACTGTTCGCGATCGTCGTGATCGCGGAGCTCAGTCGTCATTTGGCGTAGGAATGGGTGCTTCGCGAGGTCGAGTTGCGCCCATCGGTCCGCGACGGCGGCGAGGAAAGCCGACCTGTCCGTTTCTCGTGGGAGAAGGCGGGCGTGGGCGGCGTTCTGCCCCGCAACGCCGAGGATGTAGTTCACAAGGGCGGACCAGCAATCGAACAGGGCGGCCTTAGGAACGCCAAGCGCCAATAGCCGGCTGCCAACGCCCTCGGAGATTTGCAGCATCGCGGGCCGCCATGGCTCGCGGGCGAGCTGGGCGCCCGTCCAGGGGTGAGCGTCGATTGCGTCGAACACTCCCAATGCAAGGGCGCGGATCGCATCGGTCGGCTCAGCATCATGGGCTACGCCCGCTAAAGCCCTGCCGATGATTTCGTCCGCGGCCGCGGCGAGGAGTTCGTTCTTGTCGGCCACGTGCCAGTAGATCGCTCCGCTGCCCGTCGTTAGCCGAGCTGCGAGCGCGCGGAACGTCAGACCGCTTTCGCCGTCCGTGTCGAGAATGTTGATCGCGGCTTCGACAATCCGCGGCTTGGAAAGCGCGTCCCTCCGCCGTTCGGTTCGCTGAGTTTGGTCCGCCATAAGGGCTTCTCTTGACATAGATGGAACGTCGTTCCAATCGGGTGTTATGGAATGCTGTTCCAGTCCATTGGTGAGGCGGCGAAGAATACGCCGATTGCGATCGTCGGCGCCGGCCTTGGCGGTCTGACCCTGGCGCGTGTTCTCCACCTCAACGGTATTGCGGCGAAGGTCTATGAGGCCGAGCCCTCGGCCGAGGCGCGCACGCAAGGAGGACTGCTCGACATCCACCAGCACGACGGGCAGCTCGCACTCGCGGCGGCCGGGCTTACCGACGCGTTTCGCGCGATTATTCACCAGGGCGGCCAGGCGTCGCGTGTGCTCGATCAACATGGCGAGGTGTTGCTCGATGAGCCGGACGATGGCGCGGGCGGACGCCCAGAAGTGCTCCGCGGGGACCTGCGCCGGATCCTGCTCAATGCGTTACCCGAAGGAGCGGTCGAATGGGGGCGCAGGGTCGTCGACGTCGCGTCGCTGGGCGGTGGACGATATGAATTGATCTTCGCCGACGGGACGACGGTGGCGACCGGCCTCCTTGTCGGCGCGGACGGCGCCTGGTCGAGGGTCCGGCCGCTGCTCTCCGACATCAAGCCCGAATATGTCGGCACGACCTTCGTCGAAACCTATCTCTACGACGCCGATGTCCGGCATTCCGCCGCAGCCCATGCGGTGGGACCTGGCAGCCTGATCGCCGTTGCGCCGGGGAGGGGGATATTGGCGCACCGGGAGCCCGGGGGCGTCCTGCATGCCTATATCGCGCTTAACCGCTCCGCCGAGTGGATCGCGAGCGTCGATTTTGACGATCCCGCCGCCGCCAGGAGGCGGATCGCGGCCGAGTTCGGCGAGTGGGCCCCGGCGCTGACCGCCCTGATCACCGATGGGGACACCCCGCTGACGCCGCGCATGCTCCACGCGCTTCCCAGCGAACACCGTTGGGTTCGCAAGCCCGGCGTGACGCTCCTGGGCGACGCCGCTTACCTGGCGCCGCCAGCGGGCGAGGGGGCGAACCTGGCGCTGTTGGACGGCGCGGAACTCGGTCAGGCGATCGCCGCTAACCCTCACGATGTCGAAGCGGCGCTTGCGCTTTACGAAGACGCGATGTTTCCCCGAAGTTCGTCGGCAGCCGCAGACGCACAGCAAGTCATTGAGCTCTTGCTTGGCGAGCGCGCGCCTTTGTCCTTGATCGACTTCTTCAAGGCGCAGTCGAGCAGCGAGCCTGACGAAGCGAGCGTCTCGCCTTAACCGCTCGGTCCCTGGCGCCCACGGGAACTCAAGGTCTACGTCGGCCTGTCCGGCCGGCTGGCGCGGCGCACGGCCAGGAGCGCTTCGAGTTCGTGCGGCGGCGTCTCTCGCTCCGCCCTAACCTCGGCCCGCGGTCAGTCCCGCCATGAGCAAGTCGAGCAGCCTCTGAGCCTGGTCCGGGTCCTGCGACTTCGCTGAAGCCAGCATCATGCTGGCGAGGCTGAGCGTGACATCGTCCGCCGGTATGCCGTCTCGAAGCGTGCCGTCGCTCCGGCCGGCGGCGAGGAATTTCTCGATCGTGCCGTTGATCCGGGCGCGTATCTCGGACACGCCTCCGGCGCGCGCCGCCAGGACGCTCATCAAGCTATCCTGCATGGCGACCTTGGTCACGACGAACTGTGCGTAGCGGTTCATCCACCGCCTCAGGGCGACGGCGGCCGGAGCGCCGAGCAGCAGCACCTCCGCTTCGGCTTCTATCGCCTCGATCTCCGCGCGATACACCGCTTCGACCAGGGCCTCGCGCGTTGGGAAATGCCGATACAGCGTGCCAATGCCGACGCCTGCCGACCTGGCGATCGCCTCCAGCGCGACAGCGCCTCCATCCGTCAGAAATGCAGCGCGAGCTGTCTCGATGAGGCGTTCTCGATTGCGCGTCGCGTCGGACCGCCGAGCCTCTGAGGTTGACAAGCGGAGGTCCCTCCGTTTTAGGTTGGCGTTGCGGAGGAGCCTCCGATTAGCGGGATGTACCATGGCGAGGGATTCTGTGTCGTCTCACAAGGCGCAGCCAGCAGCCAAGGCCGGTAGGTATCGCCTCGGTGGCGCGACGGTCGCTCGCATGGGGTTCGGCGCCATGCAGCTGCGGCGCTTGGCTGGCGAGCCGGCCAAGGCGGCGGCCCTGCTGGAGCAGGCGATCCAACTCGGCGTGGACCATATCGATACGGCGCATTTCTATGGCGACGGCTTCGTGAACCAGGCGATCGGCGAGGTGCTTCGGTCACACGACATCGTGGTGGCGAGCAAGGTTGGCGCGGCTCCCAATCCCGGCGGGGCGATTCCCATCCAGGCGGCCCAGCGCCCCGAGCAGCTGCGAGCGAGCGTGGAAGACAATCTACGCAGCCTTGGAATCGATCAAATCTCCCTGGTGAACCTGCGTCGGATGGATGCCGGTCCTGGCCTCAAGGCGGAGGGCGACCAGATCGTCGATCTGGACGATCAGCTGGCGGTGATGATCGCGCTGCGCGCCGAGGGCAAGATTGGATCTATCGGCTTGAGCAACGTGGATCTGCACCAGCTCGAGCATAGTTTGCCGGCCAATATTGCATGTGTTCAAAACGCCTACAGTCTGATGAGCCGGCAGTTCGAGTCCATGCTTGAGCTGTGCCGGGAGCGGGAGATCGCCTGGGTCCCCTATTTCCCCTTGGGTGGGGCCTTCCCGACCTGGCCCAAGGTCGCGACGCAACCGGTCGTGATCGAGATCGCGGCGCGCCTGTCCATTACGCCCTCGCAGCTCGGGCTGGCCTGGCTGTTGGACCATGCCCCTAACACGCTGCTGATACCGGGGACCGCGGATAGCGACCACCTCGTGGAGAATATCGCCGCCGCTGCGGTGCGCCTTGATTCCGAAGCGCGAGAGGCGCTCGATGCCCTAGAGCCGCCGGCAGCCGAAGAGGCGCCGCTGCAATAGGGTGCGCGGAACGGCGCGTTTTCCGCCGTGAGCATCAGCTCGGCGCCGAAATTGTGGGCGCGATAGGTGGATGCGGAGATGCGCCCCACGATGCCGCCAGCCATGTCAAATTGCCGCGGTTGCCAGCCCAGTGGTTCCCTGTTCTGTTGGCCCGATCAGGTAGCAGCGCGAAATCGTTGGGGGGTGAGTTGCTTAAAGAGCGGGCGAGCCCCGTCGTTTCGGATGCCTTGATTGATGTATTCATCGCCAATCGTAAGCAATTAATCAGGTTTTTGCGCGGCCGTACCGCCGGCGTAAACGGCGTCGAGGCTGAAGATATATTGCAAGAACTCTGGGTGCGGGTCTCCACCGCCGATATCGCGGACATTGAGGACCCACAGTCCTACCTGTTCCGCATGGCGCACAACCTGGTCCTGAACCGAGCGCGCGACGTGACGCGGAGGCACAGTCGCGAGGCCGACTGGAGCTACGTACATGGTCGCGACCAAGACGGCGTGGAGGAAGCGCTAGCGGAGCGGGGCGTGCTGGCTCGCGAGCGACTCGTGATGGTCGACAAGATCCTTCGCGGACTTGGCGATCGCGCCGCTCGCGTATTCCATCGATATCGCATCGATGGCGTCGACCAACGCCGCATCGCCGATGAACTGAACGTCAGCCTCAGCACGGTCGAAAAGGACCTCAATGTCGCCTATCGCGCCCTGCTCGCGTTCAAGGAGAAGGGGCGATGACGGATGGGGAGCGCCCACCCGGTGGCGAACAGCGAGAGAGCATGACCGGGGATGACCTGGTCGAGGCTGAAGCTCTTGAGTGGACCAAGCGGGTCCAGCATCCCAGCTTCAGGGATTGGGGGGCGCTGAGCGACTGGCTCGAGGCGGATCTTCGCCATTCCATCAGCTTCCACCGGCTGACAACGGCGGACGAGGAGGTGGCGACCGCGGCGCGAGAACTTCGGGTCCGTCCAATCGAGCCGACCGGACCGATTCGACCGCCCCGACGGTCGACTGCAAGGCCGCCCGTTCGTCTCGCTAAGCGTCGCTGGGGCCAGTTGGCTGCTGGCGTGGCGCTGGTCCTGGGCCTCGGGGCTGTCTATTTCAATGTCGCCCGGCGGCCAGGCCCACACGCGCTATCGGCGGTCCTTGTCGTCACGACCCGGCCCGGCGAGCGGCGGGATGTGCGTCTGGCCGACGGGACGCGGGTGGCGGTCGCGGGGGGGACGCGCCTCGTGATCGACGCGGCCGCCCACCATGCGGACCTTGAGCAAGGACAAGCGACGTTCAGCGTCGTCCATGATCCGAAGCGGGCATTCACCGTGCGGCTCGGCGAGGCGACGGTGATTGATGTAGGCACCGTTTTCGACGTGCGCCGTCGGGACGGCCGCAGCGCCATCGCAGTGACGCAAGGCGAGGTGCGTGTGAACGGCGTTGGCGCTCCGGTCGATCTGCTGGCTGGGCGGCGGCTGCGCTTTGGCGATGACGCGCCGCCGCAACTCGACACGCTTTCGCCTGGCGTGGCGACCGGTTGGCAGCAGGGACGGTTCAATTACGTCCAGGCCCCGATTTCAGATGTGGTCGCCGACATCGAGCAGGCTACGGGCGCGCGGATCAGTTTGACGCCGCAAATCGCAAGCCGGCGTTTTTCCGGCGCCATCTCCCTTCGGGGCGACGTCGGGGCGGCGCTCCGTAATGTCGCGCCCGTCATGGGCTTGTCGGTCGCGCGCAAAGGCGATGTTTGGGTGCTCAATCCTGCGCACGATCCTTCATAGCGCCTGCGGTTTAGCGGTTTTACTGGGGGGAGGTAGTGCGGCGGTCGCCGCCACGCCGACGCTGCGCTTCGACCTGCCGCCAGGATCGCTTGGCTCGGCGATCGCGTCTCTTGCCGAGAAGAGCGACGTTAGCATCGGCACATTCGATGCGGGCTTGATGGCGATCCAGCTGCCAGCGCTTCATTTGGAAGGGTCGGCCGCCGCCGTGCTGGCGAACCTGGCGCACGATGCGGGCGTGACGCTAGTGCGGACTGGGCCGAACGGCTGGCGGATCAAGCGCGCCCCTCCGCCGCCGCCGCCACCGCCGAAACGTGCGGAGCCGCCGCGCGCCACGGTCACCCAGATCGTCGTGCAGGCGACGAAGCGTGCTGAACTTCTGAGCGATTACCCAGCCGAGATCGTCCGCATCACGGGCGGCGAGCTGGATCGCTACGGCGGCGTTCCCAACTCCGGCGGGCTGAGCGCCCTGGCGCCGATCTTGACCGCGACCGACTGGGGCGGAGGGCAGGAGAAGCTGTTCCTGCGCGGTATCGCTGACAGTAGCTACACCGGCGCCAGCCCCGCCCTGGTCGGGGAATATCTCGGCGACCGGCCCCTGGTCTATGACGCGCCTGACCCAGATCTTCGTCTTTACGACGTCGCCTCGGTGGAGGTGCTACCAGGCCCGCAAGGCACGCTTTACGGCTCGGGCGCGCTCGCGGGCGTGATCCGTATCGAGCCCAACGCTCCAAACCTCGACACGGTCTCCGGCTCGATCTGGGCGGGTGACTCGAGCACCGCGCACGGAGCCGCTGGCGGCGACATTGGCGGCATCGTCAACCTGCCGCTGGTGGAAGGCCGTCTGGCGCTGCGTGCGGTCGGCTATGCGGCCAATGACGGGGGGTATATCGACGACGTCGAGCGAGGCTTGACGGACGTCAACGAAACCCTGACCCGAGGGGGACGCGTTCTCCTGCGCTGGGTCCCGGCGGACGACTGGACGGTCGATTTCGGCGGGGTGATCCAGCGTATCGCCAATCGGGACGCGCCTTACGCCAACCCTGACGATCCGGCCTGGACGCGCTCCAGCCCTTTCGCACAACCATCCAGCGACACCTTCGCTTCGGGAGACGTCACGGTCGGCGGCCGGATCGGCGGCGTCGATATCCGTTCCACCACCGGCTTCGTCGAACAGTCGATCCATCAGCGGTTCCAGACTCTGCCGCTCGATCAGGTCACCGGAAAGTTCGATGCGGCGGAGCGTCCCCGCCAGGTGTCGCAAGAGCTTCGGCTATCGGGAGGGGCTCAAAATACGACCTGGGTCATGGGCGTGAACTATCTCGCCCATTGGGAAGCCATGGCGCAGGCCTACAGCTATGTGGCGCGCTCGGCCACGGTCTCCACCCTTCGGGATCGCACCGGCGAGCTGACCGGCTACGGCGAGGTGACGCAAAGGTTTGGCGCCCTGTCGATTACGCTCGGGCTGCGCTATGCGGCCGAAGATCAGGCTGGCGGTTTCACCAGCGATGCGAGCGTGTTTCGGCTGGCCTACGCCGCCTACACCAGCGTTAAAGAACAAGAGCGTCATCTGCTGCCCTCCGGCGCGGCATCCTACAAGGTGACGCCCGATACGACGCTGTTCGTGCGCGAAGGCTCAGGTGTTCGGCTGGGCGGCCTCAACGCGACTCCGGGGTCTGATCACTACGGCAGCGATCACATCACCACTGTAGAGGCGGGCCTGCGCCATAGTCTCGGCGACGACCGGCTGGTGCTTTCGGCGACAGGCGCCTACAGCCTGTGGCGCGATATCCAGGCCGACCTGCTTGACGGCGCGGGCGCCGCCTTACAGATCGCCAATATCGGCGCCGCGCGGATCACCAGCCTGGACACGTCATTGGCCCTGCGCCTTGTAGAGGGGCTGACCCTTGACGCGTCAGGCTTCGTCGTGAGCAGCCGGCTCGATCCGGCGCCAATCCTGGCGCAGCCCAGTGTGACGGCCAGCCTGCCTGACGTGGCGCGAAGCGGAGGCACGGCGGCGCTGGATTATAGGGGGCTCCTCCTTGGGAGGCGGCCGTTCCAGATCGGCCTGCGTGTGCAGCATATCGGCCCGTCTCTACTTGTCTTGCACGCCAGGGCCGCCGAGAAGCAGGGTGATTATACTACAGTGGCTCTGGGTGGAGGCTTGCGTTTTGGCGGCGCCAGCGCGCAGCTCAGCGTCCAAAACCTGCTGGACAGCCGGGGCGACGCTTTCGCGATTGGCTCGCCCTTCGTGGTGGCGAGCCAGAACGACATCACGCCGGTAAGGCCGCGCACCCTTCGTCTTGGCGTTCGTTACGACTTTTAGCCTGTTGCATCGCCGGCGTGACCGGTCAGGCGGCCAAGCGCGGGGCAGGGCGGCTCCCTCATTTTCGATCTTCGTTACGATTTTTCGTCAGTTTCGTTACGGGTGCGCCCCCCGCTCGGGGTGATCCCTGCAAGAGCCATGTTTTGCGGGGAGTTTTATGACCGGGTTGGGTGTCGCGAGCCGCGGTAAGGCGCGCATTGATCGTCGTCAGTTGAAGCTTGGAACCATCTTGGGCGGCAGCGCGGCCATGGCCGTTTTGTTGGTTCCCGCCCTGGCCCAGGCGGCCGATTTCTCCGTGGGGTTCGGCGCCCCGGCCGCGGCGTTCAGCGCGCTCCGCACGGGGTTGAGCTTCACGCCCGTCGCCAATTCCGGCCCCACCCCACAGGACCTGACGGTTTCTCCGTTCAAGCGCCTGTCGTCGGCCACCGACAGCAGCGGCAATGTCACCGCCACCTATGGCGACGTCACTACCAGCGGCGACAACACGCCGGGCATCACCGTCACCTCGACCGGCGCCACGACCATCACCGCAGGCGACGTCACCACGAGCGGCGCCAATTCCGGCGGCATCGTCGCCAATGCGGGCGGGGCGATCTCGATCAACGCCGGCAATATCAGCACCAACGGTAAGGCGTCCGATGGCGTCTACGCCTATTCCAGCGGTGGCGGAGCCATCAGCATCACCACCGGCGCCGTCTCGACCGCCAATGGCGCCCCGACCGGCAGATCCCACGGCATCTACGCCAAATCCGCCGGCAATGCTGGCGACGTCTCGATCGTCGCCAATGGCGATGTGTCCGCGACCGACGGCATTTCAAATGGAGTCACCGCGTTCGGCGACAACGTTGCGGTTACCGCCGGCAATGTTTCAGGCCGGATCGGCGTCTATGGCTATGGCGCGGGAACAGTGGACCTGACCGTCACCGGCAGCATCAACGCCAGCGCCACCAACGCGGGCAGGTTATTGCTTGCAGCCGCCGGAATCTGGGGTGTGTCCGAGACGGGTTCGGTCGCGATCAACAGCTCCGGGCCGATCTCGAGTTCTACCGCGTCGGGGTTTGCTGTCGGATCAGGCATAGTTGGAATCGCCCACTACGACAGCAATGTGACGGTCAATAGCGCGGGCGCCATTACAGTCTCGGGAGGCGCATCCGAACGCGGGATCTATGCCTCCGTGGTAAGCACCTATTACGGGACCGGCAACGGTAGTGTCACGGTCAACTCCAAGTCCGTAACGCTCGATCAAGAGGGCGTGGGCATTGCGGTCTTGACCCCTCGGTATGGCTCCGGCTCGGTGACGATCACCAGTGGCGACATCTCGCTGAACGGGAAATACTCCACGGGCATTGCCGTCAGTGCGGGAGGCAATGTCGATATCACGTCGACCGGCGCGATCAGCGGAGCAAAGGCCAGTGTGGGCGTCTCCGCCTTGTCCTACTCCGGCAGCGTCGCCATTCATAACGAAGGTTCGATCACGCTTGGCGGCTTCGTCTCCGCTGGTATCTCAGCGATGGCTTCGGGTAATGTGACGATTGACGGGGGCGGTTCGGTCAATACGGGCAACTACAGCGCCATAGGTATCGGCGCCATCAGTAAGGATGGCTCGATCACGGTCAATCAGGGGAATGTCTTAGCAGGAACCTATGGCGTTCTCGCATTTGCGGAAGCCAACGGACAGCAGGGAAGCGGGGCGTCCGGTGTCAACATTACTGTCGGCGATGTGACGACAACACGGGCTGGGGAGCCGTTTAACGGCGTGATCACCAGCGGTGGTGCGGGGATCGTAGCCGTGGATTACGCACACGGTGGTGCGATCACCATCAACGCGAATTCGGTTCAGACCAGCGGCGACTACGCCCAGGGCATAAGAACGGGCTCAGTCGCGGGCGGCTCCGTCACCATCACCGGCGGCTCGGTCTTGACCCGTGGCAACCGTGCGGCGGGCCTCTTCCTGTACCAAGCTGACAACGTCAATGTCACGTTGAACTCGGTCGCCACTACGGGCAGCTACCGGTCTCCGGGTGTCGAAATCTCCACCTCCGGGACCGGCAATATCAATGTCAATGTCGGCTCAGTGGCGACCTCCGGCTACGTGTCGCCCGGCATCACCCTGTACTCGAGGGGATCGGCCGCCGTTACGGCGGGCAACATTACGACGGCGGGCAAGTACGCCGACGCGGTTTACGCCATCACCGGAGCTGGCTTGACGATCAACACCGGCTCTATTGCGACGGTTGGCGACGGCGCGTGGGGCGTCGTCGGGAAGTCTGGCGGCGCAATCAACATCGCAGCAGGCAGCATTGCTACGACCGGGACGCAGGCTTTGGGCATCTACGCCTTCGGTGAGGCCGGCGTGACGATCAACGCCGGTTCGATCTCGACCACCGGGGATGGCTCGGCCGCGATTGTCGCCAAGAGCAATTCCGGCCTGATGTCCATTACCGAAACCGGTGGCATCACCACCACCGGCGACACCGCCGCCAGCGGCGCTAGGGCCTATGGCATCATCGCCGTGAACTTCGGTGGAGGGATCGACCTCGACCTGAGCGGCGCGATCCATGCGAGCAGCGTGGCGGTTTACGCGAAGGACGGCTATGCGCCGATCAACCTCACGGCCAACTCGGTCTCGGGTTCAGGCGGGGGCATCCCCGTCATCCAGCTCACTTCGCTGTACGGATCGGTCAACGCCGCGGTCGGCTCCGTAACCTCCACGGGCGGCAAGGCGCCGGCGCTGTTCGCCAGCGGCCAGACCGGGGTCGACATCACCGCCGGCCAGATCTCCACCAGCGCGGAGAACTCGACCGGCCTCGTCGCTCGCTCGGGCGGCTATGGCGTGATCGGCGACGCCAACATCAACGTCACCGCGATCACCACCTCCGGCGAGCAAAGCTCGGGCATCGACGCTATCACGGTGGGCCAGCTCAACGGCCAGGCCTCCAAGCTCTCGATCGCTGCGGGCACGATCACGACGTCGGGCAATTTCACCGCCGGCATCACGGCCCAGGACTTCTACGGCACGCTCAACATCCAGGCCCAGAACATCACGGCGTCGGGGACCCGCTCCTATGGCATCCTCGCCGTGGGCGGCAGCGAGATCAACATCCAGGCCGGCGCCATCTCCAGCACCAGCACGGCGATCTATGCCGCCAGCAACAATGCGGGAATTGGCGGGACCTTCAGCTTCGCGGTGACCGGCAAGGTCGCCTCGTCGGCTGGTTCGGGTATCGTTTCGGTCAATCCGAGCGATCCAACCACTGTCACCGTCAGCTCGGGCGGCGGCATCAGCGGCGCCCTGGACGGCGTGCAGGTCCAGACCACTACGGGCCAGGTCAACATCGCCAACGCCGGCGCGATCAGCGGCGGCACGGGCTACGCCATCGACGTGGTCGGCGTGAAGGACCCCGCTACTGGGGTGGTCTCGACGCCGACGTCCGGCGCGGTGATCGACAATACCGGTGTGATCTCGGGCGGGGTGTATCTGGCGGCGGCGAACAATCTCCTCAGCAACGAAGGTGTGTTCAACGCCGGCAAGGCCAGCGTGTTCGGTGCGGGCAGCAGCTTCGTCAACACCGGGACGGTCAATGTCTCCGGCCAGGTGGCGTTCCAGGGGCTGTCGAGCTTCCAGAACAGTGGCGGCCTGGTCGACCTGCGCGGCGGACCTGCCGGAACCACCTTCACCCTGGCGGGCAACTATGTCGCTAGCGGCAATGCGCGGCTGGGGCTGGGCGTGGGCGACGAACTGGTGGTGCAGGGCCAGGCCAGTGGTGCGACCCAGATCCTGCTGGGGGCGAGCCCGGCGACGGCGACCATGTTCGCGGCCCGGCCGCTGGTGCAGATGGGGGCCGGCTCGACGGCGACCTTCACCCTGGCCAACGCCGATGTGGGCCTGGTCCACTACAGCCTGACCCAGGGTGCGGGGGCGTCCTCGGGGACGTCCAACGGTCCAGTGGCCGCGGCGGCGGGGCCGACGACCTACAGCCTGTCGGCCTCGGCCGGCCAGCCGGTCTACGCCACCCTGAAGCTGGAGGAGAGCGGCCAGACCGCCTGGCGCCAATCGGCCGACGCCTGGAGCGCGCACCTGGCGGCCATGCGCGGCGACGCCTGGGGCGCGGACTCGGCCTCGGGTTCGGGCTCCGGTTCGGGGCGGATCTGGGCCCAGGTCTACCGCTCGACCTCCGATCGCGACGGCCATGCGGACGCCAGCTACGGCCAGGTCTCCACCGCCTATGAGCAGACCGATGTCGGCGTGCAGATCGGCGGCGACCTGATGCGGCGCACCACAGGCCTGGGCCAGGTGGTGTGGGGCCTGACCGGCGGCTACGACAACTCCAGCATTAACGGCAAGGACAACATCAGCCAGAGCAACTTCGACACCCTCAATGTCGGCGGCTACGCCAGCCTGTTCAGCGCCCACGGCGTGTTCGCCAACGCCCTGGTCAAGTACGACCACAACCAGATCAGCACGTCCAACGCCGCGGCGGGCTATTCGGTGGACCTGACCGGCAACTCGGTCGGCTTCCAGGTCGAGCTGGGCCAGCGCTTCGGCGACGACCGCTTCGACTTCGAACCGCTGGTCAGCTTGAACTACGTCCATACCAGCCTGGACAATGTCGAGATCCTCAACCAGTCGCTGGCCTTCAACGACGATGACGGGCTGAGCGCCAAGTTCGGCGGCCGGGTCTCGACCCGGCGCTGGGTGGGCAGCACCGCCACGGTGCTCTACGCCGGGGCCTCGGTGGTGGACGACTTCAGCGGGGCCGAGAAGGCGAGCTTCACCAGCGGCGGGATGGTCCAGGACGTCTCCGCCAAGGGGACCGGGGTCTATGGCCAAGGCGTAATCGGCGTCAGCGCCCACACCAGCTTCGGCCTCAGCCTCTATGCCGAAGGCCACGGCGAGTTCGGCGGCGACGACAACGGGTCGGGCTTCCGCATCGGCGGTCGCTTCAACTTCTAGACCAACCGACGAGAGCCACGGGTAGGCGAGCGGTCAGGAGCGCCTCAAGGCGTCTCCAGGCTGCTCGCCGTCATTTCAGTTCAGGGCCGATATTCACATGACCACCGACATCAACGTCGAAACCGAAACCGCCGAAACCCCCACTCCGACCGGTCGCGCCAACGCGCCGGGCTTGGAGCCCAGGATCACCGCCCCCGGCGCGACCCAAATCTCGGTGTCGCGGGGGCTGGGCGGCTGGATGCGCAACCACAACACCAGCCTGGGCTTCACCTCCTACCAGACCGGCCAGCTGTTCCTGGTCGGCAACCACCCCAACGGCAC
>FTAP01000263.1_pt1 | contig 29681 bp, 24 predicted proteins | sample 1639111 | NCBI WGS metagenome assembly FTAP01 (sample SAMEA3914812, study PRJEB12502) | metagenome | biome: forest; material: soil | place: Canada | collected 2011-07-07 | depth 0.1 m
ACCATGCCGGCGTGCTGCGAGAAGCCCATGCCCACGCCGCCGCCGTGGTGCAGCGACACCCAGGTGGCGCCCGAGGCGGTGTTGAGCAGGGCGTTCAGCAGCGGCCAGTCCGACACCGCGTCCGAGCCGTCCATCATCCCCTCGGTCTCGCGGTTGGGCGAGGCGACCGAGCCGGAGTCCAGGTGGTCGCGGCCGATCACGATCGGCGCCTTCAGCTCGCCCGAGGCCACCATTTCGTTGAAGGCCAGGCCCAGGCGATGGCGGTCGCCGAGACCGACCCAGCAGATCCGCGCCGGCAGGCCCTGGAACTTGATCTTCTTGCCGGCCATGTCGAGCCAGTTGTGCAGGTGGGGATTGTCGGGGATCAGCTCCTTCACCTTGGCGTCGGTCTTGGCGATGTCCTTGGGGTCGCCGGAAAGCGCCGCCCAGCGGAACGGCCCGATCCCGCGGCAGAACAGCGGGCGGATATAGGCCGGCACGAAGCCCGGGAAGTCGAAGGCGTTCTCCACGCCCGCTTCCTTGGCCATCTGGCGGATGTTGTTGCCGTAGTCGACGGTGGGCACGCCGGCGGCCTGGAAGTCCAGCATCGCCTGGACGTGTTCGGCCATCGAGGCCTTGGCGGCCTCCTCCACCGACTTGGGGTTCTGCTCGCGCGCGCCGTACCAGCGCTCCAGGGTCCAGCCCTTGGGCAGGTAGCCGTTGATCGGGTCGTGGGCCGAGGTCTGGTCGGTCAGCAGGTCTGGCCGCACGCCGCGCTTGAACAGCTCGGGCAGGATCTCGGCGGCGTTGCCGAGCAGGCCGACCGAGACCGGAGTCTTGTCGCGGCAGGACTGGGCGATGATCTCCAGCGCCTCGTCCAGGCTGTCGGCCTTCTTGTCGAGATAGCCGGTGCGCAGGCGCATATCGATGCGCGATTCCTGGCACTCGATGGCCAGGCACGAGGCGCCCGCCATCACCGCCGCCAGGGGCTGGGCGCCGCCCATGCCGCCCAGGCCCGCGGTCAGCAGCCAGCGGCCCGACAGGTCGCCCTTATAATGCTGGCGGCCCATCTCGACGAAGGTCTCGTAGGTGCCCTGAACGATGCCCTGGGCGCCGATATAGATCCACGAACCGGCGGTCATCTGGCCGTACATGGCCAGGCCCTTGCGATCGAGCTCGTTGAAGTGGTCCCAGCTCGCCCAGCGCGGCACCAGGTTGGAGTTGGCGATCAGCACGCGCGGCGCATCGGCATGGGTGCGGAACACCCCTACCGGCTTGCCCGACTGCACCAAGAGCGTCTCGTCGTCCCTCAGCCGACGCAGGGTCTCGACGATCTTGTCGAAGCTTTCCCAGTCGCGGGCGGCGCGGCCGATGCCGCCATAGACGACCAGTTCCTCGGGCCGTTCGGCCACGTCGGGGTGCAGGTTGTTCATCAGCATCCGCAGCGGCGCTTCGGTCAGCCAGCTCTGGGCCGTGCGCTCGGTCCCGGTGGCGGCGCGGATGGTGCGGGTCTTGTCGATGCGGGTCATCAGCTCAGCTTTCGGCGAAGATCAGGCAGGCTTGGAGAACGTCGCGCAGGACGGCGCGCAGCGGCGCGGCCTGCTCGGGGCGATAGGGCGCGGGCCAGGTCTCGGGCGTGGGCGGCGCGTCGGGGTCGTCCATGTAGCCGCGGCAGGCCAGCTCCATCTGGATGGCGTGCACGCCCTTGGCCGGCAAGCCGTAGTGACGGGTAGTCCAGCCGCCCTTGAAGCGGCCGTTGGTGACGCGGCTGAAGCCTGAGGCGTCGCAGGCTTGCTCGACCCCGGCGGTAAGGCGCGCGTCGCAGGCGGCCCCGCTGTTGGTCCCCAGGTTGAACTGGGGCAGCTCGCCGTCGAACAGTCGCGGCACGCGCGAACGGATCGAATGGGCCTCGTACAACACCACCTTGGGATGCTCGGCTCGCAGGCGGGCGATCTCGTCGGCGAGCGCGGTATGGAACGGCTGGAACCAGGTCTCGCGGCGGCGATCGATCTCGGCCGCGTCCGGCGTGTAGCCGTCACGATAGAGCGGTTCGCCGTCGAAGGTCTCCACCGGACACAGGCCGGTAGTAGTCTGGCCGGGATACAGCGACACGCCGCTGGGATCGCGATTGACGTCGATCACGGTGCGCGAGATCGGCGTGCGGATGGTGGTGGCGCCCAGCTCCACGGCGAAGCCGTAGAGCTGCTCGATATGCCAGTCGGCGTCCTTGCGCCCCAGCCATGGCGAGGTCAGCCGCCCCTCGATCTCCGCCGGGATCTCGGTCCCGGTGTGGGGGAAGCTGACGATCAGCGGGGCCGAACCGCGATGGATCTGAAGCCAGTCAGCGCTCATCACGCCGCCCTCAACACTTCAGCACCCATCATTTCAGCACCCAGGGCAGCTCGACGTCGCGCGCGGCCTCGACGATCTGGCCGCTGGAGACCAGGGCGTTGGCGGCGGCCATGTCGGGATGGAAGAAGCGGTCGTCCTCCAGGCGCGAGACCTTGCTGCGCAGCAGGTAGCGCACGCTTTCCAGCGCCGTGCTGGAAGTCAGGCCGCCGTGGAAGTCACAGCCCTGGGCCGCAGCCAGCAGTTCCACGCCCACCACCGCGACCGCGTTCTCCACCATGCCCATCAGGCGACGGGCGCCATGGGCGGCCATGGAGACATGGTCCTCCTGGTTGGCCGAGGTCGGGATCGAGTCGACGCTGGCGGGATAGGCCTTCTGCTTGTTTTCCGACACCAGGGCCGCGGCGGTCACCTGCGGGATCATGAAGCCCGAGTTCAGGCCCGGCTTGGGCGTCAGGAAGGCCGGCAGGCCCGACAGCGCCGGGTCGACTAGCATGGCGATGCGGCGCTCGGACAGCGAGCCAATCTCGCACACCGCCAGCGCGATCATGTCGGCGGCAAAGGCGACCGGCTCGGCGTGGAAGTTGCCGCCCGACAGCGCCTCGCCGGTCTCGGCGAAGATCAGGGGGTTGTCGGTGACGCCGTTGGCCTCGATGGTCAGGGTCTCGCCGGCCTGGCGCAGCACGCCTAGCGCGGCGCCCATCACCTGGGGCTGGCAGCGCAGGCAGTAGGGGTCCTGCACCCGCTCGTCGTCCTTCAGGTGCGAGGCGCGGATGGCCGAGCCGGCCATCAGCGAACGCAGAGCAGCGGCGGCCTCGATCTGGGTCTTATGGCGGCGCACGGCGTGGATGCGCGGATCGAACGGCGCGTCGGAGCCCTTGGCCGCCTCGGTCGACAGGGCGCCGGTGACCAGGGCGGTGCGGAACAGCACCTCGGCCTCGAACAGACCGGCGAGCGCAAAGGCGGTGGAGAACTGGGTGCCGTTCAGCAGCGCCAGGCCTTCCTTGGGGCCCAGCGTCACCGGTTCCAGGCCTGCGCGCGCCAGGGCGTCGGCGGCCGACATCCGCTCGCCCTCATAGATCGCCTCGCCCTCGCCGATCATGGTGCAGGCCATGTGCGACAGCGGCGCCAGGTCGCCCGAAGCGCCGACCGAACCTTGCGCCGGCACCAGGGGCGTGACGCCGCGCGCCAGCATGGCTTCCAGCAGGGCGATGGTCTTGGGATGCACGCCCGAGACGCCCTGGGCCAAGCTCGCCAGCTTCAGGGCCAGCATCAGCCGCACCACCGGGGTCGGCGTCGCCTCGCCCACGCCGGCGGCGTGCGACAGCACGATGTTGCGCTGCAGGCGGGCCAGGTCCTCGGCGGCGATACGCACGCTGGCCAGCTTCCCGAAGCCGGTGTTGATCCCGTAGACCGGGTCGCCATGCGACAGGATCTTGGCCACGGCCTCATAGCTGGCCGCCACGACCGGCGCGGAAGCCGGGTCCAGGCGCACGCTGGCGCCGCGATAGATCGCTCGCCACTCGGATGCAGACACGTCGCCAGGGCGCAGGGTGATCTCGGTCACTGCGAATACTCCACTGGGCCTTGCGGCCAAATCAAAGAAAACAAAGGGTTAGATGGGCTCACAGCCCGTTCCAGACGCGGGCGTGAAGCGGGTTGAAGCCCATGCGGTAGACCAGCTCGGCGGGGCGCTCGATGTCCCAGATCGCCAGGTCGCAGCGCTTGCCCGCCGCCAGCACGCCCGTCTCGTCCTGAAGGCCGAGCGCGCGGGCCGCCTCGCGGGTGACGCCGGCCAGGCATTCCGGCACCGTCATGCGGAACAGAGTCGCGGCCATGTTCATGACCAGCAGCAACGAGGTCAGGGGCGAGGTGCCCGGATTGCAGTCGGTGGCCAGCGCCATGGGCACGCCGGCGGCGCGCAACAGCTCCATCGGCGGCAGCTTGGTCTCGCGCACGAAGTAGAAGGCGCCGGGCAGAAGGGTCGCCACGGTCCCTGCCCTGGCCATGGCCTGCACGCCGCCCTCGTCGAGATATTCCAGGTGATCCGCCGACAGGGCGCCGAACTTCGCCGCAAGCGCCGCGCCATGCAGGTTGGAGAGCTGTTCGGCGTGCAGCTTGACCGGCAGGCCATAGGCCCGCGCGGCTTCGAACACCCGCTCGGTCTGGGCCGGTGAAAAGCCGATGCCCTCGCAGAAGGCGTCCACTGCGTCGGCCAGGCCTCTTTTGCCCACGCCCTGCGCGGCGACGGCGGGGATCATCTCGCGGCAGACCAGCTCGACATAGCCGTCCGCATCGCCCTTGAACTCGGGCGGCAAAGCGTGGGCGCCCAGCAGGGTCGTGCGGATCGTCACGGGGCGCTGGCGGCCCAGTTCGCGTGCGGCGCGGAGCTGTTTCAGCTCATGTTCGAGCGACAGGCCGTAGCCGGACTTGATCTCGACCGTGGTCGCGCCCTCGGCGATCAGGGCGTCCAGGCGCGGCAGGGCGGCGGCCACCAGCTCGGCCTCGCTGGCGGCGCGCGTCGCGGTCATGGTGGAGACGATGCCGCCGCCGGCGCGGGCGATCTCTTCGTAGGACGCGCCAGCCAGCCGCAGTTCGAACTCGTGGGCCCGGTCGCCGGCCCAGACCAGATGGGTGTGCGGGTCGATCAGGCCGGGCGTGATCCAGCGGCCCTCGCAATCGAGGATCTCAGGCGCGTCCACCGGCGGCGCAGCGGCGCGCGGCCCGGCATAGACGATCCGTCCGTCAGCGGCGGCGATCACCCCGTCCTCGACCTCGCCCAGCCCCGACAGGCGCGGGTCCAGGGTCGCGAGACGAGCGTTTCGCCAGATGCGATCGCAGCGCATGGGCTCTTCCCTCTCCCATCCAGGCTCGGGCAGATCGGCGATTATGTCTAGACATATTTTCGAGCGCTCGTGATACTCGACGGCGAAATACGAGGCGCCGCATCATGACCCAGCTCTGGTTCGAAACAGCTCTGCTGCCCGGCGGCTGGGCGGATTCGGTGCGCGTGACCCTGGCTGACGGGACGATCAAGGCGGTCGAGTCGGGCGTCGCCGCGCAGCCCGGCGACGAACGTCACGCCATTGGCCTCCCCGGTCTCTGCAACGTGCACAGCCACGCCTTCCAGCGCGGCATGGGGGGACTGGCCGAGACCAGCGGCCCGGCGGCGGACGACTTCTGGACCTGGCGCGAGGTGATGTACCGCTTCCTCGACCACATGACGCCGGACGACCTGGAAGCGATCAGCGCCTACGCCTTCGCCGAGATGCTGGAGGCCGGCTTCACCCGCGTCGGCGAGTTCCACTACGTCCACCACGATCCGGCCGGGCGGCCCTATGCCGACCTGGGCGAGCTCAGCGTGCGGATCGCCGCCGCTGCGGCCCAGACCGGCATCGGCCTGACCCTGCTGCCGGTGCTCTACGCCCATTCCGACTTCGGCGGCGCGCCGCCCAAGCCTGGCCAGCGCCGCTTCATCAACGACATCGACGGCTTCGCCCGCCTGCACGCCGCCGGCGCGGAAGCGATCAAGAACCTGCCCGGCGCAAAGATCGGCGTGGCGCCGCACAGCCTGCGCGCCGTGACGCCAGAGGAACTGAACGCGACCATCGCCCTCGCGCCCAAGGGGCCGATCCACATCCACGCCGCCGAGCAGACCAAGGAGGTCGACGCCTGCGTGGCCTGGTCGGGGCAGCGTTCGGTGGAATGGCTGCTGAACCACGCGCCGGTCGATCAACGCTGGTGCCTGATCCACGCCACCCACCTGACCGCCGACGAGACCACGCGCCTGGCCGCCACCGGCGCGGTCGCAGGCCTGTGCCCGATCACCGAGGCCAACCTGGGCGACGGCGTGTTCCCGACGGCCGCGTTCCTGGAGGCCAAGGGCCGGTTCGGGGTCGGTACCGACTCCAACATCCTGGTCGATGCGGCCGGCGAACTGCGCGCCCTGGAATACGCCCAGCGGCTGGTCCACCGCCAACGCAACGTCCTGGCCGGCCAACCTCACGCCTCCACCGGCGGGCGGCTGTATCGCGATGCGCTCAGCGGCGGCGCCCAGGCGCTGGGGGTCGAGTCGCAAGGCATCGCCGCAGGCGCGCCTACCGACCTGATCAGCCTGGACGGCCAGAACCCCGCCTTCATCGGCCGCAAGGGCGACGCCCTGCTGGACGGCTGGATCTTCGCGGCCGGCGCTGCGGCGGTCGACAGCGTCTGGCGCAACGGCGAAAAGCTGGTCGAGCACGGCCGCCATCGCCAGGGCGAGACGATCCGCGCGGCCTATCGCAAGACCATCGCCCGGCTGCTGGCGCTGTGAGCGGAGACTCGCAGTGATTGGGGCGCCGGCCCGCCGCATCGAGGCGGACATCGCCGCCAGGATTCGCTCCGGCGAGTGGCCGCCGGGCCATCGCATCCCGGTGGAGATCGAGCTGGCGGCGCAGTACGGCTGCGCCCGCGCCACCGCCAACAAGGCCATCGTCAGCCTCGCACAGGCCGGGCTGGTCGAACGGCGCCGGCGCGGCGGCTCGTTCGTCGCCCGCCCGCACGTCCAGACCGCGGTGCTGGAGATCCCCGACATCGCCCAGGTGATCGCCGCCCGTGGCGAGACCTACGCCTACGCCCTGCTCTCGCGCAGCAAACGCCCTGCCCGCGCCGGAGCCGAGAAGGAGCTGGAAGCGACGGGCGCCGTGCTGGCTTTGGAAGGCCTGCATTCCGCCGGCGGCGCGCCCTTTGCGCTGGAATCTCGCATCCTCAACCTCGCCGCCGCGCCCGAGGCCGAGGCGCAGGACTTCTCGGCAGAAGCACCGGGCTCCTGGCTGCTGGGCCACATCCCCTGGACCCAGGCGCGCCACCGCATCACCGCCGTAGCCGCCGATCGCATCGCCGCCAAGCGGCTCGACATCGCCGTCGGCGCGCCCTGCCTGCAGGTCGAGCGCTGGACCTGGCGGCTGAAACAGGGCGTGACCTATGTGCGCCAGGTGTTCCCTGGCGACCGCTACGACCTGGTGGCCCAGTTCACCCCAAGCTGAGCTGCATTAGATCGCAGCTTCGAGGCTAGTGTTCGCAAGCTGGGCGCTGCGGCGGATCGCCTGCGGCGGCTGGCCGAAGGCGCGAAGGAAGGCGCGGCGCATCCGCTCGGGATCGTCGAAGCCGGTTTCGCGCGCCACCACGTCGATGGCCAGACGTCCCTGCTCCATCATCAGCCGCGCCGCCTCGACCCGCAGGCGCTCCACCGCCTTAGCCGGCGACTGCCCGGTCTCGGCGCGGAAGGTGCGGCTGAACTGGCGCGGACTGAGGCTGGCGGCGTCAGCCAATTCCTCAACCGACAGGGCGCTCTTCAGATTGCTCTTAGCGTAGGCCAGGGCCGTCTGCACCCGGTCCGACTTGGGCTGCATCTCCAGCAGCGCGGAGTGCTGCGACTGGCCGCCGGCGCGGCGGTGATAGACCACCAGCTTGCGCGCAACCGCCTTGGCCAGCTCGGCGCCGTGGTCCTTCTCGATCATCGCCAAGGCCAGGTCGACGCCAGCGGTCATGCCGGCCGAGGTCCAGACCGGCGAGTCGATGATGAAGATGCGATCCTCGTCGACCTGGGTGTCGGGGAACTGAACCTGAAGTTCCCGCGCGAGCAGCCAGTGGGTGGTCACGCGCCGCCCGTCCAGCAGCCCGGCCTGGGCCAGGACAAACGCGCCGGTGCAGATCGAACCCAGCCGCCGCGTCCGCTCCACCGCCCCCTGCACGAACGCGATCAGCCCTGGCGTCGCGGTCGGCAGGCCGGCGCTTCCGCATACCAGCAGGGTGTCGAAGGTCTCGTCCCCGAACCGCCGGCTATCGACCGTCACCGCCATGGAGCTAGGAATCGGGCCGCCGGTCTCCGACAGGACGCTGACCTCGTAAAGCTCTTCACCGGCCGAGACATTGGCGAACTCGAACGCCGAGGCGGCGGCCAGGCTCATGGTCTGGAAGCCCGGATAGATGACGAACCCGATCCGCTGCATGACGCGCTCCAGCACATGTCCCAAAACGAGGTATATACGACATTCGAGACGAACGCCAACGCGCCTAGTCTTCTCCTCGTGGCGCTGGCGACCCCGCCGGCGACGTTGAAGGAATGACTATCATGGCTACCGAAACCCAAGGCGTCGCCCTGATCACCGGCGCCTCCACCGGCATCGGCGCGATCTACGCCGACCGACTGGCCCGGCGCGGCTACGACCTGATCCTGGTCGCGCGCAACCGCGAACGCCTCAACACCCTGGCGACGCGCCTGACCCAGGAAACCGGCCGCACCATCGAGGTCGTCGCCGCCGATCTGGCCGACAAAGCAGACCTGGCCCGCGTCGAAGACATCCTGCGCACCGACGCCAGCATAACCCTGCTGGTCAACAACGCCGGCGTCGGCGCCACCGCCCCGCTGCTGAACGCCGACATCGACAAGATGGAGCAGATGATCGACCTGAACGTCACCGCCCTGATGCGGCTGACCTATGCGGCGGCGCCCGGCTTCGTGGCGCGCGGCGGCGGCGCGATCATCAACATCTCCTCGATCGCGGCGGTCGGACCCGAGATCCTCAACGGCGTCTACGGGGGCAGCAAGGCTTTCGTCCTGGCCCTGACCCAGTCGTTGCACCATGAACTGGCGGCCAAGGGGGTGAAGGTGCAGGCGGTCCTGCCCGGCGCCACCGCCACCGAGTTCTGGGACGCGGCCGGCACGCCGATCCAGCACCTGCCCAGCGAGATCGTCATGCGCGCCGAGGACATGGTCGACGCCGCCCTGGCCGGTTTCGACCAAGGCGAACTGGCCACCATCCCGGCCCTGCCGAACGCGGAAGACTGGGACCGCTACGAGGCCGCGCGCCAAGTGATGCTGCCCCAGTTGTCCCGCTCGGAACCGGCCGCGCGCTACCGCACCGGGCTCAAGGCCGCGTAACCCGCCGGACCCGTAAACACCATGGAGTCGGACGCCCGATCACTTCGGGCGTCCGTCGCCTGTTGGCGCGATCCAGAACGGGGTCAAATCAGGCGGCGGCTTCGAGCCGCCGTATCCGCCGCCGGCGCCAGGCGCTCGGCGCATCCCCCTCCAGCCGGCGGAACACGCGCGAGAAGTGCGCCTGGTCGGCCAGGCCGCAACTTAAGGCCACCTCCGAAAGCGCCATGTCGGTCTCGATCATCAGCCGCTTCGCGCGGGCCATGCGCCGGTACATGACATAGGCGTGGGGCGACTCGTCGAAGCTGGTGCGAAAGGCGCGCGCAAAGTGACTGGGGCTGAGCCTCACGGCGGAGGCCAGGATCGCCGTCGGCAACCGCTCGCCAAGCCGCTCCTCGATCAGCGCCTTGAGCCGCAGCACCTGCCAGGGCGCCAGCCCCCCGGACGCGGGCGCCGGCGCAGGCTCCGCCTCCGACCGCACAGCCGCCAACAACGCCGCAGCACGGTCCAGGCGCTGCTCGGCGCCGCTGGGGTCATAGGGAAGGAAATTGCGGGCTTCGCGCACCAGGACGGCCAAGACGTCCGGAAGGTCCGCCCCGCGGTCCATACCGTTGCTTGCTGCTTCCACGTTGCACCCTCACGTCCGCCAGCAGTCGGCATATGAGGCGTCTGACGCCCAAGGGATTGAACGTTCCTGCACCTTTGTATCAGCGTCGCATTAATTCGCGGACACGGAACGGGCCGCAGAACGCCCTACAGTCCGGCCCAGCTTTCGAGCCTTCCGTACCCGTACGATTTTGACCGGGGCGCGCCGAAACCTGCACAACAAGACGTCATACACACCTGCTAGATGCGCAAGGCGTGGAATTCCGTTAAGTTAAGCCCTGGCTTGATGGCAGAATTCCAATGTGCAGATGCACCCGGAAGAGGCGCCCACGAAAGGACTGAAAAGTCCAGACATGAAAACCAATTAGATTTCGGCGACGCACGGGCATGATGATGGGGAATGGCGTATACGGGCAACGGCTCGGAGAGCTGTTCAGGTTGAACCAGGCCCCGGCCCTGGTCACGCGAAGCCTGTCTCACGCCCATATCGCCGCCACCGAGTGCCGCGGCGCCCCCTCCGGCGGCGGACCGACCAACCCGATCACGCCCGAAAACGCCTATCTGGTCGGGCTGCACCTGCAGGATGGGGCCAGGCGCAATCTCTGGCTGGACGGAAAGCTGGTCATTGCGCCGCCCCTGGCTGCGGGCTCGGTGACGATCCTGGACCTCAGGTCCAATCCGACCCTCGAAGCCCAAACCGCGTTCCATACCGTTTGCTTCTATCTCACCCAGGACGCCCTGGACTCGATCGCAGCGGACGCAGACGCGCCGGTCATTGGCGGCCTGCGGCACCAGCCCGGCGTCGGCGTGGCCGATCCGATCGTCAACACCCTCAGCCGCCGGCTTTTGCCCGCATTCGACCACGCCGCCGAGGCCAGCCCGTTGTTCGTCGACAGCGTCGTGGGCGCTGTCGGCGTCCACGTCGCCCGGACCTACGGCGCGCTCAAGGTCCGACCGCGTGCGGCCCGCGGCGGCCTTGCGCCCTGGCAGGAACGGCGCGCCAAGGAACTGCTGTCCAGCAATCTCGGCGGCGACCTGACCATCGCGACGATCGCCAAGGCATGCGGCCTGTCGAGCAGCCAGTTCTCGCGCTGCTTTCGCCAGACCACCGGCCTGGCGCCCCACCAGTGGCTGCTGCACCGACGCGTCGAGGTCGCCAAGGACCTGCTGCCGAGGTCGGGCACATCCCTGTCCGAAATCGGCCTCGCCTGCGGCTTCGCCGACCAAAGCCACTTCACGCGCGTGTTCACCCGCATCGTCGGCGTCAGCCCCGGTGCATGGCGGCGGAGCTTCTGTTTGAGGCCGCAGGCTCTGGAAAGACAGGTCGCGGCGGGCTGACACGAGGCTCTTCACCGACCAGCCCCCCCCCGCTGGCGCCGAGCCTCGACACAGCCTACCTGATCGTGGACGCCGGGATCTGTGGCGGGGACCGATCGTCAACCCGGCCCGCCAGATTTTGCGTCCAGATGCAAGACGCGAGGACACGCCTCATGACGACTCCCGGTTCCGTCGCCGAACGCCGCCAACTCTTGGCCCCGGGACCGGACGCGGGCGTGGACGAGGCCCTGATCCAGCGCGTCGTCCACGCCTTTTACGACCGGGTTCGCGCCGACGCCCTGCTGGGTCCGGTGTTCGATCGCGTGATCGCCGAGGACTGGGACTCGCACCTGGCCAAGCTGTGCGATTTCTGGTCCTCGGTGCTGCTGATGAGCGGCCGGTTCAAGGGCGCGCCCATGGTGGCGCATGTGCGCATCGAGGAGATCGCGCCCGAACACTTCCAACGCTGGCTAGCCCTGTTCCGCGAGACGGTGCAGGCGATCTGCCCACCGCCGGCCGCGGCCCTGTTCATCGCCCGCTCGGAACTCATCGCCCAGAGCCTGCAGTTCGGCATCTCCGCCAGCCGGGGCGAACTGATCGCCGAAGTGATTAAGGGCAAGTCGGGGAAAGCCTGACCCCCGCGACCGCGTCAGTGATAGCCGAGATCGGCTCGGACCTTGCCGCGGAACACCCAGTAGGACCAGGCCGTGTACATCAGGATGATCGGCAGCAGCAGCAAGGTTCCGATCAGCAGGAACAGCTGGGTGCTCGGGTCCGAGGCCGCTTGCCAAAGCGTATAGCGGCGCGGGATCAGATACGGCCATAGGCTGATGGCGATGCCGAGATAGGACAACAGGAACAGCCCCACGCCAGCCACGAAAGGCGTGGCGTGGGTGTCGCGTCCCAGCGCCCGCCAGCCTACGCCGGCGATGATCAGGCTCAGCAGCGGGATCGGCGCCAGCCACAGCAGGTTTGGCCAACTGAACCAGCGGTGGGCGATGGCGGGGTCCATCTGCGGCGTCCACAGGCTGACCACCGCGATGGCGACCAGCACGCCCAGCAAGGCCCAGCGCCCCATGCGCCGCGCCCACACCTGCAGTTCCCCCTCGGTCTTCAGCACCAGCCAGCCCGCGCCCAGCAGCGCATAGCCGACCATCAGCGCCACCCCGGTCAGGACCGAGAACGGCGTCAGCCAGTCCATCGACGTGCCGGCGAACACCCGTCCGTCCACCTTGAAGCCCTGGATCAGGGACCCCAGCACCGCGCCCTGGGCGAAGGCGGCCACCGCTGAACCGACGCAGAAGCCGTTGGCCCAGAACCGGCGCAGATGCGGCTGGCGGAACCTGAACTCGAATGCGACGCCGCGGAACACCAAGCCCAGCAGCATCAGCAGCACCGGGAAATAGACCGCCGGAATGATGATGGCGAAGCCCAGCGGAAAAATCGCCAGCAAGGCGACGCCGCCCAGGATCAGCCAGGTCTCGTTGCCGTCCCAGATCGGCGCGATGGAGTTCATCACCAGGTCGCGGTGCTCTTTCGGGGCCAGGCCCCAGAGCATGCCAACCCCCAGGTCGAAGCCGTCCAGCAACACATAGAAGAACACGCCCAGGCCGATGATCACGGTCCAGATCGGCACCAGGTCAAAGGCGATGTCAGTCATGCGAGCCCCCCAGGTGCGACGCCCCCAAGTCCGAAACCGGCGTCTGCTGGGCCAGGGCCTTGAACGGCTGGTCCGACTTCATCGCCTCGATCGGCGTGGACGCCGGTTCTTCCTCGGGCACGCCGCGCCGCACCAGTCCGGCCATGAAGGCGATGCCGGTGGGGAACATCAGCAGATAGACCACCATGTAGAGCAGCAGCGAGATCAGCACGTCGCCGCCGGTGAGCGACGGCGAAACGGAATGTGCAGTGCGCATCAGGCCGTAGATGGTCCAGGGCTGGCGTCCGACCTCGGTGGTGGTCCAGCCGGCGATCACCGCCACAAACCCCAGCGGCGCTATCCAGGGACAGAGCCGCAGGAACAGCGACTCCCGTCGTAGCCGGCTCAACAGCCTGAGCCCCCAGCCCCACAGCACCGTCGCCAGCATCAGGCAGCCGATCCCGACCATGATGCGGAAGGCGTAGAACACCGGCGCCACCGGCGGCCGCTGGTCCGCCGGGAAGGCCTTCAGCCCGACCACCTCGCCATTGAGGTCGTGAGTCAGGATCAGGCTGCCCAGCACGGGGATGTCGATGGCGTCGCGCATGACCGCGTTCCTGTCGTCCGGCAAGCCCACCAGGGTGAGCGGCGCGGGCCGTGCGGTGTCGTAGCGGCCTTCGATCGCGGCGAGCTTGGCCGGCTGGTGCTCACGGGTGTTCAGCCCGTGCATGTCGCCCAGCAGGAACTGCAGCGGCACCAGCACGATCAGCAGGTTCAGGGCCATCTTGACCATCAGCCGCGCCTCTTCCGGCGAGCGGTCGCGCCGCCAGAGCCAGGCCCCAACCCCCAGCACCACGAAGGCGGTGGTGATGTAGAAGGCGGTGACGTTGTGGGCCAGGCGATAGGGGAAGGACGGATTGAATACGATCGCGGCCCAGTCCACCGGGAAGAAGCGGCCGTCCTGGATGCGATAGCCCGCCGGAGTCTGCATCCAGCTATTGGCCGACAGGATCCAGAACGAGGACAGCAACGTACCGAACGCCACCATGCAGGCGGCCAGGAAGTGGGCCCAGCGCGGCACCAAGGTTCGCCCGAACAGCAGTACGCCCAGGAACGAGGCCTCCAGGAAGAAGGCCATCAAGTCTTCGTAGGCCATCATCGGCGAGATGATATTGGCCGCCGCATCGGAAAACCGGCTCCAGTTGGTGCCGAACTGGAACGGCATGATGATCCCCGACACCACACCCATGGCGAAGGAGACCGCGAAGATCTTGGTCCAGAAACCTGAGATGCGGAACCAGACCTCCTTCTTGGTGAAGAAGTGCAGGCCTTCAAGCACGGCGATATAGGACGCCAGCCCCACGGTGAAGGCCGGCAGCAGGATGTGCCAGGCGATGACCCACGCCCATTGCAGGCGCGACAACAACAGGGGATCCAGCATCGCGCGCCGCCCAACTCCCAAGCTCTTATCGGGTATAGATCATGGGCTCGATGGCGACGTCCGCCAATCGTCGAACTTGTATGAATTTGTTAAAAACACGCACAATTCCATCAAACGACCGCGACCATAACGGCGCAGTATATTGTTGGCGTCATCTCTAAAAATTGGAACGCATACTCTCGAGACCGCCCAATGCTCCCAGCGCGACGTGTCGCGAAACACCTGGCCAGGAAGTCCACCATCGCCCGCACCCTGGCCAAGAGGAGCCGGCGACTGGGATAGACCGCCAGGATGTCGATGTCCGGCGACGACCAGTCCGGCAGCACCCGCTCCAGCCGCCCGGCGCGAAGGTCCTCGCCGATCAGGAACATCGGTTGCCAGACGGCGGCCGCTTCCCAGCGGCCGGCCCTATTCGGCGTCGGGCTGGCGAGCGGGCGCCGCGGCGGCGAAGGCTTCGATCCGGCTGCAGGCGTCTTCGGCGGCCAACAGGCGGTCGAGCGGGCCAAGATCGACGCCGAACCGGCGCGCATTGCCCAACTGCGGCGTCAGGCAGACCTCGGCCAGGGTCGGGCCCGGACCGAACAGGAAAGGGCCCGCCTGCCCCGCCGGCAGCAAGGCCTGGCAAGCCTCCAACCCCTCGGCGATGACGTCCCGCGCCCAGGCGGTGACGGTCTCTTCGTCCAGGCCCAGCCCGCGCAGGCGCCCCAGCACCTTCAGGTTCTGCACCGGATGGGTGTCGCTGGCGATGACTTGGGCGAAGCCACGGATACGGGCGCGCAGGATCGGGTCCTGGGGCAATAGCGGCGGCTCGGGATGGGTCTCCTCGAGCCATTCGCAGATGGCCAGGGACTGGATCAGCACCGCCCCGTCGGGGAATTCCAGCGCCGGCACCAAGCCCTGCGGATTGATGCAGAGATAGTCGGCCTGCCGTTGCTGGCCCAGGCGCAGGTGATGCGGGACGAGCTCGGCCGCAACGCCCTTGAGACCGAGCGCGATGCGAACGCGCCAACTCGCGCTGGAGCGGAAGTAGGTGTGCAGCCTCAGCGGCCCGGCGGCGTCGATCGGAGTCATGAGGCTTCTCTACCGCACCAGCCGGTCAGGCGGCCACCGTCTGGTCAGCCGCGAGGATCCGCGCGACCCGGCCGAGCAGTTCAAGGCTTCGGAACGGCTTGGCGAGCAGGCCGATGTCCTTAGGCATCTCCGCCCCCGGATCGGCATAGCCGGTGATCATCAGCACCGGCAGGCCGGGGCGAAGGCCGCGCGTTTCGCGGATCAGCTCCGCACCCGACATCTGCGGCATGACAAAGTCGGTCACCAGCAGGTCGAACCGCTCTCCGGCGCGCAGCAGGACCAACGCCTCCTTGCCACTGGCCACGTCGATCACCTCGTGCCCCTGCTCTTTGAGCACAGCGGCGGTCGAGGCTCGCACCAGGTCGTCGTCATCGACCAGCAGCAGCCGGCCGGTCGCCGTGCCGATCTCAGGTTCGCGCATCGCTTCCGCCGGGGGCGTCGCGGCGCCTTCCGGCAACCAGATCTCGGCCGTGGTCCCGACGCCGGGCTCGCTGAACAGCCTGAGCGCGCCATTGGACTGGGCGGCCAGGCCATGGACCATCGACAGGCCCAGCCCAGTGCCGCTGCCAATCGCCTTGGTGGTGAAGAACGGCTCGATCGCCGCCTTCAGGGTGGCCGCGCTCATGCCAACGCCCGTGTCCTGCACCGAGATCTGGACATAGCGGCCCGACTTCAGGTCGCTGGAGCGGGTCTCGGTCACGCTCTCCATGCTGGCGCCGATGGTCAGCACCCCGCCGCCGGCCATGGCGTCGCGGGCGTTGAGCGCCAGGTTGAAGATCGCCAGTTCGAGCTGGATCGGGTCCACACGGGCCGAGGGCAGGTCCTCGGCGATATCCAGCCGCAGGTCGATCTCGGCGGGGATCGAGCGCTGCAGCAGGTCGGCCAGGCCGCCGATCAGGCCCGCCACGTCCACGTCGCGGCTCTCCAGGGTCTGCTTGCGGGCGAACACCAGCAGCCGACCGACCAGCGCCTTGGCCCGCTCCGCGCTCTGGAGCGAGGCGTCGATCAGGCGCAACGCCGCCGGATTGCCGTCCACCCGCCGCTGCAGCAGCTCCAGCCCGCCGATAATCGGCGTCAGCAGGTTGTTGAAATCGTGCGCCACCCCACCGGTCATGCGACCGAGAATCTCCAGCCGCTGGCCTTCGAGAACCGCGGCCTGGCGCGCCCGCTCGCGCTCCAGCTCTCGCGCCAGCAGCCAGGCGAACAGCACGATCAGGACGATGGCGGCGGCGATGGCGGTGCTGACCCGTTCGACCGCGCGCACGATCGGCGCGTGGTAGGCGGCCGGCGGGATGGCGACCTCGACCTTCCAGCTCGTCCCGGGGACCGTGCGCCAGGTGACCGTGTCATGGCCCCCGTGCGGTCGGGCGGCGGGATAGAACACGCCATCCACAGCATGGCGCGACAAGGCCAGCTCCGGGACGCTCAGGCGAAACCCTCCGGTGACGTCCGAAGCGGCGACCACCAGCCCACGATCATCGGCGAGCCGGACGGGCCAGCCGTGCGGCAGACCGCCGGCCAGCAGCAGGTCGCGCAAATTCCGGGGCTCGACGATGATCGAGACCACATAGTCCACCCGGCCCGCGCGGATCACCGGCGCCCGCACCGCGAAGGCCGCGCCGCCACGCCGCCCGACGACGACATTTCCCACCCCCGGACGGCCGCTGGCGACCACCGCCTGCTGGCTGCTCAGGTCCACCGCCTTGCCATGCGCGACCCCGGCCAGGGCGTAGGGCTGGTCCAGTAGGCGCACGCCGGCGCGGTCGGTGACGCTGATCGCGCGCCACAGCGGCTCGTTCTGCACCAAGCGGACCGCCAGCTTGCCGATTCGCGATTCGTCGAGGCCGTCGTCGAAGCCGGGCGACTGAGCGATCATTTGCGCCGACCGCTCGTCCGCCGCCAGTTCGCGGCTGACCAGGGTGGCTACGGCCTCGGCATGGTCTAGCGCCTGCCGCCGCATGCTGGCCTGCCAGTCGGTGGCGGACACGGTCTCCAGCAGGGCGCTGACCACCACCAAGGGCAACAGCGCCGCAACGACCAATAGCGCGAACTGCCGCCCCATCGTCCCTCCACGACACAGCCGAGCCTAGCCGAAGCCGGCCCTCGGGACACGCACGATCTGGCGCCTTTAGCCTTGTCGCCGGGTGACGGGCGCCTAGGGCCGCGCCGCCAGGGCGTAGAGGCGCAGGGCGGTGTCGGCGACGACCTCGATATCCTCGGCGTAGCCGCTGGAAATCCAGGTCTGGGCCATGTGGAGGCCTCCGCCGACCACGCCGCGCACCAGCAACGGCGAGGCGTTGCGCTTGCCCTCCCGCCCTGGCTGCTGCTGCAGCACGTCCACCAGCAGCGCCCCGAACTTGTCCAGGGCTTCCGACATCAGGGCCTCGGTCTGCGGGCTGACGCTGGCCATCTCGATCAGGAACACGCGCGCCGCGGCAGGCTTGTCCTGAAGCCTTCGCAGATAAACCAGCAGGCCGGCGCGGACCCGGGCCAGATAGTCGCCGCCCTGCGCCTCGGCGGCGCGCTGCATCGCCACCAGGATCTCGTCGGTGACGTATCGAAAGCCGGCGCAGAGCAGTTCTTCGCTGTTGGAAAACGATTCGTAGAAATAGCGCTCGGTCAGGCCCGCCCCGTCGCAGACCGCCTTCACGGTGGTGTTGCGATAACCCTTCTCGCCATAGGCCTTGATACCGGCGTGAAGCAGTTGCGAACGCCGTTCGGCCCGGCGCTCGTCCGCCGTCTTGCCGCCGAATTTGCGGCCTGAACTCAAGCTCGTGTCCATGTCCTCGTCAGTGGCCTGCGGCGGGCGTCGCGACAAGAGCCATTCGAACGGCCACGCACCGGTCCAGGCGGTCGGAAAGCGCCGCGGCCACAATTGACAATGCATCATGTCAATATAAGCTCCCTCATGACCGCCAGCGGTCGGAAGCGAGTTGGAAATGACTGCACCGGCCGACGAAACGCAGAACATGCCGCAACACGTCGACGTCATGATCGTGGGCGCAGGCCTGTCGGGCATCGGCGCGGCCTGCACGCTGCAGCTACGGCTTCCGCACAAGAGCTACATGATCCTGGAAAGCCGCGACGCCATCGGCGGGACCTGGGACCTATTCCGCTATCCCGGGGTGCGCTCGGACTCCGACATGTACACCCTGGGCTTCGGCTTTCGCCCCTGGACCGGCGAGCGCGCCTTCACCGACGGCCCCTCCATCGCCGCCTATATCCGCGACACCGCCAAGGCATACGACGTCGAGCGCAACATCCATTTCGGCTGCCGCATGACCAGCGCCGCGTGGTCCACCGAACAGTCGCTGTGGACGCTGGAGATCGACGCCCACGGCAAGCGGCGCACCGTCACCTGCACCTTCCTGTACCTGGCCACCGGCTACTACGACTACGCCGCCGGCTACCTGCCGCAATGGGAGGGCATGGACAGCTTCAACGGCGTCGTCGTGCATCCCCAGCATTGGCCCGAACACCTCGACTACGCCGGCAAGCGGGTGGTGGTGATCGGCAGCGGGGCGACCGCGGTGACGCTGTTGCCGGAGATGGCCAAGACCGCCGCCCATGTCGCCATGCTGCAGCGCTCGCCCACCTATGTGGTGTCGCGCCCGGCGCTGGACGGGATCGCCGCCAAGCTGCAGCGCGCCCTGCCCGCACAGTTGGCCCACGCCTTGGTGCGCTGGAAAAACGTGCTGATCGGCATGTTCTTCTATGGCCTGGCGCGGCGGAAGCCCGAGAAGGTCAAGGCCACCATCGTGCGACTGGCCCAGGCCCAGCTTGGCGCGGACTACGACGTCGCCACCCACTTCACGCCCCGTTACGCGCCTTGGGACCAGCGGGTCTGCGTGGCGCCGGACGCCGACTTCTTCAAGGCCGTGCGCTCCGGCAAGGCTTCGGTGGTCACCGACCAGATCGAGCGCTTCACACCCACCGGCCTGAAGCTTCGCAGCGGTGAGACGCTGGACGCCGACCTGATCGTCGCCGCGACCGGGCTGAACATGCAGCTCGCCGGCGGGGCGCAGCTGAGCGTGGACGGCGCACCCGTCGAGTTCGCCAAGACTACGATCTACCGGGGCATGATGTTCAGCGGCGTGCCAAATCTTGCGATGGCGATCGGCTACACCAACGCCTCCTGGACGTTGAAGTGCGAGCTGACGGCCAACTATGTCTGTCGGCTTCTGGCGCGCATGGACGCCCGCGGCGACACATGGTGCGCGCCGCGCCGCGATACCGGTCAAACGGACCAGATCCCGGGCTTGGCCCTCACCTCCGGCTATGTCCAGCGCGCGCAGGACATCCTGCCGAAACAGGGGGCCAAGGCGCCCTGGAAGACCCACCAGAACTACGCCAAGGACCTGGCCTCCCTGCGCTTCGCCGCCTTTTCGGACGGCGTCATGCAGTTCGGCCGAAGTCGATCCCGCCGTCAGGCCGCCTGATCTCGGCGACGCGATCGCGGCAGGCTTGGCCCACGCGATTCTGAACGCGCAGCAGATCTTCGGGGCCGCCTTGCGAGCCACGCGCCAGCCGGCAATATGGCCGAACCGGCGAAATCGATTTTCCAGGACCCAACGGAATGGACAGCCTTCATCTCGTCGACCCCGAGTTGCGGCCGTTGCTGGAGATCTTCCCCACCAGCCAGCTCGACCCGCAGGTCCTGGCGGAAGCGCGCGGCCGCACCCTGCCCATTCCCGATCTGGGCGAGACCGGCGTCACGCTGAAGGTGCTCACCGCGCCGGGACCGCCAGGCGCGCCCGACATCGCGCTGTCGGTGTACCGCCCGAGGGCGGCGACGGGGCGATTGCCCTGCATCTACCACGTTCATGGCGGCGGCTATGTGCTGGGCGCGGCCAAGGACATGGAGGCGCTGCACATGATGATGGCGGCCCAGCTCGGCTGCATGATCGTTTCGGTCGACTACCGCCTGGCCCCGGAGACGGTGTTTCCCGGCGCGATCGAGGACTGCTACGCCGGGCTGGACTGGCTGTTCGCCCAGGCCGACCGGCTGGGCGTGGATGCATCCATCGTCGGGGTGATGGGCGAGAGCGCCGGCGGCGGCCTGGCCGCGGCCTTGGCTCTGCTAGCGCGTGATCGGGGCGAACACAGGCTGGCCTTCCAGCACCTGATCTATCCCATGATCGACGACCGGACCTGCACCACGCCCGATCCGCACCCGGTCGCCGGCGAGTTCCTCTGGCACGCCCACAACAACCACTTCGGCTGGTCCGCCCTGCTTGGCCACGCCCCCGGCGTCGAAGGCGTTTCGCCCTATGCCGCGGCGGCGCGGGCGGAAGACCTGAGCGGCCTGCCGCCGAGTTTCATCAGCGTGGGCGGGCTGGACCTGTTCCTGGAAGAAAACCTCGACTACGCCCGCCGCCTGATGCGCGCGGGCGTGCCGGTAGAGCTGCACGTCTATCCCGGCGCCTTCCACGGCTTCGGCCTCGCGCCCGATGCGCGGGTCAGCCAGGCCGCGCGGCGGGACAGCCTGGAGGCGCTGCGGCGCGCCTTGAACGGCTAGCGCAAAGTCCGACCGCCCAGATCGTGCTAGGCTGGGGCATGCGTCAGGCCGAGCACCTCATGACCCTCACCACCCGCGGGCGCGGGTTGGTGGAGTTCACCCCAGACCTCGCCCAATGGGTGGCCGAACAGCAGTTCACCTCAGGTCTGCTGACACTGTTCTGCCGCCACACCTCGGCCTCGCTGCTGATCCAGGAGAACGCCGATCCGGACGTGCGCCGGGATCTGGAGGCGTTCTTCGCGCGGATCGCGCCGGAAGCGCCGGGGCTCTACATCCACGAGGACGAAGGCCCCGACGACATGCCGGCTCACATCCGCGCCGCCCTGACCCAGGTGCAGCTGTCGATCCCGGTCATAGGCGGGCGGATGGCGCTGGGAACCTGGCAGGGCGTCTACCTGTTCGAGCACCGTCGCGCGCCGCATCGCCGCGAGGTGGTGCTGCACCTCATCGGCGAATAGGCCCAGCGGCCGTGCTAGATCGCACACGGCCGCCCAGGGTCTGCTCCGATCAGGCGGTCGCCTTCAGACGTTCAAGCACCGGGAAGATGTCCGAAGGCTCCGGCCGGCGGGTGTAGTCGGCGTTGACCTCGGCATAGGCGATCACCCCGTCCTTACCGATGACATAGCGAGCCGGCATCGGCAGGGTCCAGCTGTCCTCGCCGTTGAACACCGTCAGGTCGGCGCCGAGCTGGGTATGGGTCGCCTGCAAATAGGCCGGCAGAGTCCAGCGGAGCCCGAAGGCCGCCGCCAGCTCGCCGCCATGGTCGCTCAGGATCGGAAAACCGAGCGCATTCTGGCGCTGCGACTTACGGCTGTTGGCGGGGGTCTGTTCCGACAGCGCCACCAGGGTCGCGCCACGGGCTTCGATTTCTCCGCGGGCCTCTTCAAGCGCCTGCAGGTCGAAGTTGCAGTAGGGACACCAGACGCCGCGATAGAAGGTCAGCACCAGCGGCCCCCGCGCCAGCAGATCCCTGGACGAGACCGGCTTGCCGTCCGGGTCCGGCAGGGTGAAGGCCGGGGCGAGATCGCCGGCCTTCAGCGCCCGCTCAGGCGCCCCGGCGGCGATCAGCTCGGCCACGGACCGGTGCAGGACCTCCACCACTTCGGGCGGGACCATCTTGGTTTCGAACTCGGCCTTGAAGGCGTCGAGCTTGGCTTGAAGCGACATGATCAATCTCCTGGGTCGGGGCGCTGCGAGCGCCGTGGAGACAAGATCGACAATTCACGCCCGCCGGGGTAGACGGCCATTCTGGCTACGAGTTATTCATTTTCAGCATGAACGACCGCCTCGCCGCCCTGCGCATGTTCGTCCGTGTCGCCCGCACCGGAAGCTTCTCCGGCGCGGCGCGCGAGCTGCGCACGCCCCAGCCCACGGCCTCGCGCATGATCGCCAAGCTGGAGCAGGACATCGGCGCATCGCTGCTGACCCGCACCACCCGCGCCGTGACCCTGACCGAGGCCGGCGGCGATTTCCTCGCGCGGATCGAACCGATCCTGGCCGCGCTTGAGGAAGCAGAACATGCCGCGCGCGGCACGGGCGAGCTTCGCGGTGTCCTGCGCGTCGCCTCGGCCACCAGCCTGGCGGTGCGCGAGCTGGTCCCTCGTCTGCCGGCCTTCACCGCCCGTCATCCGGCCCTGCGGATCGAGTTCGCGCTCGGCGACCAGCGCCAGGACCTGATCGGCGAGGCGGTGGACGTCGCCATTCGCCTGGGCTTCCCGCCGGACCCGAGCGCGGTCGCGCGCAAGCTCGGCGTCAATCAGCGCCTGCTGGCCGCCTCGCCCGCCTATCTGGCGCAGGCCGGCGCGCCCGCCTCGCCCTCGGAGCTTTCGAGCCACGCGCTCATCCTGGGGCCGCCCGGCCAGAGCGCTGATGGCTGGACCTTCCGCAAGGACGGCAAGGTGGTGTCGATCCGGGTCGAGGGCCGGCTGCGCTTTTCGGTGGCCGAAGCCGCGACCGCCGCCGCGGTGGCGGGGCTGGGAGTGATGTCCAGCGGCTACATCGGTTGCCGGCGCGAGCTTGAAACCGGATTGCTGGTCCAGGTCCTGCCCGACTGGGAGATGGGCCAGACCGAGGTCAATGCGGTCCTGCCGGCGGGCCGGGCCGCCAAGCCCGCGGCCCGCGCCTTCGTCGAGTTCCTGCGCGAGGAATTCGCCCTGGCCGGCCCCTGGATTCCGCTAGGCGCCGCACCAACCTCCTAGGGCCGAGCGACCGCGACGACAGCCTATGGCCGCGCGGCCGCGCCGGGCGCGCCAAGCTCGTCGACCGCCTGCACCACCGGCTCCCAGGGCGGGCGGGCGGCGTTCTTGACCCGGTCGAAGTGCGTCTGGGGATCATAGACCGGCTCGGCGGGCAGCAGGTCCTTGGCCTCTAGCCGGCCGCTGGCGTCGAGCACCGCCGCCTCGGCCAGCAGGGCGTCATGGCGGCTCTGGGCCAGGGTAAGCTGGGCCGCGCGCAGGTTCTCGTCCGAGATCAGCACATCCAGGGTGGTGCGCAGGCCATAGACATATTCGGCCTGGGCGCCCTTGAGCGCAGTCTCGGCGGCGGCGACCTGGGCCTGGCCGGCCTTTACCCCGGCGCGGCCGGACAGCAGCTGGTTCCAAGCCTGGGCGACGCTCTGCACCACCTGACGCCGGGTCGCCTCGATGGCGACGCGGTCGCTGCTGTTCTGAGCAGTCGCCTGGCGCACCTGCGAGGCGGTGAGCCCGCCAGTCAGAATCGGCATGGTCATGGCCACCCCCGCCGTCACGTCCTGGGCGTAGTCGCGCACCTCGACGGGCGTGATCGGACCGATATAGCCGTAGGTGCCCTGAAGCGACACGGTGGGCCGATAGGCGGCCTTCGCGGCCGAGATCTGGGCCCGCGAAGACCTTTCCTTGAGCTGGCTCTGCAGCAGCAAAGGATTGGCCGCCTCCGCCAGGTCGAAGGCCTGATCCACCGAGGCCGGCAGCCCCGGCAGGCCGGTCGGCGCGACCAGTTCTCCCGGCGTTCGGCCGACGGCGGCGGCGTATTCCGCGCGGCTGATCTCGAGCTGGGCTTGGGCGGCGGCCAGGGCGACGCGGGCGGACTCAAGCTGCGCTTCGGCCTGGGCCACGTCGGTCTTGGTCACCTGGCCGAGCTTGAACTTCTCCGAAGATTCCGAAACCTGACGCTCCAGGGTGGCCATGTCGGACTGGCGCACCGCCAGGATCTGCTGGTCACGCAGCACGTCGACATAGCCCTGGATCACCGCCAGCAGCACCTGGGCCTCGACCGAGCGTAGCTCTTCGCGCCCGGCGCCGACCGAAGCCTCCGCCGCTCGCACCGCCCAGGTCGTCCGGCCGCCGGTGTAGATCGGCTGGCTGACCGTGATCGAGGCCTGCCCCAGATTGCCGGCGCTCGACCCCTGGGTGGCGTCCAGCATGGAGTTGGGCTCACGCTCGTATGTGGCGCTGCTGTTGAAGGTGGCGGTGGGCCGCCAGCCAGCCTTGGCCTGGACGTAGCTCTCGTCCAGCGCCTGCTGCTGGTAGCGTTGGCCCTGCAGCACCGGATTGGTGTGATAGGCGGCGACCAAGGCGTCCTGCAGCGTCTCCGCTGCGCAGGCGCCGCCAAGCCCCAGGGTTACGCCAAGTCCGCAGCCCAGGCGCAGCGCCAGGCGCATCGCCCTATTCATGCCGGAGCGCCTTGGCCGGTTCGGAGCGCGCCACCGCGAAGGCCTGGCCGCCGACCGCGGCCAGCGCGATCAGCAGGGTCAGCACCGTGGCGGCGAGGAAGTATTGCGGCCCCAGCTCAATCCTCTGGTCGAAGCCGGCGAGCCAGCTCCGCATCGCCAGCCACGCCAAGGGCCACGCGATGAGGTTGGCCAGCAGGACTGGGCGCAGGAACTGGCGCAGCAACAACTTGACGATATCCGTAGTGGAGGCCCCAAGCGTCTTGCGGATGCCGATCTCCTTTATCCGTCGCGCCGTGGTGAAGGACGCCAGGCCGTAGAGCCCGACGCAGCCGATGCCCACGGCGAGCACCGCGCCCAGGGTGAACAGGCCCGCACGCTGCTTGTCCGGTGCATAGTATTCGCCGAGCCGCACATGGGCGGTGTCGGCCTGGAACGGAATGTCGGGCGCGATCGTGCGCCAGCGGGCCTGCAGTCTGCCTAGCAACGCCCGCGGATCATCATCGGTATAGCGCAACGCCAGGACCGGCGAATTCATGGTCGGATCAATACTGGCCAGGTCCTGGGCGCTGAACCGATACATGGTGGGCCGGATCTGCTCATGCGGCGAGTGGAAACGGATATCAGAGACCACCCCGACGACCGGCATCCGCTTCCAGCCCCCGCCTTGTACATGCCTGAGGACCGCCTTGCCGACGGCGTCTTCGGGACTGGCGAAGCCCAGCACTTTCACCGCCGACACGTTGAGCACCACGTCGCCGTCATGCTGGCTTTCCGGCGGCCGTCCCGCGAAATCGTCGAGCCCGTGGTTGCGGTCGAGCCAACGGCCTGCCACCAGGCGCGCGCCATAGGTGGTGAAATAGTCCGGTCCCGTAATCGCCCAGGTGATGGACGGCCCCTGAGCGCCCTTCTGTCCTTCGCGGATGATGTCGCGGCTGTTGTTGTCGTCATCGCCGGGCGCGGTGTCGGACTGGGTGACGGCGGTTACACCGGACGTCGCGCGAAACGCGTCCACGAGCTGGACCCGCTGGGCGGCGGTCAGCTCCATATGACCGAACGAGGACACCAGGATCAGGCCGTCGCGCTGGAAGCCCAGGTCGGCGGTCTGGATATGCCGCGTCTGAGCCAACAGCACGCCGGTGCAGATGGTGAAGCCGATCGCGATCGAGAACTGCGCCAGCACCAGCCCTTCGCGCACCTGGGCGCCGCGGCGCCCGCCGCCGGGACTGCGGGCCGAGGCCAGGACCGTCGCCGGCTGGAACTGGGACAGGATCAGGGCCGGATACAGACCCGCCCCGAACCCCACCAGCACGACCAGCGCCGCCAGCAGGCCCAGCACGCCATCGGCGCCGACATAGGCCAGCCGCAGCGACACGCCGCCCGCCGCGTTCACCAGCGGGAGGACCAGCTCGCACAGCACCAGACCCAGCAACGCCGCCAGGGCGACGGTCGCCACGGCCTCGCTCAGGAACTGCACCATCAGCGCGCCACGCGTGGCTCCCAGCGCCTTTCGCACCGCCACTTCGCGGGCGCGCAGCCCCGCCTGCGCCGTAGCCAGGTTCATGTAGTTCAAGGCCGCGACCAGCAGCGTCAGCGCCCCGACTCCGCCCAGGGTCGCGATCACCGCGGCGTCCTTGGGGTCGCTCAGATGCAGGCGTGTGACAGGCGTCAGGCTGAGGTGGAAGATGGTGTGCGGCGCGGGCTTGGCGCCCAGGTCGCCGACCGCGTGGCGATCCACCAGCCGGTCCAGCTCCGTGCCAAGCTGCTGCGCCTGGGCCGGGGTGTCGAACTTCAGATAGGTGCGCGCGGAGCCATTGCCCCAGTCGTGGAAGTAGTACTTCTCGAACCAGGCGGGCACGAGCCGGGCCAGCATCTCCACCTTCAGGTCGGTGTTGAGCGGCAGTTCCTTCAACACGCCGGTGACGCGATAGACGTGCGGCGTCCCGAGCACGGAAATATTGAGGGTCCGGCCAAGCGGATCGGCGTCGCCGAAATACTGGTGCGCGACGCGCCGGGTCACCACCAAGCCGGACGGGTCGCGCAGGGCCGTGCGCGGGTCGCCCTCCGCCAGCGGCAGGCCGAACAGGTCGAAGACATTGGGATCGACGAAGCTGACATGATCCGCAGAGGCCTGTCCCCGCGTCTGCACGATCACCTCGTCGCGCCGGAACCGCACGCCGACGACATGGGGATAGTCGGTCTTCAGGGTTTCAAGCAGCACGCCTGGCGTGCCGTTGGACGGTGTGTTGGGCAGGCCTGGAAGCGTCCAGGTTTCGCGCACGATGTAGATCTTGGACGCCCCCGGAATCCACTGTTCGAAACTGGTCTGGAAGCGCACGAACAGCGCCAGCACCAGGAACACCGCGATCCCGACCGCCAGGCCCATCACGTTCAGCGCCGCATACAGCCGTCGCCGCGTCAGCGCCCGGTACAGCGTCAGCAGGTAATGCCCCCACATCTCAGCGCCCTCCTCGGTTGGCCAATCGCCCTGCCCTATTCATGACGCAGCGCCTTGGCCGGTTCGGCGCGCGCCACCGCGAAGGCCTGGCCCGCTACGGTGCCAAGCGCGATCAGCAGGGTCAGGACCGTGGCCGCCAGGAAGTATTGCGGCCCAAGCTCGATCCTCTGATCGAAGCCCGACAGCCAGTTGCGCATCGCCAGCCACGCCAGCGGCCAGGCGATCAGGTTGGCCAGCAGCACCGGCCGCAGGAACTGGCCGACCAGCAGCCGGAGGATATCGCCGGTCGACGCCCCAAGCGTCTTGCGGATGCCGATCTCCTTGATCCGGCGTGCGGTGGTGAACGACGCAAGGCCATAGAGACCGACACAGCCGATCCCGACCGCCAGCACGGCGCCCATGGTGAACAGACGCGCGCGCTGCTCGTCGGGAACATAGTAGTCGCTCAACCGGGCGTCGGCGGTCTTGGCCACGAAGGGCTCGCCGGGAACCGCGCGCCGCCAGGCGGCTTCGAGCCGCGCCATCATCTCGTGGGGCTCGACGCCCTCATAGCGCACCGCGGCGGCGCCATTGGCGACGCCATGAACAGTGTAACTGTAGAACACCGCGCCGACCGGTTGGTGCGAGGACATGAAACGCACATCGCGGACGACACCCACGATGGTCATGGGAATGCGATCGCCTTGCAGCACGACCTGACCGATGGCGGCCGCGGGGTCCGCGAAATGAAGCGCCCTGACCCCCGTTTCGTTGAGGATCGTATTCATGCCCTGGGCCTCGAGCGGCTTTTCGCTCAGGCCACTTTCGTCCAGCCCATAGACGGCGTCGAACGGGCGCCCAGCGACGAGGCTCGAGCCATAGGTCTTGAAGTAGTCCGGCCCCACGACCTCCATCGTGAAATCCGGGTCGGGAGACGACATGCCTTTGCGGCCGACATTGGTGACCTGGAGATTGGTGGCGGCAGGTTCGCGATTTGAAATCGTCGCCAGCGTCACGCCCGGAACAGATCTCAAGGCGTCCAGGATCACCGGCTGTCGTTGGAGCAACTCCGGAGCCATGAGGCTATCGACCAGGATCAGGCCCTCGCGTCGAAACCCACGATCCGCATCGTGCATGAACTTGGCCTGGGCGCTCAGCACCAGGGTGCAGACCGTAAAGGCGATGGCGGCCCCGAACTGCAGCACCACCAGGGCGTTGCGAACCCTGACCGCCAACCGCCCGCCGCCCGGCAGTCGCGACGACGCCAGCACCGGCGCCGGCCGAAACCCCGACAGCAGCAACGCTGGATAGGCGCCGGCGCCCAGGCCGATCAGCAAGGTCAGGCCGCCCAGCACCGGCAGGATGCCGCCCGCGCCCCAGTAGACCACGGCCAGGCCCCCTCCGCCCGCAGCATTGACCAGCGGCAAGACGAGTTCGGTAAGCGCCAGCCCGATCAGAACCGCGACCAGGGCCACGGCCATGGCCTCGGCCATGAACTGCGCCATCAGCGTCGCGCGCGTGGCGCCCAGCACCTTGCGCACCGCCACCTCCCGCGCCCGCAGCCCGGCGCGGGCCGTGGCCAGGTTGACGTAGTTGAGAATGGCGATGACCAGGGTGAGCACGCCCACCACGCCCAGGCTGTCCACCACGCGGGGATCAGCGCCGGGGCCGAACGTATTCTCCGTGCGAACGTCGGTGAAATGCACGGCCGGCAAGGGCGTCAGTTCAATCCGCAGGAACTTGTTCGGGTCGGCTCCGAGCTTGGTCCGCTGATCGCCGCCGCCGCGCCGCCGCAGGAAATTGACCATGTCCGCCTGGACCGCATGGGCGTCCGCCGCGGTCTTGAAGCGCACATAGCTGGAGCCGAATGCGCTGTTCCAATTCTCGAACCCATTCAGGGACGAGATGAAGGCGGGGGTGATCGGGACGAGGACATCGAGCTTGAGGTGCGTGTTGGCGGGCAAGGCCTTCATCACCGCCGCGACCTGGTAGGTGAAACGCGTCCCGTTCCGGCTGGCGACCATGTGCGCGCCGACCACGTCGGTAGAGCCGAAGTACTTGCGGGCGATGCGCTCGCTGATGACAATGTTGGCCGGACTGGACAGGGCGCCCGCGGCGTCGCCGTGGATCAGCGGCAGGGCCAGAACCTTGAAGAAATCCGGATCGACGAAATAGACCTGCTCGCTGTCGCTGGTTCGTCCGACCGTGATCGGTTCATCGTCCTCCAGCAAATGGGTGTAGGCGACGATCTGCGGATAGTCGGCCTTGAGCAGTGGCGCGATCATGCTGGTGGCGTTGGCGCTGCGCCGGACTCCATTTGGCGAGCTGTGGATGGTGTCGATCCGATAGACGGCGTCCGCGTTCGGAATCCACCGGTCGAAACTCATCTCGAACCGCACGTCGAGCCACAGCACCAGGAACACGGCGATCCCGATCGCCAGGCCCAGCACGTTCAGCGCCGCATACAGCCGGTGCCGCGTCAGCGCCCGGTACAGCGTCAGCAGGTAGTGGCCCCACATGGCGATCTCCCCGTCCCGGTGGGCTCAGATCGCCCGGCGGGCGGAGACGACGATGCGGCCGTCCAGCATGTCGATGCGCCGCTTGGCCAGGTCGGCATGGCTGGGCGAGTGGGTGACCATGACGATGGTGGCGCCCTCGCCGTTCAGGCTCTGCAGGATGTCCATCACCTGGGCGCCGTTCTCGGTGTCCAGGTTGCCGGTGGGCTCGTCGGCCAGGATCAGGCTGGGACGCCCGACGAT
>FTAP01000307.1_pt1 | contig 29643 bp, 28 predicted proteins | sample 1639111 | NCBI WGS metagenome assembly FTAP01 (sample SAMEA3914812, study PRJEB12502) | metagenome | biome: forest; material: soil | place: Canada | collected 2011-07-07 | depth 0.1 m
CTAATGCCCGCATCAACAGGCCGGACATATGACTGCACCGCCTCGACTGGATCAGACTGCCAGAAGCGCCTTGCCGATCGGGCCGTTCCACATATGAGTTAGAACGCAAGCCGAAACGTGCAAATCGCACAATTAAAATTCAACTCACTGATTTTGTTGCTCATTACCCGGCCACCCGGAAGCCACGAAGTAGGCGTGGGCCAGGTCCAGGGCTATGCGCAAGGTGGTTTCGATCTGTTCGGCCTCACGCTGGACGGCGCTGACGTCGCGCGGCGTCAGTCCCTGGCCGCAGATCAGGTCGCACGCCAGGATCATGCCGGGATGCGACCCCAGGGACGTGCGCGCCGCCTCCAACCGGACACGACTGTCGGCCAGCCACTCAGCGGAGGCGAGATGGGTTGCGGTCGCGAGCAGGCCGGCGCCTCCGCCCCCCCGCGGCGTGTCATCCAGGCACGAGCGCAGGCGCGTTCCGTCCGGCAGGATAGCCACGCGATAAAGCATGCCGTAGGCGCGCCCGGCGCGAAACTGGTGCGGATCGAGCCGCTTCTTGTCGCGCAGCCATTCGAGCCCGGTCTTGGTGTGGACGACCTTTCGGCGCGCCATGACAGGCGAAGCAGTAGCGGCGGCAGGCTGGCCCCGAGCCGCGCGCGCGGCCTCGGCCTCCTCATGCTTGTAGCGATTGCGCAGAGCGAGTTGCTCGGCCTTGGTCAGCGGAACCCGGAGTGGGGCGACGGGCATGGCGGATGTTCCTGATGAAAGGATTAGGATGAGCGCGCGGTGACGGATGGAAGCCTCTGGCTCAGCCCTCCCCTTCCGGCTTGAACAGCCGCTCCGCCTGGGCGCGGGCCTGGCGCTTGGGCTCGGGAAGATCGGGCGTGTAGCGGGCCAGTTCGAGCGAGAGAACGCCCAGCATTTCGACTGCGCCGTGCGCCTCGGCGTAGCGGGCGCAGGCCGCCTGGAGCGCAGCGCGTTCTTCGGCGTCGTTGGGGCGGTAGGCGCGTTGGGCGGCGAACTGACGACGCTTGCGGCGGAAAGCCTTGGTTTGCTGACCGATGGCGCACCGCTCTGGATCGGTGCGGAAGGGATTGCTGCTCATGGCATAGCTCCGCATGCGAGGCTTTTCAGCCTGTGGACGTCCTGGGAAAAGGGATCGCCCCGCCGGCGACCGGGTCGGCCCTGAGGCCGGCGGGGCGCGCTCCACAGTCGCCGAGGGGAAAGGCGCCGGGAGCGAGAGGATTGGGTGGTCGCCTAGTCGAGACCGGCGACGTTCAGGGCGGCGAGCACCGCGGCGCATGGCGGCGGACGCACGCGCCCCTTCACGAAGACGTAGACACGCTCCGCCAGGCGCAGATCGCGCCCGGCGCCCAGGGCCAACCGCACGCAAAGGAGACGTAGAGCTTGGTCCTGGTCGAGCCCGGGCACCGGGACGCTGCTGTCTTGACCGTGGATATTCATGATGACTTCAGAGTGCATTACGCACAAAATCACGTCAAGCGCCTTTGTGCACTATGCACAGGAACTTTGATTCATAATTGTGCAGTGAGCACAGATGCAGACAAGGCCCTGAATCGGGCGCGCGGGCGCCGGCTGATCGCAGCGCGCGAACAGCTGAAGCTGCCGACAGCCCAGGCCGCCGCCAACTTTCTCAAGGTTCCCTACGACAGCTATGTCCAGCATGAGCGGGGCGAGCGCGGCATGAGCCGGAAGGTCCAGGCCTACGCCGCCAAGCTGGGGGTGGAGGAGTCCTGGCTGCTGTGGGGCAAGAACCCTCCGGAATGGGCGCAGCCCGAACTGGACGTCAGTCGCGAGGAGAAGGCTGGCGGGGCGGAGCACAATCTGCGCGCCTGGCGACTGCACGCCCGCATGAGCGAAGAAGACTTGGCCGGCAGGCTGGATGTGCCGATCGACATCGTGCGCGCATGGGAAGACGGGTCTACCGACCTGTCGGAAAAGTGGCTGCGCCGCATCGCGATCGCTTTTGACACCACGCCCGGCAGCATTCTGGACGTAGATCCCGCCAGCGCGCCGCCCGGCCTGCTCACCCTGTGGCGAGACACGGCGGTCCAACAGCGGGAAAACGCCCGCCGGCTGCGCGTGCTCGCCAGAGGCGCAGCCTAACCCCCTCCCCCTACGCCGCGTCGGCCCATGGGTCGCCGTAACGGGCAAGGAGCCGGATTTCGCCGTAAACGCCGTATTCCGGCCGTCCTTCGAAGGCGTAGGCGATGACATGCGGATGCCTGACGGCGAGCTTGCGCCCGACGGCGAGCGCCGCTCGCGCGTTGGCGCACCACCGCACCGGCGCGGCGATCAACCTGCCGCCGTATCGAACATGGACCTGCACGCAATAGTAGGTCGGATCTTTCACACACGCCCCCCGCTAAACATTAACGGGTGATCCCTCTAACCCACGAGGGCGTCAATCTGTGCAAAACGACCCAACGACCACTTCTGTCGTAGAGTCCCTTACGATTCCTCAAATGTGCATTACGCACATTTTTATTTGACTTTGGTATGTGCGTTTTGCACATCAACTCTCCACGGAGAGATCGGCATGACAGGCGCCCTACCCCGCAAATCCTCGCCACCGGCCTTGATTGCAATTCGCTGTCCCGGCGCGACGACCGTCGCGTTCGACATGGCTCATCCCGCCGGCCGCACTGGCGCCAAGCACATGTTGCAGAGGCTGAGCCGGCCGAACCCCGCTCGATTCGAGAAACGCCCGACGTGCGCGGCGGAGCCGGGCAACCACCTGCTCGCTTTGCGCCGTGCTCAGACCCGCATCGGTCTCAAGCTCCTATCCGGTGAAGAATGGGCGAGCGAGATCGCTGCCGAACGGATCGCGATGGCGTCGGAGACTGTCGCAGCGGGCGCCGGAGCACGCGGTTGAGCCCCGCCGCCGATACTCCCGCCGATCCGGTGATGGCGCGGCTGCTGGCCGAGATGGAGCAGGCGGACGCCGAGCTGCGCGCGATTGCCGCCAGCCTTCGCGCCGCCGACGGCCTGCTGGACCCGGCCCTGGACGACGTGTTCGCTCGTCTGTCGCGCCGCCCCACTCGCGCCATCGGCGACAATAACGCCAACGGTCTGGACGGACTGGCGCGACCTCAACGCGTTGGCGTCCCGCTTTCCAGGTAAGCCTTATAGCGCGCGAGCTGGTGGCCGAGCACCATGTCCACAGGCGCGGCGAAGTCTTCGGCGTTGGCGCGAGGAAAACCGCCGACCGCGTAGGACAGGGTAACCTCGACCCCGCCCGGCGCGGGCTTGAACGCCCAGGTCATGATCCCATCCGCGCCCTCGGCCTGCAACGGGCCCAACGCGCCCCTGAGGCGCAACAGATGATCCGGCTGGCTTAGGACCACCAGCATCCACCCGACCGCACCGCCGTCGCTGAGCGCCTCGCAGAAACAGCCGCCGATGTGAGTCTGCAGGCTGAGATTCGCCGCGTCGCCCGACAGGGTATGCTGGGAATCCCACCAACGCGCGACCTGTTCGAGCCCCGCGTAGGCCTTGGCCGGCGTAGCGTTCACCTGCACCGTATCGACCACAACAAACCCTTGGGCATTGTGGCTCTTGACCTCGGCCGCGCATGGGCTCGCTACAGCCAGACCAAGTAAAAGCGCGAATATTTTCCGCATCATTCCCTCCCAGGATTAATGTCGAAACATAGCACTGTTTGAAACAGCGGATGAGGTCCTCGGCGCGAGGTCAAGCCGCGCGGCATCGACGACGATCTCCGCGCCTTAAATTTTGGCTCCGCGCTCCGTTGCCCCGAAGCCGCGAAATCGCCTGGAAGGCGGCGTAGCTCACTCTTGACTGATCCCGGCCCATCCTCATTCTCGCGAAGGGGTTGTGAAAGGGGCGATTTGAATATGCGGCGTTGGACGAGTGGAGTTATTGCAACGGCCTTGGCGGTAGGCGCCTTGGGCGCCACCTCGGCGCACGGGGCCTGCGTCATCAAGATGTATGGGCAACTGCAATTGGAGCCCACGCCGGGCCGCACCTTTGTCAAGGGCGCGGCGAATGGCCATGCAGCCAGGTTCCTCGCCGATACCGGAGCCGACCTGACCTCAATCTCGACCCCCGACGCGGTCAGCGTCGGGGCGGCGATGCGCGTGCGGCCGGGCCTCGACACCTATGGCGTGGGCGGCTCGGTAGGCACCAAGGTCAGCTCTCTCGACCTCACCCTGGGCCGCACCACCGTGAAGGGCGAAGCCGTGATGGTTCTGGACGGGCCGGCGTCGAAGGCAGAGCCGACCGTCATTCTCGGTCGAGATCTGCTCTTGCAGCACGACCTGGAGCTCGATCTCCCGGACCAGGCGATCCGCTTCCTGCAACCGACTGACTGCAAGGCGGCCGAACTGGTCTACTGGAACAAGCCCTATTCTCAGGTGCGCCTGGAATCCGACGGTTCGGACCATTCCGCCATCCTGGTGAATGTGCTGCTGAACGGTCACATCGTCCCGGCCATGATCGATTCCGGAGCGTCCACGTCGGTCGTAACGCCGGAGGCCGCGGCGCTCGCCGGCGTGCCCTATAACGCGGGCGAAGCTCGCGAACATGCCCACGGAATCGGCCCGCACGCGGTGGATGTTCGAGTGGCGAGTTTCGACAGCTTCACGCTGGGCGATGAGACGATCAAGAACGTACGCATCCGCATCGCCGACCTGTGGAAGTACAACAAGATCGAGGAAACCGGGACCCGGCTTGGCTACGAACAGTCCGTTCAGACGCCCAAGATGCTGCTGGGCGCCGACTTTCTTGCGGCTCACCGAGCGTTCGTGGCGCGCAGCCAGAACCTGATCGTGTTCAGCTATGTCGGCGGCCCCGTGTTCGACGTCCCGCCCGAGGCCAAATCCGAGCCCCAGGCTGCACCGGCGGCGCGTTAGAAGACCTTTGACGCCGGGGCCGATCACGCTTCAGGTTCATGAGCCCGGAGCGTGATCAACGGGGATCAGGCTGCGTTCATCTGCGGTCTGCGACGCTCATCGAATGCGAGACCCGATCCCCCTTCATCACCGGCTGGAGCTGATCGACCGACAAATTGAAGCGGCCGAAGCCGAACTGGAGGTCCTGAAGATGACCCGGCGGCGGCTTCAGGCCGAAGCAGAGCTGCAAAAGCTGTTCGCGAACACTCAAGGCTTCATGGAACGAGGAAGCACGTAGGGCGCGGCGCTTTCGGCTGGGCTCGCAGATCATTCACACCCGCCGGCGAACCACGGCGTGCCAGATCAGCAACAGCACGATGGAGCCGATCACGGCGACAAAAACACTATAGAGATTTACGCCGTCAGGCCCCGAACGCCCGAAGAAATTGAAGATAAAACCACCGAGAATCGCACCCAGGACCCCAATCGCCGTATCGAGGAAGACACCCTCGCCGGTTCGGTTGACGATTTTGCTGCCGATAAAGCCAGCAATTAGACCTATGACGAGCCAAGCCAGGATGGACATTTTCTCCTCCCTTTTTGGTGCAGCTCACGCACCTGAAATTAAGAGTTGAAAATCCGGGCAGTTCCACTCGACGCCCATTGTTTTACCTGAACGATTCTTCGCCAAACGCCGTCGCCACGACTTGCATCCAACCGCCACGCTCGGCGCTTTCCTCCCGACAGGCCGGAGGTGCGCGTGACGGTGTTGGATTGGGTGTTCGGGCGACGACTGGCCAACAACGAACACGACACCCGCAGGATCGGCTGGTTCGAAGCCGTACCGGCCATGGGCCTGGATGGGCTGAGTTCCTCGTCCTACGGCCCTGAGGCCGCGCTGGCGATGCTGGCGCCCCTGGGCGCAGCCAGTCTGGGCTGGGTCGAACCGATCATGGCGCTGATCGTCGCCCTGCTGCTGGTGCTCTACATTTCTTACCGCCAGACCATCCTGGCCTATCCGGTGAACGGCGGCGCCTACACCGTCGCCAAGGAGAACCTGGGCCGCCACGCCAGTCTGCTGGCGGCCGCCGCCTTGATGATCGACTACATCCTCAACGTGGCCGTGGGCGTATCCGCGGGCGTCGGGGCTCTGGTATCCTCGGTCCCCAGCCTGCACGCCTACACCCTGCCGCTGTGTCTCGGCGTGCTGGTGCTGATCACCGTCGCCAACCTGCGTGGCACCGGCGAAGCCGGATGGCTGTTCTCGCTACCGACCTATCTGTTCGCCGCGAGCTTCCTCGCCTTCATCGCCATGGGCCTTTGGCGCGCGGTCAGCTCAGGCGGACATCCTCATTCGATGATCGCTCCGCCACCGCCGCCCCACGCCGTCCAGGCCGTAGGCGCCTGGATCCTGGTGCGGGCGTTCGCCGCCGGATGCACCGCCATGACCGGGGTCGAGGCGGTGTCGAACGGGGTCGGCACGTTCAAGGAACCGGTGGTCAAACGCGCGCACATCACCCTGACGGTGATCTGCGTGCTGCTGGCCCTGCTGCTGGGGGGCGTGGCGGTGCTAGCGCGGGCCTATGGGCTGACGGCGATGGACCAGACCCGCCCCGACTATCAGAGCGTGCTGTCCCAGCTCGCCGCCGCGGTGGTCGGGCGAGGCCCGATCTATTACGTGGCGATGGCGAGCCTGCTGTCGGTGCTCTGCCTGTCGGCCAACACCAGCTATGTGGGCTTTCCGCGCGTGTGCAAGCTGGTGGCCGAGGACGGCTTCCTGCCTCGCAGCTTCGGCCTGGCGGACCGGCGGCTGGTATTCTCGGTGGGCGTCGCGTTCCTGGCCGTGATGGCGGGAACCCTGCTGGTGGTGTTCGACGGCGTCACCGACCGGCTGATCCCGCTGTTCGCCATCGGCGCCTTCCTGACCTTCACCCTGAGCCAGGCCGGGATGGTCGTGCATTGGCGCAAGCAGGAGGGCAAGCACCGCCGCCGGCTGGCCATCAACGCCGTGGGGGCGAGCGCGACCGGCGTCGCCCTGGTGGTGATCCTGGTGGCCAAGTTCATGGAGGGCGCATGGCTGGTGGTGCTGGCGATCCCGGCGACGGTGGCCCTGTGCCTGGCCATCCGGCGCTATTACGACCGCCTGGACAGGCATCTCGCGGCGAACGGACCGCTGACGATGGCCGAAACCGAACCGCCCGTGGTGCTGGTGACGGTGGAGGGCCGCAGCCGCATGACCGACCGCGCCCTGCAATTCGCCATGAGCCTGTCGCCGGATGTGATCGCGGTGCACCTGCTGCGGCTGGATGGCCCGGAACACGAGGAGGACGGCCGCCACATCCGGCGCATGTGGGCCAAGGACGTCGAAGAGCCGCTCAAGGCCCAGGGCGTCGCAGTCCCTCGGCTGGTGCTGTTGCCCGCGCCGTTCCGCAGCATCCAGGAACCCCTGCTCGATTTCATCGACAAGCTGGAGCCCGAGACACCGGAACGAACCATCGCGGTGCTGATCCCGGAGCTGGTGGCGGAGCGATGGTGGCAGAAGCTGCTGCACATCGGGCGGGCCGAACGGCTGCGCAAGGCGCTGATCAAGCACGGCGACCGCAGCCTGACGATCATCACCGCACCGTGGCGGGGGTGACGCGAAGCAAGGCCTGGAAACCAGACCAGAAACCGAGCCTGGACGAGCGTCGCCGCATTGGTACAGCATTGGCCAAGGCGCGGGATCACGCCGCCGGAGGGTCATATGACATCCAACCCCGACAGGTTCCTCGAGGATGTCGCCGTGGGAGACGTGCTGACCGCGGGGCCGATCGAAATCAGCGAGGCTGAGATCATCGCCTTCGCCCGCGCCTACGATCCGCAGCCGTTCCACACCGATCCGGGGGCCGCAGCGAAGAGCCCCTTTGGCGGCCTGATCGCCAGCGGCTGGCACGTCGCCGGGGTGGTGATGCGCACCTATGTGAACCTGCACCCCTTCGGCTCGACACCCGTGGTCGGCATGGGAATCGACGAACTGCGCTGGCTGCAGCCCGTTCGCCCGGGCGACAGGCTCGACATCCGCTGGGAGGTGATCGAGGTGAAGCGCTCCGCGTCCAGGCCCGATCGCGGCATGGTCCGCACCCACACGACCGTAGTCAACCAGGCTGGCGTAAAGGTCTTGACCTACACCAGCCTGGCGCAGATGCCGGCGCGCGCGCCGGCGAGCTGACGACCTACTGCTTCATCGCCTTGTAGGACAAGCTGTTGTTCTGCAGCTTGTTTTCTACGTCCACGAGCATGAACTTGCCGTCGGCGGCGACGGTCATCTTGGCGACGGTGATCACCTTGCCGTTGCGCAGGTCGCTTTCTTCGAGCGTGCGCGGCCCGACCTTCTTGATCATGACGGTGGTGACGCCCGGATCGCCTTTGAAGGGCGCTTCGGGTCCATCGATCTTGGCCACGTAAGACTGGCCGGTGGGGGCGGACATCTTGAGCATTCCACCCTCGACCTTGAAGGTCACGGTCAGGCCATTGTCCGAGATGCCCTCGACCTTGGTGGTCCGCCAGGAGCCTGACAATGGGCTGGAGCCGGCGGGACCGTCGGCCACCTTGGCCTGCTCGACCTTGCCCGTGACCGGCGCGGCCGAGGTGTTGGACGAATCGGTGAAGACGTAGCTCAGGGTCTTGCCGTCCGGTGAGACGGTGGTCGTCGAGGTGGTGACGACATGACCGCCCTTCTTGTCCGTCTCCAGGACGGTGTGGTCATTGGCGAGCTTGATCGCCACGCTGTCGTAATAGGGATGGCCTTTCACGGGGTGATCGGCGCCGTCCGCCTTCACCTCGACGGGCGGCACACAGGTCTCGCACCGATAGACCCCGCCCTGAAGTAGATAAACGTCCGGCTTCTTGGGCATTTCAGCCGAGGCCAGGTCGGCCTTCCAGCTTCCGTCGAACATGGCCTGCGCGGAAGCCGACACCGGAACCAAGGTCACAAAAGCCAAGCCGAGAACAATGTATTTATTCATCTTCCCACCCCAGTTTTGATTAATTAAGCCTTAATGGCCCATTACCTATTAATGTATTTTCGCAGAAATGTTTATATGCGAAAATCATATAGGTGCAGAAACTCGACCAAACCCACCCCTCACTCATCAACACCTGAAACTGCTCAGCTTAATTTCTAGCGAGCGATTCACCCACACCTGCGGGGGAGGAATGGCGCGCGGCCATTTGCAGCCGCCAGCCCGCCTCGATATAGATTTTCTAAACGCGCGCTTTAGACGAAGACGCTGAACGGTTCAGCCCGGCATGGGTAGGAACACGGATAGCTCGCCATGGCCTCCGCAACGCCAATCCCCTGGCGTCCGCGGCGTTCGGCTCGAGTTGCGCCTCGCAGGTCGCCGCGCCCCAAAGGTGCGCAAAGCCTTCAGCCGCTCTATCTAGGCGCGGGATCGGTGATCCCGCGCGCCGTCGGAAGGAATTCGTCTTGAGTACGTCAGGCTCTGCTGCGTTCGCTCCCGCTTCCCGGCTCGCTCCGGACATGCGGCAGGCTTCCAGCGCCCGACCCCTTACGCATCTGCAGCGGCTGGAGTCGGAGTCGATCCACATCCTTCGGGAAGTGGTGGCTGAGGCCGAGCGCCCGGTCATGCTGTACTCGGTGGGCAAGGACAGCGCGGTGATGCTGCACTTGGCGCGCAAGGCCTTCTATCCGGCGCCACCGCCGTTTCCGCTGCTGCACGTGGACACCACTTGGAAGTTCCAGGCCATGTATGCGCTGCGCGACCGCATGGCGGCCGAGAGCGGCATGGAGCTGCTGGTGCACAAGAACCCCGACGCGGTGGCGGCGGGGATCAATCCGTTCGACCACGGCTCGGCTGTGCACACCGATATCTGGAAGACCCAGGGCCTGAAGCAGGCGCTGGACAAGTACGGCTTCGACGCCGCCTTCGGCGGGGCGCGTCGCGACGAGGAAAAGTCCCGCGCCAAGGAGCGGGTGTTCTCGTTCCGCACCGCCAACCATCGCTGGGACCCCAAGAGCCAGCGACCTGAACTCTGGCGGCTGTACAACGCCAAGAAGCACAAGGGCGAAAGCCTGCGGGTATTCCCCCTGTCCAACTGGACCGAGCTGGACGTGTGGCAGTACATCCACCTGGAGAACATCCCCATCGTGCCGCTGTACTTCGCGGCGCCGCGCCCGACAGTGGAGCGCGACGGCCTGCTGCTGATGGTGGACGACGCACGCTTCCCGCTGCGGCCCGGCGAGGTTCCGGTTGAGCGCTCGATCCGCTTCCGCACCCTAGGCTGCTATCCCCTGACCGGGGCGGTGGAGAGCACGGCCTCGACCCTGCCGCAGGTGATCCAGGAGATGCTGCTAACCACCACCAGCGAGCGCCAGGGGCGCGCCATCGACCACGACCAGTCCGCCTCGATGGAGAAGAAGAAACAGGAGGGCTATTTCTAATGCGCCCCTCAGACTCCACGCCTGCGTATGAAGCCGACGCCCTGATCGCCCAGGACATCGACGCCTATCTGGTGCGCCACCAGCACAAGAGCCTGCTGCGCTTCATCACCTGCGGCTCGGTGGACGACGGCAAGTCGACCCTGATCGGGCGGCTGCTGTACGACTCCAAGATGATCTTCGAGGATCAGCTGGCGGCGCTGGAAGCCGACAGCAAGCGGGTCGGCACCCAGGGCCAGAACATCGACTTCGCCTTGCTGGTCGACGGTCTGGCGGCCGAGCGCGAGCAGGGCATCACCATCGATGTGGCCTATCGCTTCTTCGCCACCGACAAGCGCAAGTTCATCGTCGCCGACACGCCTGGCCACGAACAGTACACCCGCAACATGGTCACCGGCGCCTCGACCGCCGACCTGGCGGTGATCCTGGTCGATGCGCGCAAGGGGATCCTGACCCAGACCCGCCGCCACAGCTATCTCGCCCACTTGCTGGGGGTGAAGCACCTGGTGCTGGCGGTGAACAAGATGGACCTGATCGACTACGATCAGGCGCGCTACGAGGCGATCGTGCGGGACTATGGAGTCTTCGCCGGCTTCATCGGGGTGGAGGGCTTCACCGCCATCCCGATCTCGGGCCTGGCCGGAGACAATATCGCCAGCCGCTCCGACAACATGGGCTGGTACAGCGGCCCCGCCCTGATCGAACACCTGGAGACGGTGGAGCTGGATTCCACCAGCGACCAGGACAAGCCGTTCCGCCTGCCGGTGCAATGGGTCAACCGACCGAACCTGGATTTTCGCGGCTTCGCCGGCCTGATCGCCGCGGGCCAGGTGCGGCCCGGCGACAAGGTGCGGCTAGCGCCGTCGGGCAAGATCTCGACGGTGGCCCGCATCGTCACCCAGGACGGCGACCTGGAGCAGGCGATCGCCGGGCAATCGGTGACCTTGACGCTTGCGGACGAGGTGGAGTGCTCGCGCGGCGAGGTGATCTGCGCCGCCGACAACCCCGCCGAGGTGGCCGACCAGTTCGAGACCATGCTGGTATGGATGACCGAGGAGCCCCTGCTGGCAGGACGGCCTTACTGGCTGAAGCTCGGGACCAAGCTGGTGGGCGCCACAGTCACCGAGATCAAGCACAAGGTGAACGTCAACACGCTGGAGCACCTGGCGGCCAAGACGCTGGAGCTGAACGAGATCGCGCTGTGCAACATCTCGCTGGACCAGGCGATCGCGTTCGAGCCCTACGCCCAGAACAAGGACCTGGGCGGGTTCATCCTGATCGACCGCGTGAGCAACGCCACGGTCGCGGCCGGCATGATCGACTTCGCTCTGCGCCGCGCCCACAACATCCACTGGCAGGCGCTGGACGTCAGCCGCGAGAGCCGCGCGGCGATCAAGGCCCAGCGGCCCGCGGTCTTGTGGTTCACCGGCCTGTCGGGCGCGGGCAAGTCCACCATCGCCAATCTGGTGGAGAAGAAGCTGCAGGCCGAGGGGCGCCACACCTACCTGCTGGACGGCGACAACGTCCGCCACGGACTGAACCGCGACCTGGGCTTCACCGATGCGGACCGGGTGGAAAACATCCGCCGGGTGGCCGAGGTGGCCAAGCTGATGGCCGACGCCGGGCTGATCGTGCTGGTCAGCTTCATCTCGCCGTTCCGCGCCGAGCGCGACATGGCCCGCGCCATGCTGCCCGAAGGCGAGTTCTTCGAGGTGTTCGTCGACACGCCGCTGGCGGTGGCCGAGAGCCGTGACGTGAAGGGGCTTTACAAGAAGGCCCGCGCCGGCCAGCTCAAGCACTTCACGGGGGTGGACAGCCCCTATGAAGCGCCTGAAAATCCTGAGATCCGCGTGAACACCGTCGACATGACGCCGACCGAAGCCGCCGAGCTCATCGTCCAGAAAGTGACCCCGTGACCGACGCCGAATTGGCCCGGCGCATCGCCGACACCGCCGGCCGCCTGCTAACGACCCTGAGGGACAGCGGACTGTTCGAAGGCAAGGCGCTGGGACGGGCCGGAGACCAGGTGGCCAACCGCTTCATCATGGAGGCGCTGGCCGAGGCGCGGCCGGACGATGCGGTGCTGTCGGAGGAAGAGGTCGACAACCTGGCCCGCTGCGGCCGCTCGCGGATCTGGATCGTCGACCCGCTGGACGGCACCCGCGAGTACAGCGAAGGCCGCGGCGACTGGGCCGTGCACGTGGCGCTGGCGGTGGATGGCAAGGCGGTGCTGGGCGCGGTCGCCCTGCCGGCCCTGGACCTGACTCTGTGTTCGGCGGCGCCTGCGCCCCTCGCCGCGCCCAGCCCCAGGCCCCGCATGGTGGTCAGCCGCACCCGGCCCGCCGCCGAGGCCCTGGCGGTGGCGGAAAAGCTCGGCGCGGAACTGCTGCCGATGGGCTCGGCCGGCGCCAAGGCCATGGCGGTGGTGCGCGGCGAAGCGGAAATCTACCTGCACTCGGGCGGCCAGTACGAGTGGGACAACTGCGCGCCGTTCGCGGTGGCCGAGGCCCACGGCCTGCATGTCAGTCGCATCGACGGCTCGGCCCCGCGCTACAATCAGGCCAATCCCTACATGCCCGACCTGCTGATCTGCCGGAGCGAGTACGCCGGGACGGTGCTGGACATGATCGCCGCGATGGAACCGAAAGCGCCCGTCGCCTAAAGAGAGCGGCAGGAACACGGCCGTCAGGGCCGGGACGGTAGGGACGCAGCGATGCAGGGCAAGATCGTAGTGGTCACCGGCGGCTTTGGCGCGCTGGGACGCGCCGTGGCCCAGGCGGCGGAAGCCAAGGGCGCGACCGTGGTGCGCATCGACCTGACCCCGCCCCCCGCTGGCGCAGCAGCGCACGATCTCGGCGGCGTGGACATCTCCGATCCGAACGCGGCGGCCCAGGCCATCGCCGCGGTGGTGGAGCGGTTCGGCGGCGTGGACGTGCTGGTCAATGTGGCCGGTGGCTTTGTCTGGCGGACGCTGGACGATGGCGGCCCCGAAGACTGGGACAGGATGTTCCGGATCAATGTCACCACCGCCCTGACCATGACCAAGGCCGCCCTGCCCGAGCTGCTGAAGCGGCCCGGCGCGCGGATCATCAATATCGGCGCTGGAGCCGCAGGGAAGGCCGCCGCCGGCATGGGGGCCTACGCCGCCGCCAAGTCGGGCGTCGCCCGCCTGACCGAAAGCCTGGCCGAGGAGCTGAAGGGCCAGGACATCACCGTCAATGCGGTGCTGCCCAGCATCATCGACACGCCGGCCAATCGCGCCGACATGCCCGGCGCCGACACCTCGGACTGGGTGAAGCCCGCGGACCTGGCCGAGGTCATCCTATTCCTGGCGTCCCCGGCCGGGCGCAGCATCACGGGCGCGCTGATCCCCGTGACCCGCGGCGGATGAGCCAGCGGGGACGCCTGCCGTAAAACGTTTCTCAGATGGATGCGCCTGGGCTCGCCCCGGTGTTGCGGCCAGACATCAGCGCCTGCCGAAATATAGGCCGCGAGCGCGCACGGAGAGTCGCGCCAGCACAAGAAAAACAACCTCAGCGCGCACCGAGCGACTTGTTGCTGTTCTTTGAGTAGGCGCCGACGCTTCGTATAGAGACTGTTAGTACACTCGGGCCTACGAGCGTTTTTGACGCTGGCGTGACGAGGCGTCGCAGGCCGAGTACTGGCCGTCCGAACCTGGCTTGGGACGTCCGAATGACTTGCATCCCGGTTTTTGAGGCGACTGTCGAACATGGCTGACGGCAGCCTGGACATCATCGCGAAGAACGGCGGCCCTGCGCTGCCGCCGGGATGGGCCGAGCGCATCGGGGACATGAAGCTCCGCGCCCTGCTGATCGACTTCAAGCTGGAAGCGGCCGAACATCGCCGGGTAGTTTTTGATCGCAACGCCAAATTCCCCGAGACTTGGAAGGATTTCCGCGAGTTTCTGCTGCGCGTGGGGCCGATCCCGAGCGAACATCACCGCATCGGCCCCACCTCGGGTGAACGCGGATATAGCGAGGCCAGCCGGTGGGAGCATAAGAGCGCCAAGCGCCCTGTTCCGCCGCCGCCCAAGCTGGCGACGCCGGAGACGGTCTATTCGCAGTGGACCATGATCTCGGGCCAGCCGATCGAATACACCACGCTGTCGACCGCGCTCGGCGTGCCGTTCTCGAACATGGCGGCGGCGCTGAACGCTGGGCAGAGCCCGGATCAGGTGGTGCAGCAATCCAGGGTCGCCGCGACCCTGGTGCAGGACATGAGCTGGTTCTCCAGCGATGCGAAGCGTCAGGACGCCTTCCGCATGGCGTTTCGCGCCTGGCACATGAAGGTGGACCAGCGCTTCTCGACCGCGGCCACGCCCAAGTTCCTGTATCTTTACAGCCTCCTGCCCGACATGATGCGGTGCAAGTCCGAGCTGGTCGACGCCGATCTCTGGAACCCGCTGTCGGAACGCCACAAGTCGATGCGCGACGCGAGCCCGACCTGGAAACGCTACTGCGAGCTGTTCCCCAAGGCCCAGGTGGCGGTCCAGGAGATGGATATCTATCGCCAGTACTCGCTGACCAGTCAGTTGGAAGACCTATGGGACCGGGTGCGGGACGCGGAAACGCGCTTCCGCGGCGGCAAGACGGCCCCGCGGCCGATCACCAAGCCGCGCTGAGCGCCCCTTCAACCGAGCCTGAAGTCGGCGGCCCTTAAAGTCGCGGGGCGGATATGGCACACTGCCTTGTCAGTCGCTTGCGAGCCGATCCATGAGCGATGTCCCTGCGCCGTCGGAAGCCTCGCCCCCGGCTCCGATCTATCTGCCGCCGAGCATGAAGCTGGACCTGCCGCGCGCCTTGCGGGCGCTGCGCAGCCTGTTGCGGGACAAGGAAAACACCTCCCAGGTGTTCGAGATCATGCGGGCGCTGAACGGGCGCTCGACGGTGCGGAACTATCGTCGCCTGCTGCGCACGCCCCAGGGCGGCCGCCTCGCCTATGAACACGAGGAACTGATCCACCACCTCGACGACGACGTGGCCATGGCCGCCTATCCAGCGGGATCGGTGGGGGCGGAATATCTGGCGTGGCGGCTGGCCGAAGGCTTGTCGGCGGAGGGCCTGGCGGAAGAGAGTCGCAAGGGCCTGGATCTCAGCAAGCTGGAGATGCGCCACCCCTATGCCTGGTTCGGCCGCCGCATCCGCGACACCCATGACCTGTGGCACATCCTGAGCGGCTATGGCCGCGACGGGCTGGGCGAAGCCTGCCTGGTGGCGTTCTCGTTCGCCCAGACGCGCGGACTTGGCTGGGCGGTGATCGCCGTGGGGGCCAGCCTCAAGGCGATCAAGCTGGGCGCAGGCCGGCGGCACGTGGCGGCGATCTGGGAAGGCTATCGGCGCGGGCGCAAGGCCGGCTGGTTGCCGGGTGAGGACTATCGCTCGCTGTTGGCCGAACCGGTCGAAGCCGCGCGCCGGCGGCTGCGGATCACGCCCCCGCTGACCTATGACGCGATACCGCCGGAACTGCGCGATCGGGTGGCCGAGGCCGGCTGAGACGCCGCTAAACGCCTAGGTCCTGGCCGGCACGATCGGCAGGATCACATGCGACGGCCGCTCGCGGTCGACGAACAGGGTGTTGCGGGCGACCTGCCGCGTCAGACCCCGCCCTTCCGGCTCGCCGGTATTCGGATTGACGTCGAAGTGCGGAAAATTGCTGGATGAGATGTCCAGCCGGATGCGGTGGCCCTTCTTGAACAGGTTCGAGGTCGGGAAGGCCGCCACGGTGATCTCCGCAACTTCGCCCGGCTGCAGCATTTCGGGCAGTTCCCAGGACTTGCGGTAGCGCGTCCGCATGATCCCGTCGGTGACGTTCATGGCGAAGCCGTCTGGGTAATCCTCGCTGGGCGGATAGACGTCGATCAGCTTGAGGGTGAAGTCCGTGTCCGGTCGGTCCGACGAGATCCACAGCCGGGCTTCGATCGGCCCGGTGACCTCGACATCCTCGGACAGGGGCTCGGTCTCGAACACCAGCACGTCAGGGCGCGCCGCCAGCGGCATGTAGGGTTCGCGGGACCCGAAGACGTGCGGGCCTTCGCGCTGGTCGTAGGCGCCGCCGCGCATCACCGGCTCACCCGAGGTGATCGTACCGCCGATGCTGGGGACAGGATTGGCCGGGTCGAAGTCGTAGGACAGGGGTGCGGCGCCGGCGGCGGGCCGTTCGGTCGCCAGACGCCCGTCGCCATGCAGGTGGTAGGCGGTGTTGCGCGCGTCGGGGATCGGCCAGTCCTTCTCCGCCCGCCAGCGGCCGCCGTGCTCCATCCGGCCCTGGGCGTTGCGCCGCCCGCTGCCGCCGCCCATGACGAACAGGCGCACGGCGGGCTCGTTTTCCGCCCCGCTGCGCCGCCCTTTCAGCCAGGCGTCGAAGAAGCGCAGGCGCAGGGTCAGGAAGTCGGGGGCCAGATTGCCGTCGATGGTCGCGGCCGGGCCGAAGTCGACCTCGCCGGCGTAGGTCAGGGTGCGGTCGCCGTGGGTCCAGGGGCCGAGGATCAGGCGCACCGGACCCTTCTTGCGCTTGGACAGGGCGATGTAGTTGTCGGTGGCCGAGCGCGGATAGGGGTCGTACCAGGACGACATGAACACCATCGGCGCGTCGCGGAACTGGTCGTAATAGCCGGCGGCGTAGATGCCGAGTTGCTTCCAGAACGGGCCGAACTCGCCGCGCTCCCACTGGTCATAGACGTAGCTCTCGTATTCGGGCGCGGGGCTGAGCGGAGAATGGCCGCGCTTCCAGGGCATGCGGGCGAACCAGCCCTTGATGTCGATGGCCTTGAGCGCCTTCACCTTGACCGGGTCGTTGATCACGGTAGGGCTCTCGAAGGCCGCCCGATAGGCCCAGGTGACCTGTTTCAGCTCGAAGGCTCCGCCCTGGCGGATGCCGTCCTGGTAGGCGTTGGCGAAGCCGCCGCTGTCCAGAAACATGGCGGCCACGCCGGGCGGATTGGTGCAGGCCAGCGCGCCCTGGGTATGGGCGGCGTAGGACAGGCCCATGGTCCCGATCTTGCCGTCGCACCAGGGCTGGCGGACGATCCAGGCGCAGGTGTCGTAGCCGTCGAACCCATCGCTGAGATATTTGACGAACTCGCCCTCCGAGCCGTAGCGCCCGCGGCAGTCCTGGTAGATCACCACATAGCCGCGCGAGACGAAGAAGCGCGCCACCTCGGCCCGGCTCTTGGCCACGGGCTCCTGCACACTGAGCTCGGAGCGGCTGACCACCGCCTTGCCGTACGGCGTTCGCTCCAAAATCACCGGGAAGCGCCCGGGCACAGGCTGGCCGTTGCGCGCGGGACGGTAAATGTCGGTGGTCAGGTGCACGCCGTCGCGCATCCGCACCTTCACATCCGAGGTCAGGACCGCGTCGTAGGTTTCCTCGGCAGCCGTGGCGCGAGCGCCTTTGGCCAGGGCGGTGGCGAAAGCGGCCAGAAGCGTGGAAAAGCCTCGCCGCGTCGTCTGCGTCCGATCCGCCATGTCCACACCCCGCTCGAACTTCGCCTGCGATCTCTGCATCCAGCGCAGACCGGGTCAATGCGCGACGACAGGCGGTTGCGCCCGCGCCAGGGGCCGCTAGGGTCGGAAATTATAAAGAATACGACCTGAGGAATTTTGGGAGGGTGATCTTGGGGAAGCTGACGTCAATCGGGGCGGCGCTCGCCGTCGTGGCCCTGCCCTTGTCCGCACATGCCACCGCCAAGGATGCTGCGCCCGCGCTGCGTCCGGACCAGGCCGCCTTCCGCGAACTGTACCAGGAGCTGGTCGAGACCAACACGACCCAGTCCGCCGGCAGTTGCACCCTGGCGGCCCAGCGCATGGGCGCGCGGCTGAAGGCGGCGGGCTATAGCGACGCCGACATCACCTACATCACCCCGCCCGACCATCCCAAGGACGGCGGCCTGGTGGCGGTGCTGCACGGCAGCGATCCCAAGGCCCGGCCGATCCTGCTGTTGGCGCACATCGACGTGGTGGAAGCCAACCGGGCCGACTGGCAGCGCGACCCGTTCAAGCTGGTGGAGGAGAACGGCTACTTCTACGCCCGCGGCGCCAGCGACGACAAAGCCATGGCCTCGGTCAACATCGACACCCTGATCCGCTTCAAGCGCGAGGGCTTCAAGCCACGCCGCGACGTGAAGGCGGCCCTGACCTGCGGCGAGGAAACCGAGGGCGCGTTCAACGGGGCCGAGGACCTAGTCAAGAACCACCACGACCTGATCGACGCGGCCTTCGCGCTGAACGAAGGCGGCGGCGGACGGCTGGATACTCAGGGCAAGCGGATCGCGCTGAGCATTCAGGCCGGCGAGAAGGTCTACCAAGACTTCACCCTGGTCACGACCAGCCCTGGCGGCCACAGCTCGCGCCCGACCAAGGGCGAGAACGCCATCGTCCACCTGTCGAGCGCGCTGGAGAAGATCGGCGGCTATGACTTCCCGGTCGAGCTGAACGACGTCACCCGCGCCTATTTCGCCGCCATGGGCAAGCTGACGCCGGGCGGGACCGGCGCGGCCCTGACCGCGATCTCGGCCAACCCCAACGACGCCGGCGCCCTGGCGGTGGTGACGCGCGATCCCAGCTGGAACAGCATGCTGCGGACCACCTGCACCCCGACCATGGTCAAGGCGGGCCACGCTCTGAACGCCCTGCCCCAGCGCGCCGAGGCGAACGTCAATTGCCGCATCTTCCCCTCCGATCCGGTGGATGGGGTGCGGGCCACCCTGGTCAAGGTCATCGACGACCCGAGCGTGAGCGTGACGCCGTTCGGCTCGATCGGCGAGCGGGCGCCGGTGCCGCCGCTATCCGACGAGATCATGGGTCCGGTGCGCAAGGCGGCGGCGAAGGTGTTTCCTGGCGTGCCGATCGTGCCGACCATGACCACCGGCGCCACTGACGGCCGGTTCCTGAACCTGGGCGGGATCCCGACCTACGGCCTGACCGGAATGTTCGGCGACCCGGACGGTGGCGGCGTGCACGGGCTGAACGAGCGCATCCGGGTGCGCTCGCTCTATGACGGGCGCGATTTCCTCTATGCGGTGGTCAAGGACTACGCGCTGCAACCGTAACCCCGCCGGCGGGGCCTGCATCGACGCGCCGCGTTCAAAGGCCCTATGCGCGCCCCGCCGCCAAGGACGCGACATCTCGTCCGAAAAATGCAACGAGCACTGTCGAATTAACCGAGCATTTGGTCATACCGCCGACCATCGGCGCCATGACGCCCATGTCGCCATCGCCGCGCCGGCACCTTCCCCCCCCGCTGCACCGCGCGTTCCGTCTCGCGGTGATCGGATGCGCCTTTTTCCTGGCGGTGCGGATCTCGGTTTCGATCCCCCATGATGCTGGCCGACTGGCTCCCATCTGGATCGCAAACGCCGTCGCCCTGACCGCCCTGCTGCGGTCGCGCACGCGAAGCTGGCCTTGGGTGATCGCGGTCTGCGCGACGGCGAACATCAGCGCCAGCATGATCGGGCACAATCATCCCCTGCCAGCCGCGTGCCTAGCGGTCAGCAACGCCCTGGAATACGGCCTCACGGCCCTGATCCTGCGCCGCCTGCTCGGCGCCTGGATCGGGCTGGACCAGCGACGCCAGTTCCTAGCCCTGGCCGTAGTGGCTGCTGGCGTCGGTTTGCTGGCGGGCGGCGTCGCCAGCCTGTCGCTTTGGCAACTGGCGGGCGACCCGATCATCAACAGCCTGCGGACCTGGGGCCTGGCGCACCCTCTGGGCCTGCTGCTGCTGACACCCTGCTTCCTGGTCGTCACCCGACCGGGCGAGCATCTGAGGGAACGCCCGTTCACCACGCGCGCTGGCTTGTCGCTGCTGCTGCTGCTGGCCTGCGTGTTTGGCGTGTTCGCCCAGGAGCGCGCGCCGTTGCTGTTCCTGATCCCGCCGGCCCTCCTGGTGGTGAGCTTCGAGTTCGGGGTGTTCGGCGCGGCCCTGGGCGTGCTGCTGACCGCGGTGATCGCGGTGATCGCGACCGTGATGCACCACGGACCGGTCGTGCTGACGCATGGCGACGCGGTTGAGCGCGCGACCGTACTGCAAGCCTTCCTGGTCGCCGCCCTGCTCTCGAGTCTGCCCGTGGCGACCCTGCAGGCCCGGCAGCGCAGCCTGCAGGCGCGCACCCTGGCCGAAGCCGCACGCGCATCCGAGGCCGAGGCCGCCGCGGTTCAGAGCGAGGCCCGGTATCGGCTGCTGGCCGACCAGATGAACGACACCATCGTCACCCTGGACCTTCGGGGCGTACTGACCTTCGTGTCCCACTCCGTCTTCGAACTGACCGGCTATCGCGAAGCGGAGCTGCTGGGCCAGACCGCCAAGCGCTTCATCTCGCCGGACGACTATGCGCGGGTCCGGCGCGCCTACGCCGACCTGCTCCAGGGTCAGCACACCTCGACGGCGGAGCTTGAATTCCAATTCCGCCGCAAGGACGGGCGCTGGATCTGGCTGGAGGTCAATCCGCAGGTCGCCCGCGATACCAACGGCCAGCCTGTCAGCTTCATCGACGTGGCGCGCGACATCACCGAGCGCCGCGCCATGGAGGCCGAGCTGGAACGGGCGCGCGAAGAGGCCGAAGCCGCCGCCCGGGCCAAGTCCGAGTTCCTGGCCAATATGAGCCACGAGCTGCGCACGCCGCTGACCAGCATCATCGGCTTCACCGGCATCGCCGCGGGCCAGGCCGACATCCCCGAACTGGTGCGCAGCTGCATCGAGCGGGTTTCCAATGCGGGCCAGGCCCTGCTCTGCACCGTCAACGACATCCTCGACTTCTCCAAGCTGGAGGCCGGCCAGGTGCAGATCAGCCCGGCGCCTTGCGACATCGTCGATGTCTGCCGGATGACGCTGGAGTTGTTCACGCCCCAGGCGGCGGCGAAGGAGCTGGAGTTGCGGTTCGAGCAGCAGGGCCTGACCGGCCCGTTGCTGATCGACGGCTCGCGCATCCGCCAGATCCTGCTGAACCTGATCGGCAACGCGGTGAAGTTCACTGCCGAAGGCTCGGTCACCCTGCGCCTCGCCTATGCCGATGAGCGACTGCACGCCGAGGTGGTGGACACCGGGGCTGGCATCGCGCCGGACAAGCTGCACCTGCTGTTCCAGCGCTTCTCGCAGATCGACGGCTCGCTGACCCGCGCCCATACCGGCACGGGCCTGGGGCTGGCGATCTGCAAGGGCCTGGTCGAGGCCATGGGCGGCAAGATCGGCGCCACGAGCGAACCGGGTCGTGGGAGCCGGTTCTGGATGTGGATCCCGGCGCCGGTGGCGCAGAGCCCAGCGCTGCAGGCGTCCGAAGACGCCGCCAACGAGATCGGGCTGGAGGGCTTGCGCGTGCTGGTGGCCGACGACCACGCCGCCAACCGCGAGCTCGCCCGCCTGTTCCTGGGCAGCTTCGGCGCCGAGGTCAGCGAGGCCGACGACGGCGACGTCGCGGCGAACCTGGCGGCCGAATGGCCCTACGACCTGATCCTGATGGACATGCGCATGCCGCGCCTCGACGGGCTGGCTGCGCTCAGGTTGATCCGCTCACGGCCGGGCCCCAACGACGCCACGCCGATCCTGGCCTACACCGCCGACGCCAATCCGGAAGAAACGCTCAGGTTGACCCGGCTCGGTTTCGATGCGGTCGTATCCAAGCCGATCGAACTCTCAGCCCTGATGGCGGCTATCGCGACCGCTCTGGAGGGCGCAGGCGACGGCCAGGTGGAGATGGCCCATGCCCAATGAGGGGTGTCGAATCCTCATCGCGGAAGACGACCCGTCGATCCGCGACCTGATTCAGACCCACCTGCGCCTGGCCGGCTACGAAACCTTCACTGCGCACAATGGGCGCGAGGCGATGGATCGGATCGCGGAACTGCGTCCCCGCGCGATGCTGCTGGACATCAACATGCCCGTGCTCGACGGCTTCGGCGTGCTGGGCGAGTTGCAGAAAGTCGATCCGGGACGCGAATTGGCGGTGATGGTGCTGACCGCGCGCCACAGCGGCGAGGACGTGCGGCGGGCGATCTCGCTCGGGGCCAAGGATTTTCTCAGAAAACCCTTCAGTCACACCGAGTTGTTGGCCCGCGTACGCCGCCTGAGCCGGCCCCGCCCGACCGCCTACGTCGGGTAATTCCGAACGCACAGATCATGCGCATCGCCTTGGCGGCGGACGCTTATCGACCGGTCGACGGCAACCCGAAGCGGGGTTGGGCCGCTTAAACACCGGTGGGGCGCCGCGCGCGAGGCTTGTGAATGAATGTGACGCGCCAAGGCGGCGATGTCGGCCGCCATGGAGTCTGGTCAGTTGCTCTGATCCTGACGCTGGCCCTGTTCCTTGTCCCAAGCGCCTCACGTGCGCAGCCCGCGACCCACGCCCAGCCCGGCGCGCCTGTTCAAGCCCCAGCGCCACCCGCGCTTCCAGATCCCACCGCGCTGGCGGCGCAGCTCACCAAGCTCCAGGCCCAGATCCCCGCCACGACGAGCGATGACAAGCTGGCCGCGCTGCACACCCAGGCGGCGCAGATCCAGGCCCAGGCCGATCGTCTGACCGCCGCGCGCAGCGCCGACCTGACCAAGGTCAACCAGCAGCTCGCCGAGCTGAAGAAGACCCGCGGACGGCGCGACACGATCCGCAAAGAGACGCGAGCCCTGACCCAGCAGCAGGCGGCGGCGGACCAGCAGTTCAATCAGGCCCGGCAACTGTCGGCCAACGCCGCGCGGGTGTTCAGCGCGGTGGCCGAGCGGCAGCGCACGTCCTTCGAAGCCCGCCTGTTCCAGCATACGGCCTCGCCGCTGGACCCGGTGTTCTGGACCTCGCTGGCCGCAGCCCTGCAGCCTGATTTCGACCGGCTGTGGATCGCCGGATCGCAGGCCATCGACACCGCTTGGAACGCGCCTGAGCCCCGGGCGGCGATCCTGCTCGCCATCGCGGCGGCTCTGGCCTTCGCCCTGCTGTTCCCGGTGCGGCACGTGCTGGAGCGGTTCGGCCGCAGGTGGAGCGGCGGCGACAAGGGACACAGCTTCCTGCTGCCGGCCTATGGCCTGTGGATCGTGGTGATCGACACCGCCATCCCGGCGCTGGCCGCCGGATGCGTGCTGCTGGCGGCGCGATGGGGCGGCGTGCTTTCGGACGAAGCCGACAGCCTGGGGCAGGCGGTGGTCACGGCCGTGATCTGGGGCGCGGTCGTAGTGGCGCTCGGCCGGGTGCTAGTCTCGTCGAACGACCCCAAGCGGCGGCTTGCGCCGATGGACGACGACTCGGCCCGCAGGATCGGCGGCTATCCGTGGATCGTGGCGATCATCACCGCCGCTGGCCTGATCCTGACCAGGCTCAACAGCATCGTCGGCGCCAGCGTCTCGGCCGCGGTGGCGGCCAACTGCATCATCGCCATCGCCTACGCCGCGGTGGCGGGGGTGTTGCTGCTGGCGCTGGGCCAGTCCAACAAGCCGCTGGACCAAGCGCGCGACCCGGCCGAAGCCGCCGCCTCGTCGAGCTGGCCGCTGGTGTCGCTGGCCATCACGGCGGCGATCCTGGCCACCCTGGTCGCGGTGCTGGCCGGCTACACCACCCTGGCCGCCCTGGTGGCGGGACAGATCTTCTGGCTCGGTGTGCTGGCGGCGGTCACCTACCTGCTGATCCGTTTCATCGACGCGGTCTGCACCGAGCTGTTCGCACCGCGCGGCTGGGCGGCTCGAGCGCTGTTCCGGGTGTTCGCCCTGCGTCCCGCCCTGATCGCCCAGCTTGGGGTGCTGAGCTCGGCCGGGCTCAGCGTGATGCTGGTGCTGGGTGTCGTCAGCCTGGCGTTGACGCCGTTCGGACGCACCGGCGAGACCCTGCTCGCCCAGTTCAACCGCGTCGGCCAGCCGTTCCACATCGGCTCGATCACCATCTCCCCGACGGCGCTGGCGGCGGGCGTGGCGAGCCTCGCGGTCGGCATGGGGCTGGTGCACATGGTGCAGCGCTGGCTGAACCGCCGCTTCCTGCCGGTGACCGATTGGGACTCTGGCGTGCGCAACTCGGTCAATATGGGCGTCGGCTATCTGGGGGTCGGGCTGGCGATCCTGTGGGCCCTGGCCATAGCCGGCCTCGGCTTCCAGCAGATCGCCCTGGTGGCCAGCGCGCTGTCGGTCGGTATCGGCTTTGGCCTGCAGCAGGTGGTGCAGAACTTCGTCTCGGGCCTAATCCTGCTGGTGGAGCGGCCGGTGAAGGTGGGCGACTGGGTCAACCTTGGCGGCCAGGAAGGCGACATCAAGAACATCCGGGTGCGCGCCACCGAGATCGAGACCAGCGACCACACCACCCTGATCGTCCCCAACTCCAGCTTCATCACCGCCACGGTACAGAACAAGACCCTGGGCAACCCGCTGGGCCAGGTTCAGATCAAGCTGGCGATCAGCATGGTGCAGGACGCGCAGAAGGCGAAGGACCTGATGCTCGCCACCTTCGCCGACAATGCGGAGGTGCTGAAAGCGCCCCCGCCCAAGGTGTTCATCGACTCGATCGCGCCGGGCGAGGTGAACTTCAAGTGTGTGGCCTCGGTGGCCAATCCGCGCGACGCCTACCGCATCCGCAGCGACCTCTATTTCGAGGCGCTGAACCGGATGCTGGGGGCGAGCATCATGTTCCCGGGCGGCGGCACGCCCTCGATGGTGATCGAGCCCGGGCCGCACCTACGCGACCTGCTCACCCGCGCCGAGGCGGCGATCGCGCCGCCGGCCGCCAACGGCCGGTCGAAGGAAGACGACGCGGCGGCTACTGCGCGAAGAGGAGATGCATGAGGAAGTGACCGCCCCAGGCCGCCAGCGGCGGGGCGACGAACAGCAGGAACAGGCAGATCACCAGGCCACGCCAGCTGTTGATCAGCGGTTCGCGCCCGCCGCGACGGCTGGGCCCGCGGAGATTGCGCTTGAAGAACGGCTCGCGCGGCGGCTTGGCCTTTTTCTTCGGCACGCCGTCCCAAGGCCCCTGCACCACGCGGGACTCGCCGTCGATCACTTGCGGCTTGCGCGGCTTGCGGCCGAGATTGTCTGCGGCCATCAGGCTCCTCCACAGCAGGACCCCGCCTTATCGCGCCCTTGCGACCGGAACGCCAGGGCGCGCGGGGCGCCGGATACTCGCGCTCGATCACGACTGCGCGTAGACCTCGTCATCGGCAAAAAAAGCGGCAGGTGGGGAAGATGACCGAAACGCTGGTGAAGATCGACGTCGAAGCCGGGATCGCCGATGTGCGCCTGGCTCGGCCGGAAAAGATCAACGCGGTCAGCCCAGCCATGTTCGAAGCCATCGGCGCAGCGATCGACTCGCTCGCCCCCCGCCGCGACGTGCGCTGCGTGGTGTTGTCCGGCGAGGGCCGCGGCTTCAGCGTCGGCATCGATCTCGAGGCGCTGGGCGAGGGTTTTTCGGTGGGCGACATCAAGGTCCGCACCCATGGCGAGGCGAACCTGTTCCAGCACGTCGCGTGGGGCTGGCGCACCCTGCCGGTCCCGGTGATCGCGGCGGTGCACGGCTTCGCCTTCGGCGCCGGGTTCCAGATCATGCTGGGGGCCGACATCCGCATCGCTGCGCCAGACGCCCAGCTATCGGTGATGGAGGCGCGTTGGGGCCTGGTGCCCGACATGAGCGGGATCGCCACTCTGCGCGGCCTGGTGCGCGACGACGTCGCCCGCGAGCTGGTGTTCACCGCTCGCAAGTTCAGCGGCGAGGAAGGCGCGCGGCTGGGCGTGGTGACGCGCGTAGCCGAAGACCCCCACGCCGAGGCGATGGCCATGGCCAAGACGATTGCGGGCATGAGCCCTGACGCCATCCGCGCCGCCAAGCGCCTGCTCAATCTCAGCGCCGACAGCGACACGAAGACCCTGCTGACGGCCGAGGCGGTCGAACAGGAGAAGATGCTGGTCTCGGCCAGCCACCGGGAGACCTTGCTGGCGGCGCGGGAAAAGCGTGCGCCCGTATTCAAGGATTGAGTGCGTCCAAGACCTGCGATCGTCGCATCCCCGACATCGGCGCATGACACATCACGCGCCCAACGCCTGAGCGAGCGAACCGATGTTTGACCCGAGGAGATACTGGCGGTTGGCTCCGCTTGCGGCGCTGGCCTTGGTGTGGGGATGCGCCGAAACGCCGGCCCCGCCGCCGGTCGCCGTCCTGCCGCCGCCGCCCGTGCACGCCCATGGCGAAGCTCTGTGGGCGATCGTGCACGGCAAGTGCGTGCCCGACCAGATGCAGCACGGCGATCCCGCCCCCTGCGCCCGCGTCGCCCTGCTCAACGACGGGCGCGGCGGCTTCGTGGTGCTGAAGGACCTGAACGGCATGGCGCAACACCTGGTGATGCCCACCGACAAGATCACTGGGATCGAGGACCCGCAGGTGCTGGCGCCCAACGCCCGCAACTATTTCGCGGAGGGTTGGGGCGCACGCAGCTTTGTCCTGGAACGTTTGAAGGGCGAAGTTCCGCGCGACCAGCTGTCGGTGGCGGTGAATTCGATCTACGGACGGTCGCAGGACCTGCTGCACCTGCACGTCGATTGCCTGTCCTTCGCGGTGCGCGACCAGCTCAAGGCCGATGCGCCGCAGATCACTGCGCGGTGGTCCCACGCGCCCGTCGTCATCGACGGCCACGGCTATTACGTCCGCCGTATCGACGGCGAGGACCTGACCCAGGTCTATCCGTTCCAGTTGCTGGCCCGCGAAATGCCGGGCGCGGCGCATGAGATGGGCGCCTGGACCCTGGCCCTGGTGGGAGAAACCAACGCCAGCGGCCAGCCCGGCTATTACCTGCTGGCCGAACGGGCCGATCCTGCGCAGGGCGAAAGCGGGTCCAGCGAACGGATCCAGGATCACCAGTGCGCGGGCCAGCAGGCCTATATCGCCGCCCATCCGGGCTGATCGGTCCACGGGCAATTTTGCATTCCGCCGCCCGATCACCCATGCTGGCGTTCAAACGCCGCCGCACGTGAGCCGCCATGTCCTTCGCCAGCACCGACCGCTACGTCGTCTCCCGCGATCTGGAGGTGGCGGTCAACGCCGCGGTGAAGCTGCAGCGTCCCCTGCTCGTCAAGGGCGAGCCCGGCACCGGCAAGACCGTGCTGGCGCAGGAGGTGGCCCAGGCGCTGGGGATGCCGCTGATCGAGTGGCACATCAAGTCGACCACCAAGGCGCAGCAGGGCCTGTACGAGTACGACGCGGTCTCGCGCCTGCGTGACGGCCAGCTCGGCGACCCGCGCGTGCATGACGTGTCGAACTACATCCTGCGCGGCAAGCTGTGGGAGGCCTTCACCGCCGAGCAGCAAACGGTGGTGCTGATCGACGAGATCGACAAGGCCGACATCGAATTCCCCAACGACCTGCTGCTGGAACTCGATCGCATGCAGTTCCACGTCTACGAGACCCGCGAGACGATCGTGGCGCGGCAACGGCCGGTGGTGATCATCACCTCCAACAACGAGAAGGAACTGCCCGACGCCTTCCTGCGCCGCTGCTTCTTCCACTACATCCGCTTCCCCGACCGCGAGACGATGGAGAAGATCGTCGCCGTCCACTATCCCGACATCAAGGCGTCGCTGGCGCGCGAGGCGCTGAACGTATTCTTCGGCATCCGCGAGTTGCCGGGGCTGAAGAAGAAGCCCGCCACCTCCGAACTGCTGGACTGGCTGAAGCTGCTGATGATCGACGACCTGCCGCCCGAAGCCCTGCGCAGCGACGACGCGCGGCTGACCATCCCGCCCCTGCATGGCGCGCTGCTGAAGAACGAGCAGGACATCTCGCTGTTCGAACGGCTGGCCTTCCTGTCGCGGCGGGGCTGAGGCGATGTTCGCGGGCTTCGTCGAGGGCCTGCGCCGCTCGGGCGTGCCGGTGTCGATCACCGAGCACCTGTCGCTGCTCGGCGCGATGCAGGCGGGCGTGGCGGACTACAGCGTCGAGGATTTCTACTTCCTAACCCGCTCGGCCCTGGTGAAGGACGAGCGTTGGTTCGACCGCTTCGACCGGGTGTTCGCCCAGCATTTCAAGGGGCTGGAGACGGTCTCGGGCGAAGACCTGGTGCGCGAGCTGCCGGAGGAATGGCTGCGCAAGCTGGCGGAAAAGACCCTGACGCCGGAGGAGATGACTGCGGTCGAGGCGCTGGGCGGCTTCGACAAGCTGATGGAGACCCTGCGCCAGCGGCTGGCCGAGCAGCATGAGCGCCATCAGGGCGGAAACAAGTGGATCGGCACCGGCGGGACCTCGCCGTTCGGGGCCTATGGCTACAATCCCGAGGGCGTGCGGATCGGCCAGAAGGAGTCGCGCCATCGCCGCGCGGTCAAGGTCTGGGACAAGCGCGAGTTCCGTGACCTGGACGATGGAGTGGAGCTCAACACACGTTCGCTGAAGCTGGCGCTCCGGCGGCTGCGCCGGTTTGCGCGCGAGGGGGCGGCCAACGAGCTGGATCTGGACGGCTCGATCCGCGCCACCGCCGCCAACGCCGGCACGCTGGACCTGAAGTTCACGCCCGAGCGGCACAACGCCATGAAGGTGCTGCTGTTCTTCGATGTCGGCGGCTCGATGGACGACCACGTCAAGGCGTCGGAAGAGCTGTTCTCCGCCGCGCGAACCGAGTTCAAGCAACTGGAATATTTCTATTTCCACAACTGTGTCTACGAAGGTGTGTGGAAGAACAACCGACGTCGTCACGACGACCAGACCTCCACCGAAGAGGTGCTGCGCACCTTCGGCCGCGACTATCGCCTGATCCTGGTCGGCGACGCAGCCATGAGCCCCTATGAGATCCTGCAGCCCGGCGGGGCGGTCGAACATTGGAACCCCGAAAGCGGCAAGGCGTGGTTGGAGCGCCTGACCGGCCATTTCCGCCGCGTCGCCTGGCTGAACCCGACGCCGGAGCCCCAGTGGGGCTACAGCCAATCGACCCGGATCATCCAGGAGCTGATGGAGCACCGGATGTTTCCCCTGACCCTGGACGGGCTGGATCGCATGGTGCAGACCCTGACACGCTAGGGCGGCGCCGCGTGAGGCGACTTCGCAACTTTGCATGTTGCGGAAAAAGCGCTGCGTAGCTGGCCACATTTTCGCAGCTTTTCACAGAATCTCGTGCGAAATTTTTGCACCTCGCCGACGCTGGCGGCTATGGACAGATGACCTGTTGCGCACGGCGACGATGGGGAACCCTGGCCCACGCTTGGTGGGTTGGCTGCAGACCGAGGCCTTTGGAGCGCAGGCGCGCGCCTCAGGGTGCATCTGGGCAGGCGAGACGGCTTGGAGGAGTTCTGACGTGAAAGTCCTGGTGCCCGTCAAGCGGGTGATTGATTACAACGTGAAGGTTCGGGTGAAGCCGGACCAGTCGGGTGTGGATCTTTCCAACATCAAGATGA
>FTAP01000274.1_pt1 | contig 29414 bp, 23 predicted proteins | sample 1639111 | NCBI WGS metagenome assembly FTAP01 (sample SAMEA3914812, study PRJEB12502) | metagenome | biome: forest; material: soil | place: Canada | collected 2011-07-07 | depth 0.1 m
GCCTTCGGCAAGGGCCTGACCCTGAAGATGGGCCAGACCAACATGCACAAATACCTGGCCCCGCTGCTGGAGCGCATCCAGAAGGGCGAGATCGATCCCAGCTTCATCGTCAGCCACCGGCTGTCGCTGGAGGACGCGCCCGGCGCCTACAAGAACTTCCACGACAACCAGGACGAATGGACCAAGGTGGTCCTGAGCCCCAACTGAGGCGGCGCGCGATGACGCTTGATCTCGATCTTCTGGCTCGGCGCATGACTGAGGCTGCGGCGCGGACCACAGGGCTGACGGTGACGGTCTCCAACTTCGACCTGATCCTCAGCCAGGACGGACATGGGACGGGCCGCTCGGAAGCCATCCCCTTCGCCGCCCTGTTCCTCAGCGACCGTGACCCGCTCGGCGAGGCGCTCGACCGGCTGAAAGCCGCCTCATCTGCGGCCTAGATCAGCGCGAACAGCCGCCCCAATCCGAGGCGGGCGCCATAGAGGCCTAGCAGGATCACCGCGATCGCCAGAACGACCAAGCCGTACCCGACCAGGATCAGTCCACCGTCCTTCCGGGTCAGGCCGATTGCGAAGACGCAGATCGCCAACGAAGGTAGGAAATTGGCGAACGGTAGGGGCAAGACGAGCACAAAGGCGGCGAATGTGCACATGGCGCCGACCATATATTCGCCGATATGACCCGCGAGGCCTTGCAGGCGAGGGTGCACCAGTGCTTCCAGCTTTTCCAGGACGGGGCGAATTTTCTCGAGCGACTTGGCGAGATCTGATCGCTTGATCTTGCGCTTAGCCAACCACTTGGGAATCCATACCCGCGAGCGCCCGATCATCACCTGCGGGGACACGATCAGAAGCGGTAGAGCCATGATCATCGAGACGCCAGGTGGCAAGGGAAGAAGCACGGGCAGAGTCAGCAGGAACAGTACCGGGCCAGGACCATCATCGCGCTCGATCCGTCCGACGATGTCGCCCAAGGTCAGGGTCGATCCGCCCACCTTGACCATAGGCTCGACGCTGTCGAGCAGGCTATTGCCCGAAGACTCATCATCCAAGGTTCGACGCCACACTGGTGGTTGGTTCAAAAGGCCTGCGCATACCCACATCCTGGATTGCCGCGCCAGCAACAACCTCCAGCACCGACATGGGTTCCCAACCCTCGACTAGCCACCGGGCCCCTAGCCTGCCCCCAACCGCCGGGAAACCAGGCGGGCGCCGTGCTCAATCGAAGCAATCAATTCGGCTTCGCTTCCACCGCAGCGAAGGAAGTCCTGAGCCGCGTCACGAACTTCCTCAGACAAAGGCTTCGGCTTTAATAGCATATCTGCATAGTTCATGAGCTTGTGCAGCTGGGGCGTGACCCGCCGACGCTCCCCATTCATGACCCGTGAAACAGTGCTCTGACTCACACCAGTTTCTCTCTCAATATCAACCTGTGTGGCTAACCCTCTGCGCTTTATCGCGAGCAATTTCGTTGCCAGCTCAGCGAGAAAAGGGTTGGGTTTTGATTGCATCATATCCGCATATTAGCATACACTGAGATCAAGCAAAGGGTTTGGAGCGCTACATGGCGGACGGCGAGACAGCGCTAGGGTTCGACGATTGGACGAGGGGACGGGCCCTTCCCACGATCGGCACCAACGCCGGCGCTGCAGTGCTGCCGTTCCAAGCCTGGCGACGCTTCAAGGAAGCATTCGCTCCGGAGCTCATCGAACAGGCCATCTGCGAGACGCCCGGCGGCGTTCAGCATATTGTCGATCCGTTCGGGGGGTCCGGGACGACCGCCCTCGCCGCGCAGTTTCTCGGCGTGCGTCCGACCACGATCGAGGTGAACCCGTTCCTGGCCGACCTGATCGAAGCGAAGATCGGCGAACTCGACCTCGACCGCGCGATCCTTGATCTGCGCGCCGTCGTCGAGATGGCGACCGCGGCTAAGCCAGCGAAGCCCGTTTTCCGGGGCGCGCCTGCCACGTTCGTCGAGCCCGGCAAGGAGGGACGGTGGATTTTCTCGCGCGAGGTCGCCGAACGGATCCTCGCCTATCGCCACGCCATCGAAGCGGTGAGAGATCAGGACATCCGTCGGCTTTTCCGGGTGACACTGGCCTCAGCTCTGATCCCGGTCAGTAACGTCACCGTCAGCGGAAAGGGGCGCCGCTACCGCAGCGGTTGGGAGCGCCGACCGGCGTCCCCCGACTTGGTCGACCAGCTGTTTCGAGAAGGCGTCGTTCAGGCCCTCTATGATCTGAGACGTTACGGTGCTCGCCGTTGCCGTGACTACACGTTGCTCCGCGGCGACGCGCGGAACCTGGCGTCAACCGTCGGATCCCATGATTTGGCCGTCTTCTCGCCCCCCTACCCCAACTCGTTCGACTATACCGACGTCTACAATGTCGAACTCTGGGCCATGGGTTACCTCGGAGACCAAGCCGAAAACCTCAGCCTCAGGCAGGCAACGCTGCGAAGCCACGTCCAAATCTTCCGGGATATGACGGGCGCTGGGCTCAAGAGCCCCCTCCTCGACCGGACCGTCGAAGCCCTGGTGGAAGCCCGGCCCAGGCTCTGGAATAGGCACATCCCGGATATGATCGGCGCCTACATGGCCGACATGCTGAAGGTCCTCAACGGGCTCTATCTCGGGCTCCGGCGGCAAGGTCGAGTCTACATGGTCGTCGGCGACAGCCGCTACGCCACCATCGACGTCCCGGTCGCTGCCATCTTGGCTGAGCTCGCGCCATCCTGCGGCTTCGAAGTCGTTCGTTCCGAGCCGTGCAGATCGATGCGGTCTTCTCCGCAACAAGGCGGCCGGCACGAGCTAGCCGAAAGCCTGGTCGTGCTCGAGCGCGCCTAGACGCCCGTGAAGCCTGCGGTCCGGGCATCGTCGGACGAACCAAACAGCGGCCGGACCGCGTAGGTTGGGGTAACGGCGCATTCGGACAGGGCAGTCACCACATCAGCGTGCTCCGTCAGATCGTCCGTCTTGTCCTTTCTTAGATCGAACACCTCCAGCAGCCCTTCCTCGGCCGACCGGTTTGCTTTGTAGGCGTGCGCCTGCTTGAGGCCTTTGACGATCGCGTCGATGTTAGCCGCCGGTCCCACTGTGGATGGCTTGTCACCGACCTGGGCGTTTGCGAACGACTTGATCACCTTTAACTCGATGATCGCCCAATAGGCCAAGGAGCCCTCTTCGGAACTCTTCTTAAGAAGCCGAACGTCGATGCGGCCGATATTCGTGCGATCCTCGACCTGGGCCCTCACCACTCCGTGGAACCAAGAGTTCAGGACGATGGCCAGACGGTCCTGAACCGCTGCCTCGGGGGCCGGACCCGGTACATAGTCGGAGGCGCGCTTCGGCTCCCAGATGCCCTCGGCGCAACTGGCTGGCGTGAGCTGGCTGAGGTGGAAAAAGTTTAGCGCGTCCGCGAGCTCTTCCACTGTCGCATCTGGCTTGGTATTTCGGATCGGGTCTCGCCGGGCCGATCCTTCAACGCCGTCGCGTCGGGTCGTCATCGTCTTCGTGGTTCGATAAACCATGACCACTGGGCGATCGCCGAGGCCGTTATCCGTCAACCAGTCGATCAGCGCTCCTGCATCAACCGGCAAGGGGCAGGCCCGCCCATTCGACGCATCCCGATTCATGAGGAACAGCCGCCCAAGAAGGGCTTCTTGGGTCGCCACTGGGTCTGTGACTGGAACAGCCCCAAGTCGGTCACCGACCTCTCTGGGTCGATCAACGAAGACGAAGGCCGCGACATCGACCCCGTCGTCCTCTCCGGGCCATCCCGACTGCGCACGGGTCTCGACCAGCGCGCGGACGCCCTGAGAGAAGCGATCGGCGATATCAGCCCGGACGTTGGGCAGCGCCGGGAGAATGCCAGCGATCGCGGCAAGGAGTTGGTCGCTGGCGCCGGCTATGGGCTGTGAGTCCTCAGGCGGCATGGATCGCTCGGCCGAGGTAGGTGGCGTACAGATAGATTTTCTCGCCGGGAGACAGAGACGCGTCCTTCGGCATGAAGGTGTGGAACCGCTCGGCCGCCCGCCAGCTGGCGTTCGCCTGCCACTTGTCCTCCGCCCAGTCGGCGAAATCGACAATGTTGTTCAGATTGATCGCGGCACCATACGTGACGTCCACACCGGCGGCAACGTCGATCTGGTCGTCCGGCAAAGTCGCAAGCGCGCCTGCCAGCTCCACTAAGAAGGCATGGACGTCGGCGTCAGAGGGGTCGATGGCCTCCGCTGAGCCTTCGCAGCCCAGCGCTCGAAGAAGCGCCGGAAGCTTCTCAGACGCGAAGTTAAGCGCGTAGAGACCGTCCATTCGTGCGCCAGACGCTCCGCGCTCGAGAAACCGCAGCTTGCTGATATGAACGAGACCAAGCGCCACCATCCGATCCAGCTCCTCCTGGAGATCGGGATAGTGAGGGCCCCCTTCGGACTTGTAGATTTTGCCATCGAACGGAACGAGGTTCCAAACCGGGCTGAGGACATCAGCGAGATATGCGAAAGCATGGAGCCGAGCTGATCCTAGAGGCGTGATCCCAGCACGCTCGGCCGCGTCGAGCAGCATCAGCAAACGCGCACGGCGCCGAACCTGGTCCACGATCACGGCAGTGGAATCCGTGGAACGTGCTGGACTGGTCATTGTGGGTCGCCCCGCAATGCATCGCTGAGCAGGGTTTCGTAGGCAGGACCGTCATTGACCAGCGCCCGGTTAGGAGCGGCCACCTTGAGCAGATTGATCAACCTGTCTTCACGGTTCCCGATCTCCTTGGCATCGCTTGTTGGACCACCGAAGAGGGCTGTGATCAGGCCGGCATTGGACAGGTTGCTAGTGACGATCAGGCGATTGTCGTTCGCCGCGCCGAACCGGGCGAGAGCTCGACCGACCCGGTCCATCGCAAGGCCGTCGAGGCTCGCCTCGGGCGTTTCCATGATGAAGGTTGCGGACCCACCTCGGGTGGCGGCCTTCACGAGGGCGAGACGGAATGCGAGGTCGATTAGCTCCCTCTGCGACTCCGAGACGTCCGATGGCTCAACACGACGGACGTAGCCAGGACGATCTGCTGCGGTCATCTCGGCGGCGTAGGCCGGAACCCTAAGCCGATCCTCGGCCTTGCCAGGCGCCTGAAGATAACGAGGCTCGTTGGTGATGGTCGCAAGCCTGGCGTCTTCCGATAGAAGCGCCCGGGTTAGCTCAGCAAAAGTCTCGGTAAGCTCAGCGGATTGGGAGGTAATCCGCTCCTCCTTGCTATTCAGGAGATCTCCCAACTCGGTGAAATATGTAGCCCGCTTGGTTTGCCATTCCTGATGTTGGGCATTGAGTGCCGTGAGAGCATTTTCGTACTGGGCGCTCGTGGTGCTGTTGGGCAGTTGCGTCTTCAGGCGGCGCTCCCTCTGCCGACGGTCATCGACCGAGCGCCGGAGCTTTACGAGTTCATCCAGCGTCGTTTTGTAACCGCTCGTCAGCCGATCGAGCATCGTTTGGCGTGAGCCCTCTTCCTTGCGGGTGAGATCGACGCGGTCCCGGGCTTGGTCCAGTTTCGCTTGCTCAAATTCGTGCTGGGGATGGACGTTTTCCTGCTCGGCTGGCGGGGCGCCGCATGCCGGACAGCAGCCGGCGGCAATCAGCGCCTCCAGCTCAGCCCGCTTTGCGTCAGCGTCAGCACTACAAACCAAGCATTTGCCTTCGCTCATGATCCGCGAGACCACGAGCCGCGCCGCGTCGTCCATGGTCGGAAAGAGCCGAAGCAGCGCCGTATACTTCAGACGCTCCATGGCACCCGACGCCTCTTCCCGTTCGACCTTGGCGCGCTCGAGTTCCAGACGGGCCTGCTGGCGGTCCGTGTCCAGCTGTGCAAGTACGCCGTTCAGGCGCGCGACCTCTTCAAGCTCGGCGTCGAGTAGCTTTTGCTCGCCTTCGAGCTGGGCAATGATGCCCTCGGAGCCAGCCTCGCGGCGCCGTGCGTCTCGCAGATCCCCCTCAGTCGCGGTGATGCGGGCATGAATGTTACGCGCTTGGCTGTCGGCGCTCTGAAGTGACCGCTCGAGTTCGGCGACGCGAAGAGCGTCTGTGCTTTCCAAAAACAGCGCTCGAAGTACTTGGCGCTGAGCGTTGGTATCCCAAAGGGCACCGGGCCGATCCTCGTGGAACAGGATGACGTGGTGCAGCAGCAGCAGCACATCCACGAAGTTGCCGACGCCCATCAGCCGGGCGAGATGGTCTTGGACCAACTTCTCGCGATCGGCCTTTGTACCCGGCAGGGCTAGGACCTCGCCGTCGATTTCACAGCTAATCAGCCCCAGGTCGCTGAGTTGACGCGTCACTGTGATGACGCTGTCTCCAATCTTGGCCGCGAGCTCCACATTGGCGCCGGCGACGTCTGCGACGCGTTGCTGGAAGAAGGTGAGCGCACGCCCCCGGAGTTCCGTTGGCCTTTCAGGCACGGTGACGCTCAAGGCGACCACGCCGTCACCCGTGAGATCGTATGGTCCTGTGAAGGACCGCAAAATCATGGTGAGCAGGGTGGTCTTGCCGAGGCCGTTTATGCCCGCGATGAGCGTGAGGCCGGCGGGAAATTCCCAATCGATGCCACTTCCCTTTGGGTCACCGGGAAATAGACCGTAGCCGCTGACGCGCAACCGCTGAAGGATCGGGAGACTGATCATTGGAAGCCAATCACCCAATATCCCACTCGACGGTCCCCATCGTCATCAGCCCAGATTTGCTAAACCCACAATTGCACGCTCGTTTGCGTCAGCAAACCTCCGAGGTTCAGAAAGCTACACAATGGGGAACGGCGACCATATCCGGTGTTCAAGGTAGGGGCCATCGGGATCGCTCCGGACGCCTGGTCGAAGCTAGCTAACGATTGCGCCGGATCGGCGGCGGTCGGGGCTGGCGCTCGCCGGCGCTGATCGCCACCAAGGTCTTGGCGCGCTCGCTCAGAACCTCGGCAAAACGGGACAGGTCTGCTCCGCCGAACCCCTCGGCAGCGATAGTTCCGGCCACGGCTGGAATGGCGGCCAGGGCCTGCTCAGCGAACTGACCCGCGCGCCGCCGAACGTAGGGCGCACCCACATCGACCTCGCGTGCAAATTCGTCCCAGGTATCGGGCGTGAACTCCTCCAGGCGGGCGCGCTTGCCGACCTTCATCGCCAGCTTGGCGTGAAGCTCCGGATAGGCGGCCGTGCACATGAGGTCGTAGAGCGGCGCCAGGACGATGCCGTTCGGTTTGTAGAGCAGGCTATAGTTCTTGCCATGCGCGTCGGCATTGCCGACCAGCACGTTGAAGATCGCCGCGTCGACCAAACCCAGGGTCGCCGGCGCAGGCGGCGTGCAAGCCTGGCGCACCAAGCCAAAGCAATCACGGAAAATCGGCCCGCCCTCGGCTGCGTACTTGCGCTCCGGCGCGATACCTAGGGCTTGGCAGAAGTCCTCCTGGTGCATCCTCTCGATAACGCCGTCCGCCATGACGGCGCGGTCGTAGCGTTCGATCAGCAGATAGGGACGATCCTTAACCCGCCGCGGTTCGACGGCGGCCACATTGAGGTTCAACGCCGCCGCCAACCGCATGGCGAAGGCCTCGTTCTCCGTGGTTCCGGAAAAGCGGGTGATGGGTGGCTTAATGATGTGGGTGCTGGGCTGCCCCGGCGCTGGCACCGCGACCTTGCCGTTTATCAGCACCACCGGCAGCTTCTGCTGAGCCCCGGCCAGCGACAGCCTCAGATCTTTGTCCCCGGCCAGGAACGGGCGGCGCGGCAAGAGGTCAAGCACCTCCACAAAAGCGTCGTCGTCCAGCGGCGCGGTCGCGGCAATCCCCTTCGGAGAAGGCGGGATTTCGCCCTCAGGCCACAGGCTCAGCGCGCCGGCGATGTCGCCGCCTAGCTGCTCAAGCAGGCGAAAATCGTTGGCGACCGACACGCCGAGCGCCTGCGCCACCGTATCGCGCTGTCCCTCGTCAGGCAGAACGCCCGCAAAGAAGGGGCGGGTCTGGCGGCGGTTGAAGGGCTCCGACTGCTTTGGCAGGGAGATTGAAATGGCTCTTGCTTGAGGATCGGCCAGCCACGCTTCGGCGTAGACGAACTCCAGGTCGCCGTGCTTGTCGATACGAAGCGCGCCGACCTGGGCGCCGGCCCACCAAACCGTCAGGGACTTGATCATGGCGTCGGCCCGTCTACGCCAGGTCCAACGACCTTCAGGTCCAAGCCGACAGCCTGAAGCACCATCAAGGCGAGGCCTAACTGCGCAGTGGGCTTGCCACGCTCGAGCTCGACAAGAAAGCGTAGACCAACGCCGGCTGCCGCCGCCAATTCTGGCTGGCGCAACCCCATAGCCTTGCGCGCGCGCCGGACGGCTTGGCCGATCGTGATCGGTGTGGCGGTCATCATGGCAGGTTTCCCGATTGGGAAATTTCTTCGTTTTGCCGCCGAAAGTCAAGTGAAATATCCCGATCGGGAAATTTGGATTGGCTATGGGGCAAAGTGGTCCGAAATTTCCCGACCGGGAATTTTTTGTAGTTTATACTCTCCGATCTGTACAAATGCCCCGTTCGGGAAATTTACCCGAAAGCCGCCGGCCCTTAAGTCGGCGGCGGGCTACCCGTCCCGCCACAATGGCCCTGTATTCGCCCAACGGACGGCTTTGTCGCAGGACCGGAAAGGTCGCCGAAAGAACGGCCACGGCGGAGAATCAATGGCTGGCTGGAGTGCGTAGCGAGGCCACACGCGCCCTACTCCGCGACTACTACGACACAAACACCTGCGCTCGATGGTAGGCGAGGTAGTCACAACGTTCAGGCGCAAAAGCTTCAGTGCGCCACGTTGCAGGGGCTTCAGAGACGCCGAGCTGAGACCAGGTGAGTTGCTCGAAACCCAGCCGACGCAGATCACTCGCTTCAACCCTCGGTGAGACAAGCACTTCCCCGTCGTCGCTGAAGCTAATGAACCCGCGGTCGAACAGCAGATCGGCGTCCGGCGTAAGTAAGAACCCGTTCATGCCATCCAGCCGCTCGGCAGCCGTTGAACAGAGGCGCCACGGCTTGATGTGGCTGGCTTTGAGCAGTGTGGGATTGGTAATTCCCGTCAGCCGGCAGGAGCGTTCCAGCGCTTCAACGTTCTTCCGGAATCTCCCCTGCCCGCGCCTAGCTTGAATGACGCTAGCTCTAACGGTTTCTTCAAGCGCCATGTCGGCAGCCACACGGCGCTCGATTGCATCGTCCAGCACTTCGCTGACGACTTGAAAGGTTAGGCTGTTAGCACCGCCATGAACGAGTGCTGGCCTGTTGAAGGCGGCGTTCACCGCGACAATGTTGAACACCTCATCTGGGATCGCCGCGAGATACGCCTTCTGGTTTCCCGCTCCGGAGATGGGGTGAAGTGGCGAGTACCGCTGTGGAAGCAGTGGCCCTAGCGTTCCGATGAGCTCCTTAGGCCGCACAGGTGGGTCGAGCGGAGTCCAGAAAACCGGGAGCAGCCAGCCCTCGTCGCTCCAATTGGCGCCCGTTTGCCCGAACTCCTCGGGCTTGGGGGCGGTAAACGCAAATTCGGCGGCACGCCCAACGTAGCGGACGGCCTGGCCTGAATAGGACAGGACGAGATCCCCCGGCGTCGCTCGACGCATGTTGTTGTAGAATTCACTGCGCGAACCGTTGCTCTCAGTCTTAGGCGACCAGAGGTACTGCCCGTCAATTTCCTGGCGGGCCGTCTGGTTGTGATTCACCCACCAGCACTGCGACATCCGACAAGCTTAGCCACACACGCGGGCTAGCGCATCGCATTCCTGAAAGGCCCAGCGAACAAGCGCGAACAGCATCGCATTTCCGTCGAAAATTGGCGGCGAAAGCGAGCTTAGGCAATCGTAGTCAAGCGAACAGAAGCGAAAGAAAACGCGAACATCGTTGAGCGAATCTTGCACCGACGACGGCTTAATTTATTGATTTATAACAATAATCCGTCCAGTCCATCATGGGCGCGACGGACAGCCTATAGGATTGATTCTCTGCGGTTTCTTCCATGAACTCGAACAGTCAGGCTACGCCGTGCCGGCTTGGTTTACCTCAGTTCAGCCCGCGGCGGCGCGTCTAAAGTCGGCCGCGCCAGCCTGGCAGCGCCACGTCCGCGCTCAGGGGCAGATCGTCCGAGGCCTGGCCCAGCTCGATGCGATAGACGCCCGGCGTGATCACCCAGTCGCCGGATTTCTCGTCATAGATCGCCAGCAGGCGCGGGTCGACCGTGACCGCCAGCGCGCGGCGGTCGCCCGGCCTCAGGGGGACTTTCGCGAAGCCGGCCAGGCGCTTGGGCGCCTCCCATCCCACCGCCCGGAAGTCCTTGGGCGCCACATAGACCTGCGCCGTGACCTGGCCCGCCAGCGCGCTGGCGTTGCGCACGGTGAAACGCACGCTCAGGCGCGATCCCACCAGGCGCGGCCTCAGGCCGGCAAGGACGAAACGGCTGTAGGACAGGCCGTGGCCGAAGGCGAATTCGGGCCGGAAGCCCTTGAGATCATACCACTTATAGCCGATGGCGGCGCCTTCGTCATAGATGACGGTCGGCGAAGCGGTCCCGTCGCGTTGGCCGAAGCCGGCGATCTCGCGATGGGCCAGCTGATCCAGCGAAGCGGGGAAGGTGATCGGCAGATGGCCGGACGGATTGACCTTGCCGGTCAGGATGTCGGCTATGGCCGGCCCGCCCTGAGAGCCCGGATAGAAGGCCTCCAGGATCGCCGGGACCCGGTCGCGCCAGGGCATGAACACCGCGCCGCCGCTTTCGACGACCACGAGGGTCCTGGGGTTGGCCTTGACCACCGCCTCGACCAGGGCGTCCTGCCCATCCTGCAGTTCGAGCGGGACATCGAACCCCTCTCCCGCCCATTGGGTGACGAACACGACGGCCACGTCGCTATGCGCGGCCAGCTGGGCGGCGGCGGCCATGTCGTCGCCGGCGGCGAAGGCGACCTTGGCCCTGGGCTCGGCGGCCTGCAGAGCCTGGAGCGGCGATGAGGGCAGATAGGTCTCCGGACCCGGCCAATGCGCCGGCCCCACGCCCGGCACGGCGTTGCCCCCGATCGGCGTCACCGAGGACGAGCCGCCGCCGGCCAGCACGCCCTTGTCCGCATGGCCGCCGATCACGGCGATCGAGCGCACGCCCTTGAGCGGCAGGAGGCCGCCGCTGTTCTTGAGCAGCGTCAACGACTGGTCGGCCGCCCCGCGGGCGACCTTGGCGTCGGCCGCAAAGTCGATCGGACCCTGGACCACCGGATCGTCGACCACGCCCTTGTCGAACAGGGCCCACAGGATGCGCCGCGCCATGTCGTCCAGCCGGGCCTCCGGCACCTGACCGCCCTCGATCGCGGCCGCCAGCGGCTTGCCGAAATAGTCGGACTTGTCGGAGGGATAGCCGGACTGCTGATCGAGGCCGGCGTTGGCGGCGGCGACCGTCGAATGGTCCGCGCCCCAGTCGCTCATCACATAGCCCTTGAAGCCCCAGTCGCCCTTCAGCACCCTGGTCAGCAGATAGGGGTTCTCACAGGCCCACAGGCCATTGACCAGGTTGTAGGAGCACATCACCGAACCCGGATCGCCCTGCTCCTTGATGAACTGAAAGGCCAGCAGGTCGCTCTGGCGCATGGCCGCGTCGGAGATCTGCGCATTGACGGTGGTGCGCAGGCTCTCCTGATCGTTCACCGCGAAGTGCTTCATGGTGGAGATGATGTGGTTGGACTGGATGCCGCGGATCAGGCCGCCGGCCATCCGGCCCGCCAGCCAGGGGTCTTCGCCCACATATTCGAAATTGCGACCGTTGCGCGGCTCGCGGGCCAGATCGCCGCCGCCGGCCAGCATGACGTCGAAGCCGGACCGGCGGGCCTCGCCGCCGATCATGGCCCCGCCGGCATAGGTCACCGCCGGGTCCCAGCTGGCGGCCGTGGCCAGGGAGGATGGCAGCGCCGTGCGCGGCAGGGTCGGGTTGCGCACGCCGATCGAGGCGTCGGTCTCGGTCTGGCTGGGCAGACCCAGCCGATCGAGGCTGAGCACATAGCCGGAGACGCCGGGGATCATCGTGGCGATGAGCCGGGCCTTGTTGGCGATCTTGTCGTCCGGGACCTTGGCCATGTCGCGGGGATTGGTGAAGCTGACGACCAGGGACAGCTTCTCGTCCTGGGTCATGGCGGCCAGGGCCGCATCGGCGCGCGCCTGCGCCGATTTGGTCTTGTCCATCCACGGCTTGGCGCCGACGCCCTGGGCCAGGGCCGGCGCGGCGGTCAGCGCCAGCAGCGCCACGAAATGAGGAAGTCTCCGCATCCTTGCATCCTTATCGTGACGGGCTGCTCCGGCCACCTATCGGCCGTGCGCCGGTCAGGTCGAACGGGTCATGGTCACGCCCAGGCTGGCGATGTCATTCCAATAGTCGGGATAGGTTTTGCGCACGCAATCAGGGTCGCTGATGGTGACGCCAGGAACCCGCAGGCCCGCCAGGGCCATGCTCATGGTGATGCGGTGGTCGGAATAGGTCTCGATCGTCGCCGGGCGGAACTGGTCCGGCATGGCCGGCGTGATCACCAGGTCGTCGCCGTCCTCCACCGCCAGGCCGGGCGCCAGGCGTGACAGCTCCGTGGCCATGGCCGAGATCCGATCACATTCCTTGACCCGCAGGTTGGCGATGCCGACGAAGCGCACCGGCGTTTGGTTGAAGGCGGCCAGCACCGCCAGGGTCGGCACCGCGTCCTGCATCTGGGAGCCGTCGATCACCGGCGGCAGGTGCGGGAACCGGCGGATCAGGTCGTATGCGGCGGCGTCCGGCTGGGTGAAGGCGTCGGCGGCGACGCCGATGTCGATCTCACCGCCCGTGAGCACCTCGGCCCCCCACAGATAGGTGGCGGCGGAGGCGTCCGGCTCTACGTGGAGATCGGCGGCATGATAGCCGCCGGGCTGGACCACCCAGGCGGCGGCGTCCCTCTGCTCCACCTGGGCCCCGAAATGGCGCATGGCGGCGCAGGTCAGGTCGATATAGCCCCGGGCCCCGATCTCATCGCCCTCCAGCACCAGCTCCACCGGCCGCCGGCCCGTGGGCGCCAGCATCAGCAGGGCCGAGGCGTATTGGCTGGACAACCCGGCGTCGATGGTCACCCGGCCGCCCTCGAAGCCGCCCGCGCCTTGGACCGTGACCGGCGGACAGCCCGTCGGCGCTTCGACCGCGACGCCCAGGGCGCGCAGAGCCGTGACCAGCGGGGCGATGGGCCGCTTCTGCATGTGACTGTCGCCGGTCACCACCACGGGGCCGTCCGCCAGGGCGACGGCGGCGGTGAGGAAGCGGGTGGCGGTCCCGGCGTTGCCCAGGAACAGCGGCGCGGCGGGCGCCCGAAGCCGGCCCGAGCCGGTCACGGCGAAGCGGGTGTCGCCGGGCTCTTCGACGCCCACGCCCATGGCCTTCAGCGCATTGGCCATGTAGCGCGTGTCGTCGCTCTTGAGCGCGCCGGTCAGGCGGCTGACGCCGCGCGCCAGGGCGGCCAGCAGCAGGGCCCGGTTGGTGATGGATTTCGACCCCGGCGGCGTCACGCGTCCCCGCAGCGGCGCGGCAGGCGGCACGATGGTCAGCAGGTTCGTCATTCCAGAGCGATCCATGGCGGCGTTTAGCGGGCGCCGATCCTCGATCCGAGGACCCGGCCCTTGGTCACGCTGTCGACTAGCCTCAAAGGCCGCGTTCGGGAAGCGTCCAGGCCGCCCAGCGGGCCTGCTGGGCGCGGGCCCCGTCCGATTTGCCGCACCCCGGCATGAGCTTTTCTTAAATCCTATCCATTTTATATGGATTGAGCACAAGACCGACTAACCCCATCGATGGGGGTGAGCGGAGTTGTTGGAGTATTCGATGGCCGTTGGAGACTTTCGCGACGCCGGAGCGGCCCAGGCCCGGCGCGTGGAGTTTGCGACCCTGTCGGTCGCGGCGCTGATCTACGGCGGCTGGCTCGCGCTCACCCTCTGCGCGGCGCGGCTGCCGCTGTGGGCCGTCGCCCCGCTCGGCGGCTGGCTGATCGCCTGGCACGGCTCGCTGCAGCACGAGACCATTCATGGCCATCCGACCCCCTGGCGCCGGGTCAACCGGCTGCTGGGCTTTGCGCCGCTCAGTCTTTGGCTGCCTTATGGGCGTTATGAGCAGTTGCACCTGGCCCATCACAGCGCCGAGCACATGACCTTCCCCGGCCTTGACCCAGAGGCGCGCTACCTGTCCTCCGCCAGCGGCCCGCTCGCCCGCACGGCGGCCCGCGCCTCGGCCACTCTGGCTGGCCGGCTGCTGATCGGGCCGCTGCTTGAAGTCGCCGGCTTCGTCGCTTCGGAGGCCAAGGCCCTGGTTGCGAACGCGGCCGGCGTGCGGCGCGCCTGGGCGGTCCATCTCGTGGGCGCAGCGGCGATCCTGGCGTGGCTGCATTGGGCGTGCGGCCTTGGCCTTGCAGATTATCTGGCCGCCTTCGTCTATCCAGGCGCGGCGCTGTCGCTGCTGCGCTCCTTCGCCGAACATCGCGCCGACGCCGACCCCAGGCGGCGAGTGGCCATTGTCGAAAAGGCGCCGGTGCTGGGCCTGCTGTTCTTCAACAACAACCTGCACGCCGCGCACCACGCCTTCCCCGGCGCGTCCTGGCGGCGCCTGCCCAAGCTCTACGCCCAACATCGCGAGGCGTTGCTGCAGGCCAATGGCGGCCTGGTCTACCAAGGCTATGCCGAGGTCGTGCGCCGATTCCTGCTGCGCCCGCACGACGTGCTGGTCCATCCGCTACAGCAACAAGCGCCGCAGCCGGAGGCTGGATGACCGCCCTGCCCACCGCGCTCGCCGAGCCAGAGGCTGAACTGGCCCCCATCGCCAGCCTGGCGATGTACGACTGGCCGCAGCTGCAAGCGGCCAATGACAGCCTGTGGGCCGCCATCGCCGACCGCCTCGAGGCTCGGGGCCTGCGTGTTCCCAACTGCCTGACCCGCGACGCCGACCTGCAGGCGGTCTGGACCTCGCCGGCCCTGCTGCTCGGCCAGACCTGCGGCTATCCCCTGGTGACCCAGCTGGGCGAGCATGTGCAGCTGGTCGCCACGCCGCGCTATCGGGCGGAGGGATGCGAAGGGCCGCTGCGGCGCAGCGCCATCGTCGTCGGCGCCGACGCCCCTGTGCAGGACCTCTCGCAGCTGCGCGGCGCCCGCTGCGCGCTGAACGACTGGGCTTCGGATTCTGGCATGAACCAGCTGCGCGCGGCCATCGCGCCCCTGGCCGCCGGCGCGCCATTCTTCTCCGCGGTGATCGAGACCGGCTCGCACCTGGCCAGCGCCGAGGCCGTCGCGGCCGGCGCCGCCGGCCTGGCCGCCCTGGACGCGGTCAGCTATGCGCACCTTCGCCGCCTGCGGCCGGATGTGGCCCAGCGCCTGCGCGTGCTGGCCTGGACGGCGCCCACCCCCGGCCTGCCCCTGGTCACGGCGGCGAGCACGGATGCGGCCACCCTCCAGGCCTTGCGCGAAGCCCTCGAGGCCGTCGCCCGGGATCCGAGCCTGGCCGAGGCGCGCAGGCGACTGCTGCTGGATGGATTCAGCCTGGTGTCGGCGGCCGATTATCAGCTGACGCAGCGGCTGGAGGAAGACGCCCGCGCCTTGGGCTATCCGCAGCTGGCCTGACCGCCGGCGGCGCCGTCAGCGCGCGGCGTGCTCAGGCTTGCCCTTGCGCTTGGTGTGGGCGAAATCTTCGAGCTGCTTCTCGCTCATCGACTCCACCATCTCTTTGGACGCGCCCTTGAGCTTGCTCTTGGGCGTCTCACCGCGCTTGGCCGACAGGGCGGCGCCGGCGGCCTTCTGCTGGGCGGCGGATTTGGCGGGCATGGAAACCTCCTTCGATGACCCGGAATGGGGACTGCGGGAAGCGGCGGGCCAGCGCCTAGCGCTGCGCCGGCTTGGGCGGCGTGGTGTTGTCTTCAGGCCGATCTTCGAGCCGCGTCCGGGGCGAGAGGTCGTCCTCGTCGTCGCCGGGACCCATGCCGTCGGCGTCGAGCATGGCCTCGTCCAGGAAATCATCCTCGTCGGCCTCGCCCAGGTCTTCGCCGCCATCGCCGACGGCCGCGGTCAGGTCGGGCAGATCGTCGAATTCGGTGCGCGGGACGCCGTCGTCATCGCCGGTGACGGTCTCGTCGAAGGTCTCGGCCAGGTCCTGGTCGTCGGCCTCGCTGGTTTCGTCGGGAACATCGGCCATGGCGGCGTCTCCTCAGGTCAGCCTGGCCCCGGAGATGACGTCGCGCGCGCCGGCACGCATCGCCAGTCGTCCGAGGCTGAGTTGATCTGAACGCGGAGCGCGGCCCGATGTTGCCGCAAGCGCCTACCCCAATCAGCAGGACGCACATGTCGGCGACCCATCTCCTCCTCCCCTGCGCAGCGGGGGAGGTGGCGGCGCAAAGCGCCGACGGAGGGGGCGCACACCGCCCTTGCCCGCCCCCTCAGTCAGGGCTGCGCCCTGACAGCTCCCCCGCTGCGCAAGGGAGCAAAGCGAATCACGCGCGTCATAGGCGGTCGTGCGCCGGCCCTGGGTCCCGGATCGGTCCTCCAGACCGTCCGGGATGACGAACTAAAGGTCCCAGTCTCCGAAGCTGTAGTCTTAGCCCTTCAGCAGCGGCAGCAGCTGGTCGCCCTGCCTCTCGATCTCGCGCAGGTAGGGCGTGTCGGACAGCACGAAATGGGTGATGCCCAGGTCGCGATACTTGTTCAGCGAGCGGGCCACGTCCTCGGCCGAGCCGACCAGCCAGGTGGTGCCGGCGCCGCCGCCGCCGAACTTGCCGGGGGCGGTGTAGAGGTTGTCGTCCAGCACCTCGCCGCGCGCATGCAGGTCCAGCAGGCGCTGCTGGCCCACGGCGATGGTGCGCCGGTGCTCGTCCACGCCCTCGTTCTGCTTGCGGGCCATTTCGGCCACCTTGGCCTCGGCCTCGGCCCAGGCCTGCTCGGTGGTGTCGCGCACGAAGGTGGTGATGCGCAGGCCGAACTCCAGCGGCGGCAGGTCGCGGTCCAGGTCGCGGGCCAGGCCCCTCAGCCGTTCGATGCGTTCGCGCACGCCTTCCAGCGGCTCGCCCCAGAACAGCTGCACGTCGGCCTCGGTGGCCGAGACCCGCTCGGCCGCCTCGGAGGCGCCGCCGAAATAGAGCCGGGGATGCTTGCGCGCGCCACGGGCCTGCAGGCGCGGCTGCACGGTGGAGTCGGTGACGCTGAAATGCTCGCCGGCGAAGGTGACGTTCTCCTCCGTCCACAGCCGGCGGATCAGGCGCATGAATTCCTTGGTGCGGGCGTAGCGGTGGGCCTGCTCGCCCTCGCTGTCGCCATAGGCGGCCAGGTTGTCCTTGCCCGAGACGATGTTGATCCGCACCCGGCCGCCACTGAGATGGTCCAGGGTCGCGGCGGCGGAGGCGAAGTTGGCCGGCCGCCAATAGCCCGGGCGGATGGCGATCAAGGGCTCGAAGGTGGTGGTGCGCGCGGTCAGGGCCGTGGCCACGGTGAAGGTGTCCGGCCGGCCCCAGCCGGCGCCGATCAGCGCGCCGTTCCAGCCGTGGTCCTCCAGCGCCTTGGCGTGGCTGGTCAGGGTCTCCAGGCTGTTGTGGTTCGGGGCGTTGTCGTCATCGCCGCGATGGCCGGATTTGATCTGGTTGGGGATGTACCACAGGTATTCGGATTGGGCGGTCATGCGATGGGTCAGTCTTCTTGATCGAGATGGAGCCGGCTTCAGGCGCGACCGGCGTTGAGCGATCCGTGCGCCGGGCCGGGGCGACCAGGGCCGCAGACCCAGGATATCGCGCCTGGCGCAGCTATACTCTATAATTCCCACAGGACAAGTATGGAAGGATGTGACCTTCCGCTCCTAGATCGGGCCTGAACCGAAGCGGGCTTCAAATCCCATCATCCCGGCTGGAAGCCCGCTGGCGGGCTGTAGAGCCGGGATCCAGGGGGCGTGCGCCGGCGCCCGCGGCCCCAGGGTCCCGGCGCTCCGCTTCGCTACGGCCGGGATGACGTTGACTGCAGCGTTCAAATCCAAGCCCCCTCAAAGCCCGCGATCGGGTCCAGCCCCTACGCCGCCAGCCGTTCGATCTCGGCCGCTTCCTCGGCGGACAGTCGCCATTCGGCGGCGGCGACATTGGCGCGCGCCTGTTCGGGCCGGGTGGCGCCGGCGATGACCGACGAGACCACCGGCCGGGCCAGCAGCCAGGCGAAGGCCAGGTCGAGCAGGGTCTTGCCCCGCGCCGAGGCGAAGGCCTGCAGCCGATCCAGCCGGTCGAAATTGGCCGGGGTCAGCGCCTCCTCCGCGCGCCGGCCGTTGGCGGCCAGGCGCGTGCCCTCCGGCGGCGCCTCGCCGCGGCGGTATTTGCCGGTGAGCAGGCCCGAGGCCAGGGGGAAATAGGGCAACAGGCCCAGGCCGAACCGCTCGGCGGCCGGGATCACCTCGACCTCGGCCTCGCGGCGCAGCAAATTGTAATGGTTCTGGGCCGAGACGAAGCGTGTGCGATGCGCCGTGCGCGCCGCCCAGTCGGCGTCGGCGATGCGCCAGCCCTCGAAATTGGACGCGCCCACATAGCGGACCTTGCCGGCGCGGACCAGGTCGTCCAGGGCGGCCAGGGTCTCGTCGATCGGCGTGTCGGGATCGGGCCGGTGCAGCTGGTAGAGGTCGATATAGTCGGTCCCCAGCCGGCGCAGGCTGGCCTCGGCCGCCTCGACGACGTAGCGGCGCGAGGCCCCGCGCTGATAGGGCGAGGCGCCCGTGGGATTGCCGAACTTGGTGGCGATGATCGCCTGCTGGCGCCGCCCGGCCAGGGCCGCGCCCAGGAACACCTCCGAGCGCTGCTCGCCATAGACGTCGGCGGTGTCGAAGAGATTGATCCCCGCCTCCAGGGCGGCGTCGACCACCGCCTGGGTTCCGGCCTGGTCGACGCGGACGCCGAAATTGTTGCAGCCGAGGCCGATCTCGCTGACCTTCAGGCCGCTGTCGCCGAGGCGTCGCAGGTTCATGGCTTGGCTCCTTGGGAATGGGGTTCGCCGCTGGCGTCGATGAAGCCGTGGCGGTTGGGCATGACGATCCTGGGCAGGCTCTCGCGGTCCAGGCGCGCGTCCTTGGCCACGATCCCGTTCATCCACAGCACATAGGCGCTGAGCGCATAGACCTGGTCCGGGGTCAGGGATCGGGGCGCGTCATAGGGCATGGCCCGGCGCACATAGTCGAACAGGGTGGTGGCGTAGGGCCAGTAGCTGCCCACGGTGCGCAGCGGCTTGGCGCTGGCCAGGGTTCCCTTGCCGCCCACCAGGGCATCGGCCGGCTGGCCTTCCCCGTGGTCGCCGTGGCAGGCCGAGCAGCGGTCGGCGAACAGGGGCTCGCCCTCGATCGCCGTGCCCGAGCCGGCCGGCAGGCCCGCGCCGTCGGCGCGCACGTCGATGTCCCAGGCGGTGATCTGCGACGCCGGCGGCGTATGGCCCAGGCCCAGCGGCGCCGAGCTTCCCGTCTCCGCGCGCCCGGCCGAGGCGATCACGACCGCGGCGGCGGCCGCCAGGGCGAGAAGCTCAAACCGCATTGGTCACCGCCCCGCCGGCCGCCACGCGCCAGCTGTGGATGGCGTTGCAATGATAGCCGGAATTGAGCCCGACCTCGGCGATCAGAGCCTCGCGGCTGGGCTGCACATAGCCGGTCTCGTCGGTGACCCGGCTCTGCAGCACCGCCGGCCCGCCATCCCAGGTCCAGGGCGCGCGGAACCGCGTCAGGCACTTGGCCAGCACGGGGGTCTGCAGCGCCGCCTCGCGCCAGCGGACGCCGCCGTCGGTGGAGACCTCCACCCGCCGCACCTTGCCATGCCCCGACCAGGCCAGGCCGGAGATCTCGTAGAAGCCCGGCGCCGGCAGGCTCTGGCCGCCCGAGGGCCGGGTGATCACCGACTTGGCGGCCATCTGGAAGGTGAACTGCCGCGCCCGCCCGTCGGGCAGCAGGTCGGTATAGCGCGAGGTCTCCTCGCGGGTCTGGAAGGGCTGGTCGCCGACCTTGATCCGCCGCAGCCACTTGATGTTCATATTGCCTTCGAAGCCGGGCAAGACCAGGCGCAGGGGATAGCCCTGCTCCGGCCTCAGCCGCTCGCCGTTCTGGGCGTAGGCGACCAGGGCGTCGTCCAGGGCCTTGTCCAGCGGCACGCTGCGGCTCATGGCGGCGGCGTCCGCCCCCTCGGCCAGCAGCCAGCGCGCCTGGGGCCTCAGCCCCGTCTCGGCCAGCAGGGTGGCCAGGGGCACGCCGGTCCATTCCGAGCAGCTGAGCAGGCCGTGGGTGTCCTGGGCGGTCCAGCTCTCCTGGCCGCCGGTCCAGGGCGTATTGCCCGAGCATTCGATGAAGTGCAGCCGCGACACCGATGGGAAGCGCATCAGCTCGCCCAAGGTGAAGATCAGCGGCCGCTCCACCAGGCCGTGGATCATCAGCCGGTGCTTTTCCGGATCGATCGCCGGCACGCCCGCATGGTGGCGCTCGAAGTGCAGGCCGCTGGGGGTGATGATCCCGTGCAGCGACTGCAGGGGCGTTCCGCTGGAGGCGGCGGTGGCGAAGGGCGGCCGGCGGCGGGCCTTGCGCACCACCCCGGCCTCGAACGGCGAGGGCTGGCCATAGGGCGGCGACAGGATCGGCGCGCCAGGCTTGCGCATCCAGGCCGGCGCCGCGTCGTCGTCGAGGGCGGGAACTGCGGGCGCCGCGGCGGTTTCCTGCGCTCCGGCCGGCCGCGTGGCGGCGCTCAGCCCGCCCAGCAGTCCCCATTTGAGGAAGCCGCGCCGGTCGGCGCTCACGCGCGCCGCTCCACATCCGCCAGGGGCGCGTCCAGCTCCAGGCCGGCCGGAGTCCAGGCCAGCCGGAACACGTGCGGATTGCGCATCGCCTGCCACTGGCTGAAGCCGAACGACGGATCGAGCGCATTGAGCGCCAGGCTGATGACGTTCCCGTGCGAGCAGACCGCCACGGTCTGGCTCCTGGCTTCGGACAGGATCTCCTGCAGACCGGCCAGCATGCGCGCCTGGGCCTCGCGGCTGGATTCGCCGCCGGGCAGCACCCGGTCGAAGTCGGTCCACGAGCGTTGGTGCTGCTCGCGCCAGTCGTCGATCAGCGCCCCGCTCAGCCGCCGCTCGCGCAGGCCGTCATGGGCGGCGATGTCCAGGCCCAGGACCTCGGCCAGAGGACGCACCGTGGCCACCGCCCGCGGCAGGGGACTGGCGTAGATTTCGCCTATCCCCTCGCCGCGCAAGGCGTCGCGCAACGCCTTGGCCTGGCGCCGGCCCAGGTCGCTGAGCAGCCAGTCGTCCGGATCGACGTCGATCTCGGGCTGGCTCTGGGCGTGGCGGATGAGCAGGCAGCGCACGCGCCGACGGGGGTCGAGGGTGGTCATGGCGTTCAGGCGCCGGCCTTCAGCCCGGCGGCGTAGGCCTCGCCGGCCAGGGTCTGGAAGCGGCGATCGAACAGGGTCTCGGCCTGGAACGGCTTCTGCCCGCCCTCGGCCGCCATCAGGTCGATGGTCGATTGCTGATAGGCCGCCGCCCCGTCCCAGTTCACCGGCACGTCCGGCGTCCCGGCGGCGTCGAGGATCAGGGCCGCGTCGGCCGGGCTGACGCCCTGGTTTCCCACATAATAGCCCTGCAGCCAGTCCTGGCGGTGGGTCTGGGTCCAGGCCAGGGCGCGGCCCCAGGCGCGGGCGTAGTGCTTGAGCGCGGCGGCCTTGGCCGGGTCCTGCAGCGTCTCCACCCGCACGAAGGCGTTGCCGGCGTCGTCGCGGAACGGCGGATGCTTGAGCGTCTTGGCCCCGTCGGGACCGAACTTCCTCAGATAGCGCTCCGCGACGATGCCGGCGCCGATGGGCGCGGCGTCGACCAGGCCCGCGGCCAGGGCGTTGGTGTAGACCTCGCCGGTGGAGGGCAGCTCGACCAGCTGCACGTCCCGGGCGTCCAGGCCCACGCCCCTCAGGGTGCGGATCACCACCTCGCTCTGGATCTGGCTGGGGCTGTAGGCGATCTTCTTGCCGCGCAGGTCGGCCAGGCTGGCGATCTGGGCCTTGGGCGAGACGCCGATCACATAGACCGGGTGGTTGAACGGATCCTGGCGCGTGCGGAAGGTGATGATCTTCACCGGTATGCCGACCCAGACCGCATGGATCGGCGGCACATTGGCGCCCAGGCCCACATCCAGCGCCTTGGCGTTGAAGGCTTCGGTGACCTCGGGCCCGCCGGTGACCCGCTCCCATTTGACCTCGAACGGCAGGTCCTTGATCCAGCCGGTGTGCTCCAGCACCCATTGGGTGGTGGGATCGCCGATCGACAGCTGGGTTCCCGGGGGCACCTCGTCGGGCAAGGGCGCGTCCAGCGCCAGGCGCGCGCCGGCGGCGCCGTGCGGCGCGCAGGCGTCCAGGCCCAGGGCCGCAGCCCAGCCGAGCGCCGCTTGACCGAAGCGGCGGCGGCTCAATGCGATCGACTCCGCCATAGGCGAGCCCTCCATATCCACATCTACTTAATAGGAATATGAGGCCAGCTACGCCGCACAGAATTCCTGACCGCACCACAAGGAATTCTTCGCCAGCCCGGAGGCGCCGCCGCGCCGGCGCCGGCGGCCGAATAGGCTCATCGCGCGAACCGCGCGACACGCGTCTGGGTATCTCAAAAAGTATCCTTTTATATCAGTATATTATAGACGCCCGCTTCAAACGCGCCTTTGGCGGCCCGCCAGGCCGACCTATGGAAAGCCTGAAGCCGCGCACCCAGCAAATCTAAATCGCCGTTCAGATTGATTGGCTTTCATATCATATCAAATTGATAGGAGTTGAGCCGCCTGCGGCCAGGGAGCGATGTCCCCGGTCCGAGATCGAGGGGCTTCAGTCATGTCCAAGACCTATCACCGGCGCCTGCTGGCGTCCGCATCCCTGGCCGTCGTCGCGGCCACCGCCGCCGCGCCCGCCCTGGCCCAGACCGCCGACCTGGCGGGCGCCGGCGGCCCGGTCGTCACCGCCCTCGCCGCGGCCGCGGCCACGCCGGCCGAGGAGATCGTGGTCACCGCCCGCCGCCAGTCGGAGAAGGCGCAGGACGTGCCCATCGCCCTGTCGGTGGTCACCGCCAAGAAGCTGGAGCGCACCGGCGCCTTCACCCTGAACGACTTGCAGAGCCAGACGCCCAGCTTCACCGCCTATCAGTCCAACGCCCGCAACTCGTCCATCGGCATCCGCGGCATCGGCGTCTCCTCAGCGTCTGACGGGCTGGACACCACGGTGGGGGTCTATGTGGACGACGTCTATCTGGGCCGGCCGGGCATGGCGCTGGAGGACCTGATCGACGTCGACCAGCTGGAGGTGCTGCGCGGCCCCCAAGGCACGCTGTTCGGACGCAACACCGCCGCCGGCGTGGTCAACATCACCACCAAGCAGCCCAGCTTCCAATATGGCGTGGTCGGCGAGGCCTCGTTCGGCAACCTGGGCTACAACCAGGAGCGCGTCAGCCTCACCGGCCCGCTGCTGGACGACGTGCTGGCCTTCCGCTTCACCGCCTTCAACACCGAGCGCGACGGCTATGTGTCCAACACCGTGACCGGCATTCCCGGCAACGGCGTCGGGCGCAGCGGCGCGCGGCTGCAGCTGCTGGCCCAACCGAACGACAAGGTCTCGGTGCGGGTGATCGGCGAATATTCGCAGGAGAACGACACCTGCTGCGTCAGCGTGCTGAAGAGCACCCTGCCGGGCGCCCTGGCCTCGACCACCGCGCGCACCCTGACCGCCCTGGCCGAACTGGGCGTGACGCCCACGGCCAGCACCACCAGCGTGCCCTACAACTCGCCGCAGGACATGCTGACCGACCAGAACGCCACCTCGGTGGAGGTCAAGGCCGATCTGGGCTGGGCCGACCTGACCTCGGTCAGCGCCGAGCGCTACTGGCACTTCCATCCCCTGCAGGAGGGCGACAGCACCGCGCTGGACATCAACGAGGTGTCGGTGGCCCAGACCCATGACTGGCAGGTCTCGCAGGAGCTGCGCCTGGCCTCCAAGCCCGGCCGCTTCACCTGGCAGGCGGGGGTCTATTTCTTCAACCAGAACCTCCAGGACCACTTCATCCTGGACCAGTGGGGGACCGACGCCAGCGCCTTCTACACCGCCTACGCCCGCACCGCGAACCCGGCCGCCGCGGCCATCACCGTCACGCCCCACTCGCAATATAACGAGGACGACCGGGCGGTGACCGACAGCGCCGCCGCCTTCGCCCAGGCCAATTACCAGCTGACCGACAAGCTGACCCTGACCGGCGGCCTGCGCTACACCTATGACGACAAGAAGGGCGTGGCCCATACCTCGGACGTCGGCACGGTCTATGGGCCGTCGGCGATCCCGTTCAACTACGACGTCGACGTCAATGGCGGCGACCTGTCGTACCTGGCCAGTCTGTCCTACAAGTTCAGCAAGGACGCCCTGGCCTATCTGTCCTACTCCACCGGCTACCAGTCGGCGGGTCTGAACCTCAATTCCGCGGTCACCGCCGGCTCGCCGCTGGTGCTGCAGCCCGAGCATGTGGGCGACTGGGAGGCGGGGGTGAAGCAGACCCTGTTCGACCACAGCCTGACTCTGAACCTCGACGGATTCTGGACCAATCTCAGCGGGCTGCAGGCCAATATCGTGCCGACCAACGGCGCGCGCTCCTACCTGGCCAATGTGGGGACCATCCTGTCGCGCGGGGTCGAGGCCGAGGCGACCATCGACCCGCTCGAGGGCCTGGAGCTGACCCTGACCGGCTCCTATGACGACGCCCACTACACCTCCTACCCCAATGCGCCCTGCCCGCTGGGCGTGACCGGGGTGTGCAGCCTGACCGGCAAGCCGGTCTATGAGGCGCCGCGCTGGATCGCCAGCGCCCTGGCCGCCTACCAGTTCGAGATCGCGGGCCAGAAGTCCTACGTCCAGGCCCAGTACGCCTTCCGCTCGGACGCCTATGGCACGGTGGACGACGGCCCCCTGGCGCGCATCCCCGCCTACGGCCTTTTGAACCTGCGGCTGGGGACCCGGTTCGGCGACGGGCGTTACGACGTCTCCCTGTGGGCCAACAACGTCACCAACCAGACCTACTACCTCAACGTCTCCACCGCCTCGATCGTCGGCGCCGGCGTGTTCGGCATCAGCGGTCAGCCCGGCGTCCCGCAAACCTATGGCGTGACCCTGCGCGCCCAGTTCTAACCGGAGCCTTCCCGACCCATGAGCCAGACCGAAGTCCAGATCCCCACCGCCGACGGCCCGGCGCGCGCCTTCACCTTCACGCCCTCTGGCGCGCCTTCCGCAGGCGAAGGCCCATGGCCGGCGGTGATCTTCCTGCTGGACGCGCCGGCCATCCGCCCAGCCCTGTTCCAGATGAGCCAGCGCCTGGCCGACCGCGGCTATTTCGTCCTGCTGCCGGACCTGTTCTGGCGCGCCGGGCCCTATCCGCCGATCAATCCGCGCGAGGTGTTCGGCGACCCGGAGGCGCGCAAGCGGCTGATCGAGCCGCTGACCTCGTCCACCGACCCGCAGCGCTCTGTGGCCGACATCGGCGCGGCGCTGGACTGGCTGGAGACCCAGGCCCAGGCCGCGCCCGGTCCGGTGGGCGTGACCGGCTATTGCATGGGCGGAGGCCTCGCCCTGCGCGCGGCCGGCGCCTATCCGGGCCGCATCGCCGCCGCCGGCGCCTTCCACGCCGGCCGCGTGGCCACCGACGCGCCGGACAGCCCACACCTGCTGGCGCCGCAGATCAAGGCCAAGGTCTATGTGGGCGGCGCCGACCAGGACGCCAGCTTCCCGCCCGAGCAGGCCGAGCGCCTGCGCGAAGCGCTCACCGCCGCCGGCGTCGACAACACCGTCGAGATCTATGCCGGCGCCCGCCACGGCTACGCTTCGCCCGACACCCCCGCGCACGACGAGGCGGCCTCGGAGCGCCACTGGCGCGCCCTGTTCGACCTGCTGGACGGAACGCTGAAGCGGAGGACGTGAACATCCTTTTTCGTCATCCCGGACGGTCCGCAGGACCGATCCGGGACCCAGGAGCCAGCGCACGCCCTCCTGGATCCCGGCGCTACAGCCCGCAAGCGGGCTTCCGGCCGGGATGACGGATCAGCCCAAATCAACTGAAAGCTGCATCAGCTTTTCTAACTATACCAAGTTAGTATGAATTGGCAGTATTCGATCGGGCCGGACAGTTCTGACCCCACATCGGAGAGCAAAAATGACCGACGTCCTCGAACGCCCAAGCATTCAGACCAAACTCGGCTTCCGACCCTTCACGCCGATTACTGGCGCGGAAGTATCCGGCCTCGACCTGCGCCAGGACCTGGACAAGCAGACCGTGACCGCGCTGCGCAACGCCCTGCTGAAATACAAGGTGCTGGTGTTCCGCGACCAGCCGATTGATGACGCCCAGCAGGTGCGCTTCTCGCGCTATTTCGGCTCGGTGACCCCCGCCCACCCGATCACCAACGGCCTGCGCGAGCAGCCGGAGATCAAGCAGAACATCCTCAGCCGCGACCGCGACGAATACGCCCCCTACGACGTCAGCGTCGACCATCCCCTGCGCCCGGCGACCCGCCCGCGCGGCCGGGCCGGCTGGCATATCGACATCACCTTCGTGGCCAACCCCACCTCGATCACCTTCCTGCGCGGGGTGCAGATCCCGCCGGTGGGCGGCGACACCCTGTTCGCCAATCTGGAGGCGCTCTACGAGAGCTTGTCGCCCTCGCTGCGCGGCTATCTGGACGGCCTCAAGGCGATCCACGTGCGCGACGACGCCGCGGTGGGCCGCCCGCCGCCGCCGCGCTTCGACGGCCGCGAGCCGGGCCCCTTCGCCGCCCTGCACCCGCTGGTGCGCATCCATCCGGAGACGGGCAAGAAGCACCTGTTCCTGGCCAGCGGCTTCATCAAGGCCATCGACGGGCTGAAGGCCGGCGAAAGCACGGCGCTGCTCAACTATCTCAATGAAGAGCTGGCCGGCCGCGCCGACCTGCAGGCCCGCGTGCGCTGGGAGCCCGACACCCTGGTGGTGTGGGACAACCGCGCCGTGGCCCATGCCGGGCCGATCGACGGCAAGCTGATCGAGGGCGAGCGCATCGTCCACCGCACCACGGTGGAAGGCGACCTGCCCAAGGGACCGGACGGCTTCGTCTCCCGCCCGCTGGTGGGCGAGCTGTTCAACACCCTAGGCTGAGCCGGCGCGGCGAGGGCCCCGTTTCGCCGCCCGGTCCTCGCCCCACCGTTTCAGCCGGACCGCCGCCGGCCTGGCCTGAGCTTCCCCTGGCGGGCTCGGCCGGCGGCGGTCGATGTTTTGGCGGGAATGAGTTCGATCCGAAACTCCCCGTCACCGCCGGCTTGTCCCCGCGGCCCATAAACTCGAACGGCGGTAGAAGGCCCGGGAGGCCGGAGCGTATGGGCTATCGGCATTCCGTGCTGCGCGCTCCAGCCGGCGGTGACGGAGAGAGGATGGCGCCTGCGCGCTGACACCTGATTCGATTCAAGAATCACCCCGCCGAACATGAGGAAGACGTCCGCGTCTTGCAGGCGGCGCGGCCGTGGTTGGAAGACTGCGCTGTCTGGTCATTGCAGGGCGCAATTTCGTGCCGCGAGGGCTGGCAATCCACCACGGGGTGATGGACAAAGGTCTGAGTTAATCCGAAGCCGCGCTCGCGCAACGGTCTCTTGCGGCCGCCAAGCCGGACGTAGCTGAGGCCGAACTCTGGTCGACATCAGATAAAAACTTCGGGGCGGTTCGAACGCGCATGGAAACGGAACACCAGTCCTCCGCCTCGTCCTTGTCCGACGATACCCTCGCCAGCCGCCCGATCGACCGCCGGCGCTTCCTGGAAGCCGCCGCCGGCGTCGGCGCGCTCCTGAGCCTGGGCGCCGGGTCGCCGGCCCGAGCGGACGCCGCCTCCGCCGACAACCGCCTGCCCGACGGAACCGAGTTCGCCCGCTGGGAGCAGCCCCTGAGCTTCTCCAAGACCTATTATGTGGACAACACCGCGCCCGCGGCCGACGACGCCGGCCCCGGCGATCGCTCGCGCCCCTTCCGCACCATCAGCCAGGCCGCCCAGGTGCTGCAGCCCGGCGAACGGGTGGTGATCGCCGCGGGCGTCTATCGCGAGTGCGTCCGTCCCGCGCGGGGCGGGACTGGCCCGACCCAGATGATCAGCTATGAGGCCGCCCCCGGCGCCAAGGTCTATATCAGGGGCTCCGAGGTGCTGAAGGACGGCTGGAGGCAGGAGGCCATCCCGGTCGGCCTGCGCGGCTGGGGCGGCCCGACCGCGCCGGGAGCCAGCGTCACCGCCTGGCGTCATGACCTGACCAGCGACCTGTTTTCCGACACCTACAATCCCTTCGCCCTGCCCAGCGTCATGAGCCAGTGGGAATGGCTCGACCCGACCAAGGTCGACATGGGTCCCTATCTGCGCCGGCGCGGATTGGTGTTCGTCGACGGCAAGCCGCTGGAGCCGATGGAGCAGCTGGGCGAGTTGGCCGCGCCGCATCTGCACCCGATCCCCGACTTCACGGTTCCTGCCACGCCGCAGAACGGGTTGCCGGCGCGGCGGCGCGGCGGTCCGGTCATGCAGGAGGTCGGCGGCTCGCCCGACGCGCGGTTCTGGATCGAGGACGCCGGAAATGCGATCCACGTGCGCCTGGCTTCAGGAACGCCCGCCGACCACCTGATCGAGGTCACCACCCGCCAGCACGTCTTCATTCCCGCGCAGGGCGGACTGGGCTTCATCCGGGTGAAGGGGATCACCTTCCAGCACGCCGGGAACGTCTATCCGTTCCCGCAACATGGCCTGGTTTCGCTGGCCGGCGGCGATCACTGGATCCTCGAGGACAACACGATCGAATGGGCCAATGGCGTGGGGCTCGACATCGGCTTCGACGCTGACAGCGCCGGCGCATCGCACATCGGGGCCTCGCAGATCATCCGCCGCAACGCCATCCGCTACTGCGGCGTCGAGGGGATCGGCGGCATGGGGACCACCGGCGCCCTGGTCGAGGACAATCTGATCGAGTGGTGCGGCTGGGCCGACGCCGAGCGCGGCTGGGAGGCGGCCGGCGCCAAGTTCCACCGCGCCCGCGACATGATGTTCCGCCACAACGTGATCCGGCACATCCGCCATGGGAACGGCGCCTGGTGGGACAGCGAAAACGCCAACTGCCGCATCACCGGCAACGTGTTCGCAGACATCCTCACGGTCAGCGCCGCCGTGCACATGGAGATGAACCGCGCGCCGAACCAGATCGACAACAACATCATCTGGGACGTGCGCAACGCCGAGCCCGGCACGCCCGGCCAGAGGGGCTGCGCGGGATCGGGCGTGTTCGACAACGCCACCGACAACCTGATCATCGCCCAGAACCTGATCGGCCGCTGCGACAATTCCGGCGTCTTCGCCATCCTGCGC
>FTAP01000242.1_pt1 | contig 29353 bp, 35 predicted proteins | sample 1639111 | NCBI WGS metagenome assembly FTAP01 (sample SAMEA3914812, study PRJEB12502) | metagenome | biome: forest; material: soil | place: Canada | collected 2011-07-07 | depth 0.1 m
GTCGAGACGACGCTGGACCTGCCCACCGAGATGGCGGCCGGCGAAGCGGCCAGCGCCACCGTGGCGCGCTACGCCCGCGACGACGTCAGCCAAGCGGCGCTGGTGTCGCTGGATGGCCAGGGCCGCATCCGCGCCATGATCGGCGGGGTGGACTACGACGCCAGCACCTACAACCGCGCCATCTTGGCCCATCGCCAGGCCGGCTCGTCCTGGAAGCCCTTCATCTATCTGGCGGCCATGGAGGCCGGCCAGACTCCCGACACCATGGTGGTCGACGAGCCGGTGACCATCGGCAATTGGTCGCCGCGCAATTTCGAGGCTGGCTATCTGGGCCAGATCACCCTCGAACACGCCCTGGCGCAGTCGATCAACACAGTGGCCGCGCGGCTGGCCGACCAGGTCGGACGCCCCGTAGTGGCGGCCGATGCGCGGCGGCTGGGCATTCTCTCGCCGATCAACACCGATCCCGCTATGGCCCTGGGCACCAGCCTGGTGACGCCGTTCGAGATGGCCGAGGCCTATGACGCCTTCTCCAACGGCGGCTATCGCGTCGGGGCGTTCGGGGTCGAGCGCATCCGCACCACCGGTGGGCAGACCCTCTATCGCGCGCCGCCGCCGGTGACCGTGCCGGCCATCGGCAATCCGGCGCTGAGCGAACTCGACCGCATGCTGCGCACCGTCGTGGCCTCGGGCACCGGCGTGCATGCGGCCATCCCCGGCTATGACATCGCCGGCAAGACCGGGACGACCTCGGACTACAAGGACGCTTGGTTCTGCGGCTTCACCGGCGGCCTGACCACGGTGGTGTGGATGGGCCGCGACGACAATGCGCCCATGCGCGGCATCACCGGCGGCTCGGCCCCGGCGGCCTTCTGGCATGCCTTCATGGTCAGGGCGGTGCATCGCCTGCCGGTGACCTCAATCCCGTACGGACCGGCCGCGTCGGCGCCGGCGACCGTGATTCCGGCCTCGATCGGGCCGGCGCCGCTCGGCCCGGCGCCGACAGGCCCCGCGCCCGCGCCACCCTCATCGTCGTCGCCGGCCGACATGGGCTTCAGCCCGCCGGCAATCCCGAATTAGGCGGACTTGCCCCTTCCCGTCGTTACGGGGACAAGGGAGGCATGTCGCTGAAGCGAATTTCGCGTCGCGCCCGGTTTCTCGCCCGAGGCATGCTCGCTCTGGGCGTCGGCACGCGCGACCGCGGCGAGGGCGGGCATGGTCCCTATTTCGCCGGACTGAGCGCGGCGCTGAGACGCGCCGGGATCGCCGAGCCGACCCTGGTGATCGACCGCCAGCGTCTGGAGGCCAATATCACTGTCGTGCGCGAGGCGCTGGCGCCGACCGGCCTGAACCTGCGCGTCGTCAGCAAGTCGCTGCAGGCGCCGGCGCTGTTGGACGCGGTGCTGGCCGGTTGCGCCACCGACCGGCTGATGGTGTTCAACGGCGTGATGCTGGATGAGATGGTCCGTGCACATCCGACCTTCGACGTTCTGCTCGGGCGACCCTTGCCGGCCGTCCAGGTCGAGGCCTTCATCCGACGGCGCGGCGCGAACCCGGCCGCCGCGGCGCATCCGCAGTGGCTGGTCGACACACCCGCCCGGCTAGCCCAGTACGCTGAGATTGCAAGGGCTCACACCGCGCCGATGCGGATCAGCCTTGAGATCGATGTCGGCCTGCACCGTGGCGGCTTGCCCGACTCCGAGGCCGTGGCCGCGATGATCGACCTGGCGCTGGCCGAGCCGTTGGTCACCGTCACCGGTCTGATGGGTTACGACGCTCACGTGCCCGGCGTCGCGCGTCCGGAGATCGAGATGGCGCGGGTCAAGGCCCGCTACGCTGCCGCCCGAGCCGTGCTGGTCGCCAAACTGAGCGGCGACCCCGCGCGCTACACGTTCAACGCGGCCGGCAGCCCGACCTGGCGCCTACATCTGGACGGCACGCCGGCCAACGAAGTCTCGATCGGCTCGGCCTTCGTCAAGCCGATGAATTTCGATTACGGGACGCTTCGGGCGCTGTCGCCGGCCGCCTTCATCGTCCAGCCGGTGCTGAAGGTCATGGACCAGGCGCTGGTCCCGGACATCGAACGGTTTTCCGGCCTGATCAATCGCCTGAACCCGAACAGCCGGCGCGGCGTCTTCGTCTATGGCGGCTATGGCGACGCCGAGCCGGTATCGCCGCCGGGGCTTTCCTTCAGCCCGCTCTATGGCGGCCGATCGATGTTGATGGCCTCGAACAAGGTCGATCTGTGTCCTGACGATTATGTCTTCTTCCGGCCGCGCGAGAGCGAAGGCGTCTTCCTGCAATTCGGCGATATCGCCGTCTATGACGGGGTGGAGATCACTGAGCGCTGGCCGACCTTCCCGGTGGCGGCATGAGCGCCGTGACCACACTCTATATCGACGCCGACGCCTGTCCGGTGAAGGACGAGGTCTATCGGGTCGCCGATCGCTACGCCCTGCCGGTCTTCGTGGTGTCGAACAGCTGGATTCGCGTGCCCATCAGCCCGCGCGTCACCTCGATCGTGGTCGATGACGGTCCGGACGTCGCCGACGACTGGATCGCCGAGCGGGCGGGGCCGGGCGACATCGTCATCACCGCCGACATCCCGCTGGCCGACCGGACGCTGAAGGCCGGCGCCCAGGCGATCCATCCCACGGGCCGGGTTTTCACCAGCGACAGCATCGGCTCGGCGCTGGCCTCGCGCAGCATCGGCGAGCATCTGCGCTCCATGGGCGAGATCACCGGCGGGCCGAAGCCCTTCGTTCCCGCCGACCGCTCGCGCTTCCTGCAGGCGCTGGATACCGCCGTGGTGAAGGCCCGCAAACGCTGAACGCGCAGCGGTTGCTTGCGCAACGGCCAAGCTCTCGTCTATCAGGCTCGCGCGCCGGGCGACGGCGTGCAAGGCGTCGCCCCTGAAAAGCTCGGCGTCAGCGGCCCCTCGAAAAGGATGATGGCGTGCAGACCAAGCGGCTAGGCAAGAGCGCGATTTCGGTATCGAAAATCTGCATGGGGACGATGACCTTCGGCTCTCAGGCCGACGAGGCGACCGCGTTGCGCATCCTCGACCGGTCGCTTGACGCCGGGATCAACTTCTTCGACACGGCCGAGAACTATCCGGTGCCGCCGCGCGAGGAGTGGGCCGGCCGCACCGAGGAGATTGTCGGCCGCTGGCTGAAGACCAAGCGGCGCGACGAGGTGATCCTGGCCACCAAGGTCTCCGGGCCTAGCCACGGCTGGATCCGCAGCTCCCAGCGCGCCGGCATGACCGCGCTCGACCGGCACAATGTGGTGCGGGCCATCGAGGCCAGCCTAACCCGTCTTGGTACGGATTATATCGATCTCTATCAGACCCACTGGCCCGATCACGGCGCGCGCTATGAAGAGGCGCTGGGCGCGCTCGACGACCTGGTGCGCGAGGGCAAGGTGCGCATCATCGGCTGCAGCAACGAGACCACCTGGGGCCTGATGAACAGCCTGGCGGTGTCCGATCGCGAGGGTTTCGCCCGCTACGACACCATCCAGAACAATTACAGCCTGAACAATCGCCGCTTCGAGGATGAGCTGGCCCAGGCTTGCAGGCAGGAGGGGGTCAGCCTGATCCCCTATTCGCCGCTGGCCGGCGGGGTCCTGTCCGGCAAGTACAATGGCGGCGCGACGCCGGAGGGCGCGCGGTTCTCCAATTACATCAAGCTCGGCGGCCGCCAGGCGGTGATGGCCCAGCGCTTCATCAACGAAAAGTCCATCGCCTCGACCGAACGCTTCCAGGCCATCGCCGCGGAGGCGGGCATGTCGGTGGTGACCCTGGCCACGGCCTGGAGCAAGCAGCCGGACTTCGTCGCCTCGACTATCGTCGGCGCGACCAGCGAGGATCAGCTCGACGACATCTTCGCCGCCGCCGACGTGACGCTGGACGACGACGTGTTGAAGAAGATCGACGTGGTGTCGAAGGAATTTCTCTACCCGATGGGGTAGCGGGCTTTAGCCGGCCGCGGCGACGCGGTCATAATATTCGTTGGGATCGCCGACGCGCTTGCGCGTGACCTGGATCAGGCCATCGAGGATGGTCTGCCGCTGCGCCGCTGACATGGCCGCGCCGGCGGCGCGCAACAGGCGAAGGGCCTCGATGTGGACGTCGATGGCGTCCCAGGCCTGGATGTCCAGTTCATGGCTCAGATCGACCAGGCCACAGAATGAGCGGGCGGCGTCGTCCATGCCGCTGCCGGGCACGAACAGGGCCATGTCGATGACGTTGCAACTGAGCCGGTAGAGGTCTTCGAGGGGCTCGCTGGCGCGATGGACGGCGGCCTGGCCATAGCGGGCGTCGATCTCAGCGAGCGCGGCGTCCAGCGACGCCAGCGCCGGCTCGCGCAGGGTCTCAAGGCCGGCGTCGGCCTGTTTCAGCGCCTGGTTTGCCGTGATGCCGCCCGACTGAAAGGCGATCGCAGCCAGGCGGCTCTTGACCCGGAACTTTCTGACCTTGCTCACAGGGCGACCTTCGGGGCTACGATGGGAGAGATCAAATCGTCGTCGTCCTCTTCGGCGACCGACTCCTCGTCCTCGGCGCGCCGGCCCGGCATTCCGGCGGGCGGGCCCTCGGTCTTGAAGCGACGATCCAGCCCGCAATAGTTATCGGTTTCTATGAACATCCGGTTTTCTTTGCCGACCCAGAAGATGCGCTCCAGCACCACCTTGGGTGTGATCGGCTTGGCGATGATGAAGTGGGCGCCGCAGTCGCGCGCCCGGGCCACCTGGGAGATGCGGGTATGGCCGGTGACGATGATGGCGGGCACGAAGCGGTTGGCCTCGATAGCGTCGCGGCGCAGCCACTCGATGAAGTCGTAACCGCTCTGATCGGGCATGTTGGCATCGGTCAGGATGAAGTCGATGACCCGCTCGGCCAGCACGGTCTTGGCCTGACTGACGGTGGAGCACCGCGTGATGTTGCGCGCGCCAAAGCCGCCGATCACCTGGGCGATGATGTCCAGGAAGAAGGGATTAGGATCGATCAGCAGGAAGTCGATCTTTTCCAGATTGATCTTATCGCTGGCGAGAACGGAACTGGCCATGGCTTAGCCTTTTCGCCCGTCCGGGCCGCACGAAACGCCCGTATGCGGGCGCGGGCGGGGCGTCCTGGCGTGGCGGCGTTCAGCGGATGGTGACAGCACAACCTGCATACGCACCACCAATACGGCAGAGCTATAAAAGTGTGATTAACAGAGCCTTTGAGGCTGGATCGCGTACGCCGTACGTCAGTCGGCGCCCGACAGTTTGCAGATCGCGGCGCGACTTCAGCCGGTCCAGGCGGCGACGCGTTTTTCCATCCAGGCCTTGACCCCCTCGCCATAATCGGGATGGCGGATCATGTCCTCGAGCAGACGCTCGGCCTCGATGACCGAGGCGGCGGCGTCGCGATGCAGGTCGCGATAGATCTGGCGTTTGGTTTCGCGCGCCGAGCCGGGCGAGACGGAATCCGCCAAATTACTCGCATAGCGGGTGACGTGACCGATCAGCTGGTCGGGCGGCAGGATCTTGTTGAGGAAGCCCATGGTCAGGGCCTCGTCGGCGGTGAAGACGCGGCTGGAGAGCAGGACGTCATTGGCGTGGGTCAGGCCCATGATGCGCGGCAGCACCCAGGAGAGCCCGAACTCGGCCGGGAAGTTATAGCGGCCATGGGCGGTGGTGAACTTGGCGCCGGGCACGGCGAACCGGAGGTCGGCGAAGGCGGCCAGCACCAGGCCGACCCCGGCCGCGGCGCCGTTGATGGCGGCGATCATCGGTTTGCCCACCCCGAAATGATAGGCGAAGCTGGCGTCGAAATGCGGATCGACGCCGAAGCCCGGCCGGGCGATGTCATCATCCGTGCCCGGATCGTAGCGACCCTTTTCGGCATGGCCCTCCAGCGCGCCCAGATCGGCGCCGGCGCAGAAGGCGTTTCCGTCCGGATCGCCGGTCACCACGATGACCCGGACCTGCGGGTCCTGGTCCGCCTGCAGCAGGCACCAGCGATATTCGGTGTGCATCCGCCCGGTCCAGGCGTTCCGCCGCTTCGGCCGCGCCAGGGTGATGGTGGCGATCCGGTCGTCGATCTCGTAGCGCGTCGCCTTCAGGTCCAAGGCCGATCTCCCTTCTAAGGCCGTCGTGGCCAGACATCTGTCGCCGAAGACGACGATGGCGCAAGGCCGAGAGCCGCTCCACGCCGCCTGCGGCTTGCCAGGAGCAAGGATGAGGGGCTAAATTGAATTCAATTCAATCTAAAGGTTCGGCCGTGACCCTGACCCAGATCGGTACGCGCGAACGATTGGTCCGCGCGGCGCAGGAGGAGCTGGTCCAGGGTCGCGGCCTCCTGGAGATGCAGGCGGTGGCCAAGCGCACCCGCGTGTCGGTGGGGCTGGCCTACCACCACTTCGGCTCCAAGGCCGGGCTGATCGCCGCCGTGGTCGAGGCCTTCTACGACCGCCTGGAAGAGGCCGCCTTCGATCCCGCCAATCTGGTTTCACAGGACTGGGCGGGTCGCGAAAAGGAGCGGATCGCGGCCTATATCTCGTTTCACTACGACCATCCATTCGCGCCGTTGGTGGTGGGGCCCTTGAGCCGCGCCGCCGAGGTGCTCGACGTCGAGCAGGCCTTCACCAGGCGCCAACTCGCCGCCGGCGCACACAATCTGCGCGCGGGCCAGCGCGACGGCGTCATCCCCGCCGATCTCGATCCGCGCCTGGCCATTGCATTGATGATCGGCGGCATCCGTCAGGCCCTGATCGGCGCCCTGACCAAGACCAACCGGCCCGATCGCCACGAGCTGACCGAAAAGATCTGGGTCTTCGTCTCCGCCGCCCTGCGCCTGCCGCCGGGCGCGGCGAGCGCGCCGGTCGCGCACGGCAAGGTCGCGTGACGCCATGACCGATCCTCACGCCTTCCACATGCCCCAGCCGTCCTACAGCAAGGCGGACCTGCTCCAGTCGGCCAGGGGCGGCTATTTCGGTCCCGGAAATGCGCAACTGCCCGCGCCGCCGATGCTGATGATGGACCGGATCACCGAGATCAGCCTCGACGGCGGCGAATTCGGCAAGGGGCACATCGTCGGCGAATTGGATATCACCCCGGACCTCTGGTTCTTCGCCTGCCACTTCATCGGAGATCCGGTGATGCCAGGCTGCCTCGGCATCGACGCCATGTGGCAGATCGTCGGCTACTGGCTGGGCTGGTCCGGCTCGCCCGGCAAGGGCCGCGCGCTCGGCGTCGGCGAGGTGCGGTTCCGCGGCCACATCACCCCCGATACCCGCCTGGTGCGATACGAGGTCAGCCTGCGGCAGATCAGGCGCGGCCGGCTGGTCCTGGGCATCGCCAATGGCCAGGTGTTCGCCGACGGCGCCAGCGTCTATGCGGCCACCGATCTGAGGGTGGGTCTGGTGAACGCCGTCGACTGACGCCGAGACTTCCGCTTCGGCTCGAACGTGAAAGCCGCTATTCTGGCGCCCATGAGCGATCCTCGTCACGACGACTGGAAGCACGACGGCGTCCGGGTCATCCCGGCCGATCAGCTCGACCCCAATACCGCCCAGACTCCGGGCATGAACCGCGCCGCGGCGATCAACTTCGCCCGCGTCGGCGCCGAGAAGCTCTGGGCCGGCACGGTGCATATCCATGCCGGGGCCAAGACCGGCGCGCATCATCACGGCGCGCTGGAAAGCGTCATCTATGTGCTGAGGGGCCGCGCCCGCATGCGCTGGGGCGAGGCGCTGGAATTCGTCGCCGAGGCTGGCCCCGGCGATTTCATCTATGTGCCGCCCTTCGTGCCGCACCAGGAGATCAACGCCTCCGACAATGAGGTGCTGGAGTGCGTTCTGGTGCGCAGCGGCGGCGAGGCGGTGGTGGTCAATCTGGACATCACACCCGTCGAACAGCCCCAGGCGGTGGCCTGGATCGATCCCATCCACAAGGCGCCCTGACCCATGGCCAATTCCCTCCGCCGTCTGATCGACCTGCCTGGCGTCGCCGACCTCGAATACAAGGCGCTGATGAAGCCGGCCTATGCGCAGATCGAGGGCCGCGCCGAGTTTCCGGAAATCGACGCCGTCTCCATGGAGCTGTTCGGCATCACCGCCGACCAGGCCGACGAGGTCGAGCGGCCGGCGGGCTGGGATGGGATCGACAGCCAGTCCGTCCGGCAACAGGTCGACGCCTTCGAGGCCGCCGGCTGGGACCTTACCGACGACAAGCGCCGGCCGCTGCGCGTGTTCAACCAGTTCAACGTGCAGCTCTGGCTCGCCCTGCGCGGTGTTGCCGGCAGCGTCCCGTTCGTCCCCGAGGACGACAAGCCGGAAGGCTGGGTTACGGCGCTGGAACGCGAAGCTGCGCGGTTCAAGAAGCGTTAGATTTGACGGATGGGCCGGCCGGGCCTAGCCTCAACGCATGATCCGAAAAGCTCGGAAAGGAGGGTTGCCAATATGACTGATCTCAATCGCGCCGCCCTCCGAGGCGTCGCCGGCTAGGACCGTGCGCGGTTCTTCAGGTCGGCGGCGAGACGCAAATCCGACCTTCAAGGACCAAATCATTGATCGAACAATTCGGCTGGAGCGATGCGCTCGGCCACGACTTTGCACCGCACGCGGCGCAGGGACATATCGCCGGGCGGGTCGCCGTCCAGCACCGCGGCCTCTACACCGTCGTCACCGATTTCGGCGAACTGAGCGCCCAACTCTCCGGTCGCCTCACGAGCGAGGCGGAGGAGGGCGGCTATCCGGCGGTCGGCGACTGGGTCGCTCTGACGCCCAGGCCCGAGGAGGGCAAGGCGACCATCCACGCCGTGCTGCCCCGGCGCACGGCCTTCCTGCGCAAGGCGGCTGATAGCGTGCAGACCACGCAGGTGGTGGCCGCCAATGTCGACGTGGCCTTTCTGGTTGCTTCGATGAACGCCGACTTCAGTGCCCGGCGCCTGGAGCGTTACCTGGCCAGCGCATGGCAGAGCGGGGCTCAGCCGGTGGTGGTGCTGACCAAGGCCGACCTTTGCCTGGACGCCGCGCGGATCGTGGCCGAGGCCGAGGCCGCCGCAATCGGCGCCCCCGTGCTGGCGGTTTCGGCCGTGACCGGGGCGGGGATGGAAGACCTGGCGACGCATCTGAAGCCGCGCGAGACCTGTGTTCTGGTCGGCTCGTCAGGGGTGGGCAAGTCCACCCTGGTCAATGCGCTGGCTGGCGCCGAGCGGATGGACACCGGCGCGATCCGCGAGGATGACGCGCGCGGCCGTCACACCACCACCCACCGCGAACTGGTGCTGCTGCCCAGCGGCGCCCTGATTCTCGACACGCCGGGCATGCGCGAATTCGGCCTGCTGGATGCCGACGACGGCCTGGACGCGACATTCGAGGACATCGAGGCCCTGGCTCGCGATTGCCGCTTCCGCGACTGCGGCCACAAGAACGAGCCCGGCTGCGCCGTCCGGGAAGCCTTGGAAACCGGCGTGCTCGACGAGGCGCGCTGGCGAGGCTTTCAGAAGCTGCAGCGCGAGGTGAACTTCCTTGAATCGAAGGAAGACCGCGCCGCGCGTCAGGCCAACCGCAAACACTGGGTCGCGATCAGCAAGGCCCAGAAGGCCAGCAGGAAGATCAAGGGCGAGTGGTGAACGGCCGGGAACCTTGCGGCGCCCAAACCTCACTGCCTAAGCCAGGCGCACAATTCCCCTCCCCTTGCGGGTGTTCAGACCGGGGACATCCGTGACAGGTGTTCGGAGACATCCGTGACACATCAAGAGTGCTGTATCGGCTGACGCAGGTCGATTGATTTGATGCGGGTGGCGCGGAAGTAGACGTCGAAGAGGCCGTCTTCCTGGGTGGGCCTGATGGCGATGGTCTTTCCGGCGAAGGCCTTGGGGACTTTCAGGGTGCAGTTCTTGAAGCTGAAGCGTCCGCCTTGCTGGACGCGGCGTGGCACGTCGCCGGGCGCATAGTCGAACGCCGCTTGTGTGGGGTTGTAAGCCCTGAGGCTAAGGCTGAAGCGATCCAGCGGCGTCGCCATCCCGATGGCCTCGTGGGGTCGCTCGCTGTTGTAGACCCCGCGCCAACGCTCGAGGGTCTTGGCGGCCTGGGCCAGGTCCTCGAACGGCGGACCGGACAGGGCCTCGGCCTTCAGCGTGCGATGGAAGCGCTCGTCCTTGCCCTGGGTCTGAGGATGATAGGGCCGCGAGTGGCTGATGCGGATATCCTGCTCCATCAGCCAGACGCCCAGCGGGGTATAGGGATCGCCCGGACCATTGCCCCAGGGCGCGCCGTTGTCGGTCGTCATCCGCCAGGGCAGGCCATATCGGCTGAAGGCGTCGATCAGGCAGGTCCTGACCGTCTCGGTCTTCTGGTCGGCGCAGGCGGCCAGGACCAGGCAGAAGCGGGAATGGTCGTCGAGCACCGTCAGCGGATGCAGACGGCCCGAGCGCAGCGGCACATGGCCCTTGAAGTCCATCTGCCAAAGGTCGTTGGGCGCTGGATGCTCAAAGCGGATGAAGGCGCTCTCGCCGCCGCCGAAGCCGCCCAGCTCCACCCCGTGACGGCGCAGGATCTGCGTCACCGTCGAAGGCGACGGCGCCGCAAGGCCGCGCCGCTTCAACACCGCGGCGATCTTGCGCCCGCCCCACGCCGGATGCTCGGCCCGCACCGCCAGGACCGCCGCCTCCACCGCCTCGCTCGTGCGGCTTGGCGATGACAGCGGCCGGCGCGAGCGCTCCATAAGCCCCACATCGCCTTCGGCCAGGTAGCGGGCCACAAGCCGATAGCCCAAGCTCGCGCTCACCCCAAAGCGGCGACAAAGCTCGCGACGGTTCGCCCCCTCGGCCAGCGCCAGCCGGACAAACTCCACCTTGCGATCCATCGCAGAAACCCCCGTGAACGGCATCTCCGACCTCCCTGCGAGATCGGTTGATGTGTCACGGATGTCCCCGGTCTGAACAGCGGGGAGGGGTTAGGGGTGGGGGTGTCGCGCCGACGTCTCCGACCAATCCCCTCCGACCTCTCAGGTCGAACTACCGATCTCGGAGCCGGCGCCCCATCCCCAATCCCTTCCCGCGAGGGGGAAGGGGCTTTGCGGGACGACCGCCAGCCAAGTAGGGGCCGATAGGATCAGTTCAGCCTACTTCCCGCCGTGCAGGTTCAGCAGGTCCAGCATGTCGCTGGCGTGCTCTTCCTCGACCGCCAGGATGCCTTCGATCATCACTCGCGTGGTCGGGTCATTGTCGCCGAAATAGCGGATCAGTTCGCGGTAGTGGTCGACGGCGATGCGCTCGGCGATCAGGTTTTCCTTGATCATCGCCACAAGGTCCTTGCCGGTCTGGTATTCGGAGGCCGAACGGCCCGTCAGGGTTTGGGGGTTGAAGTCCGGCTCGCCGCCGAGCTGGTTGATGCGCTCGGCCACCGACATGGCGTGCCCCTGCTCCTCCTTGGCGTGGGTGGCGAACTCGGCCTTGACGCCTTCGCTGGCCAGGCCGCTGGCCATGATCGAATGCTGGGTATAGCGCAGCACGCAGACCAGTTCGGTCGCCAGCACCGACTGCAGGATCTCGATGGTCTTCTTGACGTCGCCGACATAGGTGTCGTTGACCGGCCCGTCGGCGATGTTCTTGCGCGCGCGCTCGCGCAGGGTCTTCACGTCGCTCAGAAAGGGGGTGTCGCTCACGGGTGGCTCCGATGCTGGAAAGGCGAATTGCGCTCGGAGTTCGCGAGTTCGAGCACGGCATAGCCATAAGGCACGGCGGGCCGGGTGAACATGGCAAAGCTCCAAGACGCCTAACCCCTGGCGGGCCGCTTGGTTCACGACTTGCGGCGGATCGTCACGGGCCTTCGATCAGACGTTCTAGCGCCAGGCGGCCCATGGCCTCAAGGCGCGGATCGTCGATCGCCCCGGCGTCCATCAGAACGGCCCCATAGGCGACAGCCCAGCCGCGCGCGCGGCGCCATGTCAGGTCGCTGGCCGGGCCGTAGGCGTCCATCGCCGCGCGGCGGCTGGCGATATCCGGCAGCAGCATCCAGATCGAGCAGAGATCGGTCGCCGGATCGCCGCGCGCCATGTCGCCCCAGTCGATCACCCCGCTGATCCGGCCATCGATCGAGAGCAGGTTGCGCGCATGCAGGTCGCCGTGGATCCAGGTCGGGTCGACATCGACCTCCGTCTCGACGGCCTCGCGCCATATCCGGCCGATCCGCTCGTTGATGAGGTCGGTCCGCGCCGCCACCCTGGCCATCTGTGGCTCGGTCATCACCGCGCGGACCTGCAAGGTCACGCTGCGATTGCGGTTGAACGGCGCGTCCGGCGGCGCCGGGATATGCAGGGCGCGCAGGAAGGCGGCGAGCACCTGCGCCTGGTCGGCCGTGAGCGGCGCCAGGTCCGCCGGAGCGCCGTCCAGCCAGGGCAGTACGCTCCAGAGCCAGGGATAGCCGCAGGCCGGCGCCCCCATCCGCACCGGCGCCGGGACGGCCAGCGGCAGGCGGCCAGCCAGGTTCGGCAGCCAGCGCTGCTCGTTTTCCAGAAGCTCGGCCGCCACCGCGCGCCTGGGCAGTCGCACGCTCATCGTCTCACCCAGCCTGAACATGGCGTTGTCCCAGCCGGACGCGGCGGGCGCGATCTCCAGCTCCGCCAGGTCCGGATGCTGGTCGCGCAGGAGGGCGCGGACTAGATCGGCGTCGATCTGATGATCAGCCGCCGGCGTGCCCCGGCCCGGCGGTCTCGGATTGCCACTGATGGTCACTTGGGCGACTGGACGGCCAGTTCGGCGATGCGGATCGCGCGCCCATCGGGATGCTTGTAGGTCGCCTCGAAGCTGGTGGTCTGCACCAGGTGGACGTCGCCGCCCTGGCGGATGATCACCGCGCCGTCGGTGAATTCCTGTCCCGTCGCCGCCGGCCCTTCGAAAACACCGTCCCCGGGCACGAAGACGGCTTGGCACAGGTCCTGGCCGCTACGCCGATAGAGGCCATAGGCGGGGATGCCGGTGTCATGCCCGACCCGCATCATGGCGTGGGCGACGCTCTCGCGGGTGGAGTTATAGATGGCGATCTGGCCCAGTTCCTGGCCGGCGAAGGTCAACAGCGCCTTGAACTGGACGAGGGTCAGCCTGTTGGGATCGGGCGCCAGTTTTTCGACCGCTGCAGCCAACTGCCGGGCCTCGCGCGCGGTGATCAGGCCGAAGATGACGACCTCGGTCCCGTCGCCGTGAGCGGCTTGGTAGCAGCGGTCGTCGGGATTGTAGAAGACCACGCCCCGTCCGGTGATCGGCTTGCCGGCCCAGTCGGAAAAGGCCTCGGCGCCGTCCGGCGGGAGGAGCGGCTCTCCGCCGCCCTCGAATTCCGGCACCGGGATGATGAACCTCAGGGTGTCGGAGACCACCGGCGTGCTCTTATCCGGTCCGAAATCGATCTGATCGGCGGTGATCAGGCGAGGCACGCGGAAAACTCTCGGTGAAACCGACCTGGCTACCCTAGCTAAGCTTGGCCTTCGGTTGCAATGCGCGCTGGCGCCTATCTCAGCCACATTCGCCGGTGCGGCAGGTCGAGGGTGAGCACCAACCCGTCCCAGGCCGGACCGCCAAGCACGCCGGCATAGGCCGGGCCGGCGTCGGCGCCCGGCGGGGTCTCGTCGGCGAAATTGACCTCGGGTCCAACGATCCTGCGGCCGGCGACGTCCAGCGCATCGACATGGCCGCGCTCGATGGTCGATTCCCCCGCCACGCCCAGGCCGACGTCTCGGGTGCCGCGCGCGTCGACCAGCGCCGACCTGACGAACGGCCTCCAGAACTCGATGGCGGTGTTGGAGCCGGTGTCGATCTCGAAATCGCCGCCGGCGGCGCGGCCGTTCAGCAGCACCTCGGCCGTCACATAGGGGGTGAGGCCGAAGCGGATGGGGGTCGCATCGCCAGGCGGCTCGGCGTCGCGCGCCACGGCGACGGTCTGGTCGCGATAGTCGAGGGTCAGGACGAAGCCTTGCAGGAAGTCCTCGCCCAATATTCCGGCCAGCGGCACGCCCATGGCCGCGGACGGCTCGGAAAGGTCGGTGATCACGGGCGCGATCTGCGCCTCGGGTCCGCCGGCGAGCGCCAGCTGCACGGCCTCGCCCTGCCATCCGGCGACAACGCCGCCGCGGCCCTCGATCTCACGCGGGCGGCCCAGACTGACGCCCGCGGCCTCGGCGAAGCGCGGATCAAAGACGCTGGCCGCCGCGCCGGTGTCGAGCAGGAAGAGGCCGCTGGCGCCGTTCACCCGCACATCGACGAAGATCAGGCCGTTCTTGAACTGGCTCCCGACCGGCGATCCCTGCGCCAGAGCGAGCGTGGGCCATCCGAGAAGGCAGGTGAAGACGGCGATGAGCACGCGCAACGGCATGGCTCGACCAAGGCACGGGCCGGGTGGCCATTTCGTGACGCGCTTGTTTCAGGCGCGCCCGAAAGTCTTCAGGTCACCTTGGTCCGCGTCGCCGCTTCCGGCAGGTCCGACCCGAAAGCGCGCTGGAAGAACTCGGCCACGGTCGGCCGCTCCAGCTCGTCGCACTTGTTCAGGAAGGTCATCCGGAAGGCCAGGGCGACGTCGCCCGAGAAAATGTCGGCATTCTGCGCCCAGGTGATCACCGTGCGCGGACTCATGACCGTGGAGATGTCGCCGTTCATGAAGGCGTTGCGGGTCATGTCGGCGGTGCGGACCATGGCGGCGATGATGCGCTTGCCGGCCGGGGTGTCGTAGCTGGGGTTCTTGGCCAGCACGATCTCGTTCTCTACCTCGTGGGCGAGGTAGTTCAGCGTCGTGACCATCGACCAGCGGTCCATCTGGCCCTGATTGATCTGCTGGGTGCCGTGATAGAGGCCTGTGGTGTCGCCGAGGCCGATCGTGTTGGTGGTGGAGAACAGCCGGAAATAGGGGTTGGCGCGGATCACCCGGTTCTGGTCGAGCAGGGTCAGCCGCCCGCCCGCCTCGAGCACGCGCTGGATGACGAACATCACGTCCGGCCGGCCGGCGTCGTATTCGTCGAAGGTCAGCAGGATCGGCCGCTGCAGCGCCCAGGGCAGCATGCCTTCGCGGAATTCGGTGACCTGCTTGCCGTCCTTCAGCACGATGGCGTCCTTGCCGACCAGGTCGATCCGGCTGACGTGGCTGTCCAGGTTCACCCGGATCATCGGCCAGTTCAGCCGCGCCGCCACCTGCTCGATGTGGGTCGACTTGCCGGTGCCGTGATAGCCTTGGATCATCACGCGGCGGTCGAACGACAGGCCGGCGCAGATGGCCAGCGTCGTTTCCGGATCGAAGCGATAGGCCTCGTCCAGGTCCGGCACGTGCGGGTCGCGCGTGGAAAAGCGCGGCACCTGCATGTCGGTGTCGACGCCAAAAGTGTCGCGAACCGAGACCATCTGGTCGGGCGCGAGCAGGATGAGCTTGTCTTCGGGTTCTTCGGTCAGGCTTGGCATGGCGGATCGATTAACGGTTTAGGCGGCGATTGCAAACCGGGGGAAGGCGCAAAAACGCAAGGTTTCGCAGCGTTTGGCTCACGCCATCTTGGCTTTACGTAGCGCCTGATAGGCCCGGATGACCCGTTGCAGCTTGTGCTCGGCCGAGCGGTCGCCGCCATTGGCGTCCGGGTGGCAGCGCTTGACCAGCTCGATATAGCGGGCGCGGATGGCCTGGGGCTGGGCGGTGGCGTCCAGGTCGAGGTCGGCCAGGGCGCCGCGCTCGATCTTGCCGATCTTGCGCTCCTGGGCCGCCTGCTCGGCACGGCGACGCGCAGCGGCGAACAGGCCGAACGGATCGGCGAAGGCGCGGTCGGTGGATGAGCGCGCCGCCATGGCCTCGCGCGAGCGCCTGGAGGCCTCGAAGGCCCAGGTCGGCCGATCGCCGGTCGCCGAGCCGGCCTGATAGGCGCGGACCTGCGCGTCGTTCATGCCCGAGAAGAAGTCCCAATGGCGGTTATAGTCGGCCGCGTGCGGGGTGCAGAACCAGTAGTGCTCGTTGAGCAGGTCGCGCGATTTCGGGGCCCGGGTCTGGGCGGCAAGGCGGCATCCGGGATGGTCGCAGGCGCGCTCTCCGGGCTTCAGCGCGTTGACATCGTCGGCGCGCGCGTCCTCATCGGGTTTCGGCGGACGAACCCGGATATCGACGAATTTGGGCTTGTATTGAAACGCGCCGGTCATGGTCCGAAGTATGCGTTGGAAGCGTTCGCTTTCAAGAATTGACAGCGATGAATTTGGAGACGACTCTAATGGGCGCCGCAACCGAAGCCATCAGAAGCAAGCTTGAGGCGGCATTTTCCCCCGAAGTGCTGGATATCGAGGACGATAGCGCGCGCCATCACGGTCACGCGGGCGCAAGTCCAGGCGGGGAAAGCCACTTCAACGTTACGATTGTCGCCCGCGCGTTCGCGGGCCAGGGCCGGGTGCAGCGTCAGCGCGCCGTCTACGCGGCGCTGGCCGAGGAACTGGCCGGTCCGGTGCATGCCCTGTCACTCAAGGCGCTGGCGCCTGGAGAGACAGCTTGAGGACGGGAGGCTAAACGGGCCGGCGTTGAAGCCGACCCGTCCGCATTTCCGTCAAGTCGAACCGAATTCGGATCGACGGCCGGTCGCTTAGGCGCTGGCCAGTTGGCCCGCCGCGGTCTTGCCGCTGCGGCCGTCTTTTTCCAGCTCGTAGCTGATCTTTTGGCCTTCGTGGAGCGAGCCGAGGCCCGCACGTTCGACGGCGGAGATGTGGACGAAAACGTCGTTGCCGCCCGCGTCAGGTTGGATGAAGCCAAAGCCCTTTTGGGCGTTGAACCACTTCACAGTTCCGGTAGCCATATGTCGTATATTCCAGTTTAAAAAGTACACGCCGCACCAGTCGGCGACGCGGTCAAAATTTGAAGAGGATCGAGGGCAGGTCCGGGGCTCGACCAAAACCGAGCACAGATAGCGACCGAACCAAAACGTCATTCGACCTTGCCAAGTCGCATAGATTTTGCGCAACCGCAAACAGATTCGGGCGTGAAGGCTGTTAGAGCTTGGCTTCGCCGCCCTCCGGATTGATCAGTCGAACGCTTGGGAAATAGGCGCGGACCCGGCGGGGATCGCGGGTGATGACGGCGAGATTTTCCACCGCGGCATGGGCGCCGATGTAGAAATCCGGCAGCGGCGATGTCCGCAATCCGCCCGCGCGGCGGTAGGCCAGAAAGGCATGGCCGGCAAGAAAACCGGCCTCGTAGGGCAGCGGCAGCCGCGCCACGCCAAGGATGTCCAGGGCATCGTCCAGGACTTCGATGGCGTCATAGGCGACGGAAAGCTCCGCGTAGATGATCGGGTTGATCGCGACTGGGCCGGTGCGCATCGCATCGCCGAGGGCCTGAGCCGACCAGTCCTTCCACTCGCCGTGCGGATTGGCGAGGTCGACGAGGACATTGGTGTCGATGAGGAACACGCCGTGTCAGTCGTCGCCGCGCAACAGGGCCATTAATTCTTCGGTCGTGTGCCGTCCATTGCCGGTGCCGGTGAAGGCGGTGATGCGTTTGTCGATCGCGTCGGGTTTGCGCCGCTCGACTTTGCGGACCTGGACTATCCCATCCTCGAAAAGGACCTCGACGTCGGTTCCCGGCATTAGGCCGGCGCGTTCGCGGACAGTCTGCGGAATGGTCAGCTGGCCTTTGGCGGTGATGCGCATGACCAATTCTTACTGCTTCAGGTAAGAATTTTCAAGCCTCACCCCTGGCGTCTTCCTGCAGCCTGGGCGAGACCCTGAGCGCGGTGATCTGGTTGCGCTGGCGGCGCAGGATCTGGAAGCGGTGGCCGTGGAAGATGAAGGTCTGGCCGACGTCGGGAATGGTCTGCGCCTCGTGAATGACCAGGCCGGCGACGGTCACCGCGTCGTCGTCGGGGAGGGCCCAGTCCATGGCCCGGTTCAGCTCGCGGATGGAGACCGAGCCATCGACATTGGCCGAGCCGTCGGGCTGGCGGCGGACGCCCTCGGCGACCAGGTCGTGCTCGTCCTCGATCTCGCCGACGATCTCCTCAATGATGTCCTCCAGCGTCACCAGCCCCTGCAGGGCGCCGTATTCGTCCACCACCAGGGCGAAGTGCTCGCGCCGTTTGCGGAAGGCGTTGAGCTGGTCCTTCAGCTTGGTGGTGTCGGGGATGAACCACGGCTCGCGCGCCAGGGTGGTCACGTCCAGTGTGTCGACGCCGCCTTCGGCCGCGGCGACGGCGCGCAGCAGGTCCTTGGCGTGCAGCACGCCGATGATGTTCTCCGGCTCGCCGCGATAGAGCGGCAGGCGCGTGTGCGGCGCGGCCAGCGCCTGGCGCACAAGTTCGCGCGGCGGCAGGTCCACGTCCAGCATGGCGATCGACTTGCGGTGCACCATGATCTCGTCGACATCCATGTCGCCAAGGTCGAGCACGCCGCCCAGCATGCGCCGGTCACCACCTTCGACCGAGCCTTCCGAGTGGTGGTATTCGACCGCGCCGCGGATTTCCTCGTGCGCTTCGGCCGCGCCGGTCTCCACATTCACATTGACGCCGAACAACCGCAGCGTGCCGCGCACGAAGGCCTGCACGGTCTTGACCACCGGGCCGAACAAAAAGACCGCGACCTCGGTCGGGCCCGACAGCCAGCGCGCCACGTCGTCGGGCCGCAGGATGGCAAGGGTCTTGGGCAGCACCTCGGCGAAGACCAGAACGAGGATGGTCATCAGGACGGTGGCGACGGCGACGCCGAGCCCGCCGTGGAAGGTCTGCTCCAGCACCTCGGTGACCAGGGCCGAGGCCAGGATGTTGATCAGGTTGTTGCCCAGCAGCACCGAGCCGATCATCTGCTCGCGGTTGCCGATCAGACGGTTGACGCGCACGGCGGCGCGGTCGCCGTCGCGTTCGAGTTGGTGCATGCGGCCGCGGCTGGCGCCGGTCAGCGAGGTCTCGGCGGCGGAGAACAGGCCCGACAGCGCCAGGAGGAAGACGATAACCGGGGTGATGGCCAAAAGCTCTGCGATCATGGAACCGCGCCTTCTGCGATCAGGAAGTCCCGCAAGGGCGCGGGATCGACATCCTTGGCGACGAACGCCTCGCCGATGCGGCGGGCGAGAATGAGGGTGAGCCGGCCGCCTTCGGCCTTCTTGTCCTGGGCCATATGGGCGATCAGGGCGTCCGCCTTGAACGGGGTGTTGCGCACCTGGGCCAGGCGCACCGGCAGGCCCGCGGCGGCGAGGGCAACCTCGACGCGGACGGCGTCGGCGGGCGGGCAAAGCCCCTGCGCGGCCGAGAACCGGAAGGCCTGAGCGCAGCCGAGCGCCACCGCCTCGCCGTGCAGCAGACCGTCGCCGAAGCCGACCTCGGTCTCCAGGGCGTGGCCGAAGGTGTGGCCGAGATTGAGCAGGGCGCGGCGGCCCTGTTCGCGTTCGTCCTCCTCGACGATCTCGGCCTTCATCTCGACCGAGCGGCCGACGGCCTGGGCCAGGGCGTCGGGGTCGCGGGCCAGGACCCGCGCGCCGACGGCCTCCAGCCAGTCGAAGAAGCCAGCATCGCCGAGCATGCCGTACTTGATCACCTCGGCGTAGCCGCAGCGCATTTCGCGGTCGGGGAGGGTATCCAGGACATCCAGATCGGCCAGCACCAAGCGAGGCTGGTGGAAGGCCCCGACCAGGTTCTTGCCATGCGGGGTGTCGATGGCGGTCTTGCCGCCGACCGAGGAGTCGACCTGGGCCAGCAGGGTCGTCGGAATCTGAACAAAATCAATGCCGCGCTTGTAGATCGCCGCCGCGAAGCCGGCGAGGTCGCCGACCACGCCGCCGCCGAAGGCGGTGATCAGGTCGCCGCGATCGAGGCCGAGAGCCAGGAGCTGATCCAGCAGCGATTCAAGGCCGGCGAAGCTTTTCGAGCCCTCGCCCGGCGGGATGGTGATCAGGCTCGCCCTGACGCCCGCAGCCTCCAGCGACGCCAGCAAAGCCTTGCCGTGCAGGGCCGCGACCGTCTCGTCGGCGACCACGGCGGTGCGGCCTTTCAACAAGGGCGCGAGGCGTTCGCCGGCCTCGGCGATCAGGCCGGGGCCGATGACGACGTCATAGGCGCGGGCGCCCAGGCCGACGGGAAGAACCTGGGTCACTGCGGGTCTGCCGGCAGGCGAGCGCGCAGGGCGTCGAGGATCTGCTGCACGGTGGACTGATGCGCGGTCTCCACCGAGTCCACCGCGATGTCGGCCAGGGCGTAGATCGGGTTGCGCTCCAGGGCGAGCTTCTCCAGCACGGCGCGCGGATCGTCGTCCTTGAGCAGCGGCCGATCATTGCGTCGCGCCACCCGGCGCAGCAGCACCTCCAAGTCCGCGCGCAGCCAGACCGAAATCGCTTTTTTTGCAATCAAGGCCCGGGTGTCCGGGTTCATGAACGCCCCGCCGCCGGTGGCCAGGACGTGCGGCGGATCCTCCAGCAACCGGGCGATCACCCGCCGCTCGCCGTCGCGAAACGCCGCCTCGCCCAGCTCGGCGAAGATGTCGGGGATCGAGCGGGCGGCGGCGCGCTCCACCTCCTCGTCGGCGTCCTTGAAGGGCAGGTCGAGCGCGTGGGCCAGCCGCCGGCCGATGCTCGACTTGCCGGCGCCCATCAACCCGACGAGCGCGATCGTGCGCTCGCGCAGGGCGGGGTCGGTGCTCAGGGCATTCGGCATGGGTGGCGCTTGATCATCGCCCTTGGCGCTTTACACGAGGATGGGGATGCGCGCCAAGATTGGCGGAAATCTCGAAAGGCGAGTGCACGGAAAATGGGGGCGAAACGGGCACGGGCGCTGGTGAAAGGGTTACGGGCAGGAGCGATTGCGGCGTTCGCGGCGGCTGCCGCGATCGCGCACGCCCAGGCGCCGGACGCGAATCAGCCGCCGCCCACCGCCGCGCCGCCCGCCGATCAACCCGCTGCTCCCGCGCCGCCGCCGGCCGCCGCCACAACGCCTCCGGACGCCACGGCGCCTGAGCCGCTGGGCGCTCCCGCTCCGCCACCCGCCGACCAAGCCACGGGGCCTGTCGCCCCGCCGCCGCCTTCGGTGCAGATGCAGCCGCTCAGTCCGCTCGACCTGTTTTCCGCCGGCCGCGACACCGGGCTTGGTGTCGACTTCTGGAAGGGCGCGTCGGCGCCGCTGGCGCGGGTGGTGATCCCGAGCCTGGCCGACCATCCGCTATCGCCGGCCGGCGCGGCGCTTGGTCGGCGGGTGCTGGGCGCGGCGGCGACCGCGCCGGACGGGGCCGGAGCCGATGCGGACCTTGCGGCGGCGCGAGCCCGAGCCCTCCTCGCGCTCGGTGACGCGGCCGAGGCCGGGGTCATCCTCGACCACACCGCCGGCGTCGCAAACAGCGCGGCCCTCTCCGAAACCGCCGCAGAGGCGGCCCTGATCAACGACCAGAGCGACAAGGCCTGCGCCATCGGCGACGCCCTGGCCGCCGATCGCGACGGCGTCTACTGGCTGCGCCTGCGCGCCTTCTGCCAGGCCAGGGCCGGCAAGCCCGCCGCCCAGCTCACCGCCACCCTGGCCGACCAGCAGGGGCCCGACCCGGTCTTCGACCGCATGATCGCGGTGATCATCGCCGGCGGCGGCGATCCCGGTCCCGCCTCGCTGGCCGACGGGCTGGACTACGCCATGTCGCAGCAGCTCAAGCTCGACCTGGCGCCCGCGCTGGGCGACGCCGCCCCGGCCATCGTCGCGCATCTGGCCGGCGCCGGCGTGGCGCCGACCACGCCTGCGGCGACGACGCCGGTCGAGGCCGACATCCTCGCCGGCCTGCGCAAGGCCAAGACGCCGTCCGGGTCCAACGCGGCCGCGCGCCTGGCCCTGCCGGCCATCGTTCAGCTGGTCGCCGCCAAGGCGCCGCTGCAGAACCCGGTGCAGCTCGCCGCGGCGGCCTTAAGCGCCGGCGACCTCGCCACCGCCAAGGCGATCCGCGCCAGCCTGACCGGCGATGCCATCCCCGGCGCCGACGCCACCGACCTGGCCATCCTCGACGCCGCCCTGGCCGCGGCCTCCGAGACGGCCGACGGCCCGACGCTGGACCGGCTGGTCGAGCGCGGCGCCGGCCCCGATCCGCAGCGCGCCCAGCAGGCCGCCGCCCTGGTCCTGGCCCTGGGCTGGCCGGCCGACCCGGCGTCCCGCGCCGCCTTCGGCGACTTCCACCTTGGCGACGCCGGCGTCCCCTCCGCGCGGCTTCTGTTGCTCGACGCCGCCGCCGACGCCGGGGTGCGCGGCGATGCGGCCCTGGTCGCGCTCTGGGCCGCCGAGGACGGCGGCGCAAACGGCCCGGCGACGCCCGACCGCGCCCGGCTGGTCCGCGACCTCGCCCGCGCCGGCCTCAAGGCCGACGCGCAAGGCTTCGCCGTCGAGGGGCTGCTCGGGCTCGAGAGCCGCTGATGGGCGCCGAGGGCTGGATCGAAGCCTTCCTCGAAATGATGGCCGTCGAGCGGGCGGCGGCCAGGAACACCCTGACCGCCTACGGCAAGGACCTGGCCGACGCGCAAGGTTTCCTGAAATCCCGCAAGCGCGACCTGGCCGACGCCGCGCCCGAGGACGTCGAGGCCTATTTCGAGGCCATGGGCGCGGCGGGTTTGAGCCCCGCCACCGCCGCCCGCCGCCGCGCCGCCGTGCGCGGTCTCTACCGGTTCGCCCTCGGCGAAGGCTGGCGCAAGGACGACCCCTCGCGCCGGGTCGACGCGCCGAAAAAGGGCCGGCCGCTGCCGCACGTGCTGACCCGTGAGGAGATGGACCGGCTGATCGCCGCCGCCGCGGCCAAGGACGGGGCGGCCGGCCTTCGGCTCGGCTGCATGGTCGAGTTGCTCTACGCGTCGGGCCTGCGCATCTCCGAGCTGCTGGCTCTCCCCGTCGCCGCCCTGGCGCGCGACCCGGCCTATCTGATCGTCAAGGGCAAGGGCGGCAAGGAGCGGCTGGCGCCCCTCAACGCCCCGGCGCGGGCGGCGGTGAAGGCCTATCTGCCAGTCCGGGCCAGCTTCTTCCCGAAGGGCGTGAAGGAAAGCCCCTGGCTTTTCCCCTCACGCTCCGAAGGCGGACGATTGACCCGCCGCCGCTTCTCGCAACTCTTGGATGAAGCAGCCGTGGTCGCCGGCATCGACCCCGCCAAGCTCAGCCCCCACGGCCTGCGACACGCCTTCGCCACCCACCTGCTGGAAGGCGGCGCCGACCTGCGCACTGTGCAGAAACTGCTCGGCCACGCCGATATCGCCACCACGCAGATCTACACCCACGTCGCGCAAGGCCGCCTGCGCAGCGTGATGGAACAAAGCCATCCGCTGGCGCGGAAGAAGCCGAAGGCCGCTTCTTAGATCCTCCCCCATTTGGAACCCATTGGGGGAGGGGACCATGCGCAGAATGGTGGAGGGGGCCCGCCGCGCCTCGGCGCTGAAAGTCTGTCCCCAGATCATCCCTGAAACGGGCGAGTTCCGTTCCCGAGCCCCCTCCACCGCGTTACACGCGGTCCCCCTCCCCCGACGGGCGAGGATCAAGAAGGGACGCGTTCGTTGGGTGAGGCTTTCTGCTATGGTCACCCCTAGGGAAGAAACCGGAGGCGCAACACATGCCCCACCACCCTTTCGACATCGCCCCGCTCGACGCGACCTTCGGCGCCGTCGTCACCGGCCTCACCCTCTCAACCCTCGACGCCCCGACCTTCGAGGCTCTCCACGACGCCTGGCTGGCCCATGCCCTGCTGATCTTTCCGGGTCAGCACTTGACCCGCGACCAGCAGATCGCCTTCGCCAAACGTTTCGGCCCGCTCGAATTCGACCTCGCGCCGATCAGCAACGTCAAAGCCGACGGCTCCCTGCGCGACGAAGCCGCCAACGACGATGTTATCAAGGTGCTGAAGGGAAACATGGGCTGGCACGCGGACTCGACCTACATGCCGGTCCAGGCCAAGGGGGCGGTGTTTTCGGCGCGGGTGACGACGGCGGAGGGCGGCCAGACCGGCTGGGCCGACATGCGCGCGGCCTATGAGGCGCTGGACGAGGCCACGCGGGCCCGCGTCGAGGGGCTCGAAGCCCACCACTCGCTCTATTACAGCCAGTCCAAGCTCGGCCACGACCCGGCGGCCAAGCCGGACAGCGAATACAGCGGCTACGGCTTCCACGCGGGACCGGTCCCGCTCCGCCCCCTGGTCAAGACCCACCCGGAGACCGGCCGCAAGTCGCTGCTGATCGGCCGCCACGCCCATGCCATCCCCGGCTGGGACGAGGCGGAGTCAGAGCGCTTCCTCGAGGGCCTGGTCGAGGCCGCCTGCCAGCCGCCGCGCACATACCACCACGCCTGGACGCCCGGCGACGTGGTGGTCTGGGACAACCGCTGCCTCCTGCACCGCGCCATGCCCTGGGACATGCGCCAGCCCCGCGTGATGTGGCACAGCCGGATCGCGGGGGATCCGATGGCGGAGGCGGCGCTGGCTGAAGCCTAGTCCCGATCCGGCGCGCCGAGCGGGAAGAAGGCCCGGTACGGCCGCGCTTCGTCCACCGCCCTGGCGAACGACGGCCGCTCCAACAGCCGCCCGCGATAGGCCCGCAGGCGCTCGAACCGCTCCCCGATCGGGTGCGCCCAATCGGCATAGAACAGCGACGGGGCGGCGGCGCAGTCGGCCAGGGTGAAGTCCTCGCCGGCGGCCCAGAGCCCCGGCGCCATCAGCCCGTCCAGCCAGGCATAGGTCGTCTCCAGCATGGCCCGCGCCCGCTCGACGCCCAGCGCGTCACGCGTCCCCTCGGGCCGTAGCGCGTCGCCGACGATCGCCTGCATCGGGGTCATCACATAGTTGTCGAACACCCGGTCCAGCATCCGCACCCTGAGCGCCGCCGCCGCATCGGCCGGGATCAGCCGCCCGCCGTGGGGATATTTCAAGTCCAGGTGCTCGATGATGATGCTGGCTTCGAGCATGGTCGCGAGGCCATCCACCAGCACGGGAAACTTGGCCAGCGGCCACATTGCCACGAGCTCCTGGCCGGGCGCCGGATCGTCCGGCCCGATCACCCGGTAGTCGAAGTCCACCCCATGCTCATAGAGGCCGATCAGGGCCTTCTGGGTGTAGGAGGAAAAGGGGTGGCCATAGAGTTTCATGGACGGTCCGCGAGCCTTTCAGGGCGTATGATGCTTTGGGCCAGGCCCTCTAGTAGCGTCCGGGGCCCAGCCCTGAAAAGCCCGACCGGCCCCCCGAAAGGCAGCCGCCCGATGAGAAAGCTCCCGATGCTCGGCGCCCCGGCCGCTGTGGTGGGCCTCGCCGCCGCCGCTGCGGCCATCTCACCAGCCGCCGCGCCTTACGACAGCGCCAGGATCTTCGGCGGCCATCTGCCGCCTGGATACCGCGACTGGCGCCTAGTCTCGGTGGCGCACGAGGCGGGCAGCCTGAACGACCTGCGCGCCGTGCTCGGCAACGACATCGCCGTCCGCGCCTATCGCCAGGGCAAGACGCCCTTCCCGGACGGCGCGATCATCGCCCGTATCGCCTGGGCCTATGTCCCGTCGGCGGAAAACGACAAGGCCTTCGGCCGCGCCCAGTCCTTCGTCCCCGGCGCGCCCACCAACGTCCAGTTCATGGTCAAGGACAGCCGCAAATACGCCGCCACCGGCGGCTGGGGCTTCGCCCAGTTCAACGCCGGCAAACCCGCCCCCATCGTGGTCAAGGACTGCTTCTCCTGCCACGTGCCGGCGAGGGGGCAGGACTATGTGTTCACGCGGTATGCGCCTTGAGGGGTGTGCCTCGCTCTAAGCAAACAAATCCCCTGCCGCCGGCGCTCTCGGCGGCTTGGTCAGCGGCGCCGGGGCCCAGGCCAACAACCCGGCGGGGCGTTTGCGGAAGAGGGGGGTCGGGTCGGCGTCGGGGTTGAGCCAGGTGCGCCATTCGTCGGCTTCCAGGATCGCCGGCTGGCGCTCGTGCAGGCCCTGGATGTCGCCGCCGGGTTCGGTGGTCAGGACGCAATAGGAGTGCAGGGCGCCGGTGAGCAGCCGGGGGCTGTAATTCCACAGGCCCGCGATGATCAGGGGCTCGCCGTCCCGGCGCCAGACGCGTGTGCGGGTGCGCTTGCCCTTGGGCCCGAACCACTCGATCACCGCGTCCATCGGCACAAGGCAGCGGCGGCGGTATGCGTTCTTGAACGGCCAGGTCTTGGCCACCGTCTCGGAGCGGGCGTTGTTATAGGCCGGGGTCTTGTGGTCGCCGGGCGGCAGGAGGACGGCGTCCTCCTCGACCAGGCCGAAGCGGCCGTGCACTTCCTCAAGATCATAGAGGGCAGCGGGCTCGCCCGTAACGCGGCGCAGGAACTTGCCTTTGAGGCGCGGATAGGCTTCGCGCGGGCGCTCGCCGCCATCGCCCTCGTCCGGCATCTTCAGCTTGATGCGGACCTCGCTGAAGGAGAGCGGCAGGTCGCCCTGGTCCTGTTCGTAGGCGTTGCACATGGCGCGCGATTATAGACCGCCAGCATAGGCCGGGAAGGGGGCCGGGAAGGGGAAGGCGTCGCGGGTCTCGAGGTCGGCGCGCTGGGCCGGCGGCCAGTTGGCGGCGAGAGGTCCGCCGCCTTGGCGGGCGCGGCCACGGCGAGAACGGCCAGCGCAACAAGGACAGCGAGTGCTGTGGTCATCCCGCCTTGACCGGGTCGAAGGCGGCGATCTCGTAGCGGCCAGCTTCGCGCAGCACGACGTAGGGCGGGTGGCCGCCGAAGTCGCCTGTGCCGGTCGGGAAGGTGGCCTGGAGGTTGACCTCCTTGGAGAAGAAGTCGCGCGGACCGGAAGGGAAGATCTCCAGCTTGATCTGGTCGGGGCGCGTCACGAAGAGGCGACCGTTCTCTAGGGTGACGGTGAAGACCCGATTGGGCCCGACCTCGTAGCGCCCGACATAGGGGGCGAGCTGGCGCGCATCGAGGCTGACCACCGGCGGCTCGGGCGGCAGGGGCGGCGGCGCGGCGGGGCGCGGCGGCGGCGGTGGATAGGGCGCGGGCGCGCCGGGCGGGCGGCGGGTGAGGGTCAGGGCGACGCCCGTGCCGCTGAGGTCGAAGACGCCAGAAAGGGTCTGGCCATCGGGGCTGATTTTCGCATCGATCTCGCCGTTCAAGGCCTTGACCTTAATTGCGACGTTGTCGCCCCGGCGGGCGATGGCGGTGGCGAGGACGCCATAGGCCCTCTGATCGGGCAGGTCGAAGCGGGCTACGGTGCCGCGCTGGTCGGTGGTGGCGATGGTCATTCCCAGCCGCATGCCGCCATTGGCGGGCAGGACGCCGTCCCAGGCGCCGTCCAGGCCGGTGACGGTTGGGGCGGGTGGAAAGCGGCCGCGGCGAAGGGTGAGCGGGATGTCGAGGTCGAGCTGGCGCCAGTCGCCGACCCACTGGGCGTCGGCGGCGTCCCACCTGGCTGTGTAGGTTCCGCGGATGTGGGGATCGAAGATGGTCAGGGTGTCGCCATCGACGGTGATCTTGCCCAGCGGCAGGTCGTAGGTGGACTGTTCGGGCACGTCGATCGCGCCGGCATAGACGCCATCGGCGCCGCGCTGGATGTGAAAGGCGACCTGAAGATTGGGCGCGGCGCGGAACTGGCCGATCCAGTCGCCGCTGGCGTCCGGGCCTGCCGTGGTCAGGGCCGCCGGCGTGGTCGCGGTGGCGGCGGTGACGTGCAGGGTCGGCACGGCGTCGGCCTGGGCGAGGGATTGCGGGCGCGGGCCCTGCGGCGGTTGGCTGGCCCAGGCGGCGAGGCCGCCGGCGGAGGCGATGACAGCAATGGCTGCGAGACCGGCGAGACGGCGGGCGCGGCTGGGGGGAGTGAGCTTCAACATGCCGATCCGCTCCTCCAGCGGATGGCGCGCGTGCGCCGGCCAGTAGCAGCCGAGCGGCAAGGTGGCGGCGCCGAGCTGGGTCTTGAGCAGCGCCTCGGCGTAGCGACGACGCTCGTTCGGCCGGTCGGCGACCACGGTGGCGTCGCAGGCCAGCTCCTGGTCGAGACGGATGAAATAGGCCGCCATCTGCACCAGCGGATTGAACCAGGCCACGCACTGGGCCAGCGCCACGAGGCCGTTCACGCGCGCGTCCTGCCGGGCCAGATGGGCGCGCTCATGCGCCAGGACGATCGCCTGTTCGGCGGGCGTGAAACGTGTGGCGAAGTCAGCCGGCGCGACGACGCGCGGGAAGAGGGCGCCAACCACCGCCGGGCCGATGCCCGCACGCTCGGCCTGCAGCAGAATCTGGCCATCGTGGATGAGCGGTGAAAGCCGGCCAAGGCTGGCCAGGAAGCGGCGCTGGCGCCAGACGAGCAGGCCGAGGCTGGCCGCGACGCCAACGATCCAGACGCGGAACGGCAGCGCCCATGGATCGGTGGGCGTCGCCCGGCCGTCGGCCGGCATGGGTGGGGCGGCGAGCCGGCTCACCGCCTGGCCTACCGCGAGCGCCGGCGCGACGAAGCCGGGAGCGACCGGCAGCCCGGTCAGCACATGGGCCGCGGCCGTCGGCGAAGGCGGCGCCACGGCGGCGGGCGGCGCGGGACGCGGCGGCAGCAGCACGGCCAGGGCCGCCAGCGGGACGACGATCCAGAGGCCATAGGCGGCGCGGGCTCCGAACAAATGCCGGGCGGGCCGGCGCAGCATCAGCACCAGGAGGATCGCCGCGGCGGCGGCCAGGTTGACGCGGACGAGGCCGCCGAGCAGCTCAGCGATCATCATCCAGCTCCTCGATCAGGCGTTTCAGCCGCGCGATGTCGTCGGGCTTGAGGCGTCGGTGTTCGGCGAAGTGGGAGACCAGCGGCGCGAGCTGGCCGTCGAACAGCCGGTCGAGCAGGCCCTGGCTTTCGGCCTGCACATAGTCGGCGCGGGCCAGCAGCGGACGATAGCGATGGCGGCCCTCCTCGCGGATGGATTCGATGGCCTTCTTCTTCAGCAGGCGATTGACCAGGGTCTTCACCGTGGCCTCGCCCCAGGCGTGGCTCGCGGCCACGTCGGCGACGATCTCGTCGGATGTCATCGCCCCGCGCCTCCACAGCGCTTCCATGACCTGGCTTTCAGCGGCGGTGATCCGGAGCATGTATTTACGCCTGTAATTTTATCGCAATTTACATGCGTAAGATCGAGTGTCAATCTGTGGCGATGGACTCCGAAGACGACGACCTGCGGGCGGAACTGGAGGCGGCCTGCGAGGCGGTCCGGCGGCAACTCGAGCTCCTGCAACGCTCACAGCGCTCGGTCTGGGGAGGGCGCGGCGACGGGCTGGCGCGCAGAGCGCTTGAAGACCGCCTGCGTGAGCTTCGCGACGCCCTCGGCCTGCTCGGACCTCCGGGTTCGCCAATCCCGGGCGGCGACGGGCGCTGAGGCTCCGCGTGCTCAGCCGAGCGGATCGAACGCCCGGGTCTTCTTCCGCCTCGGGCGCTCCCACATCACGCCGGGATA